>ERZ1026878.954-NODE-954-length-19552-cov-22.461609_pt1 | contig 19552 bp, 16 predicted proteins | sample MGYA00380169_ERZ1026878 | MGnify/ENA primary metagenome ERZ1026878 (study PRJEB33269, sample SAMEA4719805) | human gut metagenome | biome: human-associated habitat; feature: organic feature; material: feces | place: Cameroon | collected 2013-10 ...
ATCTGGAAGCCATCAAGCTCATCAGCGAGAACCTGCGCGGCGCTGTCCAGAACACCCCGGAAGGCCGCGAGGGCATGGCTCTGGGCCAGTACATCGCCGGTATGGGCTTCTCCAACGTGGGTCTGGGCATTGTGCACTCCATGGCACACGGCCTGTCGGCCCTGTATGATACCCCGCACGGTGTGGCTTGCGCCATCCTGCTGCCGGTGGGTCTGGAATATAACAAGGACGTTGCCGGGGAGCGTTACCGCGCCGTTGGCAAGGCCATGGGCGTGAAGGGCATCGACGAGATGAACGATGCACAGGCCGCCGATGCTACCATCGCCGCCGTCAAGCAGCTCTCTGCCGACGTGGGCATCCCCGCAAACCTGCGGGGCATCCTGAAGGAAGAGGACATCCAGTTCCTCGCCGAGTCCGCTTATGCGGACGCCTGCCGCCCCGGCAACCCGCGTGATACCAGCGTGGAAGAGATCGTCGCGCTGTACAAGAGCCAGCTGTAACCGAGAAGCAGAAAGGGCCGGGAACCGGAGTTCCCGGCCTCTTTTTGCTTCTCTGAGAAAGGAGCCTTATGAATCTGAATTTCTATACCCTCAGCGTCATTTATCTGGTCTACTCGTTCCTCGGCTGGGTGGGGGAGACGGTCGTGGCCACCATTAAGGGCCGCCAGTTCACCAACCGCGGCATGGCGTCCGGCCCGTTCTGCTTCGTCTATGGCACGGCAGGAGTCTTGCTGGCGGTGGGTCTGGCCGACCTGCGCACCAATTGGCTGGCGCTGTTCGCGGGCAGCTTCCTCATCGCGACGGTGGTGGAGTGGGTCACGGCGAAATTTTTGGAGCGGGTGCACCACCGCCGCTGGTGGGACTACTCCGGCAAAAAGTTCAACCTTGACGGCTACGTCTGCCTCCAATATTCGGTGCTGTGGGGTGTGCTGGGCGCGGTGAGCGTCCGCTGGGGCAACGACCTGCTGCTGCGGCTCTGTGCCGTTTTCCCGCCGCTGCTTTTCCATATTGCGGTCTGGGTCAGCATGAGCATTGCGGCCCTCGACCAGATCAGCGCGGCGGTGGTCGTGGAGCGGTATGCGGCCAAGCACCCGCGCCTTGAGCAGCTGGGGCAGGAGCTGGGCAAGGGGAAGAGCCGCCTCCAGCAGAAGATCGCGGCCAGCGTGGAGCGCCGCATCCAGAAAGCCTACCCCGAAGCGGCCCGCCCGGAGCCGACCACCACCGCCGAAAAGGCCATGAGCTTTTCCGACCTTGTCTGGCTGTTCGTGGTGGGAGCTTTCCTCGGCGACGTGGTGGAGACCATTTTCTGCCGGGTCACGGCGGGGGTCTGGATGAGCCGGTCCAGCCTTGTGTGGGGCCCCTTCAGCGTGGTGTGGGGGCTGGCGCTGGTGCTGGCCGCCGTCCTGCTGCGGGGCAGCGAGCGCAAGAGCGAGAGCCGCATCTTCTGGTTTGGCGTCATCCTCGGCGGCGCGTATGAGTATCTGTGCAGCGCCGTCACCGAGCTGCTGTTCGGCACCGTGTTCTGGGATTACAGCGGCTTCAAGTTCAACCTTGGCGGCCGCATCAACCTGCTGTACTGCTTTTTCTGGGGCATCGCGGCCGTGGCATGGATCCGGTATGGCTACCCGCTGGTGGCCAAGGGGATGAACAAACTGAAGACTCACATCCGCCCGTGGATGACGGCGGCACTGGCCGTCTTCATGGCGGTGAACATGGGGGTATCGGCGCTGGCGATGGCCCGGTACGACGCCCGCACCAGCGGCGTGGAAGCAGCGACCCCGCTGGCGGTTTTTCTGGACGCTCATTTTGACAACGCGCGGATGGAGCGCATCTATCCCAACGCCAAAAAAGTGGAGAAAGCCGAGTAAAATCTGCTGTAGAACGCCACCATCGCGGGCATCAACTCCTCGCTGGTCATGGACCTGCCCGTGATGTTCGCGGTCATGCTCATCCTGACCGTGCCCGCCCTGCTCAAGGGCAGGCTCTCCCGTTGGCAGGGCGTCCTGATGCTCTGCATCTACGCCGCCTTCTGCGCCGCACAGTTTGCGATGTGATCGATCTTGGATAGCAAAAACCCCCGCCGACTGGCGGGGGTTTTGCATTTTATAAAATTTTACTGCTGTGCGAAGAGCTTCACTTCGTCCTTGTCCATGAAGGCAGCACCGGCGAAACCGGCGGCTTCCAGCTGGCCCAGCTGCTTGCCGAGCTTCTTGCCCTGCGGCAGGATGGTGACGTTGTAGCAGTCGCGGAGGGAAGCGGCCTTGGCGAGGACGGCGGGGAAGTCGGCCTCCTTGCCATAGAGCAGCGCGATCTTCTGCTTGGCACCGGGGATCTGGTAGCCCTGCTCCAGCAGGATGCCGCAGACGCGCTCGAAGCCGATGGAGAAACCGACGGCGGGCACCTGCGTGCCGAGGAATTTGCCTACCATGTTGTCGTAACGGCCGCCGCCTGCGACTGCGCCGCTGAACTGCGGGCAGGTGATCTCAAACACCATGCCGGTATAGTAGCCCTGACCGCGCACGAGGCTGGGGCAGTAGGCTACCGAGAAGCGGCCGCCCGCAATGGCGTTGGCCGTGGCGAGGACGTACTTCAGGTCGTCGGCGATGGCGGGGTCGGCGCAGCGGGAAGCAACGGCGTCCAGCGTGACCTCCCCGGCGGCGATAAAATCAGCCAGCGCGTTGATGGCGTTTTCGGGCAGCTGCTTTTCGGTCAGCTCGGCCTTGACGCCGTCGGCACCGATCTTGTCCATCTTGTCGAAGGTGATGCAGACGGAATCCAGCGTGTCGGCGGCAAAGCCCATGCTCTCCAGCATCCCGCGGAGGATGCGGCGGTCGTTGATGTTGACCGTGAAGCCGGTGAAGCCGATGCTCAGCAGGGCGCGGGTGGTCACATCGATCAGCTCGACCTCGGCGTTGGGGGACTCATCCCCCAGAATGTCGATGTCGCACTGGACGAACTCCCGCAGGCGGCCCTTCTGGGGGCGTTCGGCGCGGAAGACGCGGTCGGTCTGGATGACCTTGAAGGGGTGGGGGAGCTTGTCCTTGTTGGCGGCATAGAAGCGGCTCAGGGGCAGGGTCAGGTCGTAGCGCAGACCCATATCGGAGAGCTGCTTGGGGTCGCCGGATCCCAGTGCGCTGGTCAGCTTATCGCCGCGCTTGAGCACCTTGAAGATCAGGTTCAGGTTGTCGCCGCCGTCGGACTTGTCGAGGTTCTCCATATCCTCCAGCATGGGGGTGGAGATGCGCTCGAAACCGGAAGCGCGGTAAGTTTCCAGAATCTTGCCCTGAATGTAGTCGCGCAGGGTCTGCTCGGCGGGGAGCAGGTCACGCATCCCTTTCAATGCTTGTGTTTTCATGGTTGCAATTCCTCTCTTTACGAATAAACCTCTCAGTCTCGCTTGCGCTCGACAGCTCCCCTAGTAGGGGAGCCTTTGGCATAAAGATAAAGCTTCACCCGGCTGCCAAGGCCTCCCCTATTAGGGGAGGTGGCATTGCAAAGCAATGACGGAGAGGTTTTATAATTTCTGATTCTAATTATAAAAGAATCTGTTCGTTTGTCAATCAAAAAGGGCAGACTAAAGGGTGAGGTGAGACAGATGCAGAAGCTTTCCCAAAAACATCCGTGGGCCATTCTGGCGGCAGGAGCGGCCATTCAGGTGCTGACGGGTCTGCCCGCAGCGTGGGGCGTGTTCCAGCAGCCGGTGATGGAGGAGTACGGCCTGAGCGAACAGGGGGCCGGGTATGCCTTTGGCATTTTGATCGCGGCCTTCGGCGTCGGGTGCGTCATCGGCGGCTTTTTGCAGGATCGGAAAGGCCCCCGCTGCGCGGCGCTCTGGGGCACGGCCCTGCTCTGCGGCGGTTTTTTTGCGGCGGCCCTTCTGCCGGGGGAGAAGGGCGGCTTTTTCTTTGGGGTGTTCAGCATCCCGGCGGGGCTGGGCACGGCGTTCTTGTACCCGTCCATCCAGTCCTGCGCCCAGAAGTGGTACAAGGGCCGGAAGGGCCTCGCCACCGGCGTCATCGGCGGGGCGGTGGGACTTTCCGGTGCGTTCCTGACCGTCTTTGTCCGAACGGCGCTCAAGGGCTTCGGGCCGGTGCAGGGCATCCGGGGGGCTTTCTGGGCGCTGGGGGCGCTGACGCTGCCGGTCTGCTTTGGGGGCAGCATGCTGCTGGTGGACCCGCCGCCCGAAAAGCCGAAGCCGGAACAGCAGGGCAAAGGCAAAACGGCTCCGCCGCTGGATTTGGCCCCTTTGCAGATGCTCCGCACCAAGCAATACTGGCTCTGCGCCGGGGCAGTCTGCTTTTCCACCCCGGCGGTGCTGCTGTTCAGCCCCATCATCCTGAAGCTGGGGATGGAGCGGGGCTTGGACGAGACGGCAGCGCTCTGGAGCGTGGTGCTGGGCAGCGTGGGCAGCGCGGCGGGGCGGCTGCTGATGCCGATGCTCAGCGACAAGATCGGCCGCCGCCCCACCGATCTGATCCTGTTCGGGGCATCGCTGGGGCTGTCCGCAGCCTTTCTGTTCGCGCAGGGCTGGGCCGTGGTGGCGGTGTATGCCAGCCTGACGTTCTGCTATTCGGCGCTGGCGGCGGTGCTGCCCGCCCTTTCCACTGACCTGTTCGGTCTGCCCCATGCGGGGGTCAACTACGGCTTTCTGGCGCTGGGGCAGAGCGTGGGCAGCCTTGCCTTCCCCTTTGCGGCAAACCTCTGGGGGCTGGAAACCGGGCGGCACTGGCTGGCCATGGGCGGTGCGGCGGCGGGCTTTGCGGCCATCTGGGCGCTGCAGCCCGTCCAACCGCCCCGCCCGCCTAAAGAAAATTAAGCCTTTGAGCAAAGCTGACAAAAAATTATCAATCAAGAGGGCAAAAGCATAAAATGTGGCGGTTAGCTACGTATAACCGTCAAAAAGTTTGCGGGAAAATTGTCATAAACGTCTTGCAAATTGCGCCAAGGTTCTCTATAATAAAATCATGCGTGGTAGTACCGGCGGCGCTGATGAGAGCAGCGGCAGCCGGTCAAATGCAAACAGCGGGGGAGCCCCCCTGCTGCATGGCATCAATTTGTCAAAAGGAGAGTATGATTATGACCTATTCGCAGCAAGTACAGAATATGTGCCCGATCACCAAAGGTCCTAAGCATGGTCCGGCTCCCATCCCCGAAGAGGGCGCATGGGTCAAGGCCTATGAGATCAAGGACATCAGCGGCTACACCCACGGTGTGGGCTGGTGTGCACCTCAGCAGGGTACCTGCAAGCTGTCTCTGAACATCAAGAACGGCGTCATCGAAGAGGCTCTGGTGGAGACCATCGGCTGCTCCGGCATGACCCACTCTGCTGCTATGGCAGGCGAGATCCTGCCCGGCAAGACCATTCTGGAAGCTCTGAACACCGACCTGGTGTGCGACGCCATCAACGTGGCTATGCGCGAGCTGTTCCTGCAGATCGTCTACGGCCGCAGCCAGACCGCTTTCTCTGAGGACGGTCTGCCCATCGGCGCAGGTCTGGACGACCTGGGCAAGGGCCTGCGCTCCATGACCGGCACCATCTTCTCCACCAAGGAAAAGGGCGTCCGTTATCTGGAGCTGACCGAGGGCTACATCAACAAGCTGGCTCTGGACGAGAACAACGAAGTCATCGGCTACCAGTTCGTCAAGCTGGGCAAGATGATGGAGGACATCCGTCACGGCAAGACCCCCAACGAGGCTTACGAGAAGAACGTGGGTACTTACGGCCGCTTCAGCAAGGAGCAGGGCGCTGTCAAGTACATCGACCCGCGTGAGGAATAAGAGAGGAGGAACAACTCATGGCAACTTTTGAATCTATGGATCGCCGCATGCCGAAGATCGAGGCATGCCTGAAGGCCAACGGCCTTGAATCTCTGGACGCTTGCAACGAGATGCTCCTCGCAAAGGGCATTGACTGCGATAAAATCGTCCGCGGCGTGCAGCCCATCTGCTTCGATAACGCAGTCTGGGCCTACACTCTGGGCACCGCCATCGCCGTCAAGCGCGGCCTGACCGATGCTGCCGAGTGCGCTGCTGCCATCGGCGAAGGTCTGGAAGCCTTCACCATCCCCGGCTCTGTCGCTGAGCAGCGTCAGGTCGGTCTGGGCCACGGCAATCTGGGCGCTCGTCTGCTGAGCGAGGACACCACCTGCTTCGCTTTCCTGGCAGGCCACGAGTCCTTTGCTGCTGCTGAGGGTGCAATCGGCATCGCCCGCACCGCAAACAAGGTCCGCAAGACCCCCCTGCGCGTCATCCTGAACGGCCTCGGCAAGGATGCTGCTTACATCATCTCCCGCATCAACGGCTTCACTTATGTGCAGACCGAGTATGACATCCCCTCCCAGACTCTGACCGTCGTCAAGGAGATCCCCTTCTCCACCGGCGAGCGTGCAGCCGTCAAGTGCTATGGCGCCAACGACGTCATGGAGGGTGTTGCCATCATGAAGAAGGAGGACGTTCAGTGCTCCATCACCGGCAACTCCACCAACCCCGTCCGCTTCCAGCACCTGGTCGCCGGCACCTATAAGAAGTGGGCCATCGAGAACGGCAAGAAGTACTTCTCCGTCGCTTCCGGCGGCGGCACGGGCCGTACCCTGCACCCCGATAACGTGGCCGCTGGTCCTGCCAGCTACGGCCTGACCGACTCTCTGGGCCGCGTCCATGGCGATGCTCAGTTTGCTGGTTCTTCTTCTGTGCCCGCACACGTTGAGATGATGGGTCTGATCGGCATGGGCAACAACCCCATGGTCGGTGCAACCGTCGCCTGCGCTGTTGCTGCTGCTCAGGCAAACGCCTAAGTTTATCCTGAAATAAGCGTTTTCGCGGCCTCCCGGAGTACTTCGGGAGGCCGCTTTTGCGTTTCAAGGGGCAGAAATTCCACAAAACCTTACTTTTTTGTTGAAAAAATGGTGAAATGAAATTTGGACGCTTGTGCAACTTGAAAAAATGCGATACACTACACTTATACATATCCGGAATCCGCCGGGCGGAACGGCCGACCCGGACCAATATAGGAGGAACAGTGATCATGAACTGGAAAAAGAAGAAGGACAACCCGGAAGCGCAAGCGCCCGAAGCCGCAGCAGCGGGCAAGGGCCCTGCCGCGTTCTGGAAGAAGAATTGGAAATTGCTGGTGCCGGCAGCCTGTGTCATTGTGGCGGGCGGTGCCTTTTTGCTTTGGCCCAAACAGGCCAAACCCGCCAGCGTGGACGCCAGCTATACGGAGGCGGCCCCGGAGTACCGGAACGTTTCCAACACCCTGAGCGGCACCGGTACGCTGAACCCGGCCAACACCTACACCGTGAAGTCTCTGGTGGACGGCAAGGTGCTGACCAGCACCATGGAAGAGGGCGACACCGTGGATGAGGGCACCGTGCTCTACACCATCGACAGCTCGGACGCTTCCACCAACTTCGAAAAGGCTGAGATCGCCATGCAGCAAGCCCAGCGCAGCTACGATAAGGTCGTGGATCGCCAGTATGTCCGCGCCGAAGTGGCGGGCACCGTGAGCAGCCTGAAGGTGAACAAGGGCGACGAAGTGACCAGCGGGCAGGAGGTGGCTGTCATCCGCGACAGCTCCAAGATGCTGCTGACGCTGGAGTTCCCCGCCGCCGATGCCGCCAATTTCTCGGTGGGGCAGAGCGCCGACGTGACGCTGGACGGCACCTTTGAGCAGTTGACCGGCACCGTCACCTCCGTGACCGGCACCGACGCGCTGAGCGCGGGCAATCTGCTGACCCGTACCGTGACCATTGCTGTGCGCAACGCGGGCGGCCTGACCACCGCACAGGCAGCCACCGCCTCCATCAACGGCGTCAGCTCCATCGGCTCCGCCGTCTTCGGCTATCAGGCCGAGCGGACCCTGACCGCACAGGCTGCCGGTACCGTGACTGCCATCAACGTGCAGGAGGGTGCCGAGGTCGCAAAGGACGATATCCTCATCGGCCTTTCCGGCGATGACCTGACCGAGTCCATCCAGTCTGCATCCGAGTCCCTGCGCAGCGCCGAGATCTCGATGCAGAATTTGCAGGACGCCATGAACAACTACACCATCACCGCCCCCATCAACGGCACCATCATCGAAAAGGATGCCAAGGCGGGCGACGCGGCCAAGGCGGGCGATACCCTTTGCATCGTCTACGACCTGAGCTATCTTGAAATGAGCATCAACGTGGATGAGCTGCAGATCAGCTCCATCTCGGTGGGCCAGAAGGTCCAGATCACCGCCGACGCCGTGCAGGATAAGACCTACGTCGGCACCGTGACCCGCGTCTCCATGAAGGGCACCGCCAACGGCGGCACCACCACCTATCCCGTCACCATCCGCATCGACGACACCGACGGTCTGCGCCCCGGCATGAACGCCAACGCCGAGATCGTGGTGGCCGAGGCCACCAATGCCCTCTGCGTGCCCAACGCAGCGGTGATGCGGGGCGGCTATGTCCTCGTCACGCAGGATTCCCCCAGCGCTTCCAGCGCCGAGCAGGGGATGGAAGCCCCGGAGGGCTTCGTCTACGTCGCTGTTAAGACCGGCGTCAGCGATGACGACTACACTCAGATCGTCAGCGGCATTCAGGAGGGGGATACCATTGGCTACGACCCCAACTCCATCAGTTCCGACGACTACTATGACGACGGCAGCGGCAGCAGCATGATGATATTCTGATAGGAGGAACGATGAGCGCTCTGATCGAATTTGATGAGGTCTGCAAGTATTATCAGATGGGCGACACCACGGTAAAAGCGGCCGACCACATCACCATGAAAATAGACAAAGGCGAGTTCGTCGCCATCGTCGGCCAGTCTGGCTCCGGCAAATCCACCTGCATGAACATCATCGGCTGCTTGGATGTGCCCACCCACGGCACCTACCGGCTGAACGGCAAGGACGTAGGCAAGATGAGCCGCAACGAGCTGGCTGCCATCCGCAACGAGATGCTGGGCTTCATCTTCCAGCAGTATAACCTGCTGCCCCGGCTGAACCTGCTGGAAAACGTGGAGGTGCCGCTGGTGTATGCGGGCATCCCCCGCGCCGTGCGCCACCGCCGCGCCCGCGAGGTGCTGGAGCAGGTGGGCCTTGGCGATAAGGTCAAGAACAGGCCCAACCAGCTTTCCGGCGGCCAGCAGCAGCGCGTTTCCATCGCGCGGGCGCTGGTGCGCAACCCGGCGGTCATTCTGGCCGACGAGCCCACCGGTGCGCTGGACTCCCACACCGGCCGCGAAGTGCTGGCGATGCTCCAGCAGATGCACGAGGAGGGCCACACCGTCGTCCTCATCACCCACGATAATTCCATCGCCGTACAGGCCGACCGCATCATCCGCTTGGAGGATGGCCGGGTGGTGTACGACGGCGATTCCCACGCGCCGGAGGCCATCGTCCAGCCGACGCTGGTGCCGGAGACCCCGGCGGCAGAAAAGGAGGCGGAAGCATGATCGTTGAGACCTTCCGGCAGGCCATCCAGAACGTCTGGAGCAACAAGCTCCGCACCTTTTTGACCATGCTGGGCATCATCATCGGCGTCATGGCGGTCATCGTCATCGTCGGCCTCGGCAACGGCATGACCCAGAGTATGCGGGACAGCTTCTCGGCCATGGGCACCAACACCCTGTCCATCAACATCTGGGGCTACGGCTCCCGCACCGTGACGGTGGAGGATGTGTACGCCATCGGCACCAAGAACCCGGACCTCATCCGGTCCATCTCGCCCCAGATCGATTTCAGCAACAACACCCCGAAGGTGGGCACCACGACCTACCGCTACAGCAATGTTGCCGGCGTGGACGAAAATTTCACCTCCATGAAGAACTACACCGTCGCCCAAGGCCGCGGCTTGCAGTACATGGATATGAAGGACAACAAGCAGGTCTGCGTCATCGGCGATTACCTCAACCGCGTGGCCTACGGCGGGCGGGGCGTGGGCCAGACCATCAAGCTGGGGCCCTACAAGTTCCGCATCGTGGGCGTGCTGAACGCCAAGGTGAACAACACCTCCATGCAGCAGGGCTCGGACGATGACTGCATCTACCTGCCCTACACCATCGCAATGCGCCTTTCCAATACGGCCATGGCCAGCAGCTATATCGCCATTATGAGCGATGAAAGCAAGGCCAATGAGGCCAAAGCCGTCGTGGAAGCGTACCTGACCGATCTGTTCAAGAGCGACAGTGCCTTCTACGTTTACAGCGCGAGCGAGTGGCTGGAAGAGATGAACAACATGATCAACATGGTCATCGTCATCCTCACCGGCATCGCCAGCATCTCGCTGCTGGTGGGCGGCATCGGCATCATGAACATCATGCTCGTCTCCGTCACCGAGCGCACCCGTGAGATCGGCATCCGCAAGGCGCTGGGTGCGAAAGAGCGGGTCATCCTTTCCCAGTTCGTTGTGGAGGCGGCTACCACCTCCGCGCTGGGCGGTGTGCTGGGCATCGTGCTGGGCTACATCGTCTCGATGGCAGCCAACCACGTCCTGCCCATGATCTCGTCGGACATCGATGTCACGGTCAGCCCGTCCTTCAACTCCATTGCAGTGGCCTTCGGCATCTCGGTCTTCATCGGCGTGCTGTTCGGCTACCTGCCCGCCAAGCGGGCGGCCCGGCTCAACCCCATCGAAGCCCTTCGTTACGATTAAGGAGGTTTCCCTCATGAAAAAACGTCTTCTCGCATTCCTGCTCGCGGTCAGCATTGCCGTGTCGATGCTGGCGCTCCCGGCTTCGGCTGCGGGCAATGCCAACACCGCCGTCCAGTTGTCCATCACCCTGAACGGCATGGACTCCACCCAGACCGCCGCCCTGAACGCTGTGGTCACCCGCGGGGCCTTTGCCCGGATGCTGGTGTCCTACTCCACCTTCCGGGAGAGCGTCGGCTCGCAGGGGGCCGTGGGCACCCTGTATAAGGACCTGCCCGGCACCTCCGCTTACGCCCCCTATGTCCGCATCGCGGTGCAGCAGGGCTGGCTGAGCGGCTACACCGACGGCACCTTCCGCCCGGACAACGCCGTGACGCTGGAAGAGGCCGTCACGGCCGTCCTCAAGCTGCTGGGCTATAAGATGACCGAGCTGAGCGGCTCCTTCCCCCAAGCGCAGCTGAACAAGGCCAGCGAGCTGGGGCTGCGCAACCAGCTGGACCGCCAGCAGGGCGAGGCGCTGAACTATGAAGAGTGCGCCATCCTGATGTACAACGCCCTGACGGCCAACTCCGCCAGCGGCAGCGCCTACGGCACCTCGCTGGGCTTCACCGTCTCCAACGGTCAGGTGGATACCTCCAGCGTCATGATGAGCAGCCTGAAGGGCCCCTTCATCGCGGACGGCACCACCCAGCTTCCCTTCACCCCGGCCAGCATCTACCGCAACGATAAGGTCTCCGGTTCTGCCGAGTTGAACCAATACGATGTGTATTACTACAGCGAGAGTTTACAGACCGTCTGGATCTACACCCGCCGCGCGGCGGGCCGCATCACGGCCGTTTCCCCCAGCGCCAGCGCCCCCACCTCGGTGACCGTCGCGGGCAGCACCTACACCCTCGGCTCCTCGGCCGTGGCGTCGCAGGTGTCCTCCCTGAACGGCGGCGGCGTGGGTCAGGTCGTGACCCTGCTGCTGGGCATGAACAATGAGGCCGCCGGTATCGTGACCGGCGAAGAGGCCGACAGCGTCTTCTATGGCGTCGTCCAGTCCTCATCCCGCAGCCTGATCGAAGAAAACGGAGCGGACGTGCTGCAGAAGGTGGCTGTCTACTGCACCGACGGCATCACCCGCACCGTGAATGTGGACAAGAGCCTGAACTTCCCGGCGGGCTGGCTGGTGGAGATCACCGTCAGCCCCGACGGCGAGAACGTGGAGCGGATCGACAGCCGCTCCACCAGCGGCACCATCAACGAGGCAGCCACGGCGCTGGGCAGTGCCGCCCTTGCCGACGACGTAGAAATTCTGGATACGACTTCGGAGGGTGTGGCTGGGACGGTTCGTCCCAGCCGCCTATCGGGGGTAACACTGAGCAGCTCCGACGTCCGCTACTACACCGTCAATGAGGCGGGCCAGATCGACCGCCTGATCCTGAACGACGTCACCGGCGATCTGTGGAAGTACGGCGTGCTGGACGACGTGAAGAATCTCGCCGCCAACTACACCGATCTCAAGAGCTTTATTGGCAGCTTCCAGACCAGCGGCGATTCCTCCGGTACCGCTGCCACCCCGAAGACGACCACCACGACGACTACTACCGGTGCGGCTTCCGGCACCACAGGTACTGCGGGAACCACCGGCAGCACGACCGGAACTACGACCACCACGACCGCTGCCACGGTAGCCGGGCAGGTGTCGAACCTGCTGGTGCCCACCACCAGCGAGATCTTGTGGGGCATCGTCTCCGGCGATATCCTCTCGACCTCATGGCAGAAGCTGACCAGCAACACCGGTTCGCTGCTGAGCATCGGCTTCAAACAGGTGGCAGAGATCACCGGCACCCCCTTCAAGCAGATCCTGAACTTCATCGGCGGCGGCGCGACTTACGTCTGCTACGTCAATGGTTCGCAGGTCAGCTTCACCACGGCCATCAAGTACCCGGTCATCGCGGGCGGCGTTGCGGCCCGGCAGGAGACCACCGGCTCGATCAAGACCATGGTCCAGTTGATGCCCCTGAAGATCGACCGGGTGGGCGCGGCCTCGGTGCTGTCGGGAGACACCCGCTATGAGATGGCCGACGACGCGCAGGTCTACCTGTGGTACAAGGGCCAGTATTACCCCACCAAGCTCAGTTATGTCAACACCGACGAATATAAGCTCACCGGCTGGTACGACAACTTTGGCTGTGCGGCGGGCAAGAAGGTCCGCGTCATCATCGCGGTCAAGAACGATTGAGCCTGAAATCGAACAGCGGCGTTTGCCGCACACTGCGGCAGCTGCGCTGGGTGCTTTACCCGCGCCGCTGCCCTTTTTGCGACCGGGTGCTGGGAACGGTGAGCCCCTGCTCCGATTGCTGTGCGGAACTGGATGCGCTGCGCCGCAAGCCGACCATGCGCCTCTCGGCGGGGCTGCACTATCTGGGCCGCTTGGAGGGCGCGGCGGCTCCCTACCGCTATGCGGGCTGTGTCCGGCGGGGCGTGCTGCGGGCGAAGTACCAAGCGGCCCCGTGGGCGGCCGACGAGCTGGGGGCCGAGATGGCCCGGCTCCTCTTCGGCAGCGAAGCAAAGATGGGTACCTTCGGCCCGGAGGTCCAGCCGGTACCGGGCCTTGCGCTGAGTTACGACTGCATCGTGCCGGTACCCGCTTCCAGCCGGGCACGCGGCTACAACGTCCCGGAGCGGATGGCCAACCCCATCGCCCGCGCGGTGGGGGTTCCGCTGGAACCCAAGGCCCTTGTCCGGGTCCATGCCGCCCGGCGGCAGGAGGGGCTTTCCCTCGACGAGCGGCTGGCCAATGTGGCCGGGGCCTTTGCCGTGCCTGACCCGGAGCGGGTGGAGGGCAAGCGCGTCCTCCTTGTGGACGATGTCATCACCACCGGCGCAACAGCCGCCGCGTGTGCACAGGCTCTGCTGGCCGCCGGTGCCCAGAGCATCTTTGCCGTGGCCTTGGCCACCGTGGAGTTCGACGCCCGCCCGCAGCCCTCCGCGCAGATCCATGAAAATTCTGAGGAAGAAAATTGAAAAAGTGCTTGACAAAACAGCCTTCGTCGGGTATACTAAATGAGCTGTGAGCGGCAGAACGCTGACAGATATCCGGGTGTAGCGCAGTTTTGGTAGCGCGCTTGAATGGGGTTCAAGAGGCCGTGAGTTCGATTCTCGCCACTCGGACCAGACAAAAATAATCCGAACTTGTTTCCGATAGGAGATGGGTTCGGATTATTTGTTTTCTTCGGAAAACTCAATATGGGTGTCCGTGGAAGATGAAATCCGAAATCATAGATTGACTGACATAAGCCACAACATGATTTCAGGAGGATACGAGTATGAAGTACGATGCAAGAGCTTGTCATTTCAACATGGACACCTGCTGCGTGGAACTGAGGCTCCGGGACGGGAGAAAAATTTCATCGACTGCACCGGGGTCGAGGATGCGCTGGACATTACCGCTTTTTTGAGCTGGTGATGTCCGGCGTTTTTTAGTGTTGGCCGATCAATTTTAATGGAATCTTTATACTTCTACAATTTTCTTTACGGCTCCTTTATCTATTCCATGCTAATCTTTATGCACACGGATAGGTAAAGGAGCTTTTATGATTCAATATCCTCGTTACAGGCGGCACCGTTTTTCTTCTTTTCAGGTCATTATTGCAGGTTTTGCGGCAGTTGATCTGGTGGGCGCATTGCTTCTGATGCTCCCGATCGCTGCACAGCAGCGGTGCGTCACACCGTTCCATGAGGCGCTGTTTACCTCCACCTCCGCCCTTTGTGTGACCGGACTTGTGGTTCAGGATACCGGCAGCTACTGGTCGGCTTTTGGGCAGAGCGTGATCCTTCTTCTGATCCAGATCGGAGGATTGGGTGTCATTACGGTGGGCGCTGCCTTTGCGCTGCTTTCCGGGCGAAAGATCTCCCTCAAGCAGCGCAGCACGATGCAGGAAGCTACGGCTGCCCCGCAGATGGGCGGCATCGTGCGGCTGACAGGCTTTATTCTGCGGATCACCGCCCTGTTTGAATTGGCCGGTGCTGCACTGCTGCTGCCGACGTTCTGCGCCGATTATGGTTTGCGCGGGATCTGGTACGCGCTGTTTCATTCCATTTCGGCGTTCTGCAATGCCGGCTTTGACCTGCTGGGAACAGAGGGTGCAAAATTTGTTTCGCTGACACGGTATGCAGGTGACCCATTGCTTACCACAGTGATCGCGGCCCTGATCGTCTTTGGCGGCCTTGGCTTTCTGACATGGGAGGACATTTGTACATACCGCCTTGATTTTCACCGTTACCGGATGCAGAGCAAGGTGATCCTTGTCACAACGGCATTTCTTCTGGTACTGCCGACGCTGTACTTTTATTGTTTCGAGTTCACGGCAGGCTCTGCCCGGCAGCGCATTTTATTGTCGATGTTCCAATCCGTTACCCCCCGTACTGCCGGTTTTAACACCGCCGATCTTGCTGCGATGGGCAGCACTTCACAGGCATTGATGGTGGTTCTGATGCTGTTGGGCGGTTCGCCCGGCTCTACGGCAGGCGGCATGAAAACCACAACATTTGCCGTTCTGCTGGCCAATATGTGGGCGACCTTCCGCCGCAGAGAAGATGCCGAATTTTTCGGGCGGCGCATAGATGGTTCTGCGGTCAAGAATGCTGCCACGATTGCAGGGATGTATTTGACGCTGTTCTTCCTCGGAGCCTTTGTCATTGCTACGGCAGAGCAGCTGCCGATGTCGGTCTGTCTGTATGAGACTGCTTCGGCTGTGGCAACGGTAGGTCTGACATTGGGCATCACGCCGCAGTTGGGGGTCCTTTCGCAGGGGGTGCTGATCGCACTGATGTTTTTGGGACGTGTTGGCGGATTGACGTTGATCTATGCGGCATTTGGCAGCAGCCCTGCCCACTCTCGTCTGCCGCAGGAGAAAATCGCAATCGGATAAAGGAGACAGGTATGAAATCGATTCTTTTGATCGGGCTTGGCCGTTTTGGCCGCCATATTGCGCAGGAACTGAATGAGCTGGGTCATCAGGTCATGGCCATCGACAGCAATGAGGACCGTGTGAACGCTGTGCTTTCCTATGTGACGAATGCACAGATCGGTGACAGCACCAGCGAATACTTTCTGCGCTCCCTTGGCGTTGGCAATTTTGATGTGTGTATCGTAACCATCGGCGGCAATTTTCAGAGTTCGTTGGAAACAACATCACTGCTCAAGGAGCTGGGCGCAAAGCTTGTGGTCTCGCGTGCAGAGCGAGATGTACAAGCCAAGTTCCTGCTGCGCAACGGTGCGGATGAAGTGGTCTACCCGGAAAAGCAGCTGGCAAAGTGGGCAGCGATCCGATACAGCTCCGAACACATTCTGGATTATATCGAGCTGCAGGACGACCACGCCATCATGGAAGTGACCATTCCGCCGGAATGGATGGATCGTACGATCGGTGAGATCAATATCCGAAAAAAGTATAACATCAATATTCTTGCGCTGAAAAAAGACGGAAAGCTCGATATGAACATCACGCCGGATACGCAGCTGTGCCGGGATGAAAGTATGCTGGTTTTGGGGAAATACGCATCGATCCAGAAGTGTTTCCGGCTCTGAAAAGATAGGACGGATCATATGGATGTCGTTTTGTTACTGATGGTTCTTGGAGTCATGTTGAGTGGTTTTTGGGCAGCAGATGCGCTGGATCACATACGAAAGGAGATCATTCGACAAGAAGGAAAAAGACGTGGCTGGTGGTCGTGACCATCAAATTGTGCTATACTGTGGGCAAGGCAGGTGATCTTTATGAATCAGAACGACCCACCCACTGAACATATTCTGGCGTGTCTGTCGTCCTCTCCCTCCAATGCAAAGATCGTGCGGACGGCAGCAACGATGGCAAAGGCGTTTGGAGGAACCTTTACAGCTCTGTATGTCCGGACTCCGGATTCGGATCAGATGGGAAAAGAAGACTGTCGGCGCTTGCAGCAGCACATTCGTATGGCAGAGCAGGCAGGTGCCGACATTTCTACGATCTACGGAGATGACATTCCGCAGCAGATCGCAGAGTTTGCCCGCATCTCCGGCATTACAAAAATCGTACTGGGGCGCTCCAGCGTACATCGCCGCCATTTCTGGAGTGGACCGTCACTGACTGAAAAATTGACGCTGACTGCGCCTAATCTGGATATTTATATCATCCCGGATGCTTCTGCAGAGAACGGCTACGGTTCAGGACGGAAGCTGTTCACCCGTCCGCTTCTGCCGTCTGTCCGTGATCTGCTGATCACCGCAGGCATCCTGAGCTGCATCACGCTCATCGGCTTCTTTTTCTTACAACTGGACTTTGCGCGGTATAACATTATTATGCTCTATATGCTGGGGGTGCTGTTCACCGCATTGTGTACCAGCGGTTACACCTGCGGTGTGCTGGGGTCCGTTGCCAGTGTAGCATTGTACAATTTCTTCATGACCGAGCCATACCTGACATTCCATGCGTATGATCCCGGTTATCAGGTTACATTTGCCCTGATGCTGACCTCTGCAATCATTACCTGCGCCCTGACAACGCGGCTGAAGGATCATGCAAAAATGTCTGCGCAGGCAGCGTTCCGTACAAAAATACTGTTTGATACAAATCAGCTTTTACAGAGAGCAAAAAGCGAGGAAGAAATCCTCTCTCAGACAGCGTCCCAGTTGATGAAGCTGCTGAACCGGAGCCTGATCGTTTACCCGGAACAAAACGGAGATCTTGGGTCAGAACAGGTTTTTTGGGTTGACGGGGAAGTGCCGTGCAACATCTTTTCTGCACCGGAAGAACGGGATGCAGCAAACTGGACGTTTGCCAACAAAAAGCGTTCCGGCGCAGGCACGGATAGCTACCCGGATGCAAAGGGGCTTTATCTTGCACTTCGGACCGGAGGCGGCGTGTTTGGAGTGATCGGGATCGATCTGTCCGAAAAACCGCTGGATGCCTTTGAAAACAGTGTGCTGCTTTCCATTCTGGGCGAAGGTGCGCTGGCCATCGAAAACCGCAGAAATGCGCTGGAAAAAGAGCAAGCAACCGTGCAGGCAAAAAATGAAGAGCTGCGGGCAAACCTGCTGCGCACGATCTCCCATGACCTGCGCACCCCGCTGACCTCCATTTCCGGCAATGCCAGCAATCTGCTTTCCAACGGAGAAACGCTGGATACAGAGACCCGGAACAAGATCTGCACCGATATTTTTGACGATGCGCAATGGCTGATCGGTCTGGTGGAAAATCTGCTTTCCATCACCCGCATTGAAGATGGGCGGATGAATCTGCAGATCTCGCCGCAGCTGATGGACGAAATGATCGAAGAAGCACTGCATCATGTCAACCGGAAAAGCTGCGAACACACCATCACAACACAGTATGGGGACGAGATCCTCCTGGTCAATGTGGATGCACGGCTGATCATGCAGGTCGTTGTCAATCTGGTGGATAACGCCATCAAATACACCCCCGTGGGCTCGGTCATTCAGATTTCGGCTTACCGGAAAGACCATCAGGTCGTAGTGGACGTTGCAGATAACGGTCCCGGCATTCCGGATCGCGCAAAAGCACAGGTGTTCGAGATGTTTTATACCGGGCAGAGCCGCATCGCAGACAGCCACCGCAGCCTTGGACTGGGCTTGCCCCTCTGCCGTGCGATCCTGACGGCTCACGGCGGAACATTGACCCTGCGTGACAACATTCCCAATGGCAGTGTCTTTTCCTTTGCATTGCCGCAAAGCGAGGTGAACATTCATGAATAAGCCGTCCATTCTGGTCGTAGAGGATGATGTTCCTGTACGGTGTCTGATCACAACGACCCTGAAAACCCACGGCTATAAATATCTGACTGCTTCCAATGGGGAAACGGCGATCATGATGACTACCAGCCACAATCCGGACATCATGCTGCTGGATCTTGGGCTGCCCGATATAGACGGCATCGAGGTCATCCGCAGCGTCCGCACATGGTCGAACCTGCCCATCATCGTCCTGAGTGCCCGGAGCGAAGATTCTGATAAGATCGAGGCACTGGACAACGGCGCAGACGATTATCTGACAAAGCCGTTTTCCGTGGATGAGCTGCTGGCAAGACTGCGTGTAACGCAGCGCCGATTGAATCTGCTGGCTTCTGACGGCATAAACAGTCCGGTTTTTGTCAATGGTCCTTTGAAGATCGACTTCTCGGCAGGCTGCGTCTGGCTGAGCGAGAATGAATTGCATTTGACCCCCATCGAGTACAAACTGCTGTGTGTGCTGGCGCATAATGTGGGCAAAGTGCTGACGCATACCTCCCTCACGCAGAAAGTATGGGGCAGTACGCAGGAAAATGACATTGCTTCCTTGCGAGTTTACATGGCATCCCTGCGCAAAAAATTGGAACGATACCCGGATGCGCCGCATCTGATCCAGACCCATGTTGGTGTCGGATACCGGATGCTGCGCGCAGAAAATGATGAAGCATAGTAAAAAACAGGGTGCGCCCTTGAATAGGACGCACCCTGCCAAAAGCCACAGACAACAGCGATATGTACAACAGGGCGTTCCCCGTCGGGAGCACTCTGTTTTTCTTTGCTGGGGGCATGATGAGCCTGCTCTGCCTGCCATGCGGCAAACTCCCGCTGGCCTTCCTCGCTGTTCCAGCAGGCAAGGATGGCTGGGTAGAATGCCCGTGCCAGACGGTCGATGACTTCATCGGGATAAGGGGAAGTGTTTGTGGACTTTTTCTTTTTGTTCAAACGCACGCTCCTTTGGACATCGGTAAACAGCATACCATGTGCCTGTTGTTATGCTGTCTGGTCTTTAACATCTGCGAGTGCGGCTTCCAGAGAGGTAAGGTAGTCCTTATGCTTGTGAATGATCTCCAGAATCACATCACGCTGCACATTATCGGGCATAAGCTGTAAAAAGAAGCATGGACGCCCCCGAAAAGGAGAGCGTCCATGCTTCT
>ERZ1026878.958-NODE-958-length-19509-cov-7.449676_pt1 | contig 19509 bp, 20 predicted proteins | sample MGYA00380169_ERZ1026878 | MGnify/ENA primary metagenome ERZ1026878 (study PRJEB33269, sample SAMEA4719805) | human gut metagenome | biome: human-associated habitat; feature: organic feature; material: feces | place: Cameroon | collected 2013-10 ...
AAACCGCCCGTTGGTGATCTGCACGCTGCGGCCGAACCCATCAGTTGTTGCTGTTTGAGTAGAATTCATGAAAAGGTCTTTTGTTTTGTTTTTTGTGGTAGAAAAACATTAACAAAAAGACCTTTTTTCTTTATTAAAATCAGAATTTAACCCATGAAAAGAGCGCTGTTTTTTCAGCGCTCATGCAAAATTCAGACTAAGCACTGCTGTCCGGAAGGGAAAGCAGACGGATAGTTCTGATTTTAGGCATCGGGGAAGCCGAGTTTCTCTGCTTTTGAATTTTCTGATAGCCCTGATAAATCAAATGCTTGTACAGAGGAATCTGGGTATTTCGAACCAAGGCTGAAACCCTCGTCAGAGTATTCAGGACGGCGCGCATACCGCCTTCGGGATAATGCCGCACGTAATCTTTGCTGGTATCCTTCTCGGACAACGAATCCTTTGCGTAAGGAACTTTTGTTTTTATGTCGGAACACGATCAGGTACGTATTGAACCGCCGGACTTTGATGTTAGCCGTACGCTCACGGAAATTGCCGATGTGATTGAGAGCCGCAAGGGAGCCGATCCCGATAAGAGCTATGTGGCCAAGCTTTTTTCCAAGGCGCCTGACGGCATTTTGAAAAAGATCGGGGAGGAGTCCTGCGAAGTGGTGATGGCGGCTAAGGATAAGAGCCCCAAAGACATCATTTACGAGACGGCCGACCTGTGGTTTCACACACTCGTGATGCTTTCGCACTACGGGCTACGGCCTGAGACGGTTCTCGCGGAACTTCACCGCCGCGAGGGTCTAAGCGGCCTTGAGGAAAAGCGCCGCAGAAACCAGACACAAACTACTGTTGAGAAATAACCCGGGAGAGAAAGCATGCATCAGCTCGATGACTGTATTTTCTGCAAAATTTCACACGGCGATATTCCCGCCGGCAAGATTTACGAAGACGATGACGTCGTCGCCTTCAATGACATTCACCCCAAGGCCCCCGTGCATTTTCTGATCATTCCCAAAAAGCACATTCAGTCTTTGGCCGACGCCGCTCCCGAAGATGCGGCATTGTTGGGTAAAATGATCAATCTTGTGCCGGTTCTTGCAAAAAAGGCCGGCTGCAAAAACGGTTTCAGAACGGTGATCAACACCGGCCGCGACGGCGGTCAGGAAGTTCCTCACCTGCATATTCATGTCTTGGGCGGACCTCAGCCCTGGGATAAGTAAATCGATTCAGCGGCTTAAAGCCAAGGAGTAAAAAAATGGGTTCCCTTTCTATCTGGCACTGGCTCATCGTTCTGGCGATTGTTGTGCTCGTTTTCGGTACCGGCAAGCTCAAGAACATGGGTAAGGACCTGGGCGGCGCCATCAAGGGCTTTAAGGAAGGCATGAACGAAGGCGACAAGGGCGCCGCGGCAAAGACCGCCGAAGCCCCCAAGCAGGTCGCTGAAGAAAAGACCGAAGCCGCCAAGACCGCCGCTGCCGACGTGGTCGAAGGCAAGGCCACCGAAAAGAAAGACGCTTGATTCTTTCTTCGGTCTGATACTGATGTAAGCGGGATGCTGCCGGAACGTGTTTTTCGGCAGGCATCCCCTTTTTCGCGTGTTTGTAAGCCTACGGAAACATCCAAATGTTTGATTTCGGTTTTTCAGAGCTTGTCGTGATCGGCGCTGTGGCGCTTGTCGTGCTCGGCCCGGAAAAACTGCCCGTCGTGGCGCGCACCGCCGGCGAGTGGATCGGCAAGGCGCAGCGCATGGTGGCGCAGGTCAAAGGTGATATTGAGCGCGAGGCCGAACTGGCTGAACTCAAAAAGATTCAGGAAGAAGCCAAAAGCGCCGCAGACAACCTCACCAAGACCATTAAGGGTGAAACCGACAGCCTGCAGTCGGAAGTCAAGCAACTTGAAAATGACGTCAAGGGCGTGGAAAACGACATCAACGCTTCCGCCAAGGACGTTGCCGACAGCTATAAGGAACTCACCGAAAACACGACGGGTGCCGTTGAAAGCGATCCTGAGCCCAAGTACAAGGAAGTGCCGGCCGTTGACAATACGGCCAGTGCCACGGATGACTTTTACAGCTGGTACGGGGAAGATCCGTCCGCCAACGACACCTCGCACGTCTTTGAGAAGCGCTATAAGGCGGGGCCGAGCATTGACGAACTCGCCGAGCAGATCGAAAAACTCAAGGCTGAGCTCGGCGACCGCTCACCTCAGTTGGGCGGCAACAACCGCCGTTTTGCGTCCCGTGCCCGTTCCAACCGGGTCCGTATTTACCGTTGATGACTGAGCACTATGGCTGACATCAAAAACGAACCTGAACAGCTTGAGGCGCCGGACGATCCGGCCAACGAGCAGCCGCTTGTCTCGCACCTCATTGAACTGAGAAACCGCATCGTCAAGGCGGCGATTTCGATTCTGATCGTCTTTGCGTGCATGTCGCCCTTCATGAAGCAGATCTTTGACTACCTGTCGAGACCTCTGATGGTGGCGCTGCCGCAGGGCGTAAAACTTCTTGCCACGGGCGTTGTGGCGCCCTTTATGGTGCCCTTAAAGGTCACGCTTTTTGCGGCCTTTGTGGTGGCTCTGCCTTATGTGCTCTATCAGCTCTGGGCCTATATTGCGCCTGCGCTTTACCGCAGGGAAAAGCGCCTGGCGCTGCCGGTGATTATCTCAAGCGTTGTGATGTTTGCCGTCGGCATGGCCTACTGCTACTTCATCGTCTTCGGGATGGTCTTTAAGTTCATTGCCGGGTTTTCGCCGGATTCCGTGAACTTTGCGCCTGACATTGACAGCTACTTCAGCTTCGTGCTCACGATGTTTTTTGCTTTCGGCATTACCTTTGAAGTGCCGATACTTGTGGTGGTGTTAAACCGCGTGGGCGTGGCTTCCTATGAAAAGCTCGTTAAAGCCCGGCCCTTCATCATTGTGGGCGCTTTCGTGCTGGCGGCGATCTTTACGCCGCCCGATGTGCTCTCGCAGCTGCTGCTTGCGATTCCTCTTGTTGTTCTCTTTGAAGTGGGGCTTCTCTGCGTGCGTATGTTCGGGCGCAGGGACGAGGGAAACGACGATGACGACGAGGAAGAAAGCTGACGCTTCTCTTTGAAGCGAAGCGAAACGAACCGAACCGGCAGGACGCGCACTGTGTTTTGCCGGTTTTTTTGCGTCTGGCGGGACGTTTTCTTTGTCGGGGAGAAGGGGCGGAAAAGACGAAAGCCTGACAACCGTGAGATTGTCAGGCTTTCTGAATTGTGGTGGGAGCGCAGAGACTCGAACTCTGGACCGACGGATTAAGAGTCCGCTGCTCTACCAACTGAGCTACGCTCCCGATCGATTAATTGTTGGTGGGTCGTGCGAGATTCGAACTCACGACCAACGGATTAAAAGTCCGCTGCTCTACCGACTGAGCTAACGACCCCCAGAACCTGGCGATCTGTCCAGTTCGCAGAGGAACAATCAACCGAGGACGCGAATTAAACACGAGTTTTTTTCTCTTGTCAAATTTTTTTGCGGGAAAGAGCGCCCGGAGCAGAGGATCAATAGAGAGAATTTTTCAAATTTTTGTTAACAGTGTCTCAATGTTTAGGGTTAACTCTAACAAAAATGACTCGGATTTTCTCGCTTTTCTCATTTTCTTCAGGCAAGATTCCGATTAAGCAGATGACGGATGTTTGTTCTGATCCCTTTTAAATAAAGGAATAAACAATCTGAATATTCTAAAAGTAGCAATTGATGATCTTCTGATTCAGCTGCTTTCGGAGTGGAAAACTGCAAAATAGTTTATTTCTATTATATATTTTCAGAGAAAAGAGTTGCATCATGGCTGCTGACAAGAAAAAGGACAAGGAACTGCCGAAGGTTGAGCGCATCAGCGACAAGGAAGAACGCAAGAAGGCGCTGGCCGCCGCCGTCTCCTTCATTGAAAAGGAGTTCGGCAAGGGCTCCATCATGCGTATGTCCGGCACTGAAAAGGTCGAAGACGTTGATGTGGTGAGTACGGGCTCCTTGGGTCTTGATATCGCGCTCGGCGTGGGCGGACTTCCCCGCGGCCGTGTGGTTGAAATCTACGGGCCTGAAAGTTCCGGTAAGACGACGCTTACGCTGCACGTCATTGCCGAGATGCAGAAAATCGGCGGCACCTGCGCCTTTATCGATGCCGAACATGCGCTTGACGCGCAGTACGCCGCCAAGCTCGGAGTGAATCTTGATGAGCTTTACATGTCGCAGCCCGATACCGGTGAACAAGCACTGGAAATCACAGATGCGCTCGTGCGTTCGGGTTCCGTTGACCTCATCGTCATTGACTCGGTGGCGGCTTTAACGCCGAGAAGCGAAATCGAAGGCGATATGGGTGAAGCGCTTCCCGGCCTGCAGGCCCGTCTGATGAGTCAGGCTCTGCGTAAGCTCACCGCTTCGATCACGAAGACAAAGACCCTTGTGATCTTCATTAACCAGATCCGTATGAAGATCGGCGTCACTTACGGCAGCCCCGAAGTCACGACGGGCGGCAATGCCCTGAAGTTCTACAGCTCCGTGCGTATCGATATCCGCCGCAAGAACGCGCTGAAAAAGGGCGAAGAAGTCTACGGTTCCGAAACCCGCGTGAAGGTTGTGAAAAATAAGGTGGCGCCTCCCTTTAAGGAAGCCGGTTTTGACATCCTTTACGGGGAAGGCATCTCCTACGAAGGCGAACTCCTAGACATCGGTTCGGACCTTAACGTCGTCGATAAGAGCGGCGCCTGGTACAGCTACGAAGGCACCCGTATCGGTCAGGGTAAGGACAACGCCCGCAACTACCTTAAGGAACATCCGGAGATGGCCCTTGAGATTGAAAACAAGATCCGTGCGTTAAAGGGCATGAAAAATAAGACGGTGTCTCTGGACGCCAAGCCCGCTCCGGCCGTCGAAGCTAAGGCCGACAAGCCCACCAAGAAGGCGGAAGCGAAGGACCCGGTCCCTGCTAAGGCCAAGACCGTCGATCCGGTTGCCGAAACCGTGATTGATCCGGCAGAACTTTACGAGTAAGCGAAGTTGTCCGGACGTGAGAAAAAGCCCCGCTCGCTCATGATGCGGGGCATTGATGCCCTCTCCAGACGTGAGTACAGCCGGCTGGAGCTTTACCGTAAGCTCATGCGTACCCTCACAGAAGGGGAGACCGCAGACGACGTGATTGCGGTTTTGGGCGACCTGCAGGCAAAGGGCTACCTCTCCGACGAACGTTACGCTGAGGGGCGGGTACGCGTAAGAAGCATGCGCTACGGCAACCGCCGTGTGGCGCAGGAGCTGCGGCAGCAGGGGGTGGATGCCGACGCAATCACAGCCGCCATGGAGCAGACCGAACCCGAAATCGACAGGGCGCGCGCCGTCTGGCAGCGTAAGTTCGGCGAGGCGCCTGCCGACTACAAGGAAAAAGCACGGCAGATCCGGTTTCTGGCGGCCCGCGGCTTTTCCTTTGACGTGATTTCCAAAATTCTCTCGGAAGCCGGCAGCAGCGCCGACGAGGATGATTTTTCCTAAAGGCCGCGGCCGGAAGGGAATTTCTAAGTCTGATTGCTGAGGCACAGGGCGCGGAAAGTCTGCACAATTAACCCCCCCCCGTTTCGATTTGACTGATGCGGCCTGAGCGGCCGACACCGCAAAATGAAAATTCACGAATATCAGGCAAAAGAGCTTCTGAAGGCCGCGGGCCTTGCGGTGCTCGCCGGACTTCCTGCCTTCAGTGCAGCCCAGGCTAAAGAAGCCGCAGAGCGTCTTGCCGGTCCCGTTTATGCCGTCAAGGCGCAGATTCATGCGGGCGGCCGCGGCAAAGCGGGCGGCGTCAAAATCGCGCACTCCGCGGACGAAGTGGAAACACTGGCGGCCGGCATGCTCGGTAAATGCCTTGTCACCAAACAGACCGGCCCCGAAGGTCAGACGGTCTCCCGGCTTTACATTGAGTCGGGCGCAGAGATTGCCCGTGAGCTTTATGTCTCGGTTTTGGTTGACAGAGCCGCGCAAAAGCTCTGCTTCATTGCCTGCGCTTCGGGCGGTATGGATATTGAAGAGGTGGCGCAGAAGGCCCCTGATGCCGTCAAGCGCCTTCTTATTGACCCTGTAAAGGGCGCTGAGCCCGGCGCATTTCTTGAAGTTGCCCGCGCGGTGGGGCTTGAAGGCAAGACGGCCGAACTCGCTGCCGCGTACTTTGAGGGACTGTGCCGGCTTTTTGAAGACAAGGACGCCTCACTCATTGAAATCAATCCGCTGGCGGTCCTGGCTGACGGCACGGTCTGCGCCTTGGACGCCAAGATGATTTTTGACGACAACGCGCTTTTCCGGCATCCGGACATTGCAGCGTTGCGTGACGTCACACAGGAAGACCCGACCGAAGTGAAGGCCCAGGAAAGTCATCTGAGCTTTGTGAACCTTGACGGCAACATTGCCTGTATGGTGAACGGTGCGGGGCTTGCGATGGCCACCATGGACTCCATCAAGCTTTACGGCGGCGAGCCCGCGAATTTTCTTGACGTCGGGGGGAGCGCCGATGCCGAGCGCGTCAAAACCGCGTTTGAGCTGATGCTGGCCAATCCGAAGGTAAAAGCGGTTCTCGTGAATATCTTCGGGGGCATCATGCACTGCGACACGATTGCCCAAGGGGTGACCGAAGCCTGCCGCGCGGTGCAGCTTAAGGTCCCGCTGGTGGTGCGCATGCACGGCACCAATGAAGAGCTCGGCCGCAGAATTCTCGCCGAAAGCGGCCTGCCCGTGATTACGGCGGTCACCATGGCCGAGGCCGCGGAAAAAGCCGTTGCCTGTGCGGCCGGCAAACCCGTCAACAGTTCGGAGGCGTCATGAGTATTTTGGTTAACGGCGCCACGCGCGTCATCACCCAGGGCATTACCGGTAAGACGGCAGCTTTTCATACGAGAGCCTGCCGGGAATACGCCAATGCCGCCAACTTTGTCGCGGGCGTCAATCCCCGTAAGGCCGGACAGCTTTTTGACGATATTCCGATTTATGCGACGGTGGCGGAAGCCAAAGAGGCAACCGGCGCGGACGCGTCCGTCATCTACGTGCCGCCCGCGTTTGCCGCGGACGCAATTCTTGAAGCGGTGAAGGCGGAACTGCGTTTTGTGGTCTGCATCACCGAGGGCATCCCCGTGATGGATATGCTGCGCGTGAAAAATACCATGCGCGACATGGGAAGCCGTACGCTGCTTCTGGGACCCAACTGCCCCGGGATCATTACGCCTGATGAGATGAAGATCGGCATCATGCCGGGACACATCTGCAGGAAGGGCCGCATCGGCGTGGTCTCGCGCTCCGGCACCCTTACCTACGAAGCGGTGGCGCAGTTGACAGCCCTGGGGTTCGGGCAGTCCACTGCCGTCGGTATCGGCGGGGATCCTGTGAACGGACTAAAGCATATTGACGTTTTGAAGCTCTTTAACGAAGATCCCGATACGGACGCCGTGGTGATGATCGGTGAGATCGGGGGCGAAGACGAAGAAATTGCAGCGCGCTGGGCCCGGGACAATATGGTTAAACCCGTGGTGGGCTTTATCGCGGGACTGACGGCTCCGGAAGGGCGTCGTATGGGTCACGCCGGCGCCATCATCGCCGCGGGGCGCGGCACGGCCGAAGAGAAACTCTCGGTGATGAACGCCTGCGGCATCCGTACCACGCGGGATCCGGCCGCTATCGGTGAGCTTCTTGCATCGGTTTTGTAAATTTATTGTCATGCAGCGGTGCCATAATGCACCGCTTATTTTTTGAGACAGTTTTGGGGGCGTAAAAAGTGGAGTGGCTTTGGGATCTTCTGGTCAACCTGCACTGGGGTGCGGTGGGCCAGATCATCATGATTGATATTCTTCTGGGCGGCGACAACGCCGTCGTGATTGCGCTTGCGTGCCGCAACCTGCCGCACGAACAGCGCTTTAAGGGCGTTTTCTGGGGTACCGCCGGCGCCATCGTCCTGCGCGTGATTCTCATCACGTTTGCCGTGCTGCTGCTGGATCTGCCGTTCCTGAAAGTTGTGGGCGGGGCGCTTTTGTTGTGGATCGGCGTGAAGCTTGTGCTACCTGAGCCTGAGGATTCGCATGAAAACATTGCCGGATCTTCCAAGCTCCTCGGTGCGATCAAGACCATCATCGTTGCGGACTTTGTGATGAGTTTGGATAACGTGATCGCCATCGCGGGCGCTGCGCAGCAGGCGCATGAAGACCATCAGACACTGCTCGTGATCTTCGGCCTTGTGGTTTCCGTGCCCTTTATTGTGTTCGGCAGCCAGGTGATTCTGCGCCTGATTGACCGCTTCCCGGTGATTGTGTGGTTCGGCGGCGGTCTTCTCGGGTGGATCGCGGGCGGCATGTTCACAAGCGACGGTTTCCTTGTGAAGTACTGGCCGACGCTGCCTGAATGGCATTACCTCGGCGCCGCTGTCGGTGCGGCGATCGTGGTGGTTGTGGGCGCGATCTGCGTGCAGCGCGCAAAGGCCAGGGCCAAATTAAAGCCCGCGGCAGGCGTTGTGGTGAAAAAGCCGTAATGCACGTTAAGCGGTAAGAAAAAGGCCGGGATATCAAAAGCAGATACCCGGCCTTTTTGCTGCCCGTATCCTGTCTTTGAGCGAGCGCTCAGGCGCGGGTGCTCCGCGATTGCCGAAAGTTCGGTAGCCTTGCGGTATCGGCCGAGGTTCTCGGGAGAAAAGATGGACAGTGTGTTTCTTGTCCTGCTGGACTTTCTGATCATTTTGCAGGGAGCTGTTCTGGCGGCCTCCCCCTGGTTTCCTGCGGCTTCTTGCCGTGTCCGGACGGCCTCGTACATCGGTCATTAAAACCGTTCTTAAAAATCCCCTTATCATCGCAACGCTTTTGGGTCTTGCCGTGAATTGTGCGGGTCTGAAACTGCCCGTGCCCGCGGAGACTTTTTTACAACACCTCGGGATCGCTTCACTTGCGATGGGTTTGCTTTGCATCGGTGCGGGCCTGCAGTGGAAGGCCTTTAAGGAAGAGCTTTCGCTGATGGCGGCTTCGTCCGTGCAGCGGCTTGTTGCCGTACCGCTGGTGGGTTGGGCAACTGCGTCCGTCTTTGGCCTGGGGGCGGTCGAAAGCGGTGTACTCATTCTCCTTGCGGCGCTTCCGACGGTCCAGTCCTGTTACGTCATGACGGCGTCGATGCGGGGAAATGCCGCGGCGGTGGCAAACGTCACCACTGCCCAGACGTTGGTTTCGATGGTGACGCTTTCTGTCTGGTGCGCGTTTGTTCTTGCGCCGCTGGCCGGAAAAGTCTGACTACCCGAGAATGAGCGCCGCGGCTTCGGTGAGCGATCGGGCCGTATCGGTGGCTTCGGGGACGGTTTCGGGCACGGTTTTGCCGTCGGTGCCGACCAAAATCCGGTGGGGGATCCCGGCGGCTTTGGCGGCCTGCATGTCGCCTTGTTTGTCACCGACCATCACGCTTTGCGTGAGATCGATACCGAGTATTTCGGCAGCCTCAAGGATCATCCCGGGCGCGGGTTTGCGGCAGTTGCAGCGGCAGCGGTATTCGGGGACGGCAGCGTCCGGGTGGTGCGGACAAAAACGGACGTCCGCCAAGGGTGCTCCCGCCTTTTCAAAGACATCCTTCATCCAGCCCGTAAGCCGCCTGAAATCCACCTCGGTGTAGTAGCCGCGGCCGATGCCGGATTGGTTAGTGACCACCACCAGAAGCCAGCCCGCAGCGTAAAGGGTTTTAGCGGCTTCAAGCACGCCGTCCACAAACCGGAAGTCTTCGATCCGGGAGCAGTAGGCGGTGTCGACGTTGATGACACCGTCTCTGTCTAAGAAAACCGCGCGGCGCAAATTACCGGTTGCCATCGGGATAGGTCTTGGCGAGGTAATTCATGTATTCGGCCGTACCTTCCTGGACGCTGCGGAACTTGACGTTGCAGCCGGCGTTTCGCAGTGCCGAAAGATCAGCCTGCGTGTAGGCCTGATATTTTCCCTTGAGCGCTTCGGGGAAGGGGATGTATTCGATAAGGCCCGCAGACACCGCTTCTTCAAGTGTGCGGTTTACTCCCGTGAGGGAATTCACGACGGTAAGGGCAATGTCGTTAAAGGGCTGCGCACGGCCTGTGCCGCAGTTAAAGATGCCGGAAACGCCCGCGGTGAGGAAGTACCGCACGACGCTAACGACATCCTCCACATACACGAAGTCGCGCATCTGGCAGCCGTTGCCGTAACCGAGGCACCCTTCAAAGAGCTTCACCTTTCCGTCCTTTTTGAACTGGAAATACTGGTGAAACGCGACGGAGGCCATGCGGCCCTTGTGCTGCTCGTGCGGGCCGTAGACATTGAAAAAGCGCAGGTTCACGGTGGGGGCGGAGAGGTTTGCCATGCGGGCTCGGAGCACCTGGTCAAACAGGAACTTCGAGTAGCCGTAGCAGTTCAGGGGCCCCTCGTTTTTGAGGTCTTCGGTAAAGACGGTGCTTGCGCCGTAGGTGGCGGCCGAACTTGCGTTTACAAAGGGGATCTTGAGCTTCTGGGCCCAGGCAAAAAGGTCAAGCGTATAGCGGTAGTTGTTCTCCATGATGTAGCGTCCGTCCGTTTCCATCGTGTCGGAACAGGCGCCCATGTGAACCACGGCCTCTGGAATCGGGGCCGTGCCCTTGCGCACGCGTTCAATAAAGTCGTTTTTATCGAAGTAGTCCGTGATGTGTCCTTGTGCGAGGTTTAAAAACTTCTCGGCACGGGTGAGGTTGTCCACGGCAATGATGTCGTTAAAGCCCGCTTTGTTTAAGGCAAGCACACAGTTGCAGCCGATAAAACCCGCGGCTCCGGTCACAAGAATCGACATTTAATGATCCTGACAGAAAAGTTCTTCAAAACTCACAGAAGCCGTGCCGAGTTTTCCGACAACGATGCCTCCGGCTCTGTTGGCAATGCGCACGGCTTCTTCTTCACTGAGCCCTGCGGCAAGCATGGCGGCGGTGACGGCAATCACGGTGTCACCGGCGCCTGAAACATCAAACACTTCACGCGCCTGTGCGGGTACGGTGAGAGCACCCGCATCGGTAAATAAGGTCATGCCTTCTTCGCTGCGCGTTAAAAGAAGCGCCTTGAGGGCAAGCTCCTTTCTTAAGTTCTGCGCCTTGGTGTGCAGTTCTTCTTCGGTTTTCCACTGGCCGATCACCTGCGCGAGTTCTGAGCGGTTCGGGGTGATGACGGTGGCGCCGTGATAGCGGCTGTAGTCGTCGCCCTTCGGGTCAACAAGCACCGGAATGCAGCATTCGCGGGCCGTTGCAATGATGCGGCGGATATGTTCGAGCCCGCCTTTGCCGTAGTCCGAGAGCACAAGTGCGTCGTAACCGGCAATCTTGGCGGAAAATTCTTCGGTGAGTGCGGCAAGCACTTCGCCGGCGGGGTGGTCTTCAAAGTCCACGCGCACAAGTTGCTGGCGCCGTGCGAGCACCCTGAGTTTCACGGTGGTGCGCACTGAGGTGTCTTCCTGCAGCAAGCCTTCAATACCGGCTTTATCGAGAAGGTCACGCAGGGCGTGCCCGGCATCGTCGCGCCCGATCACGCTCATCAGAGACACGCGGGCTCCGAGGCAGGCGATGTTTAGCGCCACGTTGGCCGCTCCCCCGAGCCGGTTTTCCTCTTTGACGATACGCACCACGGGAACGGGCGCTTCGGGGGAAATGCGGTTGGTGTCGCCGAACCAGTAGCGGTCAAGCATTGAGTCGCCGACCACTAAAAGGCGTTTGGCGGAGAGTTCTTCTTTTGTAATCATTCGCAGATCTTTCGCGGCATAAGGGAGGTGCCGCTCGATTTTGCTGATTTTAGCCGAGGCAACGTGGGAAAACGGCGGCTTTCTGCGCATTTTGTCCGCGGCCGCTCTGCAATCTGCAAAACAGTGTTTCCGCGGAAACGGCGGGTAACGAATAGGGCGGCGGGCTCAGGGAAGTCCCCTGATAAAATTTCAGGTTATCTGCAACACGTTCCCGGCGGCTGTTTTTGCCCTGCCTGGACCACAAATCCGTCTTTGTCATGCCCGATACGCTTCAGCATCCTTTCCTTCGCGACACTCTGGCCGGCCGGTGCGTCAAAACCGCCTGCGGCATCACACTGGACATCGGAAGGCAGCGCCTCACGGGACGGGACTTAAAGGGGCTTCTCGACCTTGCCGAAGAAAAAGGGGTTCTTGCCGCCAACGCCGCGATGCGAAGCGGCGAAATCGTGAATCCGAGCGAAAACCGTCCGGCACTGCATACGGCTTTAAGAGACCCCTCGGTCTCGGCGCCTTTTCACACCGAAGTGATGAAGGCGTTAAACCAGGTCTGCCGCTTTGCCGAAGACGTCAGAAGCGGTCTTTTCTGCGGCTGCCGCGGTGACGCGATCACCGACGTGATCAACGTCGGTATCGGGGGCTCGGAAATGGGGCCGCGCGCTGTTTACCACGCGCTGCGCTATGTGCAGCCTTCAATCCGCCTGCACTTTATGAGTTCGGCTGACGGCGTGCTTTTTGACCGGGTCGTGAGCGGCTTAAACCCCTTTAAGACGCTCGTCGTTGTTTCTTCCAAAAGTTTCAGAACGCGTGAGACTGCGGTTAACGCCGCGGCGCTGGATCAGTGGCTTCTGGACGCAGGTATTTCCGGCAAGGACAGAACGCACCATATGGTTGTCGTGTCCGCCAATCCCAAGGCCCCGCAGTCGATGAACCTGCCCGAAGAAAACTTCTTCCCGATCTGGGACTGGGTGGGAGGGCGCTTTTCCGTCTGGAGTGCCGTGGGACTGCCCTGCGCGATTGCCCTGGGGCCGGAGGTTTTCCGGCAGCTTCTTGCGGGCGCTCACGCCATGGACGAACACGTCGCGGACACCCCGGCCGAAGACAATATGGCGCTTTTAATGGCCCTGATGACCTACTACAACGCCGTCACGCAGGCTATTCCCACGCACTGCTTCCTTCCCTACGACGAAAGGCTGCGGGTGCTTGTTTCCTGGATTCAGCAGCTTGAGATGGAAAGCCTCGGCAAGAACCGGGCGCCTGACGGCAGCCGCATTAAAGGTCGCACGGGGCAGGGCATCTGGGGCGGTCACGGCAACGAGTCGCAGCACTCCTTCTATCAGTGGCTGCGCGAGGGGACGTCGTGCTCTTCGATTGATCTGTGCTGGTGCGAGAAGCCCGGGCACCGTCATGCGGATCTGCACCGCGTGCTGATCGCAAACGCCAAGGCCCAGGCCGAAGCGCTTGTGACGCGCGATCCGGCAGAACCGTACTTTAATGCCGTGAGCACCCTCGCCGTGGACGAATTAAACGCAGGGCGCCTGGGCGCTCTGATGGCGCTTTACGAACACAAGACCACAATGCTCGGTACACTCTTCGGCATCAATCCCTTTGATCAGCCGGGGGTGGAGCTCGGTAAGAAACTGAGCCGCTCGGCTGAAGCCGATATTCTCTGATGACAGTAAAAAAGATTCTGGTGATCCGCTCAAGCTCCATGGGAGACGTGATTCACGCGCTCCCGGCAGCCTTTGACATCAAACAGGCGCTGCCCGAGGCGCAGCTTGACTGGGTGATTGAGGAAAGTTTCCGGGACGTCACCGACTTAAGTCCCTTTATCGACAACACGATTGTCACGGCCTTCAGGCGCTGGAGAAAGCATCCGCTTTCTGCGGTCACCCGCAGGGAGGTGTCGGATCTCAGACACCTTCTCAGAGAAAATCACTACGACATCGTGATTGACCTGCAGGGACTGATCCGAACGGCGCTTATTGCCCGCTGGTGCGGCGTGAAGTCCGTGGGGTACTCCAAAAACACGATCCGTGAGCCTCTGGCAAGCTACTTTTATTCCGAAACCGAAGAGGTGCCGGAAAGCCTCACGCCCGTTCGGCGCTACCGCGTGATGGCGGCCCGGTGCCTCGGTTACACGATTGATGAGGAACACCCTCAGTTCGGCCTTAAGGCCAAGCCCCTGACAGAAGCCCCCTGCGCGGAACCCTTTGCGGTTCTTGCGGTCAACACAAGCCGCGAGGAAAAGCTCTGGGCGCGCGAGCGGTGGGCGGCGGCTACCAATGCGCTCGTTAAAAGCGGCATCACACCTCTTTTTGTCTGGGGTAACCAGAAAGAAAAAAGCCGCGTGGAAGACATTGCCGCGCAGGTGCGCGGAGCCGTTGTGGCGCCTCATATGCGGATTCCCGAAATTGCCTCCGTCATGAAGGACTCAGTGGGTGTGATCGGCGTGGATACGGGGCTTTCGCACCTCGCAGCCGCGCTTGCCGTGCCGGCCGTGGGCATCATTGTCGGCACCTCGGCGCAACTTTTCTCGCTTGTGAGCGAAGGTAAAGCCGTGACGGTGGGTGATAAGGGGGTTGTTCCGGGCGTGAGCGAAGTGCTTGACGCCTTTGCCGCCGTTACCGGCCGAAAGGTCGCGGTATGACGCTCGTGACGCCGCGCATCTACGGCTTGCTCACGTCGCTTTGCGTGCCGCTGGCAAAGCTCTACCTGAAAAAACGTGCCAAAAAGCAGCCCGACTATCTGCTTAACTGGGATGAGCGTTTTGCCCGAAAGCCTTTTCCCTCCCCCGTAAAGCCCTGCCTTTGGGTGCATGCGGTCAGTGTCGGTGAAACCAATGCGGCGGCGCCCCTGATTGAAGAACTCGTCAAGCGCTTCGGGGATATTGAAGTGCTTCTTACCTGCATGACGCCGACGGGGCGGGATGCCGGCCTGAAACTTGCCAAACGCTTTGCCGGGCGCGTTACGCAGTGTTATCTCCCGTACGACGTGCCTGCGTATGCCCGGCGGTTTTTGGATGAGACGCGTCCGCGGCTTGCGGTTTTCATGGAAACCGAGGTCTGGCCCAATATGCTCGCCGAAATTCACCGCCGCGGGATTCCTGTGGTGCTGGCGAACGCCCGTGAGTCGGAAAAAAGCCTGAAAAAGGCGCTTCAGTTTGAGGCCGTCATGCGTCCGGCCTTTGCCGCGTTTGATGCAGTGCTTGCGCAAAGTAAAGCCGATGCGGCGCGCTTTGAGGCGCTCGGCGCCAAAAACATCACGGTCTGCGGTTCGCTTAAGTTTGAGGTGCGTGAGGATCCCGGACAGACGCGTCTTGCGCGGGACTTTAAGGCAAAAGCCGGCCGGCCCGTTGTTCTGATAGCGAGCACCCGCGAAGGCGAAGAAGCGATGTTTGCGCCGCTTTTAAGGTGTTTTGCCGGCAAGGCCACGGTGCTTTTGGTGCCGCGCCATCCGCAGCGCTTTAACGAAGTGGCGCAGCTTTTGGAGGCCGCAGGGCTTGACGTTGTCCGCCGCAGCGCTTGCCCGTCGCTTGAGGCGCTTGACGCCCGGCACGATGTGATTGTGGGCGATAGCATGGGGGAGATGAGTTTTTACTGCGCGGCTGCGGACGTGTGCCTCATGGGCGGCAGTTTCGGCAACACGGGCTGTCAGAACCTTATTGAACCGGCTGCGGCCGGTTCCCCTGTGATTCTTGGCCCCTCAACCTATAACTTCGCGCAGATTGCCGCGGATGCGCTGCGTATGGGCGCGGCTTTTGCCGTAAAGGATGCCCGAGAGGGCATCACCCGGGCCCTGGAACTTGTGGACAATGCCGCACTGCGCAGTCTGGCTTCGCAAAGGGCGCTCACCTTTGCCAAGACCTACACGGGTGCCGTGGGCAAGATGGCTGATAAGGCGGAGGAGCTGTGGAAAAAGAGTGCGTAAAAAAGGGCGCCGTCAAGAACTGCCTTTCCATTGCAGGCGTTGATCCCTCGGGCGGCGCCGGGGTTTTGGCCGACATTAAGGCAATGAGCGCCTGCGGCGTTTACGCCATGGGCGTGGTGACGGCGCTCACTGCTCAGAATACGCGGGGCGTGACGGGCGTGATGCCCGTGCCCGCGGACTTTGTGGGTAAAGAGCTTGAGGCCGTTTTTACCGATGTGCCGCCTGCGGCCGTCAAGATCGGGATGCTGAACGACGCGGCGGTGATCGGGGTTGTCGCCGGGGCGCTTCGCCGCTATAAACCCCGCTGGGTGGTGCTCGATCCGGTGATGGTCGAAAAAAGCGGGGACCGCCTTTTGCGCGAAGACGCGCTTGAGGCGCTTAAAACCGAGCTTTTGCCTTTAGCCGACATCGTGACGCCGAATCTGCCCGAAGCCGGCGACCTTTTGGGGCGCACGGTTGAAACGAAAGACGCAATGGCTGAGGCAGCAGAAGCGCTTTCAGCGATGATGAAGGCCGGCGGCGCCGTTCTTTTAAAGGGCGGGCACCTCGAGGCCTCAAGCGCTGCAAGCGACCTCTTTTATTCGCGCGGGGAAACGTTTTGGATTGAAGCGCCGCGCACGGCCACAAAAAATACGCACGGCACGGGCTGTACGCTCTCTTCAGCCCTGGCGGCGTTTCTTGCGCGCACGGACGATGCGACCGAAGCCGTACGCCTGGCAAAAGCCTATATCGCGGAGGCGATTGCTGCCGCCGACAACCTCAGTGTCGGCAGCGGCCACGGCCCCGTACATCATTTTGTACGTCTCTGGCAGACAGAAACACCGTCTTTGCCGCGTGAGTCCTGAGCTGTTTTGAATAGGGCGGGCTTTGGCCCGTCCGTTACAATGTCCGCCCATGCGGAAAAAGCCGGCGTGACCGGTATTTTTCCCCGTGTTGTTTTCCCCGAAAGAAGTCAGAATCCATGCAGAAACTCAAAATTGTCGGCGGCCGGCGCCTTGTGGGTGAAGTAAGCGCCTCGGGCGCAAAAAATGCGGCGCTTCCCATCATGGCGGCGGCGCTTTTAACCGCGGACGAGGTGATCCTTCACAATGTCCCGGATCTGGCTGACGTCGCAACCATGGGAAAACTGCTCACGGGCATGGGGGCGGCTTTTGAGCGCATCAACGGCGACACGGTGCGAATCTGCGCCGCAGGCGTTACGAGCACCGAAGCACCCTATGAACTTGTGAAAACGATGCGCGCCTCCATTCTCGTGCTCGGCCCCCTGACGGCGCGCTTTGGGTCGGCCAAGGTGTCGTTGCCCGGGGGCTGCGCAATCGGCGCGCGGCCCGTGGATCAGCACATCAAGGCATTAAAGACGCTTGGCGCAGATATCGCGATTGATCACGGGTATGTGACGGCAAAGGCCGCGAGACTTAAGGGGGCGCGGGTCGTCACCGACATGGTGACCGTGACCGGTACGGAAAATATTCTGATGGCCGCTGTTTTGGCCGAAGGCACCACCGTCATTGAAAACGCGGCGCGTGAACCCGAAATCGTGGACTTGGCGGCGATGCTTAACGCCATGGGCGCCAAAATCCGCGGCGCCGGCAGCCCCGTGATCGAGGTCGAGGGGGTTGCGAAACTGCACGGCACCGAGCACCGCGTGGTGGCCGACCGCATCGAAACGGGGACGTTTCTTTGTGCGGCGCTCGCGACGCGCGGCGACGTTCTCGTGACGCACGCGGCGCCTGCAACGCTTGAAGCCGTGATCGGCAAATTGAGAGAAGCGGGCGCTACGGTAGAAACCGGCAGCGACTGGATCCGCGCAAGGATCAGTGAGCGACCCAAGGCCGTGGATATCCGCACGGTGCCGCATCCGGGATTTCCCACCGACATGCAGGCGCAGTTTATGGCGCTTGATGCGGTCGCTGACGGTACGGGCCGCATTGTGGAAACAATTTTTGAAAACCGCTTCATGCACGTGCCGGAACTGCAGCGCATGGGCGCTGACATCGCGGTGGACGGCCATACGGCGGTCGTGAGAGGCGTCGAGGCCCTCGCAGGCACCAACGTGATGGCCACCGACCTTCGCGCTTCGGCCTGCCTTGTGATTGCCGGACTTGCCGCACACGGGGAAACTGTGATTGACCGTATTTATCATCTTGATCGGGGCTACGAGCATCTGGAGACAAAGCTCTCGGCGCTTGGCGCCGACATTGTTAGGATTAAGTAAAGCCGTTTGGGATAAGGGGAGAAACCTGTGATCACACTGGCACTTTCCAAGGGCCGCATTTTTGAGGAGCTGCTGCCTTTTCTGGCCGCAGCCGGCATCAGGCCGCTTGAAAATCCGGAAGAGTCCCGAAAGCTCATGATCGACACGAACCGCAGTGACCTGCGGATCGTCGTTTTAAGAGCAACGGACGTTCCGACCTACGTGCAGTACGGGGCGGCCGACATGGGTGTAACGGGATGGGACACGCTCTATGAGCACGGCGGCAACGGCCTGTATGTGCCCGTGGATCTGCAGATTGCCCGCTGCCGCATGTGTGTTGCCGCGCCCAAAACCTTTGACTGGGCGGCTAACGTCCGAAGCGGAGCGCGCCTCAGAATCGCGACGAAATATCTGAAGTGGTCGCGGGACTGGTTTGCGCGTGCCGGCGTGCACGTTGATCTCATCAAACTTTACGGTTCGATGGAACTTGCGCCCATTGCGGGGCTCGCGGACGCCATTGTCGACCTTGTGAGCACTGGGGCGACGCTTAAAGCCAACAACATGGTGGAAATCGAAACCGTGGCGCCGATTTCCTCGCGGCTCATCGTCAATCAGGGCGCCATGAAGTTAAAGCGCACGGACCTGATGCCGATTATCACCGCAATGCGCGAAACAGCACTTAAAAAGGCTGAGGAGCGGCGGCAGAAAGCCGCGCTTAAAGCCTGAGAATAAATACAAAATTAACGGGAGTACACAGTATGACGATTCGGCGTTTATCCACTAAGGACGCAGACTTTCAGGAAAAGTTCAATCATCTCGTGGCGCGTGACGCGAGTGTCGATCCGGTGATTACCCAGCGCGCGGAAGCCATTGTCGAAGACGTGCGCGAACGCGGCGACGCCGCCGTGCTTGAGTACACGGCAAAGTTTGACCATCTGCCCGCAGAAAAACTCTCGGACCTGATGGTGACGGCCGACGAAATGAAGCACGCCCTTGAGACGCTTCCCTCCGAGCAGCGTAAGGCCCTTGAAGAAGCCGCGGAACGCATCCGCGTGTTTCACGAAAAGGAACTCGGTGAAAGCTTCACGATGACTGACGCCATGGGCAGCCGCCTCGGCCAGCGCGTCACGCCCATTGATTCGGTGGGCCTTTACGTCCCGGGTGGCAAGGCCGCGTATCCGAGCTCGGTTCTGATGAACGCGATGCCCGCGCGTGTGGCAGGTGTGCGCCGCATTGAAATGGTGGTGCCCACCCCGGGCGGCGAGAAAAATCAGCTGGTGCTTGCTGCGGCAAGCCTTGCCGGTGTTTCGCGCGCCTTCACGATCGGGGGCGCCCAGGCCGTGGCGGCTCTTGCCTACGGCACGGAAACGATTCCTTCGGTCGATAAGATCGTGGGGCCGGGCAACGCCTATGTGGCCGCTGCCAAACGTAAGGTTTTCGGGCGCGTGGGCATCGACATGATTGCCGGCCCCTCGGAAATTCTCATCATCTGTGACGGCAAGACCCCGGCGGACTGGATTGCGATGGATCTTTTCAGCCAGGCCGAACACGATGAACTTGCCCAGGCCATTCTTCTCACGCCCGACGCCGCTTTTGCCGACGCCGTTGCCGCTTCCATCGATAAGCAGCTGCCCGGCATGCCGCGAAAGGCGATCATCGAGAAG
>ERZ1026878.960-NODE-960-length-19504-cov-9.502237_pt1 | contig 19504 bp, 18 predicted proteins | sample MGYA00380169_ERZ1026878 | MGnify/ENA primary metagenome ERZ1026878 (study PRJEB33269, sample SAMEA4719805) | human gut metagenome | biome: human-associated habitat; feature: organic feature; material: feces | place: Cameroon | collected 2013-10 ...
CGCAAGCTTTGTGCTTTAGTCGGAAACTTTCTCGCCATGCCAAAGGCTCCCTCCCGGAGGGAGCTGTCAAAGCCGTCAGGCTTTGACTGAGGGAGTTCAGCCCGCTGAAAGTCTGCAAAAATCTTTCCCTGCAGCGCCGCGCTTTCGCAGAAAGCGGCGCGGCATCTGCCGTTTTCCTCTACGCCCCCTCCCGTGAAAATGCAATGCCGGAGCGTCCGCAGACGCTCCGGCATTGCTCTATTAAAAATAATTTTTCCGCTATCTATGCGCAGCAACGACGACGACCGCCGCCAGTGGCGGAAACAGGGAGGAGTTGTTGGGGCAGCGGCCAGCAAGACGCGAGTGCCGCTCAAGGCACGAAGCGGATGCTGGGAGCCGCAACCCGTTAGCGGAGCGCATTGAAATCGTTCACGCTCCGGCAGACGCACTGTCAGGAAAGCACGGCGCTTTCCTCCACCTTGTCCAGCACCGCCAACTGCAAGGCGTTCAGCATGCTGCGCTGTGCGCCGTAGGTGTCGGCGTAGGAGCTGTTGGCGCTGTCGATCTGCTCCTGTGTGGGGGTGATGTCCAGCTGCTCTGCAATGGCCTGAAAGACCAGATCCTGCTTGGCCAGATGCTCAAAGTAAGCATCGGAATCCGCTAGCATCGCGTCGGCATCGGCGTAGCCCTTGGCCTGTGCGTAGGCGTCCAGCTCCATGCCGTACTGGGTAGCCAGCTGAGAGTGGTAGTTCAGGAACATCCGGATGTAGTAGCTGGTGATCTGGGTGGGGACTTCTTTAAAGGTGGAGTTCGTGAGCAGATAGTCCATCACGGCGTTGTCCAGATTGTTGGCGTACAGGGCGCTGTCAAAGTACTGGCGCAGGGCGTCTGCGGTGTGCAGGTCGTCGCTGGCGGCAAAATTGGTCTCCACCCACTCGTCGGTCAGGGTGGGCACAACGCTCTGGGTGATGGCGTTCAGGGTCACGCTGAACACGGCCTCCTTGCCGCTGAGGGGGATGGTGTTGCCCTCGGCATCGGTGGAGTCGCCATAGCCCTCCGGGAAGGTAACGGTCACATCAAAGGTGTCGCCGATGTTGTGGCCGATGATCTGATCCTCAAAGCCGTCAATGAAGGTGTGGCTGCCCAGCGTCAGGTCGTAGCCGGTGGCGGTGCCGCCGGTAAAGGCTACGCCATCCACCGCGCCGGAATAGTCGATGTTCACGGTGTCGCCGCTCTGGGCTGCCCGGTCGGTGATGTTCTGGGTGGTGGCGTACTGGTTCAGCAACGTGTCGATCTGGGTCTGGATCTCTGTCTCGGTGGGCTCGATGTCGGCCTTGGAAAGCGGCAGCGCGGATACATCCTCCGGCAGCGTCACATAGTCCAGTGCGCGGATGCCGGTCCAGTGGCCGTTATCGTCCAGCCCCTCAGAATAATCGAAGCTGGCGTAGTCGAAATCCGACACCTTGCCGTAGGTGGACACGCTTGCGCCGGATGCGGCAGAGGATGCCGTGGTGCCGCTCTGCTTTTTGAGCAGCATAAAGCAGGCCGCAGCTACGCACAGCACAGCAGCCACCGCGCACAGCACACACAACAGGATCTTGGTAATGCGTTTCAAAAGAGATACCTCCTAAAAATAGCAGACCGTTTTCACGGAGAATGCAAATATCATACCATCCTATTATAACGGAAAAATGCGAAAAGAAAAGATTTTTGCGAAAATTCCACAAATGTCGCCCGGCACAGGTATCACTTTTGCCCGCTTTGGGGCGGGAAATGCCGCAAAACCGGTGGAAATACCCCGGCGGTTCTGTTACAATAAAACTGTATGAGCCTTTCCCTGCGGGGGAAAGCCTTTTGCTGAAATTGGAGGATAAAACCATGGATTACAATAAAGCAGCTCTGGAAATGCACGAGACCCACAAGGGAAAGGTGGGCATCGTGAGCAAGGTGGAGGTCGCCACCCGTGACGACCTGTCCACCGCCTACACCCCCGGTGTGGCCGAGCCCTGCCGCAAGATCAAGGAAAACCCCGACGATGTGTATAAGTACACCTTCAAGGGCAACATGGTGGCCGTTGTCTCCAACGGCACCGCCGTGCTGGGCCTGGGCGACATCGGCCCCGAAGCCGGTCTGCCGGTCATGGAGGGCAAGGCCGTGCTGTTCAAGGAGTTCGGCGGCGTGGATGCCTTCCCCATCTGCATCGACGCCCACGACGCTGCCAGCGTCATTGCTGCCTGCAAGGCCATTGCGCCCACCTTTGGCGGCATCAATCTGGAGGATATCAAGAGTCCCGAGTGCTTCGAGATCGAGGAGACCTTGGAGCGGGAGCTGGACATCCCTGTGTTCCACGATGACCAGCACGGCACCGCCATCGTGGTCACCGCTGCCCTCATCAACGCCCTGCGGGTGGTGAATAAAAAGATGGAGGACGTGCACATCGTCCTGAACGGACCCGGCGCTGCCGGTACTGCCATCATCAAGATGCTCATGACCGCAGGCGCAAAGGACATCATTGCAGTGGATCAGTTCGGCACCCTGTACAAGGGCTGCAACAGCGCCGAAGCCCACAAGAACTGGCTGGGCGAGGTGACCAACCCCCGCCAGATCAAGGGCGGCCTGAAGGAGGCACTGGAAGGTGCCGATGTGTTCATCGGCGTGTCCCGCCCCGGCATCCTGACCACTGAGCTGTGCAAGACTATGAACAAGGACGCCATCGTCTTTGCCATGGCCAATCCCACCCCGGAGATCATGCCGGATGAAGCCAAGGCGGGCGGCGTGCGGGTGATGGCTACCGGCCGCAGCGACTTCCCCAATCAGGTCAACAACGTGCTGTGCTTCCCCGGCCTGTTCAAGGGCGCGCTCAGCGTCCGCGCCCGGGATATCAACAATGAGATGAAGCTGGCTGCTGCCTACGCCATTGCAGACCTCATCACCGATGCAGACCGCAGCGAGGAGAACATCATCCCCGGCGCATTCGACCCCCGCGTGGCCGAGGCTGTGGCAAATGCCGTGGCAAAGGCTGCCCGCGAGACCGGCGTGGCACGGCTGTAAGCGGAGGATACAGGCATGAGAACGATCTCCGCACAGAGCATTACGGATACGGTGGCGCGGCTTTGCATTAAAGCCAACACCCAGCTGCCGCAGGACGTGCAGGCAGCGCTGGAAAAGGCGCGGGAAGAAGAGCCGTGGCCGCTGGCAAAGAACACATTAGATCTGCTGTGGTCGAACCTTGGCGCCGCAAAGGAGAAAGACCTGCCCATCTGTCAGGATACCGGCATGGCCTGCGTGTTTGTGGAACTGGGTACCGATGTGCACATTGATGGCAGCTTTGAAGCCGCCATCCACGAGGGCGTGCGCCGGGGCTATACGGACGGCTACCTGCGCAAAAGCATCGTGGCCGACCCGCTGCGCCGGGGTAACACCGGCGATAACACCCCGGCGGCCATCACGGTGCATCTGGTGGACGGCGAGGGCTGCCGCATCACGGTAGCGCCCAAGGGCTTTGGCAGCGAGAACATGAGCCGCATCCAGATGCTCAAGCCCGCCGACGGCGTGGAGGGCTTTAAAAAGTTCGTGGTGGATACCGTAAAGCTGGCGGGCTCCAACCCCTGCCCGCCCATCGTGCTGGGCATCGGCGTGGGCGGCAGCTTTGACAAGGTGGCGTATCTTGCCAAAAAGGCGCTGCTGCGCCCGCTGGATGTCCCCAACCCCGACCCCTACTACGCCCAGCTGGAGCAGGAGCTGCTTACCGCCATCAATGCACTGGGCATCGGCCCGCAGGGCTTTGGCGGAAAGACCACCTGTCTTGGCCTTGCCATTGAGCAGATGCCCACCCATGTGGCGGGTCTGCCGGTGGCTGTGAACGTTTCCTGCCATGTGACCCGCCGCGCCAGCGCGGAGCTGTAAGGAGGGGAGAACGATGGAATACAGACTGACTACCCCCTGCACCGCGCAGGATCTTGCCCCGCTGAAAGCGGGGGATACCGTGCTGCTTTCCGGTGTGGTGTACACCGCCCGGGATCAGGCACACAAGCGGATGATGGAAGCACTGGACAAGGGCGAGACCCTGCCTTTTGATCTGGAAGGCAGCGCCATCTATTATGTAGGTCCCACCCCGGAACGTCCGGGCGAAGTCATCGGCTCGGCAGGGCCTACCACCAGCGGGCGCATGGACGCCATGAGCCCCCGGCTGCTGGATCTTGGCAACAAGATCATGATCGGCAAGGGTAAGCGGGATGCCGCCGTCAAGGCAGCTGTGGTGCGCAACGGCGCGGTATATCTGGCCGCGCTGGGCGGTGCCGGTGCGCTGATGGCAAAAAGCGTGCAGACGCTGGAAGTGATCGCATGGCCGGACTTGGGCTGTGAGGCGGTGCGCCGCCTGACCGTGCAGGATATGCCCCTGACCGTTGTGCTGGACGCCCACGGCGGCGATCTGTACGAGGCAGGCCCTGCGGCCTATCTGGCTGCGCTGTAAATTGCACCCTTTGCACAAAACAGGCGCGGTGCAAAACCGGCAAAACAGCAGTTCTGTGCAGAGAAATACGGTTAGTTTAACAAAACTTGCTGCGAATTACTTGCATCATCCGCAAAAGTGTGATATCCTTTAACATACGACAGAGGGTACACATCCCCTGTCGGAAAAATCCCCCAGAGGGAATAAGGCAGGAGGCCGGACAAACCATGCAGATCCACCAGTCCGCAGAAGATTATCTTGAAACGATCCTGATGCTGAGCCAGCGTATGGGCAAAGTGCGCTCCATTGACGTTGTCAATGAGCTGGGCTTTACCAAAGCCAGCGTGAGCATCGCCATGAAAAAGCTGCGGGAGAACGGCTATATCGCGGTGGACGGCGAAGGCAACCTGACCCTGCTGGAGCCCGGGCTGGAGATCGCTCAGCGCATTTACAGCCGCCACCAGCTGCTGACCCACTTCTTTGTGCAGCTGGGCGTGGACGAGCAGACCGCCGCCGAGGACGCCTGCAAGGCAGAGCACATCCTCAGCGAGCAGACGCTGGAAAAGATCCGCGAAAGCGCCCTGCGCAACGATGCCGCCCATCCGCAGGCAAAGTGATATGATTCCAAGAGACACCGGAACGCCGAAAGACGTTCCGGTGTCTTTTTTTGTATGAAATTTTCGGTTTGTGTTGCATATCTGTTACGGATTTGGTACAATAAATCTGTGCGGAAAAGGAACGTTGGAAGAGCGAAAAAGGTGCGGGACGGCGCAAAGCCGCCCTAGGGTAAAGGAGAGCGTTGCGGCATGGATGCGATTGCCCATACTCAGGTCAGTGTGGTCTGTCTGGTCACGCTGGCGGTCTTGCTGCGGGCGCAGCAGAAAATGCGGGATAAAAGTCTGCCCGGGCGGCTGTTCACGGCGCTGCTGTGGTCTGCCGGGGCGCTGACGATCGTAGATCATGGCAGTGCGCTGGCGCAGCTGGGCGCGTGGCAGGATCTGGGCATCCCCCTGACCTACCGGCTGAACGCCGGGGGCAGTATTCTGTTTTATCTGCTGGCGGCGTGCTGCTGCCAGCTGGTGTTTTTGTATGTGGAGGCAGAGCTGGGGCGTACATGGATGGAGGACGGCCGCAGGCTGGCGCTCAGCGCCGCACCGGTGGCGTTGCTTTTGCTGGCGCTGCTGACAGCGCGGGACGAAAACGGCTTCTGCTATCTGGATGCAGAGGGGCTGCGGGGCAGCACCCTGTTCTGGGGGGCGAAGCTGGTGGGGCTTGCCTATCTGGCGGCGGCCTTTCTCCGCTGCAGCTGGACGCTGAGCAACTGGAAGCAGGAAACACCCAAAGAGGAACTGAAGACCCTGCTGCTGCTCGCGCTTGCGCCGGCGGCAGGCTTTTTGCTGCAAGGCTGGCTGCCCGGGCGCGGGCTGCTGTGCTGCGGCATTACGCTGGGGCTGGTGTGCGTGTATGTGCTGGTGCTGCAGACCAAGTTCACGGTGGACACCCTGACCGGCGTCAGCAACCGCATCGTGGCGCTGCGGTATCTGGAAAGCGAACTGCCCTACTACCGCCGTCACCCCAACCGCTCGCTGCACTTCCTCATGATGGACATGGATCACTTCAAGCACATCAACGATGAATACGGCCACCTGGAGGGCGATGCCGCGCTGGTGCTGCTGGCGGGCATTTTGAAAAAGGTGTGCGCCAACTATAACGGCGTGCTGGCGCGCTACGGCGGCGATGAATTTTGCATCGCCTGCGGCTGCAACAGCGTGGAGGTGCGCACCCTGATCGCCTCCATCCAGCGAGAGCTGGATGCCGCCAACGCCGCCTCCGGCAAGCCCTACCAGATCGAGATCAGCATCGGCTGCGCCCGCCTTGAGCCGGACATCGCCACCGTGCACGACCTGATCGATAAAGCCGATCAGGAAATGTACCACCTCAAGACCCGCAAGCGCGGAATTTCCTAAAATAAAGAAAGCACCTGCAACCCTTCCCGTCTGTGCATTGGCACCCGAAGGCGTTTGCGGGTGCTTTTTCTTTGACCTGTTGAGAGCCAAGAAGCAACCCCGCAGTGCGGATGTTTCCGCAGGAAACAGGCACTGCAAATGCCGTTTGCCTTTACGGCCTTTCCCGTGAAAAATGCAATACCGGAGCGTCCGCAGACGCTCCGGTATTGCTCTATATAAAAATAATTTTTCCGCTGAAGATGGCCAAAGCAAAGCAGAGGCCATTCAAAATCGTCCCGCCCGCGCTTTCTAAACGTTTTTTACCCTTCTGCCCTTGCATCCCGGGGTGGAACGCGGTATTCTTATAGAATAGACCGGAACCGCGACAGCACAGGGGAGGGAGACCACATGGACGCACAGGAGATCCGCGCATTGCTGGGCAAAAGCATCTTTGAGCGGGCACAGAAGTACCGCAAGCGTATCCTGCAAAGCAGCTGCACCACCAACGAGGACGGGGTGCGGCACCTGACGGCGCTGGTGCAGGGCAGCGGTCCGGACTGCTATTATACGCAGGTCTGGCTGCGGGAAAACGGCAGCTTTGTCAGCGCCTCCTGCGACTGCCCCTATAACCAGAACGGCGACGGCACCTACTGTAAGCACATTGGCGCGCTGCTGCTGCAGGACGCGGAAAAAAATCCGCCTGCCCCGGAAAAAAAGCCGGAGAGCATCCCCGGGGTGCAGCGGGGCGTGGCAGGCTTGAGCACCGAGCCCCGCAAGGACAGTTACAGCGCCGGGCTGGATATGCTGTTCGGCCGCAAGTGGCGGGGCGAGGAGCCGGAGACCGACTATGAGGCCCAGCTGCTGCTGAAGCGCTACCAGCGGGAGGATGCGCAGCCCCAGCCCCAGAACGCCGCCCAGCGCACCGGCTTTGCTCTGCTGGAACCGGAGCTTACGCCGCACAATGGCCGTATCTGGCTGCGGCTGCGGGTCTCGGATGGCATCGGCAGGCGGCAGTATCTGGTAAAAAGCATCCCGCAGTTTCTGGATGCGATCGAGCGGGGCGAAAGCGTCAGCTATGGGAAATCGCTGGCCTTTGTGCACCGGTGGGACGCCTTTGCTCCGGATGCACAGCAGCTGCTGCGGCTGCTGCGCCGTCAGGTGAGCGCCCGGCAGGCGTTTGAAGCCGAGGGCACCATGCGCTCCGGCTGGGAGAAAGGCCCGGCGGGCGGTCTGCCGCTGACCGGCGAGGGGCTGGATGCCCTTGTAGAACTTTACGCCGCCGAGGGCGTTGTGGGCGGCTATACCCTTAAAGAGGGCCTGCCGGTCATCAGCCTGAAGGTGGAGCGCCGCAAGGGCGGCGTGCAGCTAAGCTGCACCCCGGCACTCAGCGGGGTGCAGGGGCTGGACTATGCCTATCTGCTGGGCGAAAGTACCCTCTGGCGGATGCAGCGGGAGGAATGCCGCCGGGTTTTGCCGGTACTGGACACCTTTGGCGGGCGCAGTTTGTTCTTTACCAGTGCAGACGCCGCCGCTTTTTGCAGCTATGTGCTGCCGGAACTGGGCAACCGGGTCAACATCGTGGACCCCGACCGGCTGCTGCTGAACCAGATCCCGCTGGAACCGGTGGTGCAGTTTTATCTGGATGCTGACCGGGGGCTTACCGTCACGGCGTACCCGGTCTTTCTCTACGGCGAGGACCGGGTAGCCCCCGGCGAGCCGGTGCCGCCCGACCTTTTGCGGGATGCCCGCACCGAGAACCGGGCAAAGCGGCTGCTGGAAACCTATCTGGAACCCGAGACCGGTAAGCCGGGGCATTACAGCATTTCCGGGGAAGAAGCTCTTTTCCAGCTGCTGGAAGAGGGCATTCCCGCCCTGCTGGCCATGGGCGAGGTGTACCAGACCGATGCCTTCCGCAACTTACAGGCCGCCCCGCCTAAGATCTCGGTAGGGGTATCTGTGCACGGCAGTGTGCTGGACTTGGAAGTGGACACCGGCGCCTTCCCGGTGGAGGAGCTGCGGGAACTTTTGCAGTCCCTGCACCAGAAAAAACGCTACCACCGCCTGCGGGACGGCAGTCTGCTGCGGCTGGACGACAGTCTGGAAGGGCTGGACGAGCTGAACGACACACTGGAACTTTCCGGCGCAAAGCTGAAGGACGGCCACGCCGCCCTGCCGCTCTACCGTGCCCCCACGCTGGACTGGGCGCTTTCGGGGCAGAACGGTCTGCGGTTCGACCGGGACGATGCTTTCCGGCGCATCAGCCGCAGCTTCCACGCCGTGCGGGACAGCGAGTATACCCCGCCGCTCTCGCTGCAAAAGACCCTGCGCAAATACCAGCGGGACGGCTACCGCTGGCTGCGCACACTGGACGGCTACGGCATGGGCGGCATTCTGGCCGACGATATGGGTCTGGGCAAGACCGTGCAGGTGCTCAGCTACCTGCTGGCCATGAAGGAGGGCGGGCAGCAGCTGCCCAGCCTCATCGTCTGCCCGGCGTCGCTGGTGCTGAACTGGCAGGAGGAATGCCAGAAGTTCACCCCGCAGCTGCAAAGCGTTGCCATGGACGGCGATGCCGCCCACCGCGCCGCGCTGGTCGATGGGTGGGCACAGGCGGATATCGTCATCACCAGCTACGATCTGCTGCGCCGGGACGAAAAACTGTATGCCGGGCAAAGCTTTTACGCCTGCATACTGGACGAAGCGCAGGCCATCAAAAACCACACCACTCAGAAATACAAGGCGGTGTGCCGGGTGAACAGCCGGGTGCGCTTTGCCCTGACCGGCACCCCGGTGGAGAACCGCTTGGGCGAATTGTGGAGCATCTTCTCCTTTTTGATGCCGGGGTATCTGCCCCCCTACAAGACCTTCTGCGCCCGGTTTGAAAAGCCCATCGTGCAGGACGAGGATGCCAACGCCGTGCGGCGGCTGAACCAGTTCACCGGCCCCTTCATCCTGCGGCGCATGAAGTCCGAGGTGCTGCGGGAGCTGCCGCCCAAAACCGAGAATGTGCGCCGCGTTGAGCTGGAGACCGAGCAGCGCAAGCTGTATTTGGCAGCGGTGGTGGACGCCCGGGAAAAGCTGCGGGCGGCAAAGCCGGAGGACAAGATGACCGTGTTTGCCGTGCTGATGCGGCTGCGGGAGATCTGCTGCGATCCGCGCCTCGTAGCGGACAACTGGACCGGCAGCAGCGCCAAGCTGGAGGCCTGTCTGGAGCTTGTCACCGAGGCAGTGGCGGGTGGACACCGCATTCTGCTGTTCAGCCAGTTCACCTCCATGCTGGAGCTGCTGGCAAAGCGGCTGGACGAAGCCGGGGTGAGCCATTTCACCCTGCAAGGCTCTACCCCGAAGCCGGTGCGTGCCGAGCAGGTGCGCCGGTTCAATCAGGGCGAGGCAGACGTCTTTCTGATCTCGCTGCGGGCGGGCGGCACGGGTCTGAACCTGACCGCCGCCGATATCGTCATCCACTACGACCCGTGGTGGAACCTTGCCGCGCAGAATCAGGCCACCGACCGTGCCTACCGCATCGGTCAGCGCAACCCGGTGCAGGTGTATCGGCTGATCGCGCAGGACACTATTGAGGAAAAGATCGTGGAGCTGCAACAGGCCAAGCAGTCGCTGGCCGACACCGTTACCGGCGGGGCAGACGGCGCGATTTTGTCTATGAACCCCGAACAGCTGCTGCAGCTGCTGGGAGAAGAAGCATAAAGGAGTGTATCCATCATGAAGGTTTGGGATCTGCATTGCGATACCCTGTACGAACTGCGCCGTGCCGAAAAGGCGGGCGCACCCAAAAGCTTTTTGCACAACGATCTGCATATCGACCTTGAAAAATTGCAGCAGGGGGATTATCTGCTGCAATGCTTTGCGGCCTATGTGAATCTGGCCGACCCCGCTCCCGGGGCCGACCCGCTGGTGAGCGTGCTGGAGGAGATCGACATCTTCAAGCAGCTCATGGCAGCGTACCCGGAAAAAATCGCCCCGGTGTACACCGCCGCCGACCTTGAGCGCAACCGCGCCGAGGGCAAACTCAGCGCCATGCTGACGGTGGAAGAGGGCGGCTGCTGCAAGGGCAGTCTGGGCGTGCTGCGGCGGCTGCAGGAGCTGGGCGTGCGCATGATGACCCTGACATGGAACTACCCCAACGAGCTGGCAGCCCCCAACGCAAACCCCGGCGGGCCGCTGGTGGCCAACACTGAGACCGGCCTGACCGAGCGGGGCTTTGCCTTTTTGGAGGAGATGGAAAAGCTGCACATCACCGCAGACGTGAGCCACCTTTCCGATAAGGGCTTCTGGGACATCGCAAACCACAGCACCCGTCCCTTTGCGGCAAGTCATTCCAACTGCCGTGCCCTGTCGCCCCACAACCGCAACCTGACCGATGAGATGATCCGCGCACTGGCAGAAAAGGGCGGCATTGCGGGTCTGAACTACTGCGCTTCCTTTGTGGACGCAGACTCGGCACACCCGAAGCTCTGCCGCAGCACGGTGGAGCGGCTGGCAAAGCACGCGGCTCACTTCAAGCAGGTGGGCGGCATTGAGGTCATCAGCCTTGGCAGCGATTTTGACGGCATCGGCGGTCAGCACGAGCTGGAAACGGCGGCAGATATGCCGCTGCTGGCCGAGGCACTGCGCCGCGAGGGCTTTACCGAGGACGAGGTAGAGGCCATCTACTGGCGCAACGCATACCGCTTCTTTAAAAACAATCTGTAATAAAATGGCTTAAAATTGCAAAAAAATGCCCGGAGATGCCCTGCTGTGTGCGGGTATCCCGGGCTGTGTATTGCCCTGCGAGGGGAGGTTTTATATGGTCTGAGGCGCGCGTCCCCTGAAAAAGAACAAACGACTTGGAAAGATAAGAGGAATTATAACAATGGGTATCACGATTTCGCCGTGGATGATGGCGTTTCTCATGCTGATGACCGGCTTTGCAGGCTTTGTGGATTCGGCAGCCGGCGGCGGCGGGCTGATCAGTCTGCCTGCCTATCTGTTCGCCGGGCTGCCGCCCCACTACACCTATGCCACCAACAAGTTCAGCGCCGCTTGCGGCACCACCTTTGCCACGGCAAGCTTTTTCAAAAGCGGTGCCATGAACGTGAAGGTGGGTGTTCTTGCAGCCATCGGCAGCTTTGCGGGCAGTGCGCTGGGCGCGCACATCGTACTGCTGCTCAGCGATGAGATGCTGCGCACCATGATGTTCATCATCCTGCCGGTGGCGGCGGTCATCATTCTGTGGCAGCGCAACCTGCCGGACGAGAACCGGGACGACGGCACGCTGGACCTGAAAAAGATTTTACTGGCGCTGGCCATCGGTTTGGGCATCGGCCTGTACGATGGCGTCATGGGCCCGGGCACCGGCACCTTTGCTATCATTGCCTTTACCACCCTGATGGGCTTTGACCTGCGCACTGCCAACGGCAACGGCAAGGTGCTCAATCTGGCCAGCAACTACGCCAGCCTGTTCACCTACCTGATGAACGGTCTGGTGGTGTTCCACATCGGCATCCCCTGCGCCGTCAGCAACATTCTGGGCAACCTGCTGGGCTCCCATTTTGCCCTGAAAAAGGGTGCCCGCTTCATCCGCCCCATGATGCTGGTGGTGCTGGTGCTGCTGCTGGGCAAGCTCATCTCGGACGCGGTGCTGTAAGGGCAAGGCGGGACGATTTGGAATGGCCTCCGCTTTGCTCTGGCCATAATCAGCGGAAAGAATATTTTTATTTGTAGTTCCGAAACGCCTGCGGGCGTTTCGGAACTACTTTTTCACGGGTAAAAACAAAGACGGACAGCCCGCGGGCTGTCCGGTTTGTTTTAGCTTTCATAGGATTTATTCCAGCACCAGCTCTTTATCAAAGAACGCGATGCCGAATGCGCCGGGGCCGGTGTGGGTGCCAATGACGCAGCCGATCTGGCGCACCAGCGGTGCGTCCAGATGCAGGTTGTCCTGCAGATAGGTCAGCAGCGGCTGCAGCTCCCGGTGGTTGACGGTGTAGCCCAGCAGCGGGGTGTAGCCCGGGTGGATGCCGCCCATCTCGTCGATCTTTTTGAACAGCGCCACATACACGCCGGGCAGACCGCGCGCCTTACCGGCCAGCGCCACCTTGCCCTCTATGACGGCGAGAATGGGCTTGATGCCCAGCATACCGCCCGCCACAGCTGCGGCAGCGGACAGTCTGCCGCCCTTGCGCAGGTACTTCAGATCGTCCACGGCAGCTACCAGATGCAGGTGCTGCTTGGCCTTTTCCAGATCGGCGGCGATCTGGGTGATCGTCTTGCCGGCGTCCCGCAGCTGCACAGCCAGCCGCACCAGCAAGGACTGCCCCAGACAGACGTTCTCGGTGTTCACGAACACCACATTGTCCACATTGGCAAGGTCGGCAGCAAGTCTGGCGCACTGACCGGTGCCGGACAGCACATCGGACAAAAAGATGCCCAGCACCTCGTCTCCGGCGGCAGCGGCGTCCAGATACAGCCGCTCGAACTGCTCCGGGCTGGGCTGGCTGGTGGTGGGCAGCTTGCGGCAGGCTGCCAGATGGGTATAGTATTCGCTGGGGGTCATGTCGATGCCGTCCCGCAGGACGGTGCCGTCCTCCAGCGTCACGTTCAGGGGGATCACGGTCACGCCCAGCTGCTGCGCCTCGGCGGGCAGGATGTCGCACGCGGAATCGGTGAGGATACGGATCATAATAATACCTCCGGTCTACCGGTAAAATACAGTATATACAACGCTTTCATCAAAAAGGTTGGAAATCATTATACCACCATTTAGGGCGATGTGTCAATGATTTGCATAAATTTGCCGCGACAGAACGCCCAAACCTTGCGCACCCGGCGGCAGATATGGTACTATAACCGGGAACGAACCATAGCAGGAGGAGACCGACCATGCACAAGCTGAATCCCCGCACCGCCGCGCTGCTTTCGGCCTTTGGCTGGGCGGTGGGGTATCTGCTGGCGGGCAAGGCGCTGGCGGTGCTGCTGCCCGTGCCGCCCGGCGGTGCGGCGCGGTTTTTCCGGGTCTGCCTGCTGGCTCCGCTGGCGGAGGAAGGGGTGTTCCGGGGCGCGGTGCAGCGCCGGGCGCAGCCGCTGGGCAGGGGACAGGCCATTCTTTTGCAGGCGGTGCTGTTCGCCTTGCAGCACGGCAGCGCTGCCGCCATGGCCTATGCGCTGGTGTGCGGGCTGGGTCTGGGGTGGCTGGCAGACCGCACCGGGCATCTCTGGCCGGGGATGCTGCTGCACAGTGCAAACAATCTGCTGGTGCTGGCGATGGGATGAGAGGATGGAATACATGACCGATTTTGAACTGATGGGTCTTGCGCTGGAAGAGGCCGCCAAAGCCGCTGCCTTGGGCGAGGTGCCGGTGGGCGCGGTGGTGGCGCGGCACGGCGAGGTGATCGCCACGGCGCACAACACCCGGGAGACCGAGAAAAACGCCCTGCACCACGCGGAGCTGCTGGCCATTGATGCCGCCTGCAAGGCGCTGGGCGGCTGGCGGCTGTGGGAGTGCGAGCTGTTTGTTACCTTAGAGCCCTGCCCTATGTGTGCGGGCGGCATCATCAACAGCCGTCTGCGCCGGGTGGTGTACGGTGCTGCCGACACCAAGGCCGGGTGCTGCGGCTCGGTGACCGACCTGTTCGCGCTGCCCTTCAACCACCATCCGGTGGTGGAAAAGGGGCTGCGGGAGGCCGAAGCGCAGCAGCTTTTGCAGGCATTTTTTGTTTCCCTGCGGGAAAAGCGGGCGGGCAGACCCCGCTGGAAGCCCCCGGTGCCCGAAAACAGGGGAAAATAAGGAAAAATAGTGGGAACTGCGTAAAAAATTGCAGTTCCCACTTTCTTTTTGGGCTGGATTGTGGTATATTATTCAATGGAATCTTGTCGAAACCCATCGCAACTGCAGGCAGGCACGCCAAAGCACCGGACCTTTGCCGGACACATAAACGGAACGCTGCACTGTCTGGGGATGGGCACAGGGTTTTTCCGGTTTGGGCACTGCGCCCGGCCGAGAATACCGAACAGGAGGGATACACTCTTGTACGAGGACGAGTTTGAACTGACCTTTCAGGTGCCGGAGGAAGAGAGCGCACCGGAGCCCCTTGCCGCACCAGCCGCAAAGCCGGCAGCGCCGGTGGAACCGGTGGTGGATGAACCTACCCGCATCATGACGCTGGGAAAAACGGCAGCGCCTGCGGTGGACGAGCCCACCCGGGTGATCACGCTGGAAAAGCCCGCAGAGCCGCCTGCGGTGGAGCTGCCCGAAGTGCCTGCGCCGGAGCCTGTAAAAGAGCGGCCTGCCCCTGCCGCACCCGCTGCGGCGCGCCGGGTGCTGATCTCCGGCGGCGACCGGGGCATCGGTGCTGCCGCTGCCCGCGCCTTTGCGGCAGCAGGGTATCAGGTGGCGGTGCTCTACCACCAGAACGCAGCTGCTGCCGCTGCGCTGGAACAGCAGCTGCCCGGGTGCATCGCCATCCAGTGCGATGTAGCCAGCCGCGCCAGCTGTGAGCTGGCGTTCCATGCAGTGGAGCAGGCCATGGGCAGGGTGGATGTGCTGGTGTGCAACGCCGGCATCGCGCAGCAGAAGCTGTTTACCGATATCACCCCGGAGGAGTGGCAACGGATGCTGGACGTGAACCTGAGCGGCGCGTTCCACCTGTGCCAGCTGGCACTGCCCGGCATGATCCGCCGCAAGCAGGGCCGCATTCTGACCGTGAGCAGTATGTGGGGCCAGACCGGCGGCAGCTGCGAGGTGCACTATTCCGCCGCGAAAGCCGGGCTCATCGGCCTGACCAAGGCACTGGCGAAGGAAGAGGGCCCCAGCGGCATTACGGTGAACTGCGTAGCGCCGGGGGTCATCGAGACCGACATGATGGCGGCCTTTACCGCCGAGGACAAGGCGGCGCTGGCCGAGGAGACCCCTGTGGGGCGGCTGGGCACCCCGGAAGAAGTTGCAAAGCTGCTGGTCTTTTTGGCCAGCGAGGATGCCGGATACATCACCGGACAGGTGTTCGGGGTGAACGGCGGCCTTGTGATCTGATGCACAGGGCAATATTACAGGAAATTCCCCGGAGCGGGAAGGAGAGAAAAAATGGGCATGACTTTGAAGGAACTGTTGACTAAGGGCGAGGGCACCCTCTCTGCACAGGAGGCCAAGGCGCTGGCGGCACAATGCCGCATGGATGTAGACACCCTCTACACCCTGCTGGAGGAGCGCGGCATTAAGGTCCTGGAGGAAGAGAACGAGCCGAGTCTGGACGTGGACAGCATCATTGCTGAGGTGGAGAATGCCGAGAACAACAACGATGACATGGGCCTTGCCGATGAAAACGAAGAGGATGCCGAGGAGAACCCGGCAGACCTGAAGGCTGCCATGGACGAGCTGCTGGACGACCCGGTGAAGAACTACCTCAAGCAGATCGGTCAGATCCCGCTGCTGAGCGCCGAGCAGGAGGTGGAGCTGAGCCGCCGCATCCATGCCGGTGCCGAGGCTGCGCACATTTTGCAGGCAGACCGCCAGAAGTACGGCGCACCGGAGTACATCAAGAAGAACAGCGCCCGCTTCTCCTTTGAGGAGGACGAGAACAGCCGCAGCTACACCGAGGATCTGGACGAGGACGGCGAAAAGTCTGCCGAGGATGCCGAGGAAAAGGCAGACGAGGAAAAGGCCATGGAGGCCGTGGAGAACGGCCCCCTGAGCGAGGAACGCCGTCAGGAGCTGCTCAAGACCCGCCGCGATGGCCTGAACGCCCGCCGCAGCCTGAGCGAGGCAAACCTGCGTCTGGTGGTGTCCATCGCCAAGAAGCATGTCGGCCATAATCTGGCCTTCCTTGACCTCATTCAGGAGGGCAACATCGGCCTGATCAAGGCCGCCGAGAAGTTTGACTGCGACCGCGGCTTCCGCTTCTCCACCTATGCTACCTGGTGGATCCGTCAGGCCATCACCCGCGCCATCGCGGATCAGGCCCGCACCATCCGCATCCCGGTGCACATGGTGGAGACCATCAACCGGATGCGTCAGGCCACCAACCAGCTGGTGTACCAGAACGGCCACGAGCCGACCCCGGAAGAGTTGGCAAAGGCCATGGATATGAGCGTGGAGCGTGTGCGCGAGATCCAGCGCATGGCACAGGAGCCGGCAAGTCTGGAAAGCCCCGTGGGTGAGGAAGAGGATTCCTCTCTGGGCGATTTCGTCGCGGACGAAAACGCCGAAGCTCCCGGCAAGGCAGCTGACCGCGCCATGGTGGCACAGCAGATCAATCTGGCACTCAAGAGCCTGACCCCCCGCGAGGAAAAGGTCATCCGCCTGCGCTTTGGTCTGGATGATGGCCGTCCCCGCACGCTGGAAGAGGTCGGCCGCGACTTCGGCGTCACTCGTGAGCGTGTGCGCCAGATCGAAGCCAAGGCCATCCGCAAGCTGCATAGCCGCAAGTGCCTGACCCTGCTCAATGGTCTGATCGAGTAATACTAAAAAATAGAGACACCGGAGCGTCTGCAGACGCTCCGGTGTCTCTGCTTTATAAATAAAATTTCAGTACGAGCTCAGCCCAAGGCTTACGTCCAGCGCCTGATCCACCCGCTTCTGGTCGGCGGCGGTGATCTGTCCGGCGCGCTCCCGCAGGCGGTGCTTATCCAGCGTACGGATCTGCTCCAGCAGCACCACGCTGTCCTTGGCAAGGCCGGTGTCCGCCGCCCGGATGTTGATGTGGGTGGGCAGGCGGGTCTTGTCCAGCCGGGATGTAATGGCCGCCGCGATCACGGTGGGGCTGTGCCGGTTGCCGATCTCGTTCTGTACGATCAGCACCGGGCGCACACCGCCCTGCTCCGAGCCCACCACCGGCGAAAGATCAGCGTAGAAAACTTCTCCTCTGTGTACCTCCATGGAATCTCCCTCCTGTTTGTCTGGAGGATGTGCCCCGCTATGTGATGCGTCCGGCGCATCCTGTCTGCTCTCAGTATGCGCAGGCGGGGTGCGGCTTATGCAGTGCGGGGGCGATATTCCATTGTATGCACAAGGGGTGGTCAGCTTTCCTCTTCCAGCGTGCAGAAGGCCAGCGCCATACCGCCCTCGTGGCTTAAAGAGAGCCGGGCCCGCAGCCGGTGCTGCGCCACCCATGCGGCGGTCTGCCCGCTGAAGCGGTAGGCCGGGGCACCGTTCTCCTGCCGGACGGCCTCGATCTCACATAGAGAAAAGGGTTCCCGCAGGCCGGTGCCCGCCGCCTTGAGAAAGGCCTCCTTGGCGGCAAAATCTGCGGCGGCGCTGGCAAGGCGGTGGGCATTCAGCGGCGCAGGGGAGGCATCCAAAAGCCCCAGCGCCGCCTGCTCGGCCGGGCCGTACACCCGGCGCACAAAGGCCGCCGCGTGGGCAGAGGAAAGGCTTTTTTCCAGATGGGAAAGGCTGCACAGGTCGCAGCCGATGCCGTAAAGCATACAAAGGCTCCTTTCGCGGGCAGAATGCCGCCCGGACATCGTTCATCTTGCCGGAACATTGCTGGAAATTTTGTGCAGGATGTGCAAATCCGGCGTAATTATCTTGAAGTTTCGGCGCATTTCGTGTACAATGGGACTAGTTTCAACCGAAGGGGGTGTATTGCGTGGGAGACGCAACCGCGATTTTCTCCATCCACGATAAAAAGGACTATGAGATCCACGAGATCGTACAACAGGTGTACGATGCTTTGAAGGAAAAAGGCTATAACCCGGTCAATCAGCTGGTGGGCTACATCTTGTCCGAAGACCCTACCTACATTACGACTTATAAGAATGCCCGTGCCATGATCCGCAAGGTGGATCGTGACGATCTGCTGCAGGCTATGCTGCGCAGCTACCTCAACGTGTAATACAGTCCTTTTCAGCCCCGCTGTCTTGCAAGACGGCGGGCTTTTTTTGCGCGTGGGACGATTGGGAATGGCCTCCGCGTTGCTCTGGCCATGTTCAGAGGAAAGATTATTTTAAATTTCGGGGTTCAGGAAAGTCTGCGGACTTTCCTGAACCCCATTTTCACGGGTGGGGTCGCAGGGAAAAGCCTCATTTATTATGGATAGGATGGTTTTGGAGACCATTTTAATCGTTTTCCACCAGCGGCAGGGTGAAGATCTGGTTCACCACCACCTCGTACTCCCACGGCTCCCGCGGCTTTTTCAGCTGCTTTTCCAGCTTTTCCGCCCCAGCAAAGCAGTGGATGAGGTAGAACCAATGCCCTTTCATCCGGCTGATGGCGCAGCCTGCGCTGCCGAACAGTTCGGTGTAGCCGTGGTACAGGTCGGTCAGGTAGCCCCGCAGCTCCTCCTTTGTGGCGGGTGCACCGCCCCGCGCTTTGCGGAAGAGCGCCGGGTCTGCGATGAGCCCGCGCCCTACCATGATGCCGGACAGGGCGGGAAACTCCTCTTCCAGCGCGTGGAGCTGGGCGGCGGTGGTCACATCGCCGTTGTAGCACACCGGCATGGTGCACCGGGGCAGCGCAGCGGCAAAGGCGGCGCGGTCGGCCTGTCCGCGATATTGCTGCCGCATCACCCGGGGGTGGATGGTCAGCTCCGAGATAGGGTAGCGGTTATAAATTTCCAGAATGGCGGCAAACTCCTCCGGTTTCTCTACCCCCAGCCGGGTCTTGACCGAGACAGGCCCCTCGGTGCGGGAGAATACGCCGTCCAGAAAGGCGTCCACCTTGGCAAGGTCCCGCAGCATCCCGGAGCCCTTGCCCTTGGCAGTCACCGTCCCGGCGGGACAGCCCAGATTCAGGTTCACCTCGGTATAGCCCAGCGCCCGCAGCTGCCCGATCATCCATGCAGCCAGTTCGCCGTCCTTCGCCAGCAATTGCGGGATGACCGGCGCACCCGGGTTTGCCGCCGGGGCAAGCTCTGCCATCTTCTTTTTAATGAGCACCCGGTTCTCCGGCGGGGAGATAAACGGCGCATAATAGCGGTCGGCAGCGCCTTGTGCGCCGAACCATTTCTGATGGGTCTGCCGCCAGACCCGGTCTGTGAACCCCTCCATGGGGGCAGCATAATAAAGCATGGGCGTTTCTCCAAACGTTTTTGTTACCGGTATTGTAGCATAAAATTGCGTGAGGGGAAAGGGGAGGGGACGGGGGATGTTCTCTTTTGACACCAAAAGAGAAGAAAAGTGCGGCGGTGCCTGCAAG
>ERZ1026878.961-NODE-961-length-19461-cov-37.422704_pt1 | contig 19461 bp, 16 predicted proteins | sample MGYA00380169_ERZ1026878 | MGnify/ENA primary metagenome ERZ1026878 (study PRJEB33269, sample SAMEA4719805) | human gut metagenome | biome: human-associated habitat; feature: organic feature; material: feces | place: Cameroon | collected 2013-10 ...
ACTTTATAGAGAGGACACAAAAATGTACCAAGTTATTTTTTAATCATTACTTAAACGATTTGCAGACAAACCTGGCATTGCAGTTCCTACAGAAGCCAAGTTGTTGCTTTCCTTCAACAGATAAATGAAATAATATACGTATTCGCATATACCATTTATACATGGGCGTAATCTATGGACATGATTTTGAAGACAAATATCATAATCTTCATTCCAAATTGCAGAACGACCGTAACCTGCACCTCCTTCACAAACAAGTAAATCACCTTTTGTGGCAGAGCAGTTTATTGTCTCTTCATCTGTGAAATTCATAACCTTCACATTGTCAAGTACAAAATACCCCCAATAAAGATTTGATGTAGTGATAAATTTCTGTGGTGTTCCACCACTTTTGTTGCTACTACTTTGTTGTTTTCCACTTGTGTGATTAAAAATGTTACCAATTCTCGTCCATTCCCACCCTTGCGGTATCTCAAACGGTATCTCCTCATCAATGCATTTCACCTCCCCCGTAGCAAGTATCTTCTCATAATAGGAACTCATAGAACAAATTTATGTCTATTTTATTAGGACAACTTTATGTTTCACTAATAAGCAAATAGAAATGGAATTAGAAAAATTTGAAGAGTTCTTAACCCAAGGAAATATGGCTAAGAACACGATTTCGGCATATCTGTATGCCGTAAAGGAGTTTGGCTCTCGACACAAAGAGTTGAACAAGAGAAACTTGTTGGTTTACAAAACCTACTTGATTGAGACTTACAAGCCAAAGACGGTGAACCTCCGTATTCAGGCGATGAACAAGTACCTAGTATTTGTGGGCAAGACTAAGCTCCGCTTGAAATCGGTCAAAGTGCAGCAGCGTAGTTACCTGGAGAATGTTATCAGCAATGCTGACTACACCTTCTTGAAAAACAAGTTGAAGAAGGAAGATAACTTGGAGTGGTACTTTGTGGTGCGTTTCTTAGCTGCGACTGGTGCCAGAGTGAGCGAACTTGTGCAAATTAAGGTTGAGCACGTGCAAGTAGGCTATTATGACATCTATACCAAGGGTGGCAAAATACGGCGTATCTATATCCCCAAGACATTGCGCACGGAAACAGAAAAGTGGTTGCAAACACTCAACCGTACAAGTGGCTATCTCTTTCTTAATCGCTTTGGCGAGCGCATCACGACAAGAGGCATATCACAGCAGTTGAAGAACTATGCGGTGAAGTATGGCTTAAACGAGAAAGTAGTTTACCCTCACTCGTTCCGCCATCGCTATGCCAAGAATTTCTTGGAGAAATTCAATGACATTGCCCTACTTGCCGATCTCATGGGACATGAAAGCATAGAGACAACACGTATTTATCTGCGAAGAAGTAGCATGGAGCAACAGGAAATAGTAGATAAAGTTATCACTTGGTAATATAAGTTTTTCTAGATAAGAGCGGAAAGAGATGCTTGTCTCTTTCCGCTCTGTAGATAGTGTATTTTAAACCTTGATATGGTTTAAATTACACTACCTATCCAACCAGTCGGTATCAATGTCGAATAATTCAAATAATCTTTGGCAGGATTTTCTTGGCAAGGATTCTTCCGCTTGGTCGATGAAGTCATCTTCGTGGTTTCTGATATAAGCATCCATATCTTCCTCCTTAACAAGGATTGGACCTTTGATGTTTGTAAAGATGAAAGGGTAGCAGTCGTCATATTTTATATTGAAATAAAAATTCCCCAACCCTCTTGAGAAAGTAGGTTGGGGTTATTTGTTATGGTATCCAGCATAAAAGAAAAACGTTAGTTTTCACTTTTATTAGTTGCTCAGATTTTGAACCATGTCCAAAGGTAGCTGGGTCGCTTTAGCAACCTGTTCTGTTGGAAGCCCCATAGCCAGCAAACGTTGAGCTGTTTCAATGTTAGCTTCTATTCTACCTTCCCTTTTCGCCGTATCAATAGAGTTCTTGATATCTCGGTATGCCATCTTACTTGCTTCATACTCCCTCAGTTCCTGAGGCGTGAACTTAGCAATCTCGGTTTCCTCAAAGAGACGGTCGAAAACCTTGTCGCACAGTTCCTTAGGGCGTTGGGTAAGCTTATAGAGGTTCTTCAGTGCATATAGCCATTTATCATACAATGTTTCCAGTTCAATCAAACTCTTGTTGAACTTAGCAATCTCTACATAGATAAACTTCTCGCCGTTTTCTCCTTCGCAATACACGTCGAAGATAGCTTTGCGGTCGGTATAAACATCACCGACGTGCTCTGGGTTCAGATACGACACGTCCTTCACAACCTGTCTGCTATTAAACAAGCTGTTGAGGAAGCAAATGAGCAAATCTTTGTTCATTGCCGTTCCAAAAATGCGCTTGAAGCCAAAATCGGTCAGCAAGTTGATGTATCGTTCTTCTACCTGTTTCATACGATATTCATTTTATATTTTATTTCAATTTATCGAGTTGTTCCAGGGTTAGTCCGGAATACTTCATGATCAAATTGATGTCAACACCATCTGCCAGCATATTCTTGGCAATATCCAGGGCTTTTTGGTTCTTGCCTTTTTCCATACCTAATTCCATACCCTCAGCAAGTCCTTCTTGCTTAGCCGTATCAATGGAGTTCTTGATATCCCGGTATGCCATCTTACTTGCTTCATATTCCCTCATTTCCTGAGGCGTGAATTTGGCAATCTCGGCTTCCTCAAAGAGACGGTCGAAAACCTTGTCGCACAACTCCTTCGGACGTTGGGTAAGCTTATAGAGGTTCTTCAGTGCATATAGCCATTTATCATACAATGTTTCCAGTTCATCCAAACTCTTGTTGAACTTGGCAATCTCTACATAGATAAACTCCAGCTTATCGTAGAAAATCTTGTGGGTAGCGGTATCGCACAACTGTACATGATGGCGGATCTTCTCCTTGTCGAAGGCATCCTCATTCATGTTGAAGTTGAGCAGCGCAACAGTATAGACATGATTGAGCTTGAAATCCCATTCACTCCCCTTTGGTGCCTGCTCGCGAATCGGGAAAGTGGAGTAGAAGAGAGAGCGGTCCTTGAAATACGTCTGGTAGGCGTTCTGCATTTCAACGATGAACTTCTCGCCGTTTTCTCCTTCGCAATACACGTCGAAGATAGCCTTGCGGTCGGTATAGACATCACCGACGTGCTCTGGGTTCAGATACGAAACGTCCTTCACAACCTGTCTGCCATTAAACAAGCTGTTGAGGAAGCAAATGAGCAAATCCTTGTTCATTGCCGTTCCAAAAATTCGCTTGAAGCCGAAATCGGTCAGCAAGCTGATGTATCGTTCTTCTACCTGTTTCATACGATATTCAATTTATATTCTATTTCAATTTATCGATTTGTTCCTGGGTTAGACCGGAATACTTCATAATCAGATTGATGTCAACACCATCTGCCAGCATATTCCTGGCAATATCCAGGGCTTTCTGGTTCATGCCTTTTTCCATACCCTCCGCAAGACCTTCTTGCTTAGCCGTATCAATGGAGTTCTTGATATCCCGGTATGCCATCTTGCTTGCTTCATACTCCCTCAGTTCCTGAGGTGTGAACTTAGCAATCTCGGCTTCCTCAAAGAGACGGTCGAAAACCTTGTCACACAGCTCCTTCGGGCGCTGGGTGAGTTTGTAGAGGTTCTTCAAGGCATAGAGCCACTTCTCGTAGAGTGTCTCCAGTTCTTCCAAGGTCTTGTTGAACTTGGCTATCTCTACATAGATAAACTCCAGCTTATCGTAGAAAATCTTGTGGGTAGCGGTATCGCACAACTGTACATGGTGACGGATCTTCTCCTTGTCGAAGGCATCCTCGTTCATGTTGAAGTTGAGCAGGGCAACGGTATAGACATGGTTGAGCTTGAAATCCCATTCATTCCCCTTGGGTGCCTGTTCACGGATAGGGAAAGTGGAGTAGAAGAGGGAGCGGTCCTTGAAATACGTCTGGTAGGCATTCTGCATTTCAACGATGAACTTCTCGCCGTTTTCTCCTTCGCAATACACGTCGAAGATAGCCTTGCGGTCGGTATAGACATCACCGACGTGCTCTGGGTTCAGATACGAAACGTCCTTCACAACCTGTCTGCCATTAAACAAGCTGTTGAGGAAGCAAATGAGCAAATCCTTGTTCATTGCCGTTCCAAAAATTCGCTTGAAGCCGAAATCGGTCAGCAAGCTGATGTATCGTTCTTCTACCTGTTTCATACGATATTCAATTTATATTATATGCAAAGATAAACTTAATATTTGTAACATCCAAACTTTTAGGCTGTTTTTTAAGAAAATATAGTTTAAATTGTTTCTGTGGGCGAGAGGCCCTCTGTTTTTTGCTTTTATTGAAGAATTTGTCAGGGAATCCTCGGTTAGAACTGAAGTTATCTTCATATCTGAAGCAGCAATAGCTTTATTGGAAAATTTGTATAAAATAGTTTAATTTATAACGGTTATTGCAACATTTAATGTATATTTGCAATGAAATTCGGCGAATTTATGAAACTAAACAAGATTAATGATGTCTTAAGCAATAATAGGGTTATGGCAAATGAAATCATAAAGACCTCCGATAGCATAGAGGACTTATTTAGTAAGGTATCTGGTCTTATAGAACAGGCAAGATCTTATGTGAAGACTTCAGTCAATACTGCTGAGGTCTATACCAAGTATTATATTGGTAAATATATAGTGGAGTATGAACAAAGTGGGAATGTTCGTGCGGAATATGGGAAGCGGGTCTTGAAAGATTTGTCTCGGAAACTAATTGCCCGTTTTGAAGGGGGATGGTCTGTTGATACATTGGAAAAATGTCGCAAATTGTTCTTGGTATATTCAAAATCCGCAACAGTGTTGCGGAATTTTGAAAAACGAGGCAAATCCGCAACGCTGTTGCGGATTTTGGGACAATCTGAGAATGAAGTTCCCGACTTTCTTCTTTCATGGTCTCATTATTTAATATTGATGCGTATCAAAAATGACGCTGAGCGTAATTTCTATGAGATAGAATGTGCAAACCAACATTGGGGGGTTAGACAACTGCAGCGACAAGTGGGAAGTTGTCTTTATGAACGATTGGCCTTGAGCCGTGATAAGGACGAGGTCATGCGATTGGCAAAGGAAGGTCAAACGGTAGAGAAACCTTCGGATGTAATCAAGAGTCCGCTGACTCTAGAGTTCCTAGGCTTAAAGCCGGATGCTGCTTATTCCGAGTCTAAGTTAGAGAATGCCATCATCAGCAAGATGCAGCAGTTTTTGCTCGAATTGGGAAAGGGCTTCTTGTTTGAGGCACGACAGAAGCGTTTCACTTTTGATGAAGACAACTATTATGTAGATTTGGTTTTCTATAATAGATTGCTACAGTGCTATGTTCTTATTGATTTGAAGACAGATAAGCTTTCGCATCAAGACCTAGGACAGATGCAGATGTATGTCAACTATTACGACCGCTTTGTAAAACAGGATTTTGAAAAGCCAACCATTGGCATATTACTTTGTGAGAGCAAGAATGATGCACTTGTAGAATTGACTTTGCCAAAAGACTCTCATGTCTATGCTTCGGCATATCAATTATACTTGCCAGATAAAGCTTTGTTGCAAGCTAAGGTTAGGGAATGGATTGCAGAGTTTGAGGAAAACAACATCGAATAATATTTTTAATTTGTGAGACAGCGTCTCACAAATTTGCCACTAAGTTTGTAAAGAATTAAAGAATCTACAAAATTTAAGGAGTTATTTGATGAGTGCAGCAAGATAATTTAAGCCTGAATAGGGTTGATAGAAAGAAATCATCCTATCCAGGCTTAATTTTTTATCTTCTTCTTCCTCTGCCTTCGTTTCTTCCCTGATTTCCACGATTGCCTCCACGTTCGTTCTTGTCACCGCTGTTATAACGGTTCTTGCGATTGTGGTTGTTGTTGTCGAAATTAGGATTGAAACTCTTTTTCTTCTTATCCTTGAAGAAACCGGCATTTGGGTCTTTCTGATTACGGAGTTCGGCTCTTGCTGCTGCTACCGCATCGCGGATATTTGCATTCGAAGGTTTGCCTGACTTGAGAGATTTTCCGTTATTGAGGTATTTCTCTTCGTCATAGCAACCCACGTTGCCGTAACCCTTTGGGGCAAAGCGGTCTGAAGTATTTCTTCCACGACCTCTGCCAGCGTTTGCTTCTGGAACATTTCTGCCGGCTCCACGCTTGCCTTTAGCTCCTCTGCCAACCCCAGGATTATCATAGGTAGATCCAATAGCCTTGTCATCGTAATTGGTTTTCTTTCCCTTGAATCCGCGGTCAAAACTCTTCTTGTCGTAGAGTTTGTCGATGAGGTCGGCTCTGCCGATGCGGCGAAGTTCACTTTCGATGGCGCGGCGCTCCTCAGGCTTATACCAGAAGAAGAACATGCGCTGGGCAAGCTTTTCCTTCTGCGTCTTGGCACTGAATACTGGTTCCAATGTATATGGATCATATCCCGTGTACCAGGTTTCCGTAGATATCGTCATTGGGGTAGGAGTGAAGTCCTGCACCTGCTCCAGATGGAAGTCGAGACCCTTGGTGATGACCGCCAGTTCCGCCATATCCTCCTCATGACAGCCCGGATGCGAACTGATGAAGTATGGAATGATCTGCTGGTTGAGTCCTTCTTCCTTGTTAATCTTGTCGAAGATGCGCTTGAACTCGTAGAACAGGTCGAACGATGGTTTGCGCATGAACTTCAGAACCTCTGGACTGGTATGCTCAGGTGCTACCTTCAATCGGCCGCTCACGTGCTTGGTAATCAGCTCGCGGGTATATTCCCTTGCTGCCTGGTTCACCTTCTCGTCCTTGCTCTTGTGCAGGAGCAGGTCGTAGCGCACACCACTACCGATGAAGCTCTTCTTGATGCCTGGCAGGGCATCTACGGCATGGTAAATCTCCAGCAGCTTGCTGTGGTCGGTATTCAGGTTCGGACAAATCTGTGGGTTCACACATGATGGTCGCTTGCATACCTCGCAAGCTTTCTGATTCTTGCCATGCATGCCATACATATTAGCCGAAGGACCGCCCAGGTCGCTCAGATATCCCTTGAAATCGGGCATTTCGATGATTTTCTTCACCTCTTTCAGGATACTCTCCTTGCTTCGGCATACCACGAACTTGCCCTGATGTGCCGAAATGGTACAGAATGAGCAACCGCCGAAGCAGCCGCGATGCAGGTTTACGGAGAACTTGATCATCTCGTATGCCGGAATGGTCTTGCCTTTGTACTTAGGATGAGGCAGACGGGTATATGGCAGGTCGAAGGCGGCATCCAGTTCCTCGGTGGTCATCAGCGGGAACGGTGGATTCACCACCACATACTTGCCGTCGGTCTCCTGAATCATGCGCTGGGCATGCATCTTGTTGGCTTCTTCCTCCAGATGGCGCACGTTCTCTGCCTGTCCCTTCTTGTTGTGAAGGCACTCCTCATGACTGTGCAGGATGATGTCATCGTCCTTGAATCCGCCCGGAATGTCCTTCTCCTTGCAGTAGAAAGCCACCTGCGGCATCTCGTGAATCTGGTCCATGGTCTTGCCTTCGGCGAAGGCGTTGGCAAGTTCCACGATAGAGCGTTCGCCCATGCCGTAGAGAATGAGGTCGGCACCCGAATCGCAGAGGATGCACTTGCGCAGCTCATCCTTCCAGTAGTCGTAGTGGCTGATGCGGCGCAACGAAGCCTCAATACCGCCCAGTGCCACAGGTACATCGGGATAGAGTTTCTTCAGTATCTGTGTATAGACGATAGACGGATAGTCGGGGCGCATGTCGTGACGGGAGTCGGGGCTGAAAGCATCTTCGCTGCGCATTCGGCGGTTTGCCGTGTAGCGATTCACCATCGAGTCCATAGCTCCCGGAGATACACCGAAGAAGAGGCGAGGACGACCGAGCTTCTTGAAGTCACGGAAGTCGCCATGCCAGTCGGGCTGTGGAACGATGGCTATACGGTAGCCGTTTGCCTCCAGGATTCTTCCGAGGATAGCAGCCCCGAAGGATGGGTGGTCTACGTAGGCATCACCCGAAAAGAGGATGACGTCCAGTTCATCCCATCCTCTGAGTTCGCACTCCTTCTTGGTGGTTGGCAGGAAGTCTGTTAACTTATAATCCATTCAAAATTATTTAATCATTTACTGCATCAGGTTCTGCTCCTGCAACTTCTTCTGCTGCCTTCTTGTCCTTCCAGTCTACGTAGAGCAATACGAGATTGTGGAGACCGAGAGCCTTCATGTTCTGATGGTAGATTACGTCGAGGCAGAGGTCGAGCAACGCCTTGTCCTTGATGTCGCTGCTCTCCAGAAGAGAACGAACATTGAACTTCAACTTGTCGAGCACTTCCTCGTCGATGATACCATTGCTATCTACGAGGTTGCGGAGCAACTGATACTTGTCAATAGTCTCTAAATGCTGGTCGCTCACTTCGATAGAGCGTGTGCCAGACTGGTTTGCTTGAATTTTATACATATCCTTTTTTACTTTGAACTTTGAACCTTGAACTTTATGATTTGCAAAGTTTGCTCAAATTGTTATTATTATGTTTATTCTTTTATTCTCCTATTCCGTTAAGAATTTGATTATTCTGTCAGGAACTTGAGGATTCCCAGCATGATGCCGTTGCGGGTTTTCTCATCGATGATACATTCCAATGGAAATCCCATGACGAAGGTTCGATAGCTGGAACTCTTGTATGCTACGGCAGCACTGGTTCCTGAGGTATATTGCATCGCAGTGAAGGCTTTGGAGCCAGCTGGATTTAATATCTCAGGATGGGTGGTGGCGTAGTGGCGATCGTTCAACTGACTGTAATAGTTGAACTCCATCCCCATGCCTGCCACACTATCCGTAGTATACACGATACTATCTCGTTCCGTGATGGTGGAATCTTCCGGGTTGATGTCCTGTACGATGAATCTGGTGCCCGTAGGCTCATAATTCACCTTGAGAATGTCATTCATGAAGGTTTGCTCCTCTTCTGTCTGCATGTCGCTTCCGTTATACGAACCGCTGATGAGCATCTTGCCTCCACTGAGTGCATAATAGGTGATGCGTTTCTGCAGGGCAGGGGTGAATGTCTTGTAATATTCACGGGTATAACCATCATTTCGCTCCAGACCGTTGATAAGGTCTACTGCCTGATAGTTTTCCATCCTAACCTTGCCATTGGCGACTGCTTCGCTGGAACAGCTGGCAATGTTGTATTTGTTTGCCAAAGCGATGCTCCGGGCATGGCTTACTACATAGTTGAAATCATTGCCTGCCACAAACTTTCCTATCATCTCATTGCCGCAATAACCTAGTCCGTTGGTGGTTTCCTGTCCCATCCTGTTAATATCGAAGCTGGTCTGCTTTCCGCTCCATCCGGCTGTAAGTCCATAGCTGACACCTGGGTCTTTGTCGAAGTCGAAACCTTGGATATAATCATTGTCTTCTACTTGTGGTGAAGCGAGACGATGGAAGTTGTTGACAACCAATACCGACTTCGTAGCTGTTGGATTGTAGAGTGCCGAGAGCGTTTCGGTTGGGAAGCTCTCGCCACCAGCATTAAGGGCAGCCACCTTGAAACTATATAGTTTGTCTGGTTCCATCTTGATTTGACAGTTGGGACGTCTTACAACGGTTCCGTTGTCAAAACCTCCCTTGCCTTCAGCCTTATATACGATATATCGGGTAGGGCGTGCAGAAGGTTCGATGGAATCGAGCTGTGGAGTCCAGGAAAGATTTGCAAAATTATCATCCAGTTCTACGCTGAAGTTCTTGGGAGCCAGCGGCTGAACCACGTATGGCTTGTCATGATTGCTGTTTATATATCTCAAGATGGTCTTGTAGATAGACCGGGCTATGGCAAATTTTCCCATCGGGTCCTGGGCGATACGCATGTCCGGGAAACTCTGATGAGAGAGCATCTCAAGGATGGCGGAAGGAACCTCGGGCAGGCGAGTCTCCGAATAGTTGCGGTCCCATAGATAGCGTTTGCCAAACTCGCCATAGATAGCGCTGATATCTGTTACCAGATTATCACGTAGTGCTCTGGCAAAATCCTTGGAAGCCATTCTGGATACACCGCTATTCAGCATACCATCGTTGAAATCGGTGGTGCAGATAGAGAGTGCGCCCCAGGTTGACTTACCGTCCCTGTTATATCCTGCATCGCTATGTAGTGCCAGCGAGAGTTCGATAGGAACATTTTTTCCTTCCAAAGCAGGCATGTATACACTGCCGCCACCCAGCCAGTTGGTCATCAGAGAGCGGGTGTTGATGTCATCTGCATAGTCGTTCTTGCCTTCTCTTCCACTATAAACCTTGTAGGGTGCTCCGGCCCACTGAGCGTAATATCTCGCTCCTTCCAGGCAGCGGGGCAGTTCGCTCAGATTGCCTTCGCGTTCTATATTGCCCATACCGCCACCAAAGCGTACGGCATCTGTGGTTACAATGCCTCTCTTGGAAGACTGGTTGGTACATATCACCCGGTTGGACTCATTGCATCCACGGTCGAAATCGAAGGTGCCGAGGTATACCCAGGTTCCGCCACCCATCTTCTGGTTGACGGTGAATTCTGTTTTTTCTCCCTTATGATAGACGATGTATTTTGCATCGCTCACGCTCTTGGGTACCGTCTGGTAACTGACATAAACCGCATATTTTCCTTCTTCAGGGAAACGGGGCTGATAGCTGACCTGGCTGAATTTCTTCCGCTTGGTAGCTTTGGCTTTTCTTGCCGTACCCATGCGGAAAGGATTCTCGCCATCGCTGTATACGTTCTGCTTGTTGGCAAAGCCTACAGAGTCGCAATTGGTCCATTTCCTGCCGGTAGCCGATTCTTTGTAGCATACTGATTTTTCTGCATCATCGTTGTCTACAATGATTTCGTTCTTTTGCCAGTCTCTTTCGCGGGGCGTAAATACCACGGCACCTGCATTTTGCAACATTGGGATGAGATAAGGCACCACAATGGTTTGGGTGAAGAGGTCTTCCGTTGTACAAAAGAGGTTGGGGCGTTGCCATTTCCAACGGCGGAGGTCATTGCAATAATAGCGGCCGTGGGAAGCCCATAAAGAGATATGCCGGTTGGACAGACCTGCTGTTGGGAAATAAGGACGGGAGGCATTGAATACCCATGGGTCGTCATCGTAATCTATACCTTCCCAAGCCAGGCTGTTGCCTTCATCGTAGGTAGCAAAAGACGATTTGCCGTTAGCTTGGAATATAATTCCGGTAGCCAACAGCAAACTGCTTACTAAACAATATGTTATATGTTGATGTTTCACTTTTCTTTTTAACCCTCTTTTTTTAGTCTACTTCGCCAATGGTGAACTTCTCTGGCTTCTTGCCTTTAAAGTCCTTGAAGTAGAGTTTTATCTCGCGCATGTCTTTATCTACATCTCCAGAAGGAATGACGACTTTGTTGCACTGGATAAGGCGACGCTGGAAGTCAACCCCGTAGAGATAGATAGGCAGACCAGCCTTGAGGGCAATGAAGTAAAAGCCCTTTTTCCAGTCTGGATTCAGTGAGCGGGTGCCCTCTGGAGTAATGCAAAGTCCAAAGCTTTCGCGCTTCTTGGCTTCTTCTGCAAGGTTGTCGGTCATGCTGGTGTGCTTGCTGCGCCAAACCGGAATGCCTCCCATTCTGCGGAAGATGGGACCTAGAGGCCAGAAAAACCATTCTTTCTTCATGAGGAAATTGCACTTCATACCCTCTGCGTGTTCGAACAGCTGACCGAGAATCAAATCCCAGTTGCTGGTATGAGGAGCTAAGCAGATGATATACTTTTCAGGAAGTTCGAAGGCTACATCCTTTTTCCATCCCAAACGCTTGTACAATACCCACTGACAGATGTTTCTTATCATTATTTTTTATGTTATATATAAAATAGGTGAAAAGAGGAGTCTTGGAAAGAAACTCCTCTTATTCCCTTATTTCTTTTAATTCTTTTCTCTTTCTACCGTGTCGCTATCCCAAATTAGCGATTTGATCAACCACTTCGCTTACCTGCTTGTTGAAATCCTTAATCAAGTTCTGGTAATAGACGCCAGCCTTGATGCCTGGTTCCGGGTGAGAAACTCGGCTGATGAAATCGTTGTTAATCATCACCACTGAAGACAGAATTCCATCTACGTCTTCCTGACTCGGTTTGCCGTTATACAATGAGGCAGCTACAGTCTCAGCGAAAAGCTCGCTGGTGATGTAGTTAATAGTGCGTTTTAAATCTCTTTTGTTAGCCATATTATAATCTTTTAGTTAATAAATGATTCGAAATATTGGTCAAAGATAATCATTTTCTTTGTAAATCCAATATTTTTTCAGAAAAAATCTTCTTATTAACGCATTTTTAGCATTTTTCTTTCCGTATCTCGCAGAAAAACCTTAAATTTGCAGTGTTTTTGAAGTTTCAACTAATTAAATATTAATAAAAGAATTATGGAAAAAAGTGCATTGCAGATTGCAAGAGCGGCTTATCAGCCAAAGTTGCCAAAGGCGCTTCAGGGTCCTGTAAAGGCAGTTGAGGGTGCAGCAACTCAGTCAGTAGGTAACCAGGAAGAAATCAAGGCTCTCTTCCCTAACACATACGGAATGCCTGTTATTACTTTCGAGGCTGGCGAGGCTCAGGAACTCCCTGCTTTCAACGTAGGTGTTATCCTTTCTGGCGGTCAGGCTCCTGGCGGTCACAACGTTATCTCTGGTCTCTTCGACGGCGTGAAGTCTCTCAACCCAGCTAACAAGCTCTATGGCTTCATCCTCGGTCCTGGTGGTCTCGTAGATCACAAGTATATGGAGATTACTTCTGAGATCATGGACGAGTACCGCAACACTGGTGGTTTCGATATCATCGGTTCTGGCCGTACCAAGTTGGAGAAGGAAGACCAGTTTGAGAAGGGTATCGAGATTCTCCGTGAGCTCGGTATCAAGGCACTCGTTATCATCGGTGGTGACGACTCTAACACCAACGCTTGCGTTCTCGCTGAGTACTATGCTGCCAAGAAGTATGGCGTTCAGGTAATCGGTTGCCCTAAGACTATCGACGGTGACTTGAAGAACGAGCAGATTGAGACTTCTTTCGGTTTCGATACAGCCTGCAAGACTTACTCTGAGCTCATCGGTAACATCGAGCGCGACTGTAACTCTGCACGCAAGTACTGGCACTTCATCAAGTTGATGGGTCGTTCAGCTTCTCACATCGCTCTTGAGTGCGCACTCCAGACTCAGCCAAACGTCTGCCTGATTTCTGAGGAGGTAGAGGCTAAGGAGATGTCTCTTGATGATGTTGTAACATACATCGCTACAGCTGTAGCTAACCGTGCTGCTGATGGCAACAACTTCGGTACTGTTCTCATCCCAGAGGGCTTGATCGAGTTCATCCCAGCTATCAAGAAGCTCATCGCAGAGTTGAACGAGGTTCTTACAGATCCTGCAACAGGCGAGAGCCGTGAGTTTGCTGGCGCTGAGGAGCAGATCGCATTCGTTAAGGGTGCTATCGCTAAGGATAACCTCGCTGTATTGGAGTCTTTGCCAGCTGACGTAGCTCGCCAGCTCTGCCTCGACCGTGACCCTCACGGAAACGTACAGGTTTCTCTCATCGAGACAGAGAAGTTGCTCTCTCGTATGGTAGCTGAGAAGTTGGCTGCTTGGAAGAAGGAGGGTAAGTTCGTAGGTAAGTTCTCAGCTCAGCACCACTTCTTCGGTTACGAGGGACGTTGCGCAGCTCCTTCTAACTACGATGCTGACTACTGCTACTCACTCGGTTTCAACGCATCTCGCCTCATCGCTAACGGCAAGACTGGTTACATGTCAGTTATCAAGAACACAACAGCTCCTGCTGCTGAGTGGATTGCCGGTGGTGTGCCTATCACAATGATGATGAACATCGAGCGTCGTAACGGTGCCAACAAGCCGGTTATCCGCAAGGCTCTCGTAGAGCTCGACGGTGCTCCATTCAAGTTCTTCGCTTCTAAGCGTGAGCAGTGGGCTAAGGAGACAGCTTATGTATATCCAGGTCCTATCCAGTACTGGGGTCCATCTGAGGTTTGCGACCAGACCACAAAGACTCTCCAGTTGGAGCAGGCTAAGTAAGAAATATGTTTCTGATGATTCAGGAATAAACATTCTTATATAGGTGCTAGATTCTTCTAGCCGACCTTTAGGGAGGGGATGTCTTGCCGTAGGCTGTATAGCCATGCATGCACCTCCTCCCTCTTTTTTATATATAGTTCATTATCATGGTAAACAAACAAACTAGCAACAACAACAAACGTGGTGGAGCGAAGAAAACTTCTTCTTCCCCGGTCAAATCCACGGCGAAGCGACCTGCCCGTAGACGTAGGTCCAGACGTTCGTCGGGGCTTTGGAGCCGTTATCCCCGTTGGGCTTGGTGGATTGGCGGAATAGCAGTTGTTGTACTGTATGTTTTTTTGTTTTACCATTTCTTCGTAGGTCCTACCGGTTTTAGATGGCGTGCGCTTTATGGTGATGAGGTATATCCTGAAGGATATGAAATTCATGGCATAGATATCTCTCATTATCAGGGAAATATAGATTGGGAGCAGCTTAAGAATGCAATGATTAAGGGATGCCCTGTGCGTTTTGTCATCATTAAGAGCACTGAGGGCTCCAGCAGGTTGGATGAGAATTTCCGTTCTAATTTCAATCAGGCTCGCGATTTTGGTTTTATCCGTGGTGTATATCATTTCTGGAGCAATAAATCTACGGCTCGTGAACAGGCTTATTATTTCCTGCAGCAAGTGCATCTTACCGATGGAGATTTGCCGCCGGTGCTTGACATCGAGCACAAACCGGATGATAAGAGCGTGGAGGATTTTCAGCGTGATGTACTTACGTGGTTGCATATCGTAGAAGACAGGTATCATGTGAAGCCTATCATCTATACTTATTATAAGTTTAAGGAGCAATACCTAAGTGCGCCGGTTTTTGATGATTATCCTTATTGGATAGCCCATTATTATGTGGACAAGGTGCAATACAAGGGCAAATGGAAGTTCTGGCAGCATACGGATGCTGGTAAGTTGCCAGGCATCAAGGGATATGTAGATTTTGATATCTACAATGGAAGTTATTACGACTTGAAGCAATTGTGCATAGGAAGTAATAATAATGAGAAAATATTTAACGAGTGACGGAATGTGTAAGGTGTAATTCATCATGTACAATGAAAAATGTACTTTATGAATTACACCTTATATTTTTACTGTTGATAGGGTAATCTGATGCTCTGGCTTTTCTATTCCCCAAGTACCAGGCATGCCCAGTTGTTGTCAACATGACGGTTGGTCTCGTGAAGTCCAAGCTCTGCAGCATTTTCCAGCAAAACAGGAATGTCCTCTTCGTAGAATCCGCTGAGTATCAGAGAGCCACCAATGTTCATGACGCTGCGGAACAGTTTCATGTCTTCAAGCAGGATGTTGCGGTTGATGTTTGCCATCACTACATCAAATACGCCGCTGACATGGTTGAGAACGCTGCTGTTTCCGAAGAATACTTCCATATTGTCAACGCCATTGAGGACAGCATTATGTTTGGCATTCTCAACGCTCCATTCGTCGATGTCATATCCTACAACATCTTTGGCTCCTAGTTTGGAAGAGGTGAGTCCCAAAATGCCGGTTCCGGTACCGCAATCCAGAATGCGTTTGGTCTTGATAGGCATCTGGAGCAATTGCGAGATAATCATACGGGTAGTCTCATGATTTCCTGTGCCAAAGGCAAATTTTGCTTCAATACCTATCTCGATGATGTCCGGACGGTTACTTGTGTCTGGATAGAGTTCTGGATGCTTGGCATCGTATATAACAACTTGGTCGTCCACAAAAATAGGAGCGAATCCTTGTTCCTCCCATTCCTGATTCCAGTCTTTGTCCTCGGCATCCTGGATGTCATAGGTGATTTGGGTATCCATGATAGGAAAATCAGAGATATAGGCATCAAGCGCCTCCTTATCGAAAAGGTCTTTCTGTACGTATGCCTCCATGCCTGTTTCCGTTTCCTCGAACGATTCAAATCCAGCCTCGGCAGCTCCGTCGGCAAGGAGGTCGCGAGCTGCTTCCATCAGGTCGGGAGCGGTCTCAATATTGAATGATGCTACTAAGTATTTCATGCCTTTTTTATGTGTATAAATGTTGAAAAACGTTTGAATTCATTTAATTTTTCTGCAAAATTATAAAAAATAGGGGAAATCCTACCATTATTTAGGGTTTTTCTGTACTTTTGCAGTAAGATATGCAATATTTTTGCATTATGATTATTATATTTATGTAAATAATAACCCAAAATGGAGCAAAAACTCCATATCAAAATAGGAGAATAGTAAAATGAAAAAGATGTATCTTCTAGCAGTCCTCATGGCAGCAACCATGCCTTTTACGGCAATGGCGCAGGACGATGACCTCTACTTCAATCCAAAGGAAGAGGCCAAGAAGCAAGCTGAGCATCGTGCGCAATTACAGCGTGCTTATGCCGAGCAGAAAGCACGTAGAGACAGTATATATGCCTTGTACTGGAGTGGAAGCAACCGAAGCGTGGATGAATATAACCGCGGAGGTAGATTCTTGAGTCATTATGAGAATGTAGGGAAAGATTCCCTGGGTAATGATATCATCCAGTTTCATGTAGGAAAGGGTGTTGCTCCTGACAGTATCTATGATGATGCTTATTTTGCACAGAAATATGCTGACCCGGAAGAAGACTTCAGCCGTACTCGGGAAATGAGCCGTTGGGATGGATATTATGATCCTTGGTTCTATGACTATTACGGCTATGGTCCTTATTACTGGCGCAGCCGTATGTGGGGATGGCGCAATCCTTGGCGTTACGGATATTATGCCGGCTGGTATGATCCTTGGTTTGACCCTTGGTACGATCCATGGTATTATGGCTATGCTGGTTGGTATGGTGGCTGGTACAGCCCATGGTACTATGGCTGGGGTGGATATTATAATCCATGGTATTGGGGTGGTCCGATGATAGGTCATGTAAGTTATGGCGGATTTGCTGGCAACAAGCGTTATAACAACCCGGGTCGTATCGATGGTTCTAATCATCAGTTTACTGGCATTGCTGGTAATAATCGCAATACTTATTCGCGCCGAAGTGGTTCTAATCGCAGCTTTGGTCAGCGCCAGAATAACGGCAACTACAACAATAACAACTCTTCTTGGGGTAGTCGCGGCAATTCTGGCTTTGGTAACAGTGGCGGCAGCTTCGGAGGTGGTAGCTTCAGTGGCGGTGGCCGTTCCGGTGGCGGTAGCTTCGGTGGCGGTGGCGGTCACTCTGGTGGCGGCAGCTTCGGTGGAAGAAGATAAAATGATAACAATAATTAGTATTTGAGAAGATTATGAATAATTTAAAACATATATTCTTTGCCAGTATGCTCATGGCTAGCATGACTGCTGCTGCGCAAGAAACCTATCAGGACGCTAAGTTGGCTGCACCCCAGCTTACAGGTACTGCCCGCTATGTGGGTATGGGTGGTGCTATGGAAGCTTTGGGCGCCGATATTTCCACTATCAGCAGTAACCCTGCTGGTATTGGTCTTTTCCGTAAAAGCCAAATAACTCTTACTGCAGGAGTTATCGCCCAGACAGATGCAGAGAATTATACGGAGTATAATGATGCTCGTATTACTTTTAATGGTAAAAAGAGTCATCCTACCTTTGACCAGGTGGGTATCGTATGGAGTCCGAAAAACAAAGGTACCAATTGGCTGAATCTGGCTTTCAATTATCATAAGAGTGCCGACTTTGGACAGATTCTGAATGCTGCCGGAGCATTGAAGGATGTTTCTCTTAATAAGATAACCGCAGCTAAGAATTTCAAGGGGTATGCGGGGTGGACCAGTCAGGACGCCAACCTTGGTGGATATAAGGATAATTCCGGAAACTATCAGCCAGGTTTGTTTACTGTTCCTACCGATGGTGGCTTGGCTTATGCTGAGGCTAATCAGTATTTGTTTGGTCAGTATCAGCATGGTTATATCGGTACCTATGATTTCAATATCAGTGGATCGCTTAATAATCAGGTTTGGCTGGGTCTGACCATCGGTCTTCATGACGTTCATTACAACAGTAATTCCTTTTATTCCGAAAACTTCGTTGACGGCAATATAATGGATTCTTTTGAACAGCTGAAGATTACAGGTACTGGATTTGATGTGAAGGCAGGTGTTATCTTCCGTCCTGTCAAGGATTCTCCTTTCCGTATTGGTGCTTATTTCAATAGCCCTATCTTCTATGATCTTACGGTTAGTGGTGATAATGATATTAGTATTTGGGGAAACAATGATCCTGCTACCTATGAGGAAAAAGATGGAAGTCAGCAGCCTTGTTATGTCAAGGGTGATAGAGGTCAGAGTATAGATTATGATTTCCGTCTCAATACACCATGGAAGGTGGGTGCCAGCTTGGGCCATACAGTAAGTAATTATCTGGCTCTTGGTGCAACTTATGAGTATGCATGGTACGACCATATGGACAACCGTGTAAAAGATGGCGGTTATTATGATGCTTATTGGGGAGACTATTATGAGAGCAGCAGCAGTGACGAGGCTATGAATAACGATACCCGATTGAATCTGCAAGGTGTAAGCACCTTGAAGTTGGGTGCAGAGATCAAGCCTGTTGACATGTTGTCTGTCCGATTGGGTTATAATTACGTATCGCCAATGTATAAGGATAATGCCTTGCGTGATCAGACATTTGATAGCAATGGTGTTTATATAGCTTCTTCTGCCGATTATACCAACTGGAAGGCGATGAATCGTTTCACTTTGGGTGTAGGTTTCAATTATCAGAATCTGGCTATAGATGTAGCTTATCAGTATTCTACTCAGAAGGGAGATTTCTATCCATTCGAAAGTTTCTCAGATATGGGTTGTTCTGTTAAGGCTACTCAGGTAGAGAATAATCGTCATCAATTATTGATGACAGTAGGCTATAAGTTTTAAATAATGTAAAATTTAGAGATATTTTGGACAAACCGATAAAAAATAGTATAATTTATTTGGTTGTTTCAAATATTTGTTCTATCTTTGCATTGCGATTAGGATAAGAGGCGGTTCTTATCCGGTGTTTAAATTACAAAAGACTTTTGAGGTCTCTCTATGTAGAGGTTCTCATAAGAAAATGATATTAGTTTTTTTAGTGGTTAATTTAGTTTTAGTAAGTATGTGATAGGATCTGTTGTGAAACAGGTCCTATTTTTTTGTTGCTGGTAGTCATGTATGTATATAGTGAAAGCAGCGGGGTGAAGTGAGGGGATGATATAAAACAAAAAAAGCGTCTCCAAAAAGGAAACGCTTCTCTTTGTACACCCTTAGGGATTCGAACCCTAGACCCACTGATTAAGAGTCAGTTGCTCTACCAACTGAGCTAAGGGTGCAACTTTTAATGATTGCTTGTGTAATCAAAAGAAGTGATTCCGCAAGGATTCAAACCTTGAACCTCTTGATCCGTAGTCAAGTGC
>ERZ1026878.965-NODE-965-length-19407-cov-36.261265_pt1 | contig 19407 bp, 20 predicted proteins | sample MGYA00380169_ERZ1026878 | MGnify/ENA primary metagenome ERZ1026878 (study PRJEB33269, sample SAMEA4719805) | human gut metagenome | biome: human-associated habitat; feature: organic feature; material: feces | place: Cameroon | collected 2013-10 ...
AGGAGCAGGAGTATACAGACAAGTTTGCTAATCCATATCAGGCAGCTCAGTATGGCTATATCGATGACGTCATCGAGCCACGCAATACTCGTTTCCGCATCTGCCGCGGTTTGGCTCAGCTCGCTACCAAGCGTCAGAACCTGCCTGCCAAGAAGCATGGTTGTATGCCAATGTAATGAGATGATGTTTAATGTTTAGTGCTTAATGTTTACTTTGTGTACATTTAGCACTAACAATTAAACATTAAACATTAATAATTAAACATTATATTAAATGGACAAAAATATTTATGCTGCCATTGCCATGGCACTCTACGAGTATCAGGGCAATAACGTACACGACAAGGAGCCGGGCATCATCACCATACAGCCACGACAGACTATGTGGAATGCCAAGTTCCTGAGTTTAACAGCTAAACCATAAAGTAACAGAAATGAAAGAGTTTAAATATACAATCGACGGAAAAGAGTATAAGGTTCAGATTGACGCTGTAGAGGGAAACATCGCAAGCGTGAACGTGAACGGCGAAGCTTACAAGGTGGAAATGGAACAGGAAGCTGAGCCTGAGAAGAAGAAAGTAGTGCTCGGTCAGCCAGCCGCATCGGATGATGCAGAGGCTACTCCTGCTGCCAACGTGAATACCGCCAATGCCGTAAAGGCTCCTCTGCCAGGTACCATCACCAGCATCGAGGTGACTGTTGGTCAGGAAGTAAAAGCTGGTGATACTGTTGTCGTTCTCGAGGCTATGAAGATGCAGAACAACATCGAGGCTGAAAAGGACGGCAAGGTAACCGCTATCTGCGTGAAACCAGGTCAGGCTGTTCTCGAAGAGGATGCCCTCGTAGTTATCGAGTAATTCCAAAAAACATAGAATTATACATTCTAAAGGCTAAGAAGCAAAAAGCTTTTCATCATAAACGGGCAGAACTCATGGTTCTGCCCGTTTTTCTGTTTTTTTTATCATTTTTTTCAAAGAAAAGAGTCCGTTTTGAGATTTTTATTATACTTTTGCATTGAAAAAGTAAAAAATAAAAACCAATGAACCCATTATACCTACTTCAATTTGCATGTTTAATCTTCATGCTCATCAACGCTTTCATCTTGGCTATGACCCATCTTCACGTGAGTTGGAAGAACAAGCGATTCGAGCGTTCGCGTGGAATGATATTAATCGCCATGATAGGCTTGGCATTGCAATATTTCATGCAGATGTTTTTCGGATTCAGGGCGACAGACGCCAACTTGGGTGCTATAATCAACATCCTGATCTATACCCCCTGCTTCACCCTCATCTCCATGGGTATCTATAACATAGAGGCAACCCATGCCAACAGAAGGAAGTTCCACTTTGTATGCTCAGTCATCTATATCGCCATTATCGCCATCTTTGCCCTAAGTTCCTACCTCAATCAGGGCCTGTACATCGGCAAGTGGCTCTACGTCATGCTGGCACTCTATTTCGGAAATGTGGTGTACTGCATATATATGATTGTGCAGGAAATGATCAAGCGCAAGAACATGCTCGAAACAATGGCGGCATCCGATATGCTCCCCTATGTGAGATATGCCCGTTCCAGCGTGGTCATCCTGTTTTTGGCTGCCCTCATCATGCCTTTCGCTATCCTCTCCAACACATTGTTGTTCATCGCAGGACCTTTTGCCCTGCTCGCCCTTCTCTTCTTCAACCTCAGCTTTGTGGCACTCGGCAGCAGCTACACTCCTACCGAAGAACTGTTGGACAAGGAAGAAGAACAGGAAGAAGCCATCAAGGCGAACGCAAAGAGGAAAAAAGCAAAGACAGAAGAGTCCAATGACAACGAGATGGATGATATCGACAATACGCCCCAACTGCCAGAAGAAAGAAGGAAATTCATCCAGGAAAGTCTTGACAGGTGGTGTGCCAACATGGGCTACAAAGACAGCGCTGCCAATATGCTGACACTATCAAACACACTCCACATCTCGAAAAACGAACTGAGTATCTACTTCGACCAGTGCCTGAAATCCACCTTCAGAATATGGCTCAGCGAGATACGATTCAATGCAGCCAAGCAGATGATGACAGAATGTCCCGACTACAGCAACGATATCGTTTCGGCAGAATGTGGCTTCTCTTCGCGCACTCATCTCTATCGCGTTTTCAAAGCCAAAGAGGGCTGCACTCCTACCGTCTGGCGAGAAATACATTCATAGAAAGAAGATAAATCATAGAAATTTCCCCTTTGCAAAAGTTGAGCGAATAAGAAATACTATTTCTGTTTTCGAACAAAAAACATGAAAAAATCCTCAAAAAGGTGTCGCATTCCTACGAATGCGACACCTTTTTGATAGGAATGCGACACAAAAGTTGAGGAATGCGACACCCTGTTTCAACGAAAAATACTAATTTTGTGCCATGAAAGAACTATATGCAGCAACAACAACAGAGTCTGTACTGCTCATCATCGGAGCGTCCATACTCATATCAGGCATCATCATCGGTTGTGCCATGATACGAGATTATCGCAACTATCTGAACGAGCACATAAAGGCACGGTTCACCCTCGCTGATTTCTTCCGACGGGAAAGATTTTACCTGTTCCTGTTCCTCGTTCTGACAATCATCATCCTGCAGAACCTTTGGTACCTTATAGAAAGGTAAAAAAGTAAAAAGGTAAAAAAGTAGGAAGGTAAAAAAGTAAAAAGGTAAAAAAGTAAAAAGGTAAAGAAACAAAGAAAAAGTAAATATAAACCAAGTAAAAGACAATATCTATGTTGGCAATACTCTTTAGTTTATGCTTCTCATTCCTTTGGGCTAACCGAAAGGAAGAGAAAGAAAGTTAGTGATGAAAAACACGGACACACCGACCTGAGAGTGTTTTATACCTCTCCCGACCGGTGTGTCTTATCGTTTTATCCAATATGTTTGTTTCTTCGTTTACAGTTTGTTGCCCTCTTTGGGGAACACCACTGTAGGCTCATAGGTCTTAGCCTCCTCAAAGTCCATCAGCGCATAGGCGATGATGATAACAGTATCACCCACCTGCACCTTACGGGCTGCGGCACCATTGAGACAGATGCAACCACTTCCGCGCTCACCTTTTATAATATAGGTCTCGAGACGCTCACCATTGTTGTTGTCCACTATCTGAACCTTCTCGCCCGCTATCAGCCCTGCGGCATCCATCAGGTCTTCATCTATCGTGATGCTGCCCATATAGTTGAGGTTGGCCTCTGTCACCGTCACACAATGGAGCTTAGCCTTCAATACTTCTATCTGCATAATATCGGTTTGTTTAACAATCGTTTATCCTTTATATCTGATATGGTCGATGAGACGGATAGGAGTCTTACCACAATATACTGTGATACAACCCACTACGTAGTCGCTCGCTTCCCATGAATCCACATCCTGCAGGCTGTCGCCGTCTACAATCTCAAAATACTCTACTTCCAGTCCTTCTATGGCGTTGATGTCAGCCACAACCTTGTCGTGAGTCTCCTTCACCGTATGGCTCTTGGCATATTCCACACTCTCCTTCAGAGCCTTGTAGATAGCTGGAGCTATGGCACGCTCATCGGCTGAAAGCAAAGTGTTGCGGCTACTCTTTGCCAATCCGTCCTCATCACGGACAATAGGACACTCCACAATCTGTACATCAGCCCCGATGTACTTCACGAGTTGCTTGATGACAGCTATCTGCTGCCAGTCCTTCTCTCCGAAATAAGCACGGGTAGGACGAACAATATAGAACAGGCGGCTTACCACCTGGCACACACCATTGAAATGGCCAGGACGACGGGCACCCTCCATGACTGTAGATACAGGTGGAAACTCGAAATGACGCTCATCGGGTGTAGGATACATCTCCTTGACTGATGGTGCGAACACATAATCAGCACCACAAGCCTCCAAAAGCTTGCAGTCGGCTTCGAGTGTACGAGGATAACGGTCCAAGTCACCCTGATCGTTAAACTGAGTAGGGTTCAGGAAAACCGAGACTACTGTCACGCCATTCTCATTCACACTACGCTTGACGAGAGAGGCGTGACCCTCATGAAGCGCTCCCATAGTTGGTACAAGACCGATTTCCTTACCCTCCTTGCGAACTGCGAAGAGTTCATTCTGGAGGTCAACAATCTTATCGAATACTTTCATTGCTAAATTTGTTTTCGGGGTGCAAAATAACAACTTTTTTCTTAAATAAGAAAGAAATATTATAAAAATATGCCAATTAAGCAGTAGTTTTTCTTGTTTTCGTCAAAAAGTTGGCTTAATTTGAAGTTTTTTTTGTATCTTTGCACCTAATTCGTAAGAATAAAATTATAACTATGGCAAAGAAAGTATTATTCATCAATCAGGAGATTGACCCCTACGTGGCAGAAAGCCACATGTCAGTAATGGGACGTGAGTTACCTCAGAAGATGCAGGAAGCAGGCTTCGAGATTCGCACATTCATGCCCAAATGGGGCACTATCAACGAGCGCCGCGGCCAGCTGCACGAAGTCATTCGCCTGTCTGGAATGAATCTTATCATCGATGATACAGACCACCCATTGATTATCAAGGTGGCCTCTATCCCTGTCACACGCCAGCAGATATACTTCATCGACAACGACGACTATTTCAACAACCGCCAGATGGGTACCGACGAAACTGGCCATGAGTATACTGATAATGGTGAACGCGCCATCTTCTTCGCAAGAGGTGTGCTCGAGACTGTGAAGAAGCTTCGCTGGCAGCCCGACGTCATCATCTGTCAGGGATGGATGAGCGCTGTGGCTCCATTGTACATCAAGACGGCTTTTGCTGAAGAGCCATCCTTCGCCAACGCAAAGGTCATCTCAGCTCTTTACACCAATGAACTGAAGGGACAGTTGGGCGACAACTTCTCCAACTGTGTTGACTTCCGTGAGGCCAAGTCGGAGTTGCTCAAAGGCTACAAGACTCCATTCGACTTCACCGAGTTGAGCAAACTGGCTATCGACTACAGCGACGGTGTCATTGAGGGAGAAGCCAATGTCTCAGAAGAACTGCTTCAATATGCTGCCGAGAAGGAGAAGCCACTGATGAAATTCCCTGGTGATGACTATACCGAAGCCTACAAGAACTTCATCAACGAGGTTTGTCCCGACGAATAACAAAATCAAAGATATTATTTCAAGGATAATGAAACTATTTAAGATAACCACACTGGTCATTGCAGCCATCATGATGGCGTCATGCGATGATACGACAGACTCAATAGGTCAGACTGTCACCAACAGAGTAGATGGGCTCAACATATCTGACGCACGCTACAATGTGATAACAGAATCGGCCGCTACAGGTTCGGTGCTCAGCAACAACAGCAACGGCATCATTGGAATGGTAAAGGACCCCGAGACTGGCAACTATGTCACAGGCAACTACATGGCACAGTTCTCTACCCTCGCCTCTTTCGAACTCGACACGCTGGACTATATTCGCTACGCCCATGGTGGAGAATACGAAAACGGAGTGTACACGGGTGGAAAGGTGACTGCCGACTCATGCTATCTGCTCGTAAACTACGAGAGTTCTTACGGCGACACCCTCGCACCGATGAAGGTGACGGCTTACGAGATGAGCAAGCCTATGGAGGAAGGTCAGAATTACTACTCTGACTTCGACCCTATAGCCAAGGGATATGTCAACACCGCAAACAGCTACAAGGCTTCTGCCACCTATACGCTGAAGAACAATTACTTCAAGATTTACCTCAACAAGCCCTATACTGCCAAGGACGGCACCAAGTATGACAACTACGGTGCCTATCTGATGACCATGCGAAAGGACCATCCTGAGTACTTCAAGAACAACTATCAGTTTGTTCACAACGTATGTCCGGGCTTCTATATCAAGCATGAGGCGGGTATCGGAAACGTAGCCAAGGTAAACATCATGCAGTTAGTGTTCTGTTGGGAACGCTGGAAGAATATCAAGTCGTATGACGGTCTGCGCGACAGTACTGAGAAGAGGAACTACTCTTACCCCTTCTTCAGTACACAGGAAGTACTGCAGACCAACTACATAGAGAGCGACCGGAACAGCATCAACAATATGCTGTCCCAAACCGACTGCACTTATCTCAAGTCACCAGCAGGCATCTACACCACAGCCACACTGCCCGTTGAAGATATCATGCGAGGACATGAGAACGACACTTTGGCTTTGGCTTCGGTTACATTCCCACGAATGAACAACAAGGAGAGTGACGACGAATACACATTCGCCACACCTGCCAACATTCTGATGATACCGGTAGACAGTCTGACAAGCTTCTTCGAGCATGGCAACATCACCAACTACCGTACCTCTTACACGGCAGCCTTCAACTCGAGCGGCACCTCAACCCCCAAGAACGCCTACACCTTCAGCAATATCGGCAATCTGATTACCGAGATGTACAAGGTGCCTGTGGCAAAGCGAACAGCCAACTGGAACAAGGTGGCGCTTCTGCCAGTAAGCATCAGCTACGTGACACGCGACAACTACCAGTATGTAAGTAAGATAACCCACGACATGGGACTCTCCACTACCCGACTGTTCAGGGGTGACAACTCCACCGACAGTGAGGGAAAGCCCACAAGCGCTATACAGATAAAGGTTATCTACAGCAAGTTCAAAGAATAGACAATATATATAATAAGGTATATAAATATAGAAGTAAATATATTGTAAGCATGGCAGACAATTTTCTGGAACGTCATCGCGAACAGTACGAAGCACGAAAGGCAGCATGGCTCAGAAAGAAGAAACATCTTCCCAAACTGAAAGCCAAGGCTGCCTTTCAGCGTCCTGAAGACGAAGCACTGTAAAGCATGACAGGCTACAAACACCCCAAAATATTGACAGAAGTCAAATACTATGGCACCGAATGGCAAAAAGTGCCACTATCTTGACATGTATCAAAAAATCGCACATTTTCATATCTTTGTCATGTCTTTGTGACAGATATTCAATAAAATGGCATTACCTTTGCACTCGAAAAGGTAAGATTGTTTTAAAGGATAATGTTAAACCGAGGCTCAAAGGGAGCCTCCTAAAAAGAAAGGAAAAGACTATGATTACAGTAATGGCTTTATTGGTTGTAGGTGCTATGGTAGCACAGGCAATCCATGTAAACAACAAAATGGAAATGGGCAAGTAAAATCTCACACACGATTGAGCCCGCAGTATTAACACAAAAAAAGAAAGAAAGGATAACAATTATGAAAACTATGATTTTAAATTTGATGAAGCGTATCGTTGCAAACTATATGTCAGCCATGAACAACTATGGCGAGGCATTGCTCAGAGGCAAAGGTTTGAACTGCGCATAAAGAAAGAAAATACAGAGTAAATAACAAATAAAGAGAGAGGCGTGCAAGTAGCAAAATACTTGTGCGCCTCTTTTTTTCGGCAAATAATCTGCCAAACATTTGCTTCTTTCCTGTAGAATGATTAACTTTGCAGACATTATGAGAATAGACATCATTACAGTATTACCCGAAATGCTGGAGGGATTTTTCGGAGAATCCATCCTGGCCCGTGCACAGAAGAAAGGACTGGCAGAGATTCATCTGCACAACTTGAGAGACTATACACTCGACAAATGGAAACGTGTAGACGACTATCCATACGGTGGAAGCGCCGGCATGGTGATGCAGTGTGAACCTATCGACCGTTGCATCTCTGCCCTTAAGGCAGAACGCGACTACGATGATGTCATCTACGTGTCGCCTGACGGAGAGACCTTCAACCAGAAGATAGCCAACGAGATGTCGATGCAAGGCAATCTCATCATTCTGTGTGGACATTACAAAGGTATCGACCAGCGTGTGCGCGACCACCTCATCACCAGAGAAATCTCCGTGGGTGACTATGTGCTGACAGGAGGCGAGCTGGCAGCAGCCATCATATCTGATGCCGTGATACGACTCATACCTGGTGTGATCAGCGACGAGCAGAGCGCACTGTCTGACTGTTTCCAGGACGACATCCTCGCTGCACCTATCTATACCCGACCTGCCGACTACAAGGGATGGAAAGTACCCGAGATCCTCTTGAGTGGCAACGAGGCAAAGGTGAGACAATGGGAATTCGACCAGGCTATGGAGCGTACCAGACGACTGCGCCCCGACCTGTTGGGAGAAGAATAGAGAAAATCAACATAAATTATTAACTATTAAACCAATTTTATTATGGCTAATTATGCAGAAAAACCCAAAATGGGATTTATTGAGGCATGCTCGACAGCATGCAAGAAAATCGTAACATTCAAAGGCAGAGCACGCCGCTCAGAGTTTTGGTGGGCCGTATTAGGTATATTCATCATCAACCTCATCATGACTCCTGTCGGCTATATGGGAACAGCGGGTGTCATCATTTCCAACCTCGTCAGCCTTGCCATTACCATTTTATCCTTATCACTGACTTTCCGCCGTTTGCATGACACTGGTCGTAGCGGATGGTTTGTTGGCATACCCTTCATTATCAGCATGATCGGTCTTGTAGCCATTTTCTATGGCATACTCAGCATGGACATCAATATCTTTGAACTGATAGAAACTCCTGACATGCTGAGCCAGGAAATCATTGAGAACATGAACAACAGCAGCTCTATGAACATTATGGCAGGTACGTTCCTATTTTTCATCAGCGGACTGCTTAGTATCGTAGTATTCGTCTTCTGTTGCTTGGATTCAAAACCAGGAACCAACAAGTACGGCGAAAGCCCCAAGTATGTAGAAGAGGTATAAACAACAGAACTTTCGCAAGTACTATAAAAAAACAAGCATATCAAAGATGCTCCTTACAGAAGGCTTCGCCCAGAGCGAAGCCTTCTTCGTACAGGCGCTCCAGCTTGTCGGTATCCTTTTCGATACGTCCCACTTCCAACGGCCGCAAGGGACGTATGCAGGTTATCTTGCCTGCAGCCTCCAGGTCGTCTATCAGTTGTATCTGCTCATTATATGTCTTATGACGATGGCTCAACGCCACACGCAGACGCGGATAGTTCTTATATATATAAGGTATCTTTCTGTCCTTCCCGTCATCACGCCATCCTTTGTTGCGCGTCAGCACCACCACATTGTGCTCATATCCCTTCTCTATGGCACGCAGTACCGGAATACTGTCGGCTATACCACCATCCAGCATCGGGATACCATCCACCCATACTATCTTGCTCACAAAAGGCAGACTGCTGGAGGCACGTACAATGTCGAGCGCACGCTGTCGGTCATGATTCTCTGACATATACATGGCCTTTCCTGTCAGACAGTTGGTGGTAACCATCTCAAAACGGTCGGCATACTTGAAGTAGGTATCAAAATCAAAGGGCAACAGTTGATTGGGAAACTTGTCGTAAAGCAGTTTCCCGTCGAAAATACACCCCTGAGTCACCAGATGGTGCAGGCCAATATACTGATAGCGGGCCAAATAATCAATATTGGAAATACGTGCACGACGTGGCTGACGGCTCATATACGACATACCGTTACAAGCCCCTGCCGACACTGCCACCGTGAAGGGGAAATACAAATCATACTTCATAAAGGCATCCAGCACACCACTGGTAAACACACCACGCATACCGCCGCCTTCCAACACCAAACCTGCACTAAGTCTTAAGTTCATAACCTACTATCCGTTTCTATTTTTTATCCGTTTTGCAACAAAATGTAGTCCGAATCTATTAATATTTTATAAATTCACACTAAATATACACTTTTGATTGCAAAGATAAGCATTTTTAGGGAAATAATTACTAACTTTGCAGCAAATTAAAGTAAAATTCTAAAATATGTTTAGCAAGGATACTTATATCAAGCGCCGCAAAGAGTTGAAAGAACTGGTAGGAAGCGGCGTCATCATTATTTTTGGCAACAACGAATCGCCTTGCAATTTCCCTAATAACGGGTATGCACCTTTTCGACAAGACTCTTCGTTCCTGTATTACTTCGGACAAAACCGAGACGGATTGGTTGGTGTGATAGATGTAGACAATGACATCGAGACACTCATTGGCGACGACATAGACATTGAAGACATCGTTTGGTACGGAAGCGTAGACAGTGTGCACGATATGGCTGAACAAGTGGGAATCCAGAACACGGCTCCAATGAAGTCGCTGAAGACCATCTGCAACAACGCCATGTCGAAGAAGCGCAAGATACACTTCCTCCCTCCTTACAGATGGGACATCAAGTTGCAGATATTCGATCTGCTCGGCATTCATCCCAACCAGCAGAAAGAGGAAGCATCGCTTACTCTCATTCAGGCTGTAGTGAAGATGAGATCTACCAAGTCGGCAGAAGAGATTGAGGAACTGGAGCGTGCTGCTGTCATCGGTTACAAGATGCACACCACAGCCATGCGACTTACCCGTCCGGGGCTGACAGAGAAATATGTAGCAGGACAGGTCGACGGCATTGCCAACTCGTATGGTGCCATGGTCAGTTTCCCAACCATCTTTACCCAGCACGGTGAAATCATGCATGGCAATCCATCCATGAACATACTCCAGGAAGGCCGCTTGGCTCTTTGCGATGCAGGTGCAGAAACCATCAACAACTATTGTTCTGACAACACACGCACCATGCCAGTAAGCGGTAAGTTCACACAGCGCCAGCTGGAGATCTACTCTATCGTGGAAGCCTGTCATGACTATACACTCGAGGTTGCCAAGCCTGGCGTAAAATATGCAGACGTACACTTTGCAGTATGCCGACTGATGTTTGATAAACTGAAGGAACTGGGACTTGCCAAGGGCGATACCGAAGAGGCTGTAAGAGCCGGAGCTCATGCCATGTTCCTGCCCCACGGCTTAGGTCACATGATGGGTATGGATGTACACGACATGGAGAATCTTGACCAAATAAACGTAGGCTTCGACGAGGAGGTTCGTCCTAACCTGGAACAGTTTGGTACCAACTGTCTGCGCATGGGACGACGCCTGCAGGAAGGCTTTGTCGTAACAGACGAACCGGGCATATACTTTATTCCAGCACTCATCGACGACTGGAAGGCAAAGGGGCACTGCGCAGAGTTCCTCAACTTCGACAAGTTGGAAACATACAAGGACTTCGGAGGAATCCGCATCGAGGACGATGTGCTCATCACCAAGGATGGTTGCCGATTTATCGGTAAAGACCGAATCCCCTACCACCCTAAGGATGTGGAGGAGTTCATGGGCAAAGAGTAAGAAGTTCTCAGATGCCCCAACCTAAAGAGAAAGAATACAACATTATTAATAATTTAAAAAGAGAAAAGTTAATGAAGAAGACATTGATTGTTGCTGCCATGATGGCTTTGGTTGCCACAGGTGCAAGCGCAAAGACAGCGAAGGACTCAGCTGCCATCGCTAAGAACAAGCCTGTATTTACAGTGGTAAAGCAGAACCCTATTACAAGCATCAAGGATCAGAACCGTAGCGGTACGTGCTGGGCATACTCTACCCTCAGTTTCTTTGAGAGCGAGATTCTGAAGAAGACTGGCAAGACATACGACCTCAGTGAGATGTACGTAGCCAACAAGACTTATATGGATCGTGCCACTATGGCAGTCCGTATGCATGGAGACGTTAGTTTCTCACAGGGTGGCAGCGCCTACGATGTACTCTATGCTTTGCAGCACTATGGCATCGTTCCTGAGAACGCCATGCCTGCACCAGGCACTTTGACCGGTGACTCACTTGCCAACTTCGGCGAGTTCTTCGATGTCATGACTCCTTACGTAGAGGCTGTAGCCAAGAGCAAGGCCAAGAAGATTTCTACTGCATGGAAGAGCGGCTTGCAGGGCATCATCGACTCTTATATCGGCGAAACTCCTGAGAAGTTCACATACGAGGGCAAGCAGTACACTCCTGAGACTTTCTGCAAGAGCCTCGGCATCAATCTTGACGATTATGTTTCCATCACCAGCTATACTCACCACCCAATGTGGAGCAAGTTTGCTGTTGAGGTACAGGACAACTGGCGCTGGCCTTTGAGCTACAACGTGCCTATGGAAGACCTCTGCAAGATCATCGACAACGCCGTTAATAATGGTTACACTGTAGCATGGGGCGGCGACGTGACCGAAGATGGTTTCACACGCAAGGGCTTAGGTATCGCCTACGATGTTAAGAAGGTACGCTCTATGGCTGGCACCGATGCCGACCACTGGTTCAAGCTCTCAAAGAGCGAGAAGAACGAAAAGCTCGACTCACTCGGCGTGAATGCTCCTGAAATCGTTCCTACACAGAAGATGCGTCAGGATGCTTTCGACAACTGGGAGACTACCGACGACCACGGCATGCACATCTATGGTATCGCCAAGGATCAGAACGGTAAAGAGTACTATATGGTAAAGAACTCTTGGGGCGAGTATGGCGACTACAAGGGAACCTGGTACATGACCAAGGCTTTCGTAGCTTACAAGACCATGGATTTCATGGTTAACAAGAATGCCATTCCTAAGGATATCCGCAAAAAGCTCGGCATCTAAAAACAATCAACAAACATACCGTAAGGGGCTGCAAAAATACTTTGCAGCCCCTTATTTTATTATTTTCATCTAAAACATTTCTTATTGTCATAAGATTTTCGTAACTTTACAGCCAGAAAATAAAAAACAATAAAATGCATTTTAAATGGAATTATGAAGCACCGACACCAGAACAGCAAAAAACGGCTAAAGAATTAGGCGACAAGCTCAATGTCAGCCCTATCCTTGGTCAGCTTCTTATCCAGCGAGGCATCACCACAGAATCGGCGGCAAAGAGATTCTTCAGACCACAGCTGGCCGACCTCATCAATCCCTTCCTGATGAAGGATATGGATGTGGCTGTCGACCGACTGAATGATGCCATGGGACGGAAGGAACGCATCTTGGTCTATGGAGACTACGATGTAGACGGATGCACGGCTGTTGCCTTGGTATACAAGTTTCTGCAGCAGTTCTATTCCAATATAGAATACTACATACCCGATCGGTACGACGAGGGGTATGGAGTAAGCAAGAAGGGAATAGACTATGCCCACGAAACAGGTGTCAAACTGATTATTATCCTCGACTGCGGCATCAAGGCAGTCAAGGAAATAGAGTATGCCAAGACTCTTGGCATCGATTTCATTATCTGTGATCACCACGTGCCCGACGAGGTGATGCCACCGGCCGTGGCCATACTCAACCCCAAGCAACCAGACGACCCTTTCCCATTCAAGCATCTTTGTGGATGTGGCGTAGGCTTCAAATTCATGCAGGCTTTTGCCAAGGACAACGGAATACCTTTCTCACGACTCATTCCCCTACTCGATTTCTGTGCCGTCAGCATTGCTGCCGACATCGTACCTGTAGTAGACGAGAACCGCATCCTGGCTTTCCATGGTCTGAAGCTACTCAACTCCAATCCCAGCATAGGCCTGAAATCTATCATCGATATCTGCGGACTCAACGGACGTGAAATATCCATGAGCGATATCGTCTTCAAGATAGGACCACGCATCAATGCCTCCGGACGAATGGAAAACGGCAAACTGAGTGTTGACCTCTTGGTGGAGCGCGATTTTGCCACAGCCCTGCGCATGGCAAAACATATCAATGAATACAACGAACAGCGCAAGGACATCGACAAACAGATGACCGAAGAAGCCAACGGCATTGTGTCGAGACTGGAAAGCCAGAAGCACAACTCCAGCATCGTCCTCTACGACGAAGGATGGAAGAAAGGCGTGATAGGCATCGTGGCATCACGACTGACCGAAATCTATTTCCGCCCCACCGTGGTACTCACAAAAGAAGGCGACATGGCTACCGGCTCTGCCCGCAGTGTGACAGGATTTGACGTTTACTCTGCCATCAAGAGCTGCCGCGACCTGTTGGTCAACTTTGGCGGACATACCTATGCTGCCGGACTCACCCTGAAATGGGAACATGTCAAGGAGTTCAGAAACCGTTTCCAGAAATATGTGGAAGAACACATCTCGCCCGAACAAACCGAGGCTATCCTGAACATAGACGCTGTCATCGACTTTAAGGATATCACCAAGCACCTCCACAACGACCTGAAGCGCTTCTCACCCTTTGGTCCCTGCAACCAGAAGCCCGTATTCTGCACCCATCGTGTGTACGACTATGGCACAAGCAAGGTGGTGGGACGCGAGCAGGAACACATCAAGTTGGAACTGGTAGACTCCAAGTCGAGCAATGTGGTCAATGGAATTGCCTTTGGACAGAGTGCGTCTGCCCGATACATCAAGAGCAAGCGCAGTTTTGACATAGCATATACCATCGAGGAGAATGTCTTCAAGAAAAATCAGGTACAACTGCAGATAGAAGACATACGACCCAATGAAAACTGAATAGACACAAGATCTCATACCCTATCAACCCATGGATAAATTTCAGGAGATATTACATACTTACTGGGGATTTTCCGACTTCCGTGGCATACAACGCGATATCATCGAAAGCATTGCCGCCGGAAAGGATACTTTGGGTTTGATGCCTACGGGTGGAGGAAAGTCTATCACGTTTCAGGTTCCTGCACTTGCACAGGAGGGTGTGTGCATCGTCATCACACCTCTGATAGCCTTGATGAAAGACCAGGTACAGCACCTCAAGGAGCGCGGCATACAGGCTGCCGCCATCCATGCCGACAAATCGAGAAGCGAGGTGATACAGATTCTCGAAAACTGTATCTTTGGTGGTATCAAGATTCTATATGTATCACCCGAACGACTCGCCTCCGAGATTTTCCAAACCAAACTGCGCCATATACCGGTGAGTTTCATCACAGTAGATGAAGCCCATTGTATCAGCCAGTGGGGCTACGATTTCCGTCCTTCCTACCTGAATATTGCCAGCATCAGGGATATGAAACCCAACGCCCCTATCCTTGCCCTTACCGCTACGGCTACACCAGACGTTGTCAACGACATACAGGAAAAACTGCATTTCGAGAAGAAGAATGTGTTCAAAATGAGTTTTGAGCGCAAGAACCTGGCATATATCGTACGCACCGTAGGCGACAAAATCAACGAGATGGTGCACATCCTGAGATGCACAGAAGGCTCTGCCATCGTCTATGCCAGAAGCCGGAAACGTACCAAGGAGATTGCCACCCTGCTCAACCAGAATGGCATCAAGAGCACCTTCTATCATGCAGGACTCCTGCCATCTGTAAAAGATGAGCGCCAAAAAGCCTGGCAACAGGACGAGGTGAGAGTCATCGTGGCTACCAATGCCTTCGGTATGGGTATCGACAAACCTGATGTAAGGATGGTTATCCATATCGACTGTCCCGACTCATTGGAAGCATATTTCCAGGAGGCAGGACGCGCTGGCCGAGACGGAAATAAGGCTTATGCCGTATTGCTCTACGACCCCAGCGATAAGCGAAAACTCAGGAAACGCATCGACGACACATTCCCGCCAAAAGACCTGATCAGGGATGTTTACGAGCATCTGGCATACTTCTTCCAGATAGGCGTTGGCAGCGGAAAAGGAAAGACATTCGAGTTCAATATAGAAAAGTTCAGCTATATCTACAAGTTTTTTCCTGTCAGGGTGGACTCTGCACTCAGAATTCTGGAACGTAGTGGCTACATACACTACGAGGACAATCCCGACGGAAAGGCACGTCTCATGTTCTGCCTGAACAGAAACGATCTGTATTTGCTCGACAACCTCTCTCCCAAAGAGGAGGCCATTGTGACGGCTCTGCTGCGTACCTACGGCGGGCTGTTCACCGACTTCGTATATATCGATGAGAGCCTGATAGCCCATCAAGCTGATACCAGCACAGAACAGGTATATGTCGTACTCAAGAACTTTGCTGCACGCCATATCGTCAAGTTCGTGCCAAGGCGCAAGACTCCTTATATCACATACACCAGAGACAGAATAGATGGCGAGAAGGTTCTCATACCACAAGAAGTATGGGAACAGAGACGCGAGCAATACGTACGGCGAATAGAAGGAATCCTGCACTATGCACAGGAAGATTACATCTGCCGTTCCAGACAGTTGCTGGCATACTTTGGCGAGGCAAGCCGCGAGGACTGCCACCAGTGTGATGTCTGCCTGGAACAATACACCAGCAACAAAACAAGAAAACAGGAATTCGAGAAAGCCAAGCAGGCCATACGCCAGCTGCTTGGCGACCACAAACCGCACTTCATCACCGAACTGCGCAACATCCTGCTTCCTTCCGAGTACGTGGATGAAGCATTGGAATACTTAGTGGGTGAAAATCAAATCCATATCGATGGATCGTATATCTCTTCTGACATAGCAAAATCCTGAGCAACTTTTTGTTGCTCAGGTACTTATAAAGAAAAACATAAAATCAAAGTGTTGCATTTCGATTGTCTATCTTGTCGCATCATACATAGACAAGTAAGCTGAGGATGGGGTGATGTGGAGTCACCTCATCCTTTTGCCTTTTATAGCCTATGCTACTTTTCTTCCCTATTTTCCAAGAGACTTGAACATCTTGGTGATGCACTTTTCCTTCTGTTCCATGTTCGGGTGAACATAGAGATTAAGGGTTGTTGTTATGTTGGCATGACCGAGCAGTACGCTTACTGTCTTGTAGTCGCAGTTGCTTTCAATGCAGCGTGTAGCAAAGTTGTGGTACGCAGTGTAACCATTAATCAGGTAAAACAAGAGCTGAATGCCACATCAAAAAATATGCAGGACAGACTTCACACAATGGGTAAGAATCCTCAAAAGAAGATTGTCACCAATTGTCTTAGAATTTTGGATAACGTCTATGACTGTGTTACGAAATGCCTGTTGACACCATTCAAGAGTGTGGAACAAAGTAAGCTCCATCATGCCTGTCTCTCCAAGAAGAATTGCTCATTCTACTAATCGCCCAACATCATACACTTTGGGGTAATATCGGCGTAAACGAAAGTTAAATACGTTAAATTTTGCCTATTTCGTATCTATATAGAATCCACACAGTTACTTTTCTATCGTTTAGAGCGTATAACACTGATAATCAACTAATAACAGATACTTCATCTAAATATAATATTAGGGACACAATGCTTTGACTTCTCTTGGGAAATCAAATTAAAGAATTCTTCATAAATTAACTTATTTACATCGGTGTCGTTATATTTCACCACGTATTTCTTCCATTCCTTGAAGAGACAAATAATTCATTCTTGTGTAACACCATTATCCTTAATAAACCTGCAAGCAGAAAGAAGATATTGAGGCGGTAATCCTAACTTTGTGAGAGAATCTACCAAATCTACACCATATTTTTGTTTTGCACTATTGTAATTTTCAAATATTTTCATTAACTTTGTATGGATTTATATAAATATCACAATACAATGAAATTTTTAGGTGTTTTTCAAAATCACAACTTACCAAAAATAGATATGCCAAAACTATTTGCCTATGTAGATAGTAGGGAGGTGATTGTAAGTTACAACAAAGAACAGCCATTCTATGTTGAACAAGTGTCTATTCTTATTGACAGAGAATACCAAACATACGCTGTTTTTGAATGTGGATTCATGTGTTGTTCAGATGAAGATGCAAAATCTTTCGGTAAGAATTTTACGCAAGCACTAATTGATTTTCTTAGATATTATCAAGAAATAGATGATAACATATCTACTTTTGGTTTGGATATACATCGAGATTGAGTATTTTTGGTTTGGAAATGGAATGCGAAATAAAAGTTTTGGTTTGGATATGTATCTGAAAAACTGTATTTTTGGTTTGGAAATGCTTTATTTTTACTTGTTTTCGTTTGGACTTTTGAAAATAAGTTGTATCTTTGCAGCATGTATTAAAAAGATAAACGTATGTTTGAAAGAATCGCCATCCAATATCTTCGTCAATGGGCGAAAAAAGAAGATCGTAAACCGCTGGTCTTGCGAGGTGCCCGACAGGTGGGTAAGACAACATTGGTAAAGTTGTTTGCCAAGGAGTTTGATACCTATATTTACATGAACTTGGAGGAAAAAGAATATGCAGAACTATTTGCTGCAGACTATTCTTTCGAAGATTTATTGGCTGGAATATATCTCAAGGCCAACAAACCATTAGATTTCGGAAAACGTACCTTGATCTTTATTGATGAGATACAAAATGAGCCAAAAGCCGTGCAAACCTTGCGCTACTTCTATGAGAAGCATCCTGAAATTTATGTGATAGCTGCTGGTTCCTTGTTGGAAAGTCTGATGGGACGACATATCTCTTTCCCTGTCGGCCGTGTAGAATATATGACTTTGCATCCATGTACTTTCGTGGAATTTCTTCGTGCCATGGGACAGAAACTGATGGCTGACAGTATTGAAAACATGTCCTTGCCAGCTTCTTTGCATCTTTCTGCCATGGAGTGGTTCAAGAAGTATATGATTGTGGGAGGTTTGCCGGAGGCGGTAGCCAATTATGCAAAGTATATGGATATTGTCAGACTGAATGAGGTGTTTAATGCCCTGCTTTCTGGGTATAGGGACGATGTGGAAAAATACGCCAGTAAACCAAAGGAGCAAGATGCTATCCGATACATTTTGAACTATGGCTGGACATTTGCAGCACATCGCATCCAGTTTTCCAAATTCACAAGTTCTTCTTTCAAGGCGACAGAAGCAGGCAATGCTTTCCGGATATTAGAGAAAACACTTTTGTTGGAGTTGGTATATCCTCAAACTTCAGCATCATTCCCTATTTTACCCGACTTGAAGAAAAGTCCTAAATTATTATGGATTGATACGGGGTTAGTGAATTATGTTGCAGGTATGCAAGAAGATTTGCTATTTAGTAAAGATTCCGATGAACTTTGGAATGGTGATATTGCTGAGCATATCGTAGGGCAGGAATTGTTGGGCTCAACATTTATGTTTGGTGAGAAAAGAATGTTTTGGGTGCGTGAAGCCAGGAATTCTCAAGCAGAAATCGACTTCTTGATTAGATACAAATCGCATCTGATTCCGATAGAAGTGAAGACAGGAAGCAATGCCAAACTCCGTTCCTTGCATCTTTTTATGGAAGAGTCGAAAGAGAAGGTGGCATTGCGCCTCTGGAATGGTCCGATGACATCGGATACAGTAACGACTCAGAAAGGTAAGTCTTTCACTTTGTATAATATTCCGTTATATTATGCTGGATATCTGCAGGTGTTCTTGGATAGAATAAGCGATACTCATACTTGTAATAAATAAGATTCTGTAGATGGTTGGCTAAATTAATATGGTTCATGCACGTTAATTTATTTTTTGATAAAAATGTATCAAAGTATCATTTTTGATATTCAATATCGTTATAACTAATTGATATAATACCAGTTATCAACAATGAGACTTCTCTTGAAATATGACATAAAGTATCATAGAAGTATCATAAAAATCTCATTTTAAGGTAAGCGGCTCCGCATTTATACCATTGTATTATAAAAAAAAGCAGTAACA
>ERZ1026878.968-NODE-968-length-19374-cov-18.866090_pt1 | contig 19374 bp, 22 predicted proteins | sample MGYA00380169_ERZ1026878 | MGnify/ENA primary metagenome ERZ1026878 (study PRJEB33269, sample SAMEA4719805) | human gut metagenome | biome: human-associated habitat; feature: organic feature; material: feces | place: Cameroon | collected 2013-10 ...
AAGAAGGAAGAGAAGAAGGAAGAAATATTTTGTTGACATTGATTTCAAAGATGAGTCGTGGTGGAGATGCAGATAAGGCAGCACAGCTGAGCAATCCACAAGTATTGAAAGCAATGCAGAAGAAATATGGCGTAGAGTAGGAACTAAGGGAATTCTGGATGTTCTGGTAGAATTGAATGATGATACGAAAATCAATATTGAACTACAGGTGAGGGCAGTCAGGGACTTGGATAAGAGACAGCTGTTCTATTTAGGCAAGATGCTGACAGAAGATAAACAGTACCATAAGACATATCTATTGCGTGATGAAAAAGGAAGATTATTCAGCAATCTGTTGGAATTGTATGTGATAACATGTCAAGACATAGGATAGAAGTTTTGGTGGAAGAGATATTAAAAAATAGAAAATTGAAATTTATTGCGAACTATGTGCTTTCAAGAATTTGCAGCGGTATATTTATATCAAAGGACAGGTATTTCGATATTTCGAGGTACCTGTCCTATTGCTAAATTTTTCGTACTGTAGCACAATAAAAGAAAAGCATAATTTGCAAAACACAGAGGATCAGCATATGAATAAAAAATTACAGGTTTTTGTTTCGTCTACATATACGGATTTGATAGAAGAACGGCAGGCGGCGGTAGAAGCGATTTTGGATGCCGGGCATATTCCAGCAGGTATGGAATTGTTTAAGGCAGGAAATGAATCACAGCTAAAAACAATATATAAATGGATTGATCAGTCAGATGTGTATATGCTTATTTTGGGTGGGAGGTATGGATCCATTGAAAATAAGACTGGAAAAAGTTATACGCAACTGGAATACGAATATGCATTGAGCAAGGGAATCCCTGTTTTTGCGGTTGTACTGGATCAGTTTTTTTAGCAGAAAAAATTAATACATTGGGGTTAAATAATGTAATAGAGCAGAGTCATTCGGATAGTTATTATGCTTTTAAAAAAATGGTTATGTCAAAGATTGTCCGGGAGGTAAATGACTGTAAAGATATCAAGCTTGCAGTCCATTCTACGCTTAACGAATTTATGAATGAATATGATTTGACAGGATGGGTACGAAATATTGGAGAGAATGATAATAGTCAACTACTGAGAGAAAATAATGCGTTAATACGAGAAAATAACTCTCTTAATAAACAAATTCAAAAATTGAAAGAACAATTAAATATTAAGGCAAAAGAACAGTTTGGAAATTTTTCTTTTGAAGAATTAGTAGAAACTTTAAAGAAAAAAAGATTTAATATTCCGGCAAAGATAGCAAAGCAAGATAAGGATGTAACAGCAGATGCGCTTCGGATATATATTCTTTATTATAATCATTTTGTGACAGGGGTAACAAATCAGTATGGCACGAATGAAGATTTCGTTTATCTTTTTTACAATATTGCACCATATTATACCAGCTTTGCATTATTGGAAAAAGTAAACTTATCGAAGTCAACAGCGCAACGGATACAGGTGACTAAAATGGGAGCTGCGTTTTATGCTATGCTGGAAGCAAGAGGGATGACGGCGTTAGGTTAATTAATGGAAAATATAATTCCATAGAACTTAAGGGACATCTAAAAGTGCTATACGACAGAAAGGACTAGACTAAGCAAACAGGAGCGATTAGAGTAAGAAGAGAAGAATGGAGGTCGGAGTATATGAAAGAGTTGTTACATGATGACGACGTCAGGGAAGAAGGAAGAGAAGAAGGAAGAGAAGAAGGAAGAAATATTTTGTTGACATTGATTTCAAAGATGAGCCTTGGTGGAGATGCAGATAAGGCAGCACAGCTGGGCAATCCACAAGTATTGAAAGCAATGCAGAAGAAGTATGGAGTAGAATAGATTGCTAAGGGGATTCTTCGGAGTCCTCTTTTTATTATACGAGACTACAACTACTTAGGTAAACGTCAAATCCTGCGCCTTGGCTAATTAGTTTTTTTATGCCACACTCTAAATAACACGAAAAAACTATTAGTTTTTTAGAGGAGGCTAAAGCGCATGGATCAATTAACTCACACTGTCCGCAGGTCGAACTGGATAAACATCATTCGACAGTGCCAGGACAGACCGGTAGGCACTACAGCAAAACAGTGGCTTGCTGAAAACGACATTTCTGAAAAATCTTACTATTACTGGCTCCGAAAGATCCGCCGGGAAGTCTGTGAACAGGAGGGACTCCGGGAAGACACCAACCCGTCTGCCCTTTCTTTTGTAGAAATCCCGGTAAAAACTGCTCTGGACACAGCACCGGTGCCAACCGTCCCGGCAACAATGACTCCGGCTGCTGTGATCAGATCAGACCGCCTGACTTTGGAATTATCAAACGATATTTCAGAGTCCCTGCTTTGCAGGCTGTTGCAGGAGGTGCTTCATGCTTGAAGATGCTGCCGGTATCCGCAGAGTCGTGATTGCCTGCGGATATGTGGATCTGCGCAAAGGGATCGATGGGCTGTCCATGATCATCGGAGACAGATACCATCAGAATCCTTTTGAAAAGGGAACTTTATTCCTGTTCTGTGGCAGACGGTCCGACCGCATCAAGGGACTTCTATGGATGGGAGACGGTTTCCTTCAGCTCTACAAACGGCTGGAGGCAGGTTCCCTGTCCTGGCCGAGGACCAGCGAAGAGGCCGCAGACCTTACAGAGGAACAGTTCCGTTATCTTATGATGGGGCTGAATCCCCTGAACCCCAAAGTCAGGGAAGTAACACCGCAAAAGCCCACCTGATCTTTGTGCAAAACATAGATTTTTTATGCCTGTTATCCGGTCAGATCCATTCCCGGTGTTACAGCCTCTCTGAACGCGGTTTCCTGGTCTGTGACGTATCCACAGGAGGATCCGGATAAAATTTCAGCAGGAGGAAATGATCCGGAGACGGCGCATTCGATTGCTGTCCGATGCAACAAGACAACGCAGACGATACTCCACATGCCGATCTGTACCAGTTGGATTTTCCGCAGGGGAGAAAAGCCGTTCATGTGCAGAAATATGGAACTGGATGATTATTTGCAGGAAAAAAAGATTATAAGCTCCCCTATGAAAAGAAAACATCGGAAGGAGATATGGGAACAGGATATCATACCTTTGTGCAGTTGAAGAGGAAAACAGAAAGTGCTACAATTTACATGAAAATGCAAATTGTGGCATTTTTTATAAATAACAAGGGGGACCGATATATGGCAACACAAAAGCAACAAGGTATTAAGAAACGATTGACAAAGGGATTCACAAAAGTGGCGGTAATTGGAGCGGTAGCTGCAATCATTGGAATCGGAGCGCTTCTGATTGCTGCGGCGCAGTATGAAAAAGCACTGAATCGGTATGGTTTTACACAGGGGGATATCGGTAAGGCGATGACCGCTTTTTCGGAGAGTAGAAGTGCATTGCGCGCAGTGGTCGGGTATGATGATGAAGCTGTGATCGAAAAGCAGACAGCTCTGCATGACCAGAAGAAAGAGGCATTCGAAACTTATATGGATGAATTGAGCAGAACACTCAAATTCTCCGAGGGAAGAGAAGCTTACAATGCGGTCTTGACGGAACTTGACGGCTATTGGGAGCTGGATGCACGAATCTTGGAATTGGCAACTTCGGATGATGCGGATGGTTATCTGGAAGCGCAGGAACTGGATACGACAGATTTGACGGCTCAATATGAACAGATTTATGCAGAATTCGTTGAACTGATGAACCTGTGCGTGCAGAAAGGTGACCGTGCGGAAGCGGATCTGCGGGCAATGGAACGGAATATGCTGTTGGTGATCCTGGCAATCGTTGTGGTTTCTTTCTGGAGTTCGGTGATCCTGGGACGAAAAATGGCGCAAGACATAGAAAAGCCCATGATAGCATTGGCAGATCGTCTGCAGACCTTCGCACAGGGAGATTTAAACAGCGCATTTCCGGAGTGTGCAACGGAAGATGAGATTTCTTATATGGTACAGGTGGCAAAGGGAATGGCAGCAGATCTGGATGTGATCATTACGGATGCCGGAGAACTTCTGGGACAGATGGCAGAGGGAAATTATGCTATCGGTACTAAGATCGAGGATAAATATGTAGGACAGTTTGTGGCATTGAAGGATGCCATGCGTAAAATGAACCGTCAGATGAACGGTACGCTGCAGCAGGTAGAAGAAGCTGCAAAACAGGTATCTGCCGGCGCTGAGAATCTGGCAGAATCTGCCCAGTCTCTTGCGGAGGGGGCTACTGAACAGGCAGGTTCGGTGGAGGAACTGACAGCAACGATTACAAATATTGCAGATGCTGTGAACCGTACGGCCGGTGAATTGCAGAAGACCACCCAGAAGGCGGAAAATTATGCACAGCAGGCAGATGCCGGACATGCACAGATGAAATCTCTTATGGAAGAGATGGATCGAATCAACGATACGTCCCAAAAAATTCAGAATATTATTGCAGAAATCGAAGACATTGCCAGTCAGACCAACCTGCTGTCATTGAATGCCGCAATCGAGGCTGCCAGAGCTGGGGAAGCAGGAAGAGGCTTTGCTGTTGTGGCAGAACAGATTCGCAAACTGGCAGAACAGAGTGCACAGTCCGCAGTGGATACCAGAAGTCTGATCGAAGGCTCTCTGCAGGAAATTGAGAGGGGAAATCAGGCCGCTGAAGCGGCAGCGGAATCACTGGAGCAGATTGTGACCGGAGTTAAGGAGATCGCAGCAGATTCCAGGAGACTTAGTGAAGAATCAACAGCGCAGGCACAGGCAATGGAACAGGCAGAAGTGGGAGTGACTCAGATTTCGGAGGTCGTACAATCCAATTCCGCATCTGCGGAGGAATCTTCTGCAACCAGCGAGGAATTGTCGGCACAGGCATATTCCTTAAATGAAGTGGTAGGCAAATTTACATTACGCAGAGATTAAACTATTAGGAAGAAAATAATTGTTTATGAAATACCGATTTATCAGGCATTGGAAACGGATGGAAACGGATGCAAAATAAATCGGTATTTTTTTACCCATAACTTTCATTATGACTGAAACATTCATTCCTTCATTATCCTTTAGAATTGTAGAGGTAGGAAACAGGAGATGAGGGAATGAGTCAGAAACATTCGGAACAATATAAAATTATAGGACAGGCGATTAAAAAATATCGAAAACAACGAGGACTTACACAGGAGCAGTTGGCGGACAGAGTAAGTATTAGTATCAGCTATCTCACCAAGATCGAGGCACCGAATTGTGACCAGCCGTTTTCTTTGGAGGTAATATTTGATATTGCTGAAGTGCTGGAGATACCGGCACATGTATTATTGGAGGATTTATAATTTTGTGACAGAGATGAGATTTGCAGTAAGAAAATCTACAGCGTTTGTGAAAAACAAAAAGCGGAAACACTGTAAAATCAATGTTTCCGCTTCTTATATGAGAGCTGCTGACGGGAATCGGACCCGTGACCTCCGCACTACCAATGCGACGCTCTACCGACTGAGCCACAGCAGCATCACGTGACTGCTAACGCAATCACCGTGATTCATTCTAACAAAAGAGATACCGTTTGTCAACAACAAAAATTGCAAATTTTAACAGTATTTGTCGATGAGAAAAAATTGACACAAAATCTACGAAAAGTAAAATATAAGCAGATGTAAAACAAATTTTTACTTTATAGTAAAATCATCTATATTTAGTACGGGGATAAATGTTAAATTATAGAGTAAATATTTTAGAAAGATAAAACCTCTATATGAGGCGATGGTAGGTGCACATGCAGAAAGAAGAGACAACAGGAGACCATCAAGAATTTGATGAGATGTACCGTAGGACACAGGCGGAAATATACAAGTTTATCCGCTACAGGGTGGCAGACAAGGAACTGGCAAAGGATGTCCTGCAAGAAACGTATTATGTTGCGTATAAAAAGTGGGATATTCTCTGTGAACATTCCAATCCAATGGGATGGCTGATCAATACTGCCAAGAATAAAATACGTGAACTGAATAAGTCATTGAAGAAGATAGAATGTGAAGTCGACCTGGATGCCGACGAATATACATTCACGGAAGACGGTTACGGAAAATCAGAACTTGATCTCATAATAACGAAAGGCCTGACGGAAGAGGAGAAGAACAGATTTTACAAATATTTTCTTCACGGGTATTCAATTTCTGAGCTGGCACAACTTGAGAAAATATCCGAGAACAATATGAGTGTCAGGATCAGCAGATTGAGAAGCAAGATAGCCCAAAACATACCCGACGAGTCCGGTATCGACAAAAAACACAAAAAATCTGTAAGAATTGACAAAAAAGAATCATGTACTTAACGAGGGACCAATATTACACCAGATAAGGATATGCAGAAGGGAAAGGAATTGGAATTAAAATGAAGAAGCAGGATAACGAAAGCCTGATTCAGGAGCTTACCAAGCGGTTGGACTGGTACATTATGGAAGCATCAGATGAAGAGTTTGATGCGGATGAAGTACAGACATTAATGAAACTGCTGGATAACCTGAAAACAGAGGAAGACAATGTAGAAGATGAATTGCCTGTGGAAGAGGCATTGGATGATTTCTGGAAACATTGTGAGGAAAGGGAAGAAGAGGAGCGCCTGTTGCTTGGCACCGAAGAAGAGAAGGACAAAAGTGAACCTGTTGCAGAGAAAGAGGAGGACAAGCCCAGGGAGGGTAAGCTTCATAAAGTGCTCTGGTACTTTCACAGACGCAGATTTGTAGTGGTGACAGTAGCGCTGCTTGTCGTAATGATACTTGGCGGTTCCTGGCAGGTAGTTGCCAATGCGGAGAAGCATGGAGGTTTCTTCTGGTGGATGGATAAGAACGAGGAAGGGACGACTATGATTACGGCGCCGGAAGGAGTGGAGGAATTTAATAATGTTTTAACAGGGAGATATTATAGTATAGATGAGGTGCCAAAGGAGTATAGAAGATATGTAGAACAGGTATGTGATATTCAGGAATTATCAGAATACAGTTTTATTTATTCCAAAATAATTAGAAGTACACATAAAGATAATATATATGTTTTTATGAGAGGAAATAAAGACATTATTCGATTTGAAATTATAGTGTATCCACAAGAAATTTTACGTGTTCGTGAAATATATCCGGGGTATATTTTTGAAAGGAAATTTGAAGATGATGGAATAATTTTTGATGTCCTTTCTAAAAAAGAATTATCGAGACAAAATACATATTTAATGTACTTTTATTTTGGAAAGGAAAAGTATATTGTCATGAGTAATGAAGACGAAAGCAGTCTTCAAAGTATTGTAGTAGAATATAAAAATTTGATATTAGAATCAAATATAAACAAGTGAGAAAACTAGGGAATTGAGATAAGATTCCCTAGTTTTTTTATAAAAGGCTATATTTGAATCTGCTTTAGATCAATTGTGGTCAACTTTGATCAACCTTAATCAACCCTTAATCAATTTTTTAATCAACCCTTAATCAATTTTTTGAAAAAATATTGTAAGAACTTTGAATGATTTGTCATGAAGTATATAGAGGGACAGAAAGTGCAGGCCGTACCCTTAAAAGTGTAGCAGCTTTTTACGAAGGAAAGGAGAAAATTGTATTGAGGAAAACTAGGAAAAAGTGGAGTACAAAAATAATAGCTGCATTGATGATAATGATTTTTGCTATGCCTACATCGGAGATGAAGGTACAAGCGGAAGAAATGATAAGTACTGAAGCGGTAGATGTGCCGACAAATGTATCTGTTACAACTGCGGATTATAATTCTGCGGTACGTCCTATAACGACAATGACAGATTGTGAGATTGTTTTAGCATTTACTTTGAATGGATTGGAAATGACTTTTTCAACATCATCATTTAAAGAATCATCTGTTATTGGGGTAAAGGATATTAAAGTTCAACAGAAAATGTGGTATGGATGGAAGACAGTGATGACTTCTGATGGAGCAGAAAATTATAATGAAGATATTTTTATGGGAGAACTTACATACCCAGATGCCGTTAATGGAAAAACCTACCGTGTCACATGTGTCCATTACGCCAACTACGACGTTTATGAAGAAGTAGAAAACGACACCGGTGCCTTCAAATTCGTACTATAACAATTAGAACTACCAGGTAACAAACAACACACAATAAATCCTTGCTACACTTACGAAAAAACTTAATAATGTATGAACTGCAGAAATACAAAGTACATATTACTTGCAGCAGGAACCACTGGGGGTGGGGATACAACAATGTATTCAGAAAGTATGCTAAAACCTGCATAAGGGAAAACGAAGGGAAAAATAAAATATACTGCAATTGTCACAGTGGGTGGGACAAAAATCTTCACGTGAAAGTATAAGGGGAAATCTTTCAGGAAAAAGATACAGCTGAACGCCTTACAGCTAATGGACATTTATGTCAGGGGTGACAACAAGCAGGATGAGAAAGAGAGAACAAAAGATGAAGCGAATAATGTGGGCAAATCCCATGATCAAGTCTGCCGGGTACGATGCCCAGCAGCAAATGTTGGAAATCGAATTTGCAAACAACGGACAGATCTGGCAGTTTGATAATGTACCGGAGGATATCTGGTATCGCTTTCGGAGTCACCATCTTCCGGAACTCTTTTTCCATAATTTCATTATGGGACATTATCCGGAACGAAGAATGCAGGAAATTGGGTAGGGAACCCAGGCATACGGGGAATACAAACAGGGGAATGAAATTATAACGCAGGAAGCCGCAGAGATAGCAATATCTCCTGCGGCTTCCTGCGTTACAAAATAACATTTTACATAAATCTCTTTCCCAAAAAAGTGGAATATGCTATACTGTTACAGAAGTCTTGTCTGATGGAGGCTGAGATTTTCGAAATAGGAAGAGAGACGTTAACAGATTCATGGCAAAAGAACTGCAACAGACATTGCCGGAAGCCCGGCGAAAAAGAGTGCAGCGGTTGAAGAAGATGGTCATAGGTATCGTGGCGGCGGGAATCGTGATTCCGCTCCTGTGCTGTGTGTATCTGATCTGCAGGCTGCATACGATTGACGGAACTTTGAAGACACTGGAGCAGAGACTGGATGAACTGGATATCCGGAATCAGGAGTTACAGACTCTGCTGCAACAGTTGCAGGAGCAGAAGAGTACACCGGTACAGACACCTCAGATACAGGAGGACAGTTCCGGCGCAGAAGCTTCAGAGCCGGTGGCGGAGGAAAGCTCCGGGCAGGAAGAAATTCACAAGGTGTATCTGACGTTCGATGATGGCCCCAGTATTTATACGAATGACATCCTGGATATTTTAGACAGCTACAATGTCAAAGCCACATTTTTTGTGGTGGGAAAAGAAGAAACCAATGCAGAAGAGGCGCTGCAAAGGATCGTTGACGAAGGACATACGCTGGGAATGCATTCATACAGTCATAAATATAAGGAATTGTACGAATCAATGGATAGTTTTACACAGGATTTTGCCCGGATCAGGGACTCCATCTATCAGGCTACCGGAGTGGAGAGCGTCTGTTACCGGTTCCCGGGTGGAAGCTCCAATACGGTCAGCAAGATCGATATGCATGATTTTATCGAGTATCTGGACAGTCAGGGAGTGGAATACTACGACTGGAATGTGTCCTCCGGAGACGGTGGAAGCATGAAGTTATCCACGGATACATTACTGGAAAACTGTACCAAGGATATCGATACCAGAGACACGTCTATCATACTGTTGCATGATTCCGCGGAGAAGCCGACTACAGTGGAAGCTTTGCCGGATATCATAGAGAATATTCTGGCCCGGCCGGATACAGTGATCCTGCCGATTACGGAAAATACCAGGCCGATTCATCATATAGAGTAGGAATACCTGTAAGAAGAGAATGCATGTTGCGGTTTTGATCGTTCGCAGAACGCGAAAACCGATGATAAATAACAAGAAACAAATGGAGGTACATAATCATGGGATTTTTCTCAGACTTGAAGGAAGATCTGTCCCAGGCGGTCAATGAACTGATGCCGGAGGAAGAGCTGGATCAGGCAGCCGTGGAAGAGACGAAGGAGCAGCCGGTGGAAAATACGCAGGAGACAACGGAAGAGACTCCGATGGAGCCGCAGGCGGAAGAGACACCAAATGACAATGCAGCATTGGAAGAAATGTTGAAGAACCTGGATTCTATTGAAATTCCCCAGGAAAAAGAAGAACAGCCGGAAGAGGAAACAACGGCAGAAGAATCCCGGATAGAGGAAGCTCCCATAGGAGAGGCCGTACCGGAACTGGATCTGGACAGTATACTTCAGAACGATATGACTGTGGACAGTGTTCTGAAGCAGGAGAATACAGAGAATAGCAAAGGAGCAGAGAAGAGAATGGACGCAAAAATCGCATCAGATGAAACAGCAGTTATCACCGCAGGTATGGTTATCACCGGAGATGTAAGTTCTGAAGGATCTATGGATCTGGTAGGTACGATCAACGGAAATATTGATATTCTGGGCAAACTGAATATTACCGGATATATCAATGGAAATTCCAAGGCTGCCGAGATCTTTGCAGAGGGAGCCAAGATCAACGGTGAGATCGTCAGCGAAGGTTCTGTAAAAATCGGTGCAAGTTCTGTAGTCATCGGCAACATCACTGCCATCAGCGCAGCTATTGCAGGTGCGGTAAAGGGCGATATTGATGTACAGGGACCTGTAGTGCTGGATTCTTCCGCCATCGTAATGGGCAACATCAAGTCCAAGTCCGTACAGATCAACAACGGTGCCGTAATCGAAGGTATGTGCTCTCAGTGCTATGCGGATGTCAGCCCGACTTCCTTCTTCGATGATTACAAGCCTGAGAAAAAGAAAGTAAAATAAGGAGCATATGACCATGAAGAGAATATTACTGAAGCTTAGTGGAGAAGCACTGGCAGGAGAGAAGAAGACCGGTTTTGACGAGGAGACCGTCAGAAAGGTAGCATTACAGGTAAAGGAACTGGTAGATGACGGTATTCAGGTAGGTATCGTTATCGGTGGTGGCAATTTCTGGAGAGGACGTTCCAGTGAGAACATTGACCGTACCAAGGCAGACCAGATCGGAATGCTGGCTACGATCATGAACTGTATTTATGTCTCCGAGATTTTCCGTTCCGTAGGCATGATGACCAATATCCTGACACCTTTTGAGTGCGGATCCTTTACCAAGCTGTTTTCCAAGGACAGAGCAAATAAATATTTTGCCAAAGGTATGGTAGTGTTCTTCGCAGGTGGTACGGGACACCCTTATTTCTCCACCGATACCGGCGTTGTTCTTCGTGCCATTGAGGTAGAGGCAGATGTCATTCTGCTGGCTAAGGCAATCGACGGTGTCTACAATGCAGATCCCGCCAAAGATCCTACAGCGAAGAAATATGATGAAGTATCTATTGATGAAGTAATTGCCAAGAATCTTCAGGTAGTGGATATGACCGCTTCCATTCTGGCCAGAGACAACAAGATGCCCATGTGGGTATTCGGCCTGAATGAAGAGAACAGCATCGTGAATACCTTGAAGGGCAAGTTCAACGGAACCAAGGTAACCGTATAATTTCAGAAAATAAAAATGGAAAGGCGCAGAGCGCAGAAGAGAGGAAAACAATGGACGCAAGAGTACAGGTATATAGTGAAAAGATGCAGAAGGCTTATGAGTTTCTGGAGGCAGATTTTGCTGCTATCCGTGCGGGACGTGCGAACCCTCATGTATTAGATAAACTGAGAGTTGACTACTATGGAACTCCTACCCCCATTCAGCAGGTGGGTAATGTAACCGTTCCCGAGGCACGTATCATCCAGATCGCTCCCTGGGAGAAGTCTCTGATCAAGGAGATTGAGAAAGCGATCATGACTTCCGATATCGGTATCAATCCTTCCAACGATGGCAGTGTGATCCGCCTGGTATTCCCCGAGCTTACCGAGGACCGCAGAAAGGATCTGGTAAAAGAAGTAAAGAAGAAGGGTGAGGAAGGCAAAGTAGCTATCCGTAATATCAGAAGAGACGGCAACGATGCCTTCAAGAAGCTGGCAAAGACAGAAGTATCCGAAGATGAGATCAAGGGTCTGGAAGATGATCTGCAGAAGCTTACCGACAAGTATGTAAAGGACATTGATGCTCTGATCGACAGCAAGTCCAAGGAAATCATGACGGTTTAAGAAGGTTTAAAACTATGGAAGAGAATCTGAAAATTCCGAATCATGTAGCAATTATTCTGGACGGCAACGGCCGTTGGGCCAAAGCAAAAGGAATGCCCCGCAATTACGGGCATATGCAGGGAGCCAAGACGGTGGAAGTGATCTGTGAAGAGGCGTACCGTATGGGAATCCAGTATCTGACAGTATATGCTTTTTCTACAGAGAACTGGAACCGCCCGCAGGATGAAGTGGACGCGCTGATGAAGCTGCTCCGCAATTATATGAAGACCTGTCTGAAGACAGCGGAGAAGAACCGTATGTGTGTCAGAGTCCTGGGTGACAAGACCAGACTGGATGAGGATATCCGGACGCGGATCGCGGAACTGGAAGAGGCCACAAAGAACAACGATGGCCTGCATTTCCAGATTGCCATTAATTACGGAGGCAGGGATGAGATCGTCCGTGCAGTGAAAAAACTGTCCGCAAAAGTACAGAGTGGAGAAGTGGATCCTGCAGGGATCACGGCAGATACTCTGGAAGGATACCTGGATACTGCTGGAATTCCGGATCCGGATCTGCTGATCCGAACCTGCAATGAACAGAGGATTTCCAATTTCCTGTTGTGGCAGCTGGCATATACGGAGTTTTATTTTACCCCGGTTCCCTGGCCGGATTTTACAAAAGAAGAATTGATCAAGGCTGTGGAAGCATATAATCATAGAGACAGAAGATATGGCGGCCTGAAGGAGGAATAGCTTATGTTTTGGACCCGTTTGCTCAGTGGCATCGTATTGCTTGCCATTGCACTGGCTACGTTCAGCTTCGGCAATGTATTTCTGGCAGTGCCGTTGTGGCTTATTTCTCTGATTGCATACAGAGAGCTTACCAAGGCATTAAAATGTGCAACGGATGAGAAAAAATTTAATGCACTGGAATGGATCGGTTTTGTGGGAGTGACGGCATATTATGCAACACTGTTTTTCACCAGAGACCATACATTACTGCTGATGTGTATTGTAGCACTGTTCATGGCGGAAATGTTCTGTTATGTGGCAGCCTTTCCGAAATATCAGGCAAGTCAGGTTATGGCAGCAGTGTTCTCTTTCCTGTATGCACCGGTGCTGTTGTCCTTTGTCTATCTCACCCGCGAGTGTGAGACCGGAATCTATCTGGTATGGCTGATCCTGATCAGTTCCTGGGGATGCGATACCTGTGCCTATGTCGTAGGCAAACTGATCGGAAAGAAGCATATTTTCCCGGAATTAAGCCCGCATAAGTCTCTCGAGGGATGTATCGGCGGTGTCGCCGGAGCAGCCCTGATCGGTGGTTTGTATGCACATTTCTTTGTGGAAGCGGCATTCCCTGATCAGATCATCACCTGGACAATCGCATTCATCTGTGCGGCGGGCGCGGTGATGAGTATGGTTGGTGACTTGGCGGCATCTGCCATCAAGAGGAACCATAACATCAAGGATTATGGCAAACTGATCCCCGGACATGGTGGGATCATGGACCGGTTTGACAGCATGACGGTGACAGCACCGATGACGTATTTTCTTGCCATTCTGATGATTGGACTGCGTTAGTCCCAAAGGTAAGATACAAGGAGCATAGCACTATGAAAAAAATAGCAATTCTGGGGTCTACCGGCTCCATCGGAACCCAGACTCTGGAAGTCGTTCGCAATAATCCGGAATTGCAGGTGGTAGCACTGGCTGCCGGAAAAAGCGTAGAACAGATGGAACAGCAGATCAGAGAATTCCATCCTCTGATCGCAGGCATGTGGAGTGAGGAAGCGGCAGCAGACCTGCGGAGCCGTGTGGCGGATTTACCTGTGAAAGTCGTCAGTGGCATGGATGGTCTGTTGGAGATCGCAACAATGCCTCAGTCCCAGGTATTAGTGACGGCGATTGTGGGAATGATTGGTATCAGACCGACGATCGCGGCCATTGAAGCAGGGAAAGATATTGCCCTGGCTAACAAGGAGACGCTGGTAACGGCAGGTCATATCATTATGCCGTTAGCGGCGAAAATGGGTGTGAAGATCCTGCCGGTGGACAGTGAACATAGCGCGATTTTCCAGTCACTGAACGGAGAACCGGCCGGAAGGATTGAGAAGATTCTGCTTACAGCATCTGGTGGTCCGTTCCGCGGCAGGACCAGAGAGCAGTTGCAAAATATTCAGGTGGAGGATGCTTTGAAGCATCCCAACTGGTCCATGGGACGGAAGATCACCATTGATTCTTCCACTCTGGTGAACAAAGGCCTGGAAGTCATGGAAGTAAAGTGGCTGTTCGGTGTGGATCTGGACCAGATCCAGGTCATTGTGCATCCCCAGAGCATTATCCATTCCGCAGTACAGTATGTGGACGGAGCGGTGATCGCACAGTTGGGAACTCCGGATATGAAACTGCCGATCCAGTATGCGCTGTTTTATCCGGATCGGCGTCCAATGCCGGGAAAACGTCTGGACTTCTATGAACTGGCACAGATCACATTTGAAAAGCCGGATATGGAGACATTCTTTGGCCTGAAGCTGGCTTATGATGCACAGCGCATCGGCGGCAGTATGCCTACGGTGTATAATGCAGCCAACGAGAAAGCAGTAGGACTGTTCTTAGACCGTAAGATCGCTTATCTTCAGATCCCGGAGCTGATTCGTGAGGCCATGGAGCAGCATAAGGTGATCGAGAATCCGAATGTGGAGGAGATTCTGGAGACAGAGGCATCTGTCTATGATTTTATTGAAAAAGTGTATTCTGAGAGGCAATAAATGGTTACTTTGATCTTGTTTGTATTGATCTTTGGGGTGGTGGTAATCTCACATGAATTCGGACATTTTCTGCTGGCGAAGGCCAATGGAATTCATGTGATAGAATTTTCCGTGGGTATGGGCCCGAATCTGTTTTCTTTTCAGAAAGGAGACACGAAATATTCCCTGAAGCTTCTTCCCATCGGCGGAGCCTGTATGTTTGAGGGGGAAGACGGTCTGAATGAGAAGGAGGACGGTGAAGATCACAGCGGATCTTTCCTGAACGCCAATGTGTGGGCGAGGATTTCCACCGTGTTGGCAGGACCGATATTTAACTTTATTCTGGGCTTTATCATTGCCTTTATTATGGTGAATCTGATTGTGATCCGTGATCCGGTAGCCACGGAGATCGTGGATGGCGGCGCCGCACAGGAAGCGGGACTGGAGGCCGGGGACAGGATACTTTCCTTAAATGGCAGTAAAATACACCTGTATGAAGAAATACAGTTATTTACTCTGACTTACCGTGGCGGAGAAGTAGCGGTGGAATATGAAAGGGATGGTGTAAAGGGAACTACAACGCTGACACCGAAGTACGATGAGAGCGAAGGCCGCTATCTGATCGGCATCAGTAATGCGGATTTCGTAGAACTGTCCGGATTGGACAGCTTCCGGTATTCCTGGTATGAGATGCGCTACTGCGTGAACATGACCTGGAAGAGTCTGGCGATGCTGGTGCAGGGGCAGGTCTCCAGGCAGGATGTGGCAGGCCCTGTAGGCATTGCGGTAAATGTTGTTGGCAAGACCTACGAAAGTACCAAGGATTACGGCTGGCAGAATGTACTGGTGAATATGTTGAACATCACCCTGATGCTTACTGTTAACCTGGGAATTCTGAATCTTCTGCCGATCCCCGCGCTGGACGGCGGCCGACTGGTATTCCTGATCTGGGAAGCCATCACACACAAGCCGGTGCCTCCCGAAAAAGAAGGCATGGTACACTTTATTGGACTGATGTTCTTCATGGTACTGATGGTGTTCCTGTTATTTAATGATCTGGTTAATATCTTCGGATAAGCCGGATAATTCAAGACGTTCAATAAGTAAGATCCGTTGACAAAGGGCATACCGCATGGTATGCTCTTTTTATATTTGTGCAAGGCACATTTCTTTGAAAAATTTCATGCCGATCGGCAAAAATTTCCTGATGTAGCAATGTAACACTGAAGTAAGAAACAGTACGGACAAAACAGAATAAAAAAGGAGGAATGCGTATGGAGCATGTGACAGCCTGTTATTGGCAAAAGGAAACACCTGCAGAGCTGTTTTTATCTTTGCAGCAACGAAAATACCGTAGGCTGGGGATTTCCGTGGTATGCGCCTGTATCTCGGACAACGGGGAACTGGTAAGAAGTCTGCAAAACAAAATGGAGGAGGAACTGGAAGAAGAGAATGTCTGGAGGCCGTTTTGGGAAGAAATATTGCAGGAGAAATGGATGGACATTATAAGGCAGCAAAAGCAGGATGACAGTTATGCGGGAATCTTATGCGTGGGGAGCAGAGTATTGTTTTTCAGTCACGGGAGAATGCGGATCTGTGGATGTTTTCAGAGATTCGGCAGGACACAATGGAGGACGATGCAGGATTCCTGCATGGCGGGAGAAGTGGAACCGGGGACGGCCATGTTGATGGCGGACAATGGGTTTCTGAATTTCTGTGAAGAGGAACTGACAGCATGTCTGCAACCGCAGATTGCAGGAAGACCGGATGTACGGGAACGCATGGAAGGCGCTGCAAGACGGCTGAAGGAACTGGGAGAAAAGGCGGAGAGACACGGAGGAACACACATGGGAGCGGTGTGGATCCTGCCGGTTATGGGAGGAAAAGGATGGAGCAGAGAATAACAGAAAATATGGGCAGATCATTAAAAGAACATGGCTATCGGGATCCGGTATTTGTGGGCAAGGGGAGTTTCGCGAAGGTTTACCGCGTCCGGGACGAAAAAAGGGACTTTCAGGCATGTAAGATATCGAAAGTTACAGAACAGTGGGAACAGGAGTGCCGTAAAAGCAGAGAGATCTGTCATCCTCTGTTTCCGGCCTACAGAGAACACTGGACAGACGGGGAATGGGGGTATCTGGTCATGGAATTCTGGGATGGCTGTGACTTGCGGAAAATGCTGGACAGGAGGGGGAGACTGTCACCGGGACAGGCGGCCCGGATAGCTTTGCAGATTACAGAGGGATTGCAATATCTGCATGAACGGCCGCATCCGTTTCTCTACCGGGATCTGAAGCCGGAAAATATCCGCATCCGCGTGGATGGCAGAGCAGGGATTCTGGATCTGGGATGTCTGTGGAACCGGGAGCAGGACTGGTCGGGAGCGGGAAACCGAAGCTTCAGCGCTCCGGAGCAGTTCGTGCCGGGGGAGATTCCCGGGGAAGAGAGTGATGTCTATGCAGTGGGCAGACTGCTGGCAGTTATGTTGGGAGATGACACAGACGGCACAGTCAGACAATCTGGGGGAATAAGGAGGCGTAATGCGGAAAAACGTTGCGGACGAAAAGACCAAAGACAGGAAAAATGGCTTCGCAAAGTGATCGCCATGGCAACCTGCGAAGAGCGTAAGGATCGTATCCCGGAGATCAAAATGCTGCGTACTCTTTTGATGGTGATGGATGATTCCGGGAGGGAGAGGAAACGTGCATGTAGGGCAGCTGATTTTTACTATGTCCGGAAGTTGTACTTCCCATAGTTGTACGTTCCGTGCTCGAACACAATCAAGAAATTTTACAAAAAAGTGCTTGCTGTTTTGGAGAGAAATGAGTATACTGTAACTAAAGGTTCAAAGAAGCGTATGAGGACCGGAAGCAATTAAATTTACATAGCAAAAAGGAGAAGAGTTATGCGTTTTTTTATTGACACTGCAAAAGTAGAAGACATTAAGAAAGCAAATGACATGGGGGTTATTTGCGGAGTAACTACCAATCCCTCCCTGATCGCAAAAGAGGGCAGAGATTTCGTAGAAGTGATCAAAGAGATTGCATCCATCGTGGACGGACCTATCAGCGGTGAGGTAAAGGCTACCACCGTAGATGCAGAGGGTATGATCAAAGAAGGAAGAGAGATTGCAGCGATCCATCCGAATATGGTCGTTAAGATCCCTATGACTGTAGAAGGTTTAAAAGCATGTAAGGTATTAAGCTCTGAGGGAATCAAGACCAATGTGACCCTGATCTTCTCTGCGAACCAGGCTCTGTTGGCTGCCCGCGCAGGTGCTACCTATGTATCTCCTTTCCTGGGCAGACTGGATGATATCAGCACCAGAGGTGTAGATCTGATCCGTGATATCGCTGATATTTTCGCAGTGACCGATCTGGATACCAAGATCATCGCAGCAAGCGTGCGTAATCCCATCCATGTAACCGATTGTGCACTGGCAGGTGCGGATATTGCTACCGTTCCTTACTCCGTTATCGAGCAGATGGTAAAGCATCCTCTGACTGATGCCGGTATCGCCAAGTTCCAGGCAGATTATAAGGCAGTCTTTGGTGAATAGTCTGTCAATGCATAGGCGGGACGACTGCTTGCAGGCAGGAACGCCTATGCATTAGACGGACAAACAGACATGAGCAAGTAGGGCGACAGCCCGGAATGCGAATGGCTGTAGCGGTTCGAGAGTGCGAAGCACGGAGAAACGCGTGATTCACCAAAGATACTGACACAGTAAGAAGCTGTACAGAGAATATCTCTGTACAGCTTCTTTTGGGTTCTGTCGATTCCGGCAGAGCTTATTTCATCTGCTCTTCCTGCTTCTTGATCATACGACGGACCATCTCACCGCCGATGCTTCCTGCTTCCTTAGAAGTAAGGTCGCCGTTGTAACCCTCTTTCAGGTTAACACCCAGCTCAGATGCTACCTCAGTCTTGAAACGGTCCATTGCAGCCTTTGCTTCGGGAACTTCTACTCTATTGGTTTTACTTGCCATTTCGTTCACCTCCGTTTGGATTTGGGTTTTCTTGTTTCAGATAAGCGCTTTTTGTGATCACTTATCTTGGTATTAGTATGAGCATCGGCTTTTTTTTCATGCTGGTAAGTTTTTCATTTTTATGTTACACTCAAACAGCAACGAAGGATACGGAGACCGGAAAGCGTGACCAACGATCCACTGACCGGAATCCCACAGAAGTGACTGACCTTTGAAGCTACGTCGTAACTGCGGAAGCTGAGAAGAGAAGGTGTTTTTTTGTTGTCAAAATGTAACTATTCAGAACCCCTTCGAATAAGAAGGCTGATACTTCATGCTTGCATGCAAGTAGCAGTTTTCTTATTCGCAAGGTGGCTTGAATAGAGTCATTGCCCCGTACATGAGCAAAATTAGCTGCCTTGCAGCGAGAAAGCACGATTTATCGTGCGGTTTTGCGAATGCTGGGGTGGGCTGAATAGTTACATTGTAACTATTTTATGATGCCAGGGTCAAAAGGTCTAAGCCCACATGAGCTTGCTCATAGGT
>ERZ1026878.970-NODE-970-length-19366-cov-7.130806_pt1 | contig 19366 bp, 9 predicted proteins | sample MGYA00380169_ERZ1026878 | MGnify/ENA primary metagenome ERZ1026878 (study PRJEB33269, sample SAMEA4719805) | human gut metagenome | biome: human-associated habitat; feature: organic feature; material: feces | place: Cameroon | collected 2013-10 ...
CAACGCAACAAAATACTAATAAACAAAATACTAAAAGACAAAGTACTAATCTATCAGGGCCGACAGGCGAATCCGCAGATTTTGACCAGATGGAAGCACAGGTACGGGAGGAGTTTCGGGAACGTTTGGAGATCGACACCCTTGCCCAGCGATACGATCCCGACAAGCTGGAGGAGTTGCTGGACAACATTGTGGAGATGTACTGCTGTCCTCGGCAGACCCAGTACGTCGGCAAGCAGCCGCAGACCACCAAAGCCATCCGGCTGCGGCTGGACAAGCTGACCAGCCAACACGTTGAGTACATCTTCGATGTGATGTCCAACACCACCCAGCCCATCAAGAACATCATGGCCTATCTGCGCACCACCATCCTGAACGCCCCCACCACGATGGAGCACTACTATCAAGCGCAGGGCAACTGGCTGACCGCACAGAATCGGAAGAAGTAAGCGCTGTTTTCCACAAAGAACGCAACACCTGTTGAAAATGCAAAGGAGAATTTCCATGAAGAACACGAACGCCGTCCGCACCGAGATCCATTACGCACAGGTTGGGGAGTATCAGTTGCCCCTGCTCACCCTGCCGCAGACCGATGATACTGAACTGCTGGGCAAGTATGGCCGGATGCGGCTGGCCTATCTCAAGAATCAGCGTCCTGTGCTGTACAACCGGATGTTGCTGAACGGTACGCTCTGGCCGCATTTGCAGGAAGTCCAGAAAACGGCCTGCGAGTGGCTGGAACGCACGACGACCACTCTGTTAGACAAGTACCCCGCGCCGGACAAAGAGCGCGCACAGCCTCTCTGGGTGGCGCACATGAACGGGCTGAAAGCGCAGGCGGAGGAGGTGGTGGTGAGGGAAGTCGTGTATTCAGAATGATTCCTGATAGCATCTGAACGGTATCAAAAGCCGATATTTTGGATTTTATTCTTGATTTTTGCGGAATATTTGCAAATTTCAAAATCAAAATTTGACTTTCTGCCCAGAATAGAGTACACTGGATTCAGAAAATCATCTGGGAGGAATCGCGATGCTGCTTCAATTTTCAGTCACCAACCACCGCTCCATCAGGGACACGGCTATTATCAGCTTGAAAGCATCTACGGATAAAAGTCTGCCTGATTGCCTGATTTCGCCGGACGAGAAGAAACAGCTTGTACCTGTGCTGGCACTGTACGGCGCAAATGCAGCCGGGAAGAGCAATGTTCTCCATGCTCTCCTGCTCATGCGGGAAATGGTCTGTGGCCGATATGCCAAGCTGCTGAAGGGCGAGTCCCTTCCGCAGGAGCCGTTTGCTTTCACTGACCAGCCCACACAGCCGACCAGCTTTGAAGCCATCTATTTTTATGGCGGCATCAAGTATGCCTATGGGTTCTCGTTTGACAAGTCCAAAGTCCTGACCGAATACCTCTATCACTGGCCGAATGGCCGGGAAGCCTTGATTTTTTCCAGAGAGGGAAATGGCTACCAATTTCGTGAAAACATCCAAGAACAGCTTACGCTTTCTGGACGAACTGCTGAAAATCGCCTTTATCTGTCCAGCTCGAACGAGTGGAACTGCCCCCAGACTGAAAAGGCATATCTGTGGTTCTTTGAAAAACTGACAGGCTTTATGGGAACGGAAATGCGACTGGACGCAACTTTGTCTGCCATCCGGCAAGGCGGCTCTGAAAAGAGCCGTATCCTGCATGAAATGCTGTATGCAGACCTCGGTATCAAGGACATCCGCATTACAGGCTCCAAGGAAGAGCCTATCATTTCCGCACTGCACACTCTCGATGCCGAAGATGGCACTTCTAAGGGTTTCTGGCTCCCGTTGGGGCAAGAATCCGTTGGGACACAGCGTTTCTTCTCTCGCATCGGTATGTGGCTTGCGGCACTAGAAGCAGGCTCTGTTTTGGTAGTAGACGAGATAGAATCCAGTATGCACCCGCTGCTGACAAGGCATCTGATCGAGATGGTGCAGGATGCCGCTATCAATACAAACCATGCACAACTCATCTTTACAACACACGATACCGGACTTCTCGACCTGACGTTGCTGCGGCGCGATCAGATTTGGTTTGCTGAGAAGAACGAAAAGACCATGCAGACCGATATTTACGCCCTGACCGAGTTCTCTCCCCGGAAAGGTGAGAACATCTCCAAGGGCTATCTGCAAGGACGATATGCAAAAAACAGTTCAAGTCGAATTTAGAATATCAAAATCTTTTTAACACTTTTTCAGTATTCAGTCATTAAATTTCACTTTTTGGGGGTTCGATTTCATGTTTTTGAGCGTTTATTTCACTTATTGAGCGAAAAATTTAATGTTTCTATCGAAATTTCATATTTGATTTGACTTTTCTACTTCAAATTTCAAAAAACAATTTGATGTTTTGATTTTTGCTATTGACCATAGTTTACCTTGTCTATCCATCCAAACATGGTATAATGGAGCAAAGGAGCGTGATACCATGAGCCCAATTGAAGTCCCTGCACAAATCCAGTTGGTCGAAAAGCGTGAAACACGGACGAGCCGTGGAATGCTCTCAAAGGGCTGGTATCAGGTAGACGACCAGCTTGTCATGGTCAAGGGCAACTCCATCACAGAGGCCGGAACCGCTGGGTATGAGCCGTATTCTGAGGTGATGGCCTCGCTGATTGCACAGGTGCTGGGTCTGCCCCATGTAGAATATACGTTGATGCCTGCCAAACTCTTTCCCGACATTCAAACCTATTCCTGCGATGTAGTCAGCGTCTGCCCCAAGTTCACAACGGACGATGAACAACTGTATCATTTTGCAGACTTGGCTGATGCCCATTTTCTTGCCGGCGGTCAGGCATCCTCACCGGAAGCATTGTTCCAGTATGCGATAGAACTATATGGTAAGAAGTGGCTTTATCAGATGCTGGCATTTGACGCCTTTATCGGCAACGAAGACCGCCACGAAAACAATTTTGATGTAATCGTCCGGGATGGAAAAAATTATGCTCCGCCTATTTACGACAATGGCGGTAGTCTGCTTGCGTGGGCAACGGATGAAGAATTGACTGACACGAAGCTCCGTTATCAGTTCGACAAAGCCAAACCGTTCCGCAGTCACCATGCCCAACAAATCAAGATGATCGATGAGCCTATGCTGCCAACGCGTGACTTGGACGAGTTGTATAGTGAAATCATTCAGGCCATCTCACCTATTCTTGCATTGTTGAGCGAAAAGCGAGCAGCTGCGATCCGTCAATATCTGAAATACCGTCTGCACTACCTGAAAGCCGCCATGGGGTGATAAAATGGCCTATCTGAAATTGATGATGGATGAAAAAGAAATCGCACACCTAAGCGAAGATGGGCAGTCTCTTTGCGCAAATGAGGGTGTTGCACAGTATGATCTTCCTCTGAACCTTTTCATTGGCGGCGAGCGCAAAGTTCCATTGGTCGATGTGGTCGTTTGGGCAAAGAAGCGAATCTTTCCGAAAAATCGGATGGACTGCAAGGAAATCCTGAAAATGATGGGCCTGCCTGATTACAATGCTTGGGAAATCGTCAAACGCACCAACGCCTGCCTGATGGAAGACCCCTATTGGCTGCGATTCAGCGAGGATGAAACCTTTGAGGACACCACACGCGGACGAGCCAGAAAAATCATGAACGAAAATCAAAAGAGCAGCTGATACCAAAAAGCCAAACCTCACCGTACATCCTGTACAGCTTGAGGTTTGGCTTTTCTCTTATCATCCTTCACCAGCGCGAGCGATGGTTGATTATTTTATCAGCTTAATCCAGAGAGTGACCGCATTACAAGGTCAATATCCTGATTTTCCAGTTCCTGAATGATGTGCAGGTAGGTTTTCTGCGTTGTTGTCATGCTGGAATGCCCCAGCCGCCTTGCCACGCTTGCAATAGATACACCTGCAAACAGAAGCACCGAAGCGTGGGTATGCCGCAGACCATGTACCGAGATAACCGGGATCTTGGCCCGGTTGCAGTGCCGTTCCAGAACATCGTTGACGGTGGAATTGTAGGCGTGTTCCTTGAACACGAAAATCGGCTTATCTTCAGGAACGTCCTTTACCAGTGCTGCGAACTGGATCACCGTCTGCCAGTCAATTTGAATTTTACGGACAGACGATTTATTTTTTGTTGGCAGAAATCCGCCGTTTCCTTTATAATCCCACGTTTTGTTGATGGACAGCATCTGATGGGCAAAATCAAAATCCGCAGGAGTGATCGCCAATGCTTCGGAAAAGCGGATGCCGGTTTTGGCAATCAGCAAAATCATCCAGTCCCAGTTGAGTTTTCCCTGTAGATCCAAGTCGCTCAACAAAAGATGCAGTTCAAACTGGTTCAGGTATTTCACCTTTTTAGGCACCGGGGGCTTGCCTTTGATGATTGCTTTTCGGGTTGGGTCTTTCACGATCAGTCCATCATCCACGGCATCCATGATAGCCCCTTTCAGCTGATGGTGGAAGTCCATCGTGGTCTGACGCTCATGGCCTACGGCATAATCGTTCAAAAGCTGCTGATACGTCACTCTGGAAACCTCGCACAACTTCAAATCAGGTGCCAGCCTTTTCACCCAAGAAAGGGTCATTTTGTACTTATCCAATGTAACCGGGCGAACTGCGCCCTCTTTGTATACGGCAACCCACTGCTCATAATAATCGCAGAACAGGTTGTTTTCATTCATTTCGTTTAACACGTTTTACCTCCAAAATCGGTTTTATATGCTCACGCTGATGAAGGGTGATAAGGGTGTCAAGCTTCTTCAATAGTCTACCGATTTTTTCTTGCTCTGCCTTATCTTCTGGCATAGTTGTATCAATATCAAAGAAATCATCTGCCGAGATATTCAGCAAGCCGTGATTTCTTGCGCCCTCTGCCGCGCGCTCGGCGACACCTCGATGCCAACGATCAGTATCATAAAACACTGTCATAAAATCCGAGTCATCTTTTTCGGGGTGCTTTAGTGCAAACACGATATAAAGCGTCGACAAAACGCCTTTTTCATACCAATCAAGCCGTTTAACAGCACCAAATGGATATCCGTCCGAAGTACTCTTGTTATAAGCAAATTCACCGTTGTAGACCAGATAATAATTGCTCACATCACGGCTGGCAACGCGATTGTTGAAGTATGTGATTTGGTCAACTAAGCCATCCTGCGCCGAAATTGTCAGCGGTAGCCGAGATTCATTGTTCGTGTTCTTTCGTACAACTCTTTCAAACGCATCCCCCAGCTTACGCTGTTCCCAAGTAGGTGTGTTTTGGGATTTTGGCGCGAAAAAAGAGCCGAGGACGCGCCTCGGCTCTTGGTGAGCAGGGTGATTTTGCACCCATTTTATGATTCTTTTGGCATTTTCAAATCGAATCCGCCACTTACGATGAACTCGCGCAAGAGTTTATCATACTTGACAGGCACTTTGGGAGGAATGAGTTTTGTCCCCTCAATTGCCTCAAAATATGCCTTTGCTTTTGCCTTATCCACAGTGGCTTTCAGGTCATCAAAACGGCCAAACTCGTTAATGTTGGCTTCGGTGATGTTTGCACGCATGAATGCCCGCAGCTTCTTTTCGTCCAAGCCGAAAACTTCAGCTACTTTGTGGATCTGGTCGTTCTGCTTTTGGGCGATGTACTCGGCAATGTACTCCCGCAAGGTCTTTCCCGGCTGCGGAACCACTGCGCCGCTTTGAATGTCGTGCAGGAAAATATTAGCGTACTTCTGCTCTTCCTGCGAGAGGGTGGCAAAGGTCTTGTGCAGCTCCGTTTCGGCCTGATGGATGGCTTCCGCTTCTGCACCCTCCTGATAGAAAATTTTCAGGTACTTTTCAAAGCGGGAGTTCATGTAATCCGTGTCGATGTCAGCAGTATCAATGGTGGTCAGATAGCTGTTCACCGCATAGGGAACGTCATCGTCCGGGTCATTTTCACTGCCATCCGGATTCGGCGTGAACAGCTCTTTATAGCGGAGTGCCAGCACTTTGAACGTTCTCTCGTCAAAGTCCGCATGAAGTTCCGTTTTCTCATCTGTATCCTCGTTGATGATCACAATGGGCTTATCCCACTCGAAGCCCTGTACCTTGGCTGCTTCCAGATTTTCGTTGAAGGACTGGAACAAGTCGGCAAACTTTTTGCGCTCTGCCATATCCGCAGGGATCTGCGAAAACTCTTCAATGCCCGCCGACACAAACAGATCTTTGATCTCCGCATAGAGGGCATTCAGTTTTTCCACGTTCTTGTCCAGCTTATCTACAAACAGGCCAAACGGTTTATCGCCGGAATACTCTTTTACCGCATCTGCGATGTTTTTCTCCATCGTGTGCGGACGGCGGTAATACTTGATGGTGCCAAACTGTTTGTCATCGCCAAACAGTCGGTTGGTGCGGGAGAACGCCTGAATCAGATTTTCGTATTGCAGCATTTTATCCAGATACAGGGTGTTGATCCACTTGGAGTCAAAGCCTGTCAGCATCTGATCCACCACGATTAGCAGATCAAGCTGTTTTTCCGGGGTGCGCTCGATGCGCTGGTAGGGCAATTTGTGCGCCAGCCGTGCCGCAATGTCCTTTTTCATCTTGGCAAAGGTCGGAATGCTGAAGTCCTGTCCATAGCGGGCGTTATAGTCTTCTACGATCTCTTTTAGCCCTTCTTCTTTGGTGATGCCTTTGCCGTTGTTGTCAATGTTGGGGTCAAATAGTGCGGTGACTTTCAGCCATGGTGCGGCTTCTCTGAACCGCTTGTAATATTGGATGGCTTCCGGGATGCTGGAGGTTGCAAAAATGGCATGAAATTTGCTGTTGCGGCTCTGGGTCTGCCAGTTCTCGCAAATGTCCTCCACCACGGCTTTCTGGTGTTCTTCGCCCTCATACTGGGTGTTGGGAATATAATCCTCGATGCCCTTTATCTCCTCACCGAGCGCATCTTTTCCGCCTGCCATCGGCAGATTCAGATACTTATAAAACACCTTGCTCTTCTGTGGGTCGGCCAGAGCTTCGTCCACAGAATATGCCTTTGCTTTTTCCAGTGCGACCGCTTTCCGCAAGTCGCTGTCCTTGAAGGTCAGCACCTTGTAAGGGTCAAAGCCCAGCACGTTGTGATCCCGGATGCCGTCTGCAATGCTGTACCGATGCAGTTCGTTGCCGAAAACGGTGGCGGTGGTGCTCATTTTCTTCTGGTTTTCGCCTTGGATCGGCGTACCGGTAAAACCAAAGAACAGTGCTTTCGGGAATGTATGCTTGATGGTCTGCATCATATCGCCAAAGGTGGAACGGTGGCACTCGTCCACGATAAAAACCAACCGCTTTGCGTTGATCAGCGCAATGTCGTTGGGGTTCAGCTTGTTTTGTGCATCATCCTTGATGTTGCTCATCTTCTGGATGGAAGTCACGATGAGCGTATCGGACGGCGAAGTACTTTTCAGCTTGTCCACAAGAACATCCGTGTTCTCGGTAGCCTGCACCTCCTCGTTTTCCTCTGCAAAGTTGCGGTATTCTTTCAGGCTCTGAGTGCCCAACTCGATTCGGTCCATCAGAAAAATCACTTTGTCCGCATCCTTGGAAGATGCAATCAGTTGAGCGGACTTGAAAGAAGTCATGGTCTTGCCGGAACCTGTGGTGTGCCAGATGTAGCCGCCGCGCTGCTGGTCATTCTCCCATTTCGCCTTGGAAACGGCATCCGAAATTTTGCTGGCAGCGTAGTACTGATAGCTGCGCATCACCTTCAAAATGCCATCGGAACCATCGGCAACGGTATAAAAGCCCACCAACATATGCGCCATCGGGATAGACAAAAGTGCCGTTGTAACGTCTTTCCAGTCGTTCATCGGCTCGTTGTAGAAGTCCGCCCAATGGAAATAGTAGCTGGGGTTGAATTGTCCTTCCGGGCCGGGATTGGCAAAGTAGACCGTTTCTTCCGGGTTCATGGCCACAAAAATCTGCACCAGCGAGAACAGTCCCGTAAAAATGCCCTCTGCCGCGTATTTTTCAATCTGGTTGCAAGCCTGTTTGATGGAAACACCGCTCTTTTTCAGTTCCATGTGAATGACCGGCATACCATTGATGAGCAGCATCAAATCGCCGCGGCGGTCATTCAAAATTTTGGACTTGGTGGGGAACTTTGGCTGCTCTGCGATCTGGTAGCGGCTAAGTCCGGCTGCAATTTCCAGACGGTCATAGATTTTCAGGGACACTTCTTTGCCGAAATTCAGCTTATCGTCAGGATTGTCACGCTTGATAAGCACACTTTTGCCGTTGATAAATTTATTCAGCTTCATCGGCGTTTTCGCGTTCATGACCTGTTCCATGATCTGCTGCATCTCGCCATCCGTCAGTGGATAATCGTTCAGTCGGTCAATGCCACGGTTGTTTTCAAAAAGGATGTTCGCCCAGTTCTGGATCAGCTGCTGTTCGGTGTAGTTCTTCAGCACACCATCTTTCCAGCCGCGTTCTATCAGGAGCTTTACCACTGCCTCTTCAAAATCGGCTTCTTTTGTAAACGCCATAACGAACTCCTTTCGACTTTGCAAAAAGCACCTCTCTGCGAAGGCTTTTCTAATTTGTACAAGCTTTTCCAGCTTACGCTGATGAAGGGTGATAAGGGTGTCGAGTTGCTTGAAAAAACGGCCTATTGCCTGCTGTTCAGTCATGCTAGGCACTAAAATGCTTCCTTGCAAGAAGTCATTAATAACCAATTCATTCATCATAGTGCCCGCTTTTGTCGAGTTTACAAGCACTTTTCTCATTATTGGTTCATAGTGAATGTAATATTTCCAAAAATTTATTGGCATCTCGTGCAACGGCCTCAAAGCACTAAATCTTGGTGACATAATTCCATCGCCCACATCATTTAGTACAAATCGGCCATACCGAAACTCCTTACTCGTGTGGCCCTCGAACGCAATATCTCCGGTTCTTAATCTTTTATAGTTTGCAAGTGAAGTATCTGCGGCACCATTGCCATCCGTCTTAAAAGACATTGTGGCAACAGAAAGTGTCTTCTGGTACGGAAGCAAATCGGTATTGCGCTCAGTTAGTTGAAAGTAGAGTTCTTTCAGCTTACGCTGTTCCCAAGTAGGAGTAAATACACACTTTCAGCAGCTATTTTCCACCGCCTACCGAATGTTCGCCGAAAATTTCACTCTTGGTTTTGCGTATTCGGCTCAAATTTTGATTTTTGACTCCCGATAGTCTTAAAACACAGCAGTTCCAAGCGTTTGACATTGCCTTGATTTTCATTCATCAGCCTGTTTTGCATATTCTGAACGGACAAGAGAAATTGCGTTGCTCCTTAGCCAAACAACAAACGCCGGTACGTCCATCTTCTGGTTGCGGGCAAATTGCACCACTTGTTTTTATACAAACATCTTTTCAAGACAAGATTTCTTGATGTTTTGCAGCTTTTCCAACTTACGTTGATGAAGGGTGATAAGGGTGTCAAGCTTCTTCAATAGTCTACCGATTTTTTCTTGCTCTGCCTTATCTTCTGGCATAGTTGTATCAATATCAAAGAAATCATCTGCCGAGATATTCAGCAAGCCGTGATTTCTTGCGCCCTCTGCCGCGCGCTCGGCGACACCTCGATGCCAACGATCAGTATCATAAAACACTGTCATAAAATCCGAGTCATCTTTTTCGGGGTGCTTTAGTGCAAACACGATATAAAGCGTCGACAAAACGCCTTTTTCATACCAATCAAGCCGTTTAACAGCACCAAATGGATATCCGTCCGAAGTACTCTTGTTATAAGCAAATTCACCGTTGTAGACCAGATAATAATTGCTCACATCACGGCTGGCAACGCGATTGTTGAAGTATGTGATTTGGTCAACTAAGCCATCCTGCGCCGAAATTGTCAGCGGTAGCCGAGATTCATTGTTCGTGTTCTTTCGTACAACTCTTTCAAACGCATCCCCCAGCTTACGCTGTTCCCAAGTAGGTGTGTTTTGGGATTTTGGCGCGAAAAAAGAGCCGAGGACGCGCCTCGGCTCTTGGTGAGCAGGGTGATTTTGCACCCATTTTATGATTCTTTTGGCATTTTCAAATCGAATCCGCCACTTACGATGAACTCGCGCAAGAGTTTATCATACTTGACAGGCACTTTGGGAGGAATGAGTTTTGTCCCCTCAATTGCCTCAAAATATGCCTTTGCTTTTGCCTTATCCACAGTGGCTTTCAGGTCATCAAAACGGCCAAACTCGTTAATGTTGGCTTCGGTGATGTTTGCACGCATGAATGCCCGCAGCTTCTTTTCGTCCAAGCCGAAAACTTCAGCTACTTTGTGGATCTGGTCGTTCTGCTTTTGGGCGATGTACTCGGCAATGTACTCCCGCAAGGTCTTTCCCGGCTGCGGAACCACTGCGCCGCTTTGAATGTCGTGCAGGAAAATATTAGCGTACTTCTGCTCTTCCTGCGAGAGGGTGGCAAAGGTCTTGTGCAGCTCCGTTTCGGCCTGATGGATGGCTTCCGCTTCTGCACCCTCCTGATAGAAAATTTTCAGGTACTTTTCAAAGCGGGAGTTCATGTAATCCGTGTCGATGTCAGCAGTATCAATGGTGGTCAGATAGCTGTTCACCGCATAGGGAACGTCATCGTCCGGGTCATTTTCACTGCCATCCGGATTCGGCGTGAACAGCTCTTTATAGCGGAGTGCCAGCACTTTGAACGTTCTCTCGTCAAAGTCCGCATGAAGTTCCGTTTTCTCATCTGTATCCTCGTTGATGATCACAATGGGCTTATCCCACTCGAAGCCCTGTACCTTGGCTGCTTCCAGATTTTCGTTGAAGGACTGGAACAAGTCGGCAAACTTTTTGCGCTCTGCCATATCCGCAGGGATCTGCGAAAACTCTTCAATGCCCGCCGACACAAACAGATCTTTGATCTCCGCATAGAGGGCATTCAGTTTTTCCACGTTCTTGTCCAGCTTATCTACAAACAGGCCAAACGGTTTATCGCCGGAATACTCTTTTACCGCATCTGCGATGTTTTTCTCCATCGTGTGCGGACGGCGGTAATACTTGATGGTGCCAAACTGTTTGTCATCGCCAAACAGTCGGTTGGTGCGGGAGAACGCCTGAATCAGATTTTCGTATTGCAGCATTTTATCCAGATACAGGGTGTTGATCCACTTGGAGTCAAAGCCTGTCAGCATCTGATCCACCACGATTAGCAGATCAAGCTGTTTTTCCGGGGTGCGCTCGATGCGCTGGTAGGGCAATTTGTGCGCCAGCCGTGCCGCAATGTCCTTTTTCATCTTGGCAAAGGTCGGAATGCTGAAGTCCTGTCCATAGCGGGCGTTATAGTCTTCTACGATCTCTTTTAGCCCTTCTTCTTTGGTGATGCCTTTGCCGTTGTTGTCAATGTTGGGGTCAAATAGTGCGGTGACTTTCAGCCATGGTGCGGCTTCTCTGAACCGCTTGTAATATTGGATGGCTTCCGGGATGCTGGAGGTTGCAAAAATGGCATGAAATTTGCTGTTGCGGCTCTGGGTCTGCCAGTTCTCGCAAATGTCCTCCACCACGGCTTTCTGGTGTTCTTCGCCCTCATACTGGGTGTTGGGAATATAATCCTCGATGCCCTTTATCTCCTCACCGAGCGCATCTTTTCCGCCTGCCATCGGCAGATTCAGATACTTATAAAACACCTTGCTCTTCTGTGGGTCGGCCAGAGCTTCGTCCACAGAATATGCCTTTGCTTTTTCCAGTGCGACCGCTTTCCGCAAGTCGCTGTCCTTGAAGGTCAGCACCTTGTAAGGGTCAAAGCCCAGCACGTTGTGATCCCGGATGCCGTCTGCAATGCTGTACCGATGCAGTTCGTTGCCGAAAACGGTGGCGGTGGTGCTCATTTTCTTCTGGTTTTCGCCTTGGATCGGCGTACCGGTAAAACCAAAGAACAGTGCTTTCGGGAATGTATGCTTGATGGTCTGCATCATATCGCCAAAGGTGGAACGGTGGCACTCGTCCACGATAAAAACCAACCGCTTTGCGTTGATCAGCGCAATGTCGTTGGGGTTCAGCTTGTTTTGTGCATCATCCTTGATGTTGCTCATCTTCTGGATGGAAGTCACGATGAGCGTATCGGACGGCGAAGTACTTTTCAGCTTGTCCACAAGAACATCCGTGTTCTCGGTAGCCTGCACCTCCTCGTTTTCCTCTGCAAAGTTGCGGTATTCTTTCAGGCTCTGAGTGCCCAACTCGATTCGGTCCATCAGAAAAATCACTTTGTCCGCATCCTTGGAAGATGCAATCAGTTGAGCGGACTTGAAAGAAGTCATGGTCTTGCCGGAACCTGTGGTGTGCCAGATGTAGCCGCCGCGCTGCTGGTCATTCTCCCATTTCGCCTTGGAAACGGCATCCGAAATTTTGCTGGCAGCGTAGTACTGATAGCTGCGCATCACCTTCAAAATGCCATCGGAACCATCGGCAACGGTATAAAAGCCCACCAACATATGCGCCATCGGGATAGACAAAAGTGCCGTTGTAACGTCTTTCCAGTCGTTCATCGGCTCGTTGTAGAAGTCCGCCCAATGGAAATAGTAGCTGGGGTTGAATTGTCCTTCCGGGCCGGGATTGGCAAAGTAGACCGTTTCTTCCGGGTTCATGGCCACAAAAATCTGCACCAGCGAGAACAGTCCCGTAAAAATGCCCTCTGCCGCGTATTTTTCAATCTGGTTGCAAGCCTGTTTGATGGAAACACCGCTCTTTTTCAGTTCCATGTGAATGACCGGCATACCATTGATGAGCAGCATCAAATCGCCGCGGCGGTCATTCAAAATTTTGGACTTGGTGGGGAACTTTGGCTGCTCTGCGATCTGGTAGCGGCTAAGTCCGGCTGCAATTTCCAGACGGTCATAGATTTTCAGGGACACTTCTTTGCCGAAATTCAGCTTATCGTCAGGATTGTCACGCTTGATAAGCACACTTTTGCCGTTGATAAATTTATTCAGCTTCATCGGCGTTTTCGCGTTCATGACCTGTTCCATGATCTGCTGCATCTCGCCATCCGTCAGTGGATAATCGTTCAGTCGGTCAATGCCACGGTTGTTTTCAAAAAGGATGTTCGCCCAGTTCTGGATCAGCTGCTGTTCGGTGTAGTTCTTCAGCACACCATCTTTCCAGCCGCGTTCTATCAGGAGCTTTACCACTGCCTCTTCAAAATCGGCTTCTTTTGTAAACGCCATAACGAACTCCTTTCGACTTTGCAAAAAGCACCTCTCTGCGAAGGCTTTTCTAATTTGTACAAGCTTTTCCAGCTTACGCTGATGAAGGGTGATAAGGGTGTCGAGTTGCTTGAAAAAACGGCCTATTGCCTGCTGTTCAGTCATGCTAGGCACTAAAATGCTTCCTTGCAAGAAGTCATTAATAACCAATTCATTCATCATAGTGCCCGCTTTTGTCGAGTTTACAAGCACTTTTCTCATTATTGGTTCATAGTGAATGTAATATTTCCAAAAATTTATTGGCATCTCGTGCAACGGCCTCAAAGCACTAAATCTTGGTGACATAATTCCATCGCCCACATCATTTAGTACAAATCGGCCATACCGAAACTCCTTACTCGTGTGGCCCTCGAACGCAATATCTCCGGTTCTTAATCTTTTATAGTTTGCAAGTGAAGTATCTGCGGCACCATTGCCATCCGTCTTAAAAGACATTGTGGCAACAGAAAGTGTCTTCTGGTACGGAAGCAAATCGGTATTGCGCTCAGTTAGTTGAAAGTAGAGTTCTTTCAGCTTACGCTGTTCCCAAGTAGGAGTAAATACACACTTTCAGCAGCTATTTTCCACCGCCTACCGAATGTTCGCCGAAAATTTCACTCTTGGTTTTGCGTATTCGGCTCAAATTTTGATTTTTGACTCCCGATAGTCTTAAAACACAGCAGTTCCAAGCGTTTGACATTGCCTTGATTTTCATTCATCAGCCTGTTTTGCATATTCTGAACGGACAAGAGAAATTGCGTTGCTCCTTAGCCAAACAACAAACGCCGGTACGTCCATCTTCTGGTTGCGGGCAAATTGCACCACTTGTTTTTATACAAACATCTTTTCAAGACAAGATTTCTTGATGTTTTGCAGCTTTTCCAACTTACGTTGATGAAGGGTGATAAGGGTATCAATTTTTCCAAAAAGCAAATGAATCTTTTCTTGTTCCCTTTTTGTCGGGAATTTAGCTGACACACTTTGAATATCGGCGTTGTGAAGATGAACAACAGATTTTCCCTGTGCAAGAGACGATAAATACTTGTGTGTTGCTCCACTCGAAATAGTTAGTGCGAGAAAGGCAGAATCATATTCAGCTGTCGGCGATACTATATTTAGGTCGCCGCCCAGTAGAATGCCGGGCTTAACCACAACAGATGCGATCGAAATATCTTCCGCCGTTTCACCAGAAGCAGGCACAATGACTTCTCCGCCCTTGCTATATACGCCTCCAGCTTTTTCTTTAACAAAGGTATCTACATCAAAAATACAGGTTTCATATTTTGTGTAAAGGCGACCATACAGGATTATCGGAGTGCCTTCTTCGCATAAATCGTTTTTGGAGTAGCCTACACCTTTAGAAAAAACTGCAATTTCACCCAGCTTACGCTGTTCCCAAGGGTCAGTAAAACCCTTGAAGCGAATTTCCGGTACAGATGCCCCATTTTTGGGGAACATCTTGTCCAGCATGGACTTTTTGATATTCACTAGCTTCTCATACTTACGCTGATGAAGGGTGATAAGTGTGTCGAGTCGCTTAAAAAAACGGCCTATTGTCTGTTGCTCTTCTATTGTTGTCGGCATTTTCAGATTCATAGCAGCCATCTGCTTTCCCGAAACTTCAACGAACGTTGAGCCCGCTCCGACAAGCTCACCATATTGTTTCAACTCGTCAGTTCGAGAAAAGACAAAATAAGAATCCAATTCGTCATTATGCGGAACAATGGATTGAAATCCCTGATTTGTGCAACCTTTTTTCGATAAAATGGCAGTTTTTCCGATGCCCGCACGAGAAGTGAACAGAACTGTACCGGGTGGAAGCATCTTCGCAGAACTATTTTCATAGCCCTGTTCGGTTATCTTTCTTTGGCTGGAATCAAAATAGATTTGTCCTGCTATTTCAGCGGGTGCATACCAATCAATATCTCCATCCCAGTAGTTTGGATTGTTGGTGCTTGGCGTTCCACCACCAACAATATCAGCAACATCACCCAGCTTACGCTGTTCCCAAGGGTCAGTAAAACCCTTAAACCGGAGGGCAGGTTTCTTCTCGTTATCCTGCATAATCATTCACCTCCCAGCAACTTTTTGAGTTCTGCAATGCCCTTCATGTCAAATTCATTTCCCTGCAAATCGTCCAGCAGCCCCAGCAATTCGTGCTCGGTATCGGCAATCTGGCTCTCTACGTCCTCAAAGGTGGTTTCGTATTTCTTGCAGACGGCATCCAACTGCTTCACAAAATCGTCCAGAACGGCATCCGGCAGGCTGTTCAGATTTTCCATCAGGGGCAAGATCCACTTGCGGTGCAGCAGGTCACACACTTCTTCATCGGTCAGGTGCTCGATCACGCTCTTGGCGCGCTGATGGAGTGCCGCACTGTCGTCCTTGACTTTCTTTTTCAGGGTCTTTTCCTCGGCAAACAGCGCGTCCACATCTTTCAGGATGCTCAAAGTGGCAGGCTCTACTTCCCGCGCCTTGATGGCCTTTTTGACCTCAGCGGCAACAAAGGCGTCCTTTGCGTCATTCACAAAGTTCTGCTCCTTGTCCTCCTCGCTCAGTTCGTCCAGATGGCTTTCATATTCTCCGGCGATTTCGGAGAGTCTGGTTTCCTTTGCCCGCAGCGCTGCTACTTCCTCGTGCATTTTAACGTTCTGCACCAACTCAAAGGGCAGCACATGACCCACCCAGCCGTCCTGTACTTCGGCATCCTTTTTCAGCACCATGTTGGGGTCTACCTGCTTGGTTGCGGCAAAACCCTCGGTCTGGATGATTTCAAGGTCAATGGCGATTTTCTTCCAGTCATCGTCCAAAAGCTGGTATGCTGCATAGCGGTCAACCAGCGGAATTCCTGCCAGCCGTGCAAAGATCTCCCGGCTCAGGCGTTCTTCCTCGCCGGCAGCATTCAGCTGCGTTATGCCGTCGATGAGTGCGGACTTCAAGTAGGCATCAAAGTCACCGAAAGCATTCTGGAAGGCGGTCTTGAATGCCACTACATCCGGGTGGTTCAGAACTGCGTTTTTCAGGTTTTGCACATTCAGATGGCAATACGCTTCGTTGTCCGGGCTGAACAGAGCCGCTTTCAGGTGCGGGAATGCAGTCCAGTATGCAGATAGGTCTTGCAGTTCAGCTTCGGGAATGCCGCCAAACATGGAAGCGTAGATATCCCAGCTCTCAGCCTTTTCCGAGGAATCCACATACCGGGGGATGTTCAGGTTGTAATCATTCTGGATAATCTCTGCGCGGGATACTCTGCGTGCGAACTTTTTGATTTTCTCCGGGCGTTCCTTGTAAGCATCCACAATGCGTTTGATGTCACAGGCACGCAGCTTATTGTTTTTGCCGTCCTTCTCAAAGCCCTTAGACGCATCAATAATCAGAACGTCCGAATCCTTTTTATTCTTCCGCAGCACCATGATGATGGTGGGAATGCCTGTGCCGAAGAAAATATTGGCGGGCAGACCGATGATTGCATCAATGTTGTTGTGGTCAATCAGATTTTTGCGAATTGTACCTTCTTCACCGCCACGGAATAGAACACCGTGGGGCAGAACGATGGTCACAATGCCGTCATTGCGGATGTGATACAGGTCGTGCAGCAAAAAGGCGTAGTCTGCCTTGCCTTTGGGGGCAAGGCCGTAATCCGAAAAGCGCGGGTTGTTCTCTTTGTCGTTCGGATTCCACGCCTGCGAATATGGGGGATTTGATACCACCGCATCCACAAACAGCGGGTCGTAGGTGTTGACCGGGTCGTTTTCTTCAAAGTACGGCCAATCTTCCTCCAGCGTATCGCCGTTGCGCGTTACAATGTTGTCGGGCAGAATGCCGCGCATGACAAGGTTCATGCGGGTCAGGTTGTAGGTGTTTTCCTTCAACTCCTGTGCGTAGTATTTGATGTTGTTGCCATTGCCCATATACCGTGCGGCACACTGACCAATGTTGATCAGCAGTGAGCCGGAACCGCTGGTGGGGTCGTAAATTTTGATCTCTTCCCGGTCTTTCAGGTGGTACGCCACGATTTCAGACATGAGCAGCGAAACTTCGTGCGGCGTGTAGAACTCGCCGGCCTTCTTGCCTGCGTTTGCTGCAAAGTTGCTGATCAGATATTCGTAGATAAAGCCGAGAACATCATAATCCTGCTTGCCGTCCATGGGAATGTCTTTGATGAGATAGATCAGGTCGCGAATGGCCTTTGTCCGCGCGCCGGAGCTTTCACCCAGTTTGGACAGGCCGGTTTGCAGCGTAGCAAAGACACCGTCAAACACCTTTTTGTGGTGCGGGTCGATTAGTCGACTGAATGCCTGTAATGCCACCGTTACGTCGTCAGCCTTGAAGTCGCTGCCTTTGCTGATCCATGTGGAAAACAGATTTTCATAGGCGATAAAATAGCCGACATTCTTCCGAACGGTATCCAGCGTTTCGGCATCGTCTTCGGTCAAATCCGGCAGATATTCGTCTGTCCAGTCATTCTCTTTCAGCCATTTGACTTCCTTGTCCGACAGAAATTTATAAAACATGAAGCCCAGAATGTAATCCTTGTACTCGTTGGCTTCGATTTTAGAGCGCATCTTGTTGGCAGATTCCCAGATTTTCGATGCGAGTTGCTGCTTGTTCATGCTATTCCTCCCAGTGGCCTGCAATAGCGCATTTTTAGATTTTTTAATCGGACAGCCCCTCCGATTTTATGCGTGTGTTCATTGAACCAATTATACAAAAGTGCCACCCGGTTTGCAATGCGAATGAAAAGTTTCTCAATCGCATTCGCAGAACCATAACCGTGGCGAGCAGAGCCTTTGTGCGCACAAAGGCTAAATTCGCACGCAGAATTAAAATTCTGCTGTGTTCATTCACTTGTTGGGATGCAATCCCAATCCCTGTAATCATCACAATTCCGCGATGGCTGCGCATTCCTGCGGTGTGCTGAAAGAGCGTTTTGCAAAAACGCGTAGCCTGCATCCGTCGGATGCAGTTCAAGGGTTTGGGATTTCCCAACAAGCATTTTGCAACGCAAAATGGTCTTTGTATATACGAAGACACTGCTTGCTACGGCTATGAACGCCTTTTGAATTGCAAAATGATTTTTCAGTTGCTATACTGGGCTTATCAAAATTTTGTCAGGAGGCTGCTACAGTGACTGCACAGATAATGCAAATCGGGAACAGATCTTGCCGCATTTACGGCGAAGCCCATGCGGAATACCTACTGCTCCAAATGACCGGTGAACATGAGCCGCAAAACATGGAAAGTGAGGTTACCGCTATTGCACAGAGTGCGCACCACTTTCTGTTTGCGGCCATCCCGGTGGAAAACTGGAACGATGCACTTTCTCCGTGGAAGTCTCCTGCCGTGTGGGGAAAGCAGGGTTTCAGCGGCAAGGCTGGGGACACCCTGCGCTTTCTGACGGAACAGGTCATTCCCACGCTGAAGCAGCAGCTTCGTCTCCCGGAAAACGTTAAAATCATTCTGGGCGGCTATTCACTGGCCGGGCTGTTTGCATTGTGGGCATCCACCCAGACAAATCTGTTCTACGGTATCGCCGCCGCATCCCCCTCTGTTTGGTTTCCGGGCTGGATGGAGTTTGAACAACAACACCTAATACAGACGCAACACATTTATCTGAGCCTTGGCGACAAGGAAGAGTATACGAAAAACGCTGTCATGGCTGCGGTAGGTGATAATATCCGCACCCTGCACAGCCGGCTTGCAGAGCGTGGCACAGACTGCACCCTTGAGTGGAACAGCGGCGGACATTTCAAAAACGCTGACCTGCGCACGGCAAAGGCATTTCGGTGGGCGATGGAGGAAAGCCGATGAATATTTTGATCGATGCAGACGGCTGCCCGGTGGTGGACCTGACATTGCAGATTGCAAAACAGTTCGGCGTTCCTATCATCATCCTGTGCGACACCGCCCACCAAATCGAGCGGGAAGGTGCGCAGACGCTGGTGTTCGATAAAGGGGCAGACAGCGTAGATTTTGCTCTCGTCAACCGGGTAAAGCCGGGGGATATTGTCGTAACACAGGACTACGGCCTTGCGAGTATGTGCCTTGCCAAGCGCGCACGGGTGCTGAATCAGAACGGGCTGGAGTACACCGCCGACAACATAGAAGCTCTCATGCTGCGGCGGTATGAAAACAAAAAGCTCCTCCGTGCCGGAAAGCACCCCAAGGGGAGCCCAAAGCGGACGAAGGAGCAGG
>ERZ1026878.981-NODE-981-length-19236-cov-188.686513_pt1 | contig 19236 bp, 16 predicted proteins | sample MGYA00380169_ERZ1026878 | MGnify/ENA primary metagenome ERZ1026878 (study PRJEB33269, sample SAMEA4719805) | human gut metagenome | biome: human-associated habitat; feature: organic feature; material: feces | place: Cameroon | collected 2013-10 ...
AGAATTTGTTAAACACAAGGTAGAGAAGAGTTTCATCATCAAATAAGCCATAGAAGCATGAGGAAGAAACCGAATAAGAAACTTTGCATGGATGACATCTATGAGATTTGTATTCTTACCCATGGTAATAACCGTAAAAAAGCTCATCTTTATCAACTAACATTTGATGAGGACAAGCGAATATCCACAAATGCCCTGTGGGTATTCACTCATTTCGACATGCAGAACAACGAGTGGCTCTATGCCAAGCACGATGACTTAATAGACCGAGTTCTCGTAGAGAAGAATGAGACCAAGCGCCGCCTGATGCTCCATCTTCTTCTCCGTCAGCCTTTCGAGGAAGAATCACTCCGTTCCGATTTCATCGATTTCTGCATCGCCAAGATTACCGCCTGTTCCCAGCCCTACGCCATCCGCTGCTACTGCATGAAGCTCGCCTACGAGCAGATGAAGTACTATCCCGAACTCCTCGAAGAGTTAAGAATGGCTCTGGATATGCTGGAGCAAGAGGTTCTATCACCAGGAATGTTATCAGCAAAAAGGCAAATTATGAAGAAAATCAAGCGAAGCCTTGGAAAAATCGGGAAATAGTCGTAACTTTGCAAAGTTAAATATCAAGCATTACATCTATGAATAAAGATAATATCAACGAGTTCGCATCCTTCGATGAATATCTTCGACAAGGAGAACCTTCGCAGAAGGAAAGCGCAGAGAACTGGAAGACGGCTATCGGATTGCAGGCTGTAGATGGGCTGCAACCATCGGCGTATCTCATAGATGTGGCTAAGCGAAACATCGAAGGAGAAATCTCTCTGGATGAAACCAGAAAACTGATTGACTCTTACTATCAGAGCAAGACGGTCCGTACACCTAAGGATGAAGACGAGGAAGAGGCAGATAAGGTTTCAGCCAACATCGCGAAGATTCTCGCCAGCAAGACCTTTGCCTTCAATACCAACGGATATGTTTCCCTGCATCGAAGAATATTCGAGGGAGTATTCAAGCACGCAGGAGAAATCCGCCAATACGATATTTCCAAGAAAGAATGGGTGCTCGAAGGAGATTCCGTAAACTACCTGAATTGGGAAGACTTGCGAAGAGCCTTGGATTGGGATATTGAGCAGGAGAAGAACTTCTCATATAAAGGTCTGACGGATGATGAGAAGATTGAGCATATTGCCAAATTCATTTCAGGCATCTGGCAAATCCACGCTTTCAGAGAGGGCAACACCCGAACTACGGCAATTTTCACCATCCAATATCTCCGTTCGTTAGGATATGAAGTGAACAACGAAATGTTTGCCAAACACTCCTGGTATTTCCGCAATGCCCTGGTTCGTGCCAACTATCGCAATATCAATAAAGATATAGAGTACTCTCCTATCTACCTTGTTCGTTTCTTCAGAAACTTACTCCTAAAAGATAGCTGGGTTCTCAAAAACAGATACTTGCATATTCGGCCGACTGATGATTGGAAAGAGCAGCCAAGAATAGGTACCCCACAAGTACCCCGCAAGCTATCCTCAAGTACCCCACAAGTACCCCACAAGTTCAGTCAACATGTGGAGACTCTTATTCTATCCTTTAACGATGAATATATGACATCTGCGGAAATTATGGGCGCAATCGGACTAAAGGACAGAAAAAGTTTTAGTGAACTATATTTAAACGCTGCCCTCTCAGAAAAAGCTATTGAAAGGAAATACCCAAACACCCCAAGACATCCACGCCAGCAATATCGAATGACAGAACAGGCAAAGACTTGGAAAGAAGGGTATGAGAAAAAGAATAAATAACATCATAATAAAAATAGAAAACAAAAACAAGTAATGAAGAAAAAAGCAACGGTCCTTATCGCCTCTATCATGGCGTTCTGCGGAATCAATACCGCTCACGCTGACGAGGGAATGTGGACAATTTACAACTTGCCAAACGCTGTGTATGAGATGATGCAGCGCGAAGGCTTCAGTATGACTTACGACCAGCTCTACAACGGCGAGAACGCCTTGAAGAATGCTGTGGTTAACTTCTCTGGCTATTGCTCAGGCGTAGTCGTTTCTCCAGACGGTTTGGTATTTACCAACCACCATTGCGGTTTCGAGGCTATCAGAAGCCACTCTACCGTGGAGCACGACTATATGCTCAACGGTTTCTTTGCAAAATCATACGCAGAGGAATTGCCTAACGAGAATATGTTCGTCAGCTTTATGGTTGAACAGAAGGATGTAACCGATAAGGTGATGAGCCTCGGATACGAGAAACTCGACAACAAGAAGCGCGATGAACTCATCGATTCTCTGGAGAACGAGATGACCCAAGAGGCGAAGAAGAACGATTCTACCCTCCATATCACCGTTCAGCCTTTCTACGAGGGCAACAAGTGGTACGCTACTACTTACCGCGACTTCACCGACCTGCGTCTGGTTTTCACCGTACCAAAGTCTATGGGTAAGTTTGGTGGCGATACAGACAACTGGATGTGGCCTCGCCAGACCTGCGACTTCTCTGTATTCCGCATCTATGCCGACCCAAAGACCAACGGTCCTGCTGCCTACAGCAAGGACAATGTGCCTTATCATCCTAAGCGTTGGGCTCAGGTTTCTCTCCAGGGTTACAAGGATGGCGACTATGCGATGACCATGGGTTACCCAGGCAGCACAGAGCGCTATCTTTCAAGCTACGGAATCCAGACCATGCGCGATGCAGAGAATGCTCCTCGTGCCCAGGTTCGTGGCGTAAAGCAGGAAGTAATGCAGAAGCACATGCGTGCCGACGAGGCTGTCCGCATCAAGTACGACAGCAAGTATGCCAGCTCTTCCAACTACTGGAAGAATGCCATCGGTATGAACAAGTGTATCGACTCTATCGGCATCGTGAATCTGAAGCGTGAGTACGAAACCCGTCTCCGTGCTTGGCAGGATACAGCCAAGGCAGCCAACGATCTTGCCCACAAGGTAGATTTCGACAAACTCGCCAAGCTCTACAAAGAGAGCGCAGACGTGAAATACGCCTGGACCAACTTCTCTGAATCTTTCACCAGAAGAAGCAACATCGAGTTCTCTACCCGTGCCATCAAGCTCCAGACCAATATGGAGGTGAAGGGTCCTGAGAAGAACAAGAAGAAGCAGTATCATGAGTTTGAAGATAACTCTGCAGAATGGGATATGGCACTCGATAAGGAGGTGCTCGCTACCCTCTTGAAGAACTACAAGGAGCACGTAGACAGCAAGTGGTTGCCTAAGTTCTACAAGACCATCGACGCTGAGTTTGGCGGCGACTACGCCAAGTATGTGGATTATCTCTGGGAGAAGTCGCTCATCATGAAGAAGGGCGCCAAGCTCTATTTCAACAAGAAGGGATATGAGAAGGATCCAGGCGTAAGCTTCGGTATGGATCTGAACGATGTATTTGCAGATTTCGCTGCTCAGATGGGCAGCATCAACGACAGCATCGCCGAGCAGGAGAAGTATCTCTGCGCTGCCAAGCTCCGTATGGAGGAAGACATGCCTCACTACAGCGACGCCAACTTCACCATGCGATTGAGCTATGGTCAGGTAGGCGGTTTCGACCTCGGTGGCAAGCCATCAGGCTATTATACCACAGCCGAGAGCCTCGTTGAGAAGATGAAGCAGGGCGATAAGGTAATCGATTACTACGCTGAGCCTATCATGCACGAGCTTCTCTCTGAGAAGGATTTCGGCAAGTATCAGGATAAGACGACTGGCAAGATGCAGCTCTGCTTCCTCACCAACAACGATATTACCGGTGGTAACTCTGGTAGCCCTATGTTCAATGGTAAGGGTGAGTTGATTGGTCTTGCCTTCGATGGCAACTGGGACAGCCTCAGCTCTGACATCAACTTCGACAAGCGCCTGGCTCGCTGCATTGGCGTGGACATCCGCTATGTGCTCTACCTGATGGATAAGTGGGGACACGCAGACCGCCTCTTGAAGGAGATCAATGCGAAGTAAATCCTATCTCTGAATCAACAGAGATGATATGAAGGTTTATCCTGGGATAAAGATTAGTCTCAGGATGATATAAAAAGAGCGGAAAATCAGCTGTTAACTGTTAACCCTGTTAACTCCTGGTTTTCCGCTCTTGTTTTATTTTGTTTTTCTATTCTTGCTATCTTACTGATTTTCAACTTGTTTTATCTAAAAGATTCGCAACTTACAGGTTTCCGATTAATATTGCGAGATATTATTCAGCTCCTTCAAAGAAACCTGACGAGGCTTCTCGGCAAGTTTCTTCTTCAATTCATCCACCGTTATTTCTGCAGATGGATTAAAATCGGCAGAGCGCATGTAACCAATTACACTCTGATAGAAAGCCTTGCCTTCCGGGTATTTGGCAGCCTTTTCCAAATCGCTCATGCAGACGAGGAGCTTTCCGGCTCCCACCTTCCATTCCATCACCAAACCCAACTTATGATTCCGCTCGATATTATCTATCACCTGAACAATCGGGCGATAATCCTTGGCGAAGTTGTCAAGCACCAGCGGATGCGATTCCTTGATAACCGGGAACCATTGCCAGTTGGTGTGCATTTCCGTAGGGAATCCCTTGAATATCGGATGTTCCGGATTCGTCAGAATGCCCAGGGTTCCTGGAGAAACCTTCTTCTTGTTGTTCTCGCAGATGGTCTTGAACATGCGATAGTTCCAGTAATCGGTCTGGAAGAGTCCGCCAACAGTATAAGGAGTAGCATTATCTGCCTGCGAAAGCGTATCATCGGCAGCCACAAAATGGCTGGAAGCCGTAGGCATCCAAAGCACCTTTCCGCCCTTTTCCAAGACTTTCACTACTTCCTGATTCAAATCTCTGGCAATGATGACGCCCTTCTTTTCCATCGCCTTCTTCGGATAAACCCAAAGTTCGTAGGAGTTTCTCGCCTCTGTTCCTTCAATGTTTAATGTAAGAAGCAGCTTGGTAGGTTTCTGCACGTGGAAAACACCATTCAGTTCACCCACATCCACCAAACCTTCATCGTATGAAAAGATGTTCAATACTCCCTCATCCTCAGCCATCAAGTCGCCCACATTCTTTCTCACTTCACCATCCTTGGTGCTGAAAGTTCCATCATCCATACAGAACAATCCGTTCTCGGCAGCCAGATGCCATTTCAGTTTCTTGCCCTTCAGCGAAGAACCGCCATAATTGGCTACCTTTACCTTTGCCTAAATCTTCTCGCCATCCTCGAAGCAGAACTTCTTCATTTCCAGCAGAGGAACCACAGGCGAACACCACTGGCGCCATTCCTCGGGCGTAGTGATTCCCTTACTCTCCATAAACGCATCCAGGATGCCTACGAAAGCACTTCCCTGACCGGGATAATCCTGAATATCGAGCAGTTGGAAGCCCGCCATATTCCGGGTTCTCAAATCCATCTCTATATCGGCTTTATAGAGTTTCACGCTCCATAAGCCCGAAGCCTTGTGGAAATCATCTGCCTGCGAGAGCATTCCGGCTGCAGCCAGACGACGGCGGAAAACTTCGAAGTTATAAGGATGAAGCACTCCGGTGTATTTCTTCATTTCCCGATAGTCAGGATAGGTCTGAAACTGACCTGTTTCGTGAGAGATGATTGGGATTCCTGCCTTATCGCAAGCCTCATCAAAATTCATCGTAGAATTAGGATGGAAATGATTGATCATTCCTCCATCGTAGGCATCGGCAAACGAGAAGGAACCACGGGTATGAGTATTGTATTTGCCCCATCCCTCGCCTCCGATGCGGCAAGTGGTGAAGTAATCCATTCCTTCTTTTATTCCCTGATAACCGAGATAGTAATTGCTTCCGAAGGTATAGTATTTATCTGGCGCAATCTTGCGGAAATCATCCACAAACTCCTTCATCTTGTCGATGTCGCCCCAGAGTTCATTACCCAGCGCCATCATTCTGAAAGAAGGATGATGACCGTATTCTCTGAGGATATTCTCGCCTTCCTGATGCAGGAACGCCATCAGCCTTTCATCCTTCTTATCAAAAGAACCCCAGAAAGGAAGCTCCGGCTGGAGATAGATTTCCAGACTATCAGCAGCCACAAAAGCCGCCTCCGGTGGGCACCAGGAATGAAAGCGCACATGGTTGATTCCATACTCCTTGCAGGTTCCGAGATACTTCATCCAGCCTTCCACGCTCATCTCTACATGTCCCGTCAGCGGCCAGACAGCCGCATCGTGCTTGCCACGGAGGAATATCCTATGACCATTGGCGTAAAAGTGAGCGCCCTCAATATGGAAATCCTTGGCGAAATCAGGCATCTGAAGGGTGGAAGGAGAAGCTACAGAACGGCTAGGGATTGCTCCTGCTAGTACTTCTGCCGATTTGCTATCAGCAGAACCGACAAGCAGGAGTTCAATCCTTCCGACAATTCCATTCCAGTTGGTCTGCGTATCTTCTGTATAAGCATGGCTGGAGCCGTAAACCTGCTCAGGCACACCTCTTCCATTATCCACCACGATTTCCAGGAGATGCTTGCCCGGCTTCACCTTCTTTGGCAGAAGATAGCGCTGGGGAGTAGAGATGAAGTTGCAGGAATCCACCAGTTCTCCATCCACATACACCCATGTTGGTCGGGTACGCTCCAGGAAGAGTTCTACCGGCTTCTTCTTCCAGTCCTTCGGGATATTGATGGTTCTGGAATATCTAGCAGCTCCTTTATAGGCATAGAGTCTCGTAAGATGCGTTGTCTCCATCGTATCTTTCGGAGCGAATCCCAGATGGTTCGTATCGATGGTACCGGGAAGGATGGCACGCTTCACCTCACCCTGCGAGGCACGCTTACTCTTGGCAAAAGCGCTACCGCTCTTTCCCAACTCCACATTCCATTCACCAGCGAGCGAAATGCTCTGTGCTTGCAAGCCCAGACTTACCAGTCCCAGACAAGCGATAAGAATAGTTTTCTTCATTAACTTATAATTGTCTAATAGTTCATACCAAAAGCCCAGAGTGGAATAACATTACCCATGCCTGTCTCTATATCATCCTTCACAACATATCCCTCTTTAGCCTCAGAAATCTGCTTCTGACCTTTCTTTTTACCACCAATCTCAAAAGTCTTGTCTTCTATCATGAAATCAGAGATCGGAGAATTGAAGACAGCATGATTCACACGCATCTGATTAAAAAAGAAAGTCTCTCGCTGATTGCCAATATCAGGCATTGAAGAAGAGAGTGCAAAGGAGAGGTTGGTATTATCAAGATACACCTTTTCTACCTTACCCAAACCACGCACTCCTCCTGTGGACTCGTGAAGTTGGGCTATCAAACCTGCACGCTCCATAAGTTCGAAGTAATCGGGCAGGTTATTGCGATCCACCTTGATAGTTGTAGCAATGGTACTCATGTTTGGCTTGAAAGGCACACTATCAGCTATTACCTGCATCAGTTCCTTCAATTTTCTGGACACCATCACCGTATAATTGGCATATTGTGGAATATCCGTCTCCAAAGTCATACTCACCACTTGATTCAGTCGCATCCTATAGCCCTCATCCTTAGAAAAAGGATAGTAGCCCTTGCGCAAATATTCATTAAACAATGCCAACGGATGCTCAATCTCCTCAGGCAACACAACTTCATTGTTTACGATTTGTTCCAATGTAGAGACAGGAATGTCTATGCCCTTTTCCATACCGATGTATTCACGAAAAGACAAACCTTGCATCGTAAAGACCAATACCCGGCGACTTAAATCTGCTGTACCTTTATAAATATCAAGCACAGAAGAACCGGTAAATACCACTTGCAAGGTTGGCAGATTATCGTATATCATTTTAAGTTCTGTAGCCCATCCCTTATATTTATGTATTTCATCGATAAAAAGATGCTTGCCGCCAAGTTGGCTAAACTTCATTGCAGTTTCAAAGAGAGTATGATTAGCGAAATAGATGGATTCTGCACTCACGTAGAGTGTGTCTTTCATCTGAAGATTCAATTTGATATACTGCAAAAGAAGTGTTGTCTTGCCGACTCCACGAGGTCCAACAAGAGCCGTCATCCGGTTCGACCAAGGAATCTGATGATACATATATCGTAGGTATCGAGTATCGGTACGCTTGATAAGATTGTCTGAAAGTTGCTTCAATAATTCCATATTTCTTGCCTTATTTGATGTTTACGGCTGCAAATATACAAAAATTGCGGTAAAAACACCGCAATTTACCAAAGAAATTGCTATATTTTTACCGCAAAATATAAATTACGAAGAAAAAGGCACAATAAATGCAAGTACAATTATTTTTATGACTACCCATGTTATTTGGCTAAATGGTGTCTTGCCGGCATTCCATAAACAGAAACTCCCAATGTTACAGGGAAATTCTTTTTTCTATCTGTACACAGATTTCTCACACATCCCTTCTTAAAATAAGCTGGGAAATGTATTTCACCATTTCCACTACTTGCCATAACAGCTACACCAATATAATATTTATGATTATGTTTCAGTTTTAAAGGTTCTTCTACCAATGCAAAAAAATCTTTTTTATCGGAGATTTTAGACACTTGTATGTAGATTGGTCGATGCTGAATCGGGACAAATTGCGTGCCTATAATTTCATAGATAATTAAACGAATTGTACAATATGCAAAAGAGCATTTCTGCACACGCAACTTGACATTTTTCACAAACCAATCTTTGTTTACTGAAAACAATGGTCCTGTTTCGTATTGAGTATTTTGAACATTATGAAAAGCTACATCACCAGGTGCGCGCACACCCCTATCAACAATACTTTTCTGCTTTTTTCCAGATACAATTGTTATATCACACAAGTTACTAATCTTTTCCTTTAGTGTAATGTTTAATTCATTATTCTTACTATAAACACCAAAAGGAATTCTACACATTTGATAACTGATGTGACTAATAACTATTTCTTTTTTCATACCATCAGGTACCACTAATGAAAAGTTTCCATCCTTATCAGACACGGCATAAATACTATCCGCATGTATACTTGCAAACTCTACATTCCGACCAGATTCATCCACAATATGGCCTTTAATGGTTCTGTTTGCAGCAACACATGCTAAAGCCATCTGTTCACAAACAATTAGAATAAATAAAAATCTCTTCATGTTCCAAGTTTTAAAGAGTGGGCAAAACCTTGCCCACTCATCTAGTTCTACATTTAAATTAAATTGGGATGTTCCAAGCAAGAAGCGTCACATCTTGGTTTTTGTCAAACTCTTGTGCAGAAACCATCTCAACAAGTTCCTCACGACTTGACAACTCTTCTAAATCCAAAGAGTCTACAAACTTTTTCATTTTGTCCATAATTATTTTATTTAATGTTCTACTTTTACAGAATCAGCCTCTAATGCGACATTTCCTACCATTTTATCAAATTGGTACATTTTATACAACTTACCATTATGGAAATCCAACTTTGTCGTAACAATAAAAGGACAATTCTTAACTCTTACTGCTTCTTTGTAATACAAATGTTCTTTTAATACAGAATCCGTATCAATAGAAATATCCATCGAGAAAGGATTTCCATATCGTTCTATTACTGTCTGTTTGTCTAGGTTCAAAGTCAACTGTCCATCAGCAAAATGCGAACTTGTAGGAATCACTGTACAAGAAGCCAACAAATTAAATGCTACAAAACAGTATTTTTTCATTCTACCTTAATTATCTTACCTGAATCTAACATTTGCTTTGTGATTATTATCTTTCGACTAGAAGCTGTAGAAGAATCTATAGGTGTAAGATTTAGAACAGCATCTACAAACTGAGCATCTACACCGCTCCATTTTCCTTTAATCTTTATTCGTCTGCCAGAAGTAACACCAACACAAGTTGCAACATAATCGACATCCATATTATATTTATAGAATACAACAGACAATTGAGCAGTATAATTTGCAGGAACACTCACAGGATATTCCCTACTTATTGTAACTGTCTTTGCCTCAGTTTTTCCATATGTAAACTCTTGCCCTCCGGAGACAGAGGTCGTAATTTTACCTTCTGCAATAAAAGGAACCCTAGTCTTTATCTCCGTTGAAACAGAAACATTATAAGAGGTTTTCTTATTAAAACTGGAAGATTTGCTATATGACTCTTGCACCTTGAAAGAATAAGTTTGAGCTATCGGACCCTTATTTGTATATTTCTCAGAATATAGCACATTAGGAACTTTATTTAAAACACCCGCATCTGTATCAAACTCCACACTCTCCACATTAAACTTCTCAACAGGAATTATTCTAAATTCTTGTCTTGCCATTTTGGAATATTTTTCCAATGATAATTTCGCTCCATTAGCAGTTATTACGCTATAATATATGTCATACCAATTACCACTACTACCTTGTCGAGGATAATCTTGACTTTCCAAGATATATGCATCTGTTGAATAATCCGCTTTTTTTATATCCCATGACGCTCCAAACAAAGATGTTGTACTTTCCTTCATTGCATACACAACCTTTACATCTGGAGCATTAGAATATGCTCCAATACTTATTGGGGTCTTTGTTTTCGTGGAATAAATTAAGTATGGGATACCAGCTGTAGCAGGCAATATCTTCAGATAAAACTGTAGACCTTCATCTTCTTCATTAAATGCTGCAAGTGAAAGCTCTTTACCTTGGCTAGAGGCACTAAGAAATTGTAGGTTTGATGTATTTCCTGCAACTTGTAAGTATATAGGAACCTCGTCCAATTGGCTAAGTTCTTCACTAACATCGTTGTCATTATAGGCTCTTGTTTGTACTTTCTTTCTCACGCACGTCGAGTCTAAAGGAACAATACAACCAGAACCTGTACCAACAGCATAATCTTGCCCTATCTCACTTTGATTACTTTTTGCTAAGATAGAATCAAAACTATCGTTTGTTGAACAAGCTGACAAAACGATAGCACTTACCAACATCAAAACACTCAAATACTTTTTCATAAGCGTGATAATTTTAGTTATACTTATAATAATGTTTCCAAAAGATTGACTAAATTATGTCTACTATTCCTATATAGATATTACTACCTAGAGTCACCACAATTGTATACAGACCTCTAGACAAATCACCAAACAGCAAATGCATAGTATTCTTGCCTTGGATTACTTCAGAATATGTTTGTACCATATTACCATTATCGTCAGATATGCAGATTTGAGCAATCCCAGCATATCTATAGATATCTAGAGTTAACTCTTCTGCTTCTAAATCACCAGTTACTTGTGGAAGTACAGTACGTGCTTTTCAACTATCCTTACTTCCATGACGGAAGTAGACTTCTTTGGCATCCATATGAGTTGGAACAACCAAAAGCAGTGACAAACCTATTACCATAATCATCTTTCTCATAACGACTCTCTTTTAATGAATTAAAATTTCGGTTGCAAAATTAGCTATCTTTTGGCTATAACACAAACTTTTTGGGTCTATTTATTAAACGTGGCAAAAATCGCACAACAACTTTATATACAATAGGTTTTATTCACCCCCCAGTTTTAACAAGGTCTAAAAATACTTTTCGAATGGATTTTTCAAAATGTTTCAATGTATTTTCGCAATGAAATATGCTCATTTTTGATGCCTACTCGCTCCTTATATAAGAACAATTTTTGCTTGATGGCTTTCTCGCTAATGCAATAAATTGAAGCCAAAGACTTCTGAGGCAACTTCAGGCGTAGCAACATCATAAGCCTAATGTCGTTTTGAGTCAAATTTGAATGTTGTTTTTTCAACCTTGTTACAAACAAATCCTCTACACCCTCCAAAAACATCTCTAATTCCACCCAGTCATCCTCTGACAAGACTAAATGTTTAATTCCTTTTTCTCCGATAGAATTCAATTTCTCCACAATTTCTATTTTCTTTAGCAAATAACCACGCATGGTTACCAGTTGAGCTTCTTTATGAGCAATCTCTTCCTTATGTAATTTGTCTGTCATCAGCATTTCCTGTTCATGCAACTCTTGTTCATGAATCAACTTCGTCGCAGCAAGCTCTTTCTCTTGCTGTATTTTAAGGGCAATCCGCTTTTTGTATGTGAAATAAGCGTACACAATAAATATAAGTAAAGAAATAAGTAATAGAAGAGATAGCAGTAACACCCATCTTTGCATTTTCGCCTTACCTTTTAGTTCTGCTTTTTCCTTTACGTTATTTATATAAGAGGCATAATAGTTGTATTTCCCTTGTACAGCTTTGCGATATGCATTTTCGTAATTATCACTTGCAGAATCGGTATAGCATATGGCTAAATTTATATTTTTATTTTTTATTGCCCCCAAAGTTTTTAGATAAAGGATACTATTCTTGTCTTCCCTTGATTTTGGACTAAGGTTATTTAAAATTGCAAACATTTCATTTAGAGAATCAACATCGTAAAAGGCAAAAGCCAATTCTAATTGACAAGTAACATCTTCTGGGTTTCTTTGACTACTTGCGATTTTTGCATAATACAAACTACTATCTTTTTTACCAAGTTCACCATAAACAAAAGCCAAATCTTGACAAACATCAGACATAACCTCTTTGTTTTTCAACGCTTTTGCATCATTGAGAGCTAGCAAATTTTCATCTAATGCAGAGTGTAAACTATCGATATCTAAGAGGCTTGTACTTAAACGAAGTCTAGCATACACTTTATTCTTAAGAGGTAATTGAGGTCGCTTATCATAGAATTCGACTAAGTTTCTTGCAAGTTTCATAGCTTTATGTGGATTCAATTCTCCCTCTACTCTCACTAACTTATCTAATGAAAGCGAAATCAAATAATCATCATCTTTCTTTTTTGCCAAATTATAGGATTTTTCCAAACAAGCCTTCGCTAGTACTATACTATCAACAAGCCTATAGTATTCTCCCATATAATACAAGGCTGTAGCATAGAGCGAATCGTTTTGGTGTTCCTCATACCAATCATATGCTATGCGAATCAAGGAATCGTTATCCACATTCAAACCAGACTTATCCTGTGCCATATAATAAATGAGGGCATACTTCGCCATATCCTCTTCAGAAAGTTTTCTCTGCTCTATATGGTTCAAAAACGCCAAGGCACTATCCGGTTCAGTCTCAGCTAGTGCATAAGCCACGCCCAACTCTTTCTTATGACTTTGGTAGCAGGAAACAAAGATTGGTGCTACCATAAAAGCCAAGATCATGTATAAAGTTACTTTTCTCATATATCAATAGTTATTTAATCTGCAAAAATACAATTTTATTTTTAGATAGAAGTAAAAACCAGGTCTAAATATAAGAAAATTTCATCTACAGCAACCAAGCTGGTAATCAACAACATACACAAAAAACATCAAAAGAAAAAGTCTAAATATCGAAGATTATTCATAAAAGCATAGTAACTTTGATGTTTCCCACAAGAATCATAACGGAAAGAGCACCCCTCCTTGATTTACAAGAAAGAATGCTCTTTACTATGATAACTATAGCCACATGAATTACTTTACTTCATCATGCAATGCTTTACTTCTTCTTAGGTCTGCGACGAGCCCAACCTTCTTCCTCGAAGTTTGGCTCCTCACCCTTGAACTTCACGTTGTCGTTGTTCTGGAAGAACTGGCGCCAATCGCCTGTATCCTCCTGAGGGCGAGACTTTCTGCCACCACGAGATTCACCACGGTTTCCACGTCCTCCCTTTCCACGAGAATCACGAGAGTCTCTTGCATCATCAGAAGAACCTCTGCGGCTGCGACCGCCTCTGCCCTCAGAACTGCGGCCTCCACGGGCTGCTCTGCCATGACCTTCCTCATCAGCATCGTTACATCTTACGGTTCTGCCCTTATACTCAGTTCCGTTCAAAGCCTTCATCACGCGCTTCGCATCCTCCTCAGGCACCTCGATGTAGGCAAACTTACTCAGCAGGTCGATGTGACCCACCTCCTGGCGACCCTTCACATGCTTGTTCAGATACTGCATGATTTCGCCCGGATAGAAACCATCCGCCTTACCCAGATTGATGAACAGGCTCTTGAAACCAGCCTCTGTCTCATGCTTTCTGCGACCATTGGAAACCTTGCCACGGCCTTCGCCACGACTTCCACGACCTTCACCGCCACGGGAACCCTTGCCTGTTTCTGGCTTGATAATCTCAGGAGCGTTCTTATAGTAATCGAGGAACTTACCGAAGGTGATGGTTACCATCTTCTTGATGATGTCCTCCTTGTCGATGTACTCAAACTGGCGGTTGATTTCAGCCATGTATGGTTCAATCTGATCCTCATCCACATCGGTCTTCATGATGTCGTCCATGGTCTTGAAGAGCTGCTTCTTGCAGATTTCCTCTGGGGTTGGCAAAACGCCGTCCACGAACTCCTTGCCAATCTGCTTCTCAATCTGGCGAACCTTGAACTTCTCTCTGGTATGGATGATAGAGATGGATGTTCCCTTCTTGCCGGCACGACCCGTACGACCGCTTCGGTGGGTGTAACTTGCCACATCATCAGGCAAACCGTAGTTGATAACGTGAGTCAGATCATCTACGTCCAGACCACGGGCAGCCACATCAGTAGCCACCAGGAACTGAACGGTATGGTTGCGGAACTTCTGCATGGTGAGGTCACGCTGCTGCTGACTCAAGTCGCCGTGCAGCGCCTCTGCATTATAACCATCCTTGATGAGCTTATCTGCAATATCCTGAGTCTCCAGCTTGGTGCGGCAGAAGATAATAGCAAAGATGCGTGGATAGAAATCCACCACGCGCTTCAGGGCGAGATACTTATCCTTGGCATTTACCAGATAGTAGATGTGGTTTACATGCTCAGCACCCTCGTTGCGCGAACCCACTACGATTTCCTTGTGGTCGTGCAGGTAGTTGAGGGCAATCTTCTCGATGTCCTTGCTCATGGTAGCCGAGAAGAGCAGAGTGTTTCTATCCTCAGGCACGTTCTCGAAGATGGCATTGATGCTCTCAGAGAAGCCCATGTTCAGCATCTCGTCAGCCTCATCAAGCACCACGTTGTTCACGTTCTCCAACTGAGCCACGCCACGATTAATCAAATCGAGCAGACGGCCAGGGGTAGCCACGATAATCTGCACACCATGCTTCAGGGTGCGAATCTGGCTTCCGATGTCGGTACCGCCATAAACTGCGGCAATATGCAAACCGTCGATGTACTTGGCAAAACTGTTCAAATCGTCTGCTATCTGGAGGCAGAGCTCACGTGTAGGACTGAGGATGATAGCCTGTGTCTGCTTGCTGCTGGCATCAGTTTTCTGGATAACCGGAATACCGTAAGATGCAGTCTTACCCGTACCGGTCTGCGCCAACGCAATCACGTCGTTCTTATTACCAAGCAAATATGGGATAACTTCTTCCTGAACTGGCATTGGATTCTCAAATCCAAGCTCTTCGATGGCACGGCGAATCTCCTCGCTCACGCCCAATTCTTCAAATGTCTTCAAATCTTTTTAACCTTAATTCATTATAATCTAAATGGAAGGCCGAATTCACCCTCCCAGCCATGAATTAGGGTGCAAAATCCTTCCGAAACGCTTGCGGCAATCCCACGCATTTATTAAGATTGCCTAAATTCGGGTGCAAAGATACGAAAAAAATGCGAGTTTCTTGCAGATTTCTGCAATATTTTATTACCTTTGCATGAAAGTTACAACAAACAGATAACCAAGAAAACTTGAAATATATGAAAAAAGTTATTTTCACCCAAGAATGGATTGCTTTGCATCCATACGAAAAAGCAGACGAAACAGATCTGTATTATACAGAACTCGCCAACGAAATATACCACGCTCTTGACGAGGCGTGCTACACCCATAACTTCAAGAATATGGATGAAGCCAAGCAGCTGGCACTCAGCATTGCCGGTTATTTCGAAGATGTGATTTCGGGCACAGGCATCTGGAAGACTTTTACGGAAGAATGCAAGCAGCGCTATGGTGCTTACATTCCTTTCTATGAGAAAGAAAGCGAATTCATCAAGAGTCCGCTCAACGAAGATGACCCGGCTTACGACCCTGAGGAAATCAACATTGCTGATGTCAAGTTCCTGCTTTGGCACCATTACCAGCAGAGCAGCTTCGTACAGGAAGCCGTTCCTTTCCTCTTCGGAACTTTGGAACTGGCTGCCAAACTTGTCTACAACATCCTCGACAGAGAGTATGAAACGGCCCCGGAAAACGAGCGTCTTCTGACTTATCTCAGCGAAATGCCAGAAATAGAGGGCAACGCTGAAGCGACCGAAGAGGACATCGAGAAGAACAAGGAGTTGGATGAGATTCACCGTCGCGACACCTTGGCATGGTTCCATTATGGCTGTTATTTCAACGTAGGCAACCAGAAGCGCCTGCAGTTTACCCTCCAGCAGATGGCAAACTCGCCACAGGGCCTCACCGAACCGCTCGCCTATTCTGTACAGATGGAAATGACCATCGCCGGCAGAAACAATCTCCTGGCGCTCACTTCTTACGAATGGCTCTGCAAGATTTGCAGGAACATGCCTACCCACAAGCTCTGGGAGGATGAGGAGTTCAGGAAGAAGGCTACTGAGCAATATGAAAAGGTAGATCATGAGAAGGCGATTCACGACTACAATCTGCTCAAGGCGAAGGGATACGAAGACAAGTTCATCTTCCTGGAAGATGTGAAGACGCTGAAGGAATTCCTCAAGGAGATTGAGTTCGAGTTGCCAAAGGACATCCGATTCCCCCAGAAATACGAGAAGGGCATCATATTAAGCGGAAGTCCGTATACAGGCATCAACATCAGTTTCGGTTTGGCTCATTGCATCGCATCGCCAGAGAACCCATACTATATTCAGGAGCGTGCTGAGACCGACAGCTTCGGCATTATCAGCGGCAATGGTCTCCCATTCCCTTACGAAATTGTCTGCAAACTGATAGAAAACAACCTGATTCCTGACGCCAACATCTTTACAAGCCAGTATGTAAAGGAAGAAGGCTTGAAGATTACGCAGGCAAACCTCCAGTTCCTTGCCGATTACTACTTGATGGGTAGAAAGGATAAAGACCTGTCGCCTAAGGAGTTGTGGTAAAGATGCATTCAGCATACCCAATAAAGTTCACTACGCTAACTCCATTTTTTAAGGGGTTAACGTAGTAGACTTTTACAGATTTATAGAAGAAAGAGCGGAAAATCAGCTGTTAACTGTTAACTCTGTTAACCCCAGCTGTTCTTCCGCTCTTTATTTATTTCTTATTTCAGATTCTTGTCCAGAAACTCCAGCATTTTCTCCTGCGCCTTCAAACCGCAGGAATGAGGAATTTCCCAAAGCTCTGTATCCAGCAGATTATCTGCTCCCTGACTTTTCCAAACCTTGTGCATTTCAGCAAAAGCATCTTTTACGCCGGGCACAGGGAAGAGCTTGTCTTTTGTGCCACTGATAAAGAGCATCGGCTTCGGACAGGCGAGGGAGGCGATGTGCGGATAGTCGAGATATTGGCGAAGACCCGGGAGGCAATTCGCAAAACCGCCATTCTCCTTTCTTCCGAATCTCCGGGTGAGCTGCGCATCGGTGGTAATCATCCAGCAGATGGAAGCACCCGCCTTGATTCTATCCGATAATGCAGAGAGCATCCACGAGCGATAGGCTCCCATCGAACAGCCTACGCATCCGATACGCTTCGCATCTACCATCGGCAGCGAAGCCAGGAACTCGGTGCTGGAAATATCATCGTAAGTCATGAAGGCAGAGAGGTCTCTACCCAGCATCATCATGTTGCCGGCTATCAGGTCGTATTTGTTTCTATCCACGCCCTCCTTTCTGCCTCGTTCTCCCCACATCGGAGCATCTGCCGAAAAGACTACGTAGCCATGTTTCGCCAGATAATCGCCCACGTACTGATTATCGTAAAGTTGCTTTGCCCACGCATCCGCATCATCCAGAATCTCCTGACAGAGCGCCTGCTTCGTAGGGGAATCTTTTTCTTCCGGAGTAAAGAAAGGGCGAATCATCTTCTCCTTTCCGATAAAGAGATGGGCACCATGATCATGAAGCGCATTGACTGTTGGGAATGGGCCCTTGCCATCCGGAATCAGGAGATAAGCAGTAATTCGGGAATAGGCGTTGATATTGAAGGCGATTTTCTGCGCCTTATAGCCGTCTCTCTGTTCCTCGCCCAATACTTCCATATCCCAAGCCGCAGCTGCCTTCGGAGGCGTCATCATGCATTCAAACACCTTCGCCTTTGCCGCCTTCTTCCACTTCTTGAAGTTTCCGATAGGACTGTTTCCCCAAGCCATCGGATAGGTCAGTTCCTTTTTCAGCGTTTCTACATAGGTAGGAATCTCTCCCTGCCATTCATACTTCTCCCTCTTCTGGAGCTTCGACTTCGAAGAGGTCTGAGCAAGCGCCACCGACACCTGCAACAATGCGATGATACTATATGTGATAATCCTTTTCATTCTATCTTTCTGTTTATAAGATTAGTTATTGTTTGCAAAATTAAGAAATTATCCGCAAAAAGAGCCCAATAATCTCAATATTTTTGCGTACCTTTGCCTAAAACATTCATAAACAACAGATAAACATCAATAAATAGAAGATAAAGCAATATGAAAATAGCAGTTTTTTGTTCAGCAAATAAGAATATCGACCCCGACTTCTTCACATTGACTGAAGAGATGGGAAAGTGGATGGCTGAGAACGGCCACGACCTGGTTTTCGGCGGCTGCAACTCCGGTCTGATGGATTGCATCGGCAAGGCAGTGAAGGCGAATGGCGGCAGAACCATCGGTGTGGTTCCTACGCTTGTAGAGCGAGGAGGCAGAACATTCCCAGACCTCGACATCGAGATTCCGTGTGATAATCTCAGCGACCGCAAGGACCTGATGCTTGCCCAGAGCGACATCTTCGTAGCCCTTCCTGGCGGCGTCGGCACCCTGGATGAAATCTTCACCATCGCCGCCGCCCACACCATCGGCTACCATCACAAGATGGTGATTCTCTACAACATGAAAGGCTTCTGGAACTCTACCATCGCCCTTTTGGACGATATGGCAGAGAAAAGGATGATTCGTGGCGATTGGCGGGATGTGATAGAAGTGGCGGATAACCTGGAAGAGCTGGCTAAGCTCTGCGAGGGATAGAACCCTCTATAGAAAAGTAAAGCTACCTTCTGCCGAATGACTTCTCGGTAGAAGGTAGCTTTACTTCATAATACATCATTTTATGACGTTTTTTTGTGTCAGACACAATTTTGGGGAGTAAAAACACGGTTTACTTCAGCATCCATTCCCAAGCAGGAATTATATGCACCGTCTTCCCATCCACG
>ERZ1026878.984-NODE-984-length-19170-cov-10.131258_pt1 | contig 19170 bp, 16 predicted proteins | sample MGYA00380169_ERZ1026878 | MGnify/ENA primary metagenome ERZ1026878 (study PRJEB33269, sample SAMEA4719805) | human gut metagenome | biome: human-associated habitat; feature: organic feature; material: feces | place: Cameroon | collected 2013-10 ...
CTTCCGATGAGGACCGCGAGACCATGATCCGTCAGGCTGTCAACGACGGCGCTGACGTCATCGTCTGCGTGGGCTACCTGTACGGTGCATCTCTGGCATGGGCTGCCGAGCAGTACCCCGACATCAAGTTCATCGCGGTCGACGTGACCCAGGGCGATATCGGCACCGACAGCATCCCCGCCAACTGCTACTGCATCACCTTCAAGGAGGAGCAGGCAGGTTATTTGGCAGGCTACGCCGTTGTCAAGGACGGCTACACCAAGCTGGGCTTCCTGGGCGGCATGGCTGTGCCCGCCGTTATCCGTTACGGCTACGGCTACGTGCAGGGCGCTGACGCTGCTGCAAAGGAGCTGGGCACCAACATTGACATCAACTACTTCTACGGTGGCCAGTTCTACGGCGATGCCAACATTACCTCCCGTATGGAGGGCTGGTATGCCAACGGCACCCAGATCGTCTTTGCCTGCGGCGGCGGCATCTACACCTCCGCTGTCGAGGCTGCCCTGAAGAACAACGGCTATGTTGTGGGCGTTGACGTTGACCAGAACTACATCGGCGTGAACGGCGTTGAGAAGGACGGCTACGCATACAACCCGTTCATCACCTCCGCCATGAAGGGCCTGTCTGAGTCTGTCAGCACCGCTCTGGGCGACATCGAGGCCGGCGAGTGGGGCGAGATCGCTGCCACCAACGGCAACTTCGGCCTGCAGGAGGGTGAATACGTCGGTCTGCCCACTGCTGACGGCAGCTGGAACTTCAAGACCTTCACCAAGGACGAGTACGAGACCGTGAAGGGCAAGATCGCCTCCGGTGAGATCATTGTGGACAACAGCTCCGATGACGCTACCAAGCCCACCGTCAGCGAGTTCACCAAGGTCAACTACATCCAGTAATCGCTTTCCCGGAATTACTCCCGTGAATAGGGGCGGGGTGCTCATGCAGGGGCACCCCGCCCTTTTTGTATGCCTGTGTAAGAGAAACAGGGAGCAAATCATGCAGATCGTACAAAAGTAACACTTTTGCTTGTGCTTTTTGACAAAAAATCAAAAAGCCGTGTGCAAACCGCAAAAAATCAGGTATAATGGTTTGTAGAATAGAAAAGGTGTCGTTACGGCACGAAAGGAGAGTGAGCAGATTGGCAGAGGATTATGTGATCGAGATGCTCCACATTACCAAGGAATTCCCGGGTATCAAGGCAAACGATGATATCACCCTGCAGCTGCGCAAGGGCGAGGTACACGCCCTTCTGGGCGAGAACGGTGCGGGCAAAAGTACGCTGATGAGCGTGCTGTTCGGCCTGTATCAGCCGGAACAGGGCAAGATCCTGAAAAACGGCAAGGAGGTTGCCATCCGCAACCCCAACGATGCCAACGCACTGGGCATCGGCATGGTGCACCAGCACTTCAAGCTGGTGGAATGCTTCAGCGTGCTGGACAACATCATTCTGGGCGTGGAGCCCAACAAGATGGGCTTTTTGCAGAAGGCCGAGGCACGCAAAAAGGTGATGGCGCTGAGCGAAAAGTACGGCCTGCGGGTAGACCCGGACGCACTGATCAGCGATATCTCGGTGGGTATGCAGCAGCGCGTAGAAATCCTGAAGATGCTGTACCGCGACAACGAGATCCTGATCTTTGACGAGCCCACCGCTATGCTGACCCCGCAGGAGATCGACGAGCTGATGGAGATCATGCGCGGGTTCAAGAAGGAGGGCAAGTCCATCCTGTTCATCACCCATAAGCTCAACGAGATCATGGCTGTGGCCGACCGCTGCACCGTGCTGCGCAAGGGCAAATATATGGGCACGGTGGATATCAAGGGCACTACCAAGGAAGAGCTTTCCCGCCGCATGGTGGGCCGTGACGTGCAGCTGCAGGTGGAAAAGCAGCCCGCACACCCCGGCGAGACCATGCTGGACGTGGAAAACGTTACCATCCACAACGACCAGCGCAAGAAGGACGTGGTGAAGGATGTGTCCTTCAAGGTGCACGCAGGCGAGATCGTCTGTCTGGCGGGCATTGAGGGCAACGGTCAGACCGAGTTCATCTACGGCCTGACCGGTCTGAGCAAGGTGTCTAGCGGCAAGCTTACGCTGGACGGCAAGGATATCACCCACGAGAGCATCCGCCAGCGCTCCAAGGACGGAATGGGTCACATCCCGGAGGACCGCCACAAGCACGGTCTGGTGCTGGATTTCAGTCTGGAAAACAACATCGTGCTGCAGCGCTACTGGCAGCCGGAGTTCCAGAAGGGCGGCTTTATCCGTGCCGATAAGGTGCGCGAGTACTCCGACAGACTGATCGAGCAGTACGATGTGCGCAGCGGTCAGGGCAGTATGACCACCGTGCGCAGTATGTCCGGCGGCAACCAGCAGAAGGCAATCATTGCCCGCGAGATCGACCGCGACCCCAAGCTGCTGGTGGCAGTGCAGCCCACCCGTGGTCTGGACGTGGGTGCCATTGAGTACATCCACCGCCAGATCGTGGCCGAGCGCGATAAGGGCAAGGCCGTGCTGCTGGTCAGCTTGGAGCTGGACGAGGTGATGAACCTTTCTGACCGCATCCTTGTAATGTACGAGGGCGAGATCGTGGGCGAGTTTGACCCCAAGACCACCACCGTGCAGGAGCTGGGTCTGTATATGGCAGGCGCCCGCAAGCAGGGAAAGGAGGAGCAGTAACACATGAATAAGAAAAAACTTTCCCGCAGCGGCAGCCTGCAAAGCTCTGTTACCAGCGTGCTGGCTGCACTGCTGTGCATCCTGATTGGTTTGCTGGTGGGCTTTCTGGTGCTGGTAGCCATCAACCCCGCACACGCATGGGGCGATGGCTTTGTGCGCATCCTCAAGGGCGGCTTCCACGATGCCCCCTACGGCGTGGGCAAGGAGCTGGCCAATGCCGCACCCCTGATCATGACCGGTCTGTCCGTGGCCTTTGCCTTCAAGACCGGCCTGTTCAACATCGGTGCAGCCGGTCAGTATACGCTGGGCGCTTACGGTGCGCTGTACTGCGCCATCATGCTCAAGCTGCCTTGGTTCGTCTGCCTGCTGGTAGCAGCCGTGCTGGGCGGCCTGTGGGGTGCGATCCCCGGCTTTTTCAAGGCCTACTTCAACATCAACGAGGTCATTACCTCCATCATGTTCAACTGGATCGGCCTGTATCTGGTAAATGAACTCATCTACCAGAACGGCACCGGCCCCATGTACGACGTGCGCAACACCCGTACTTTGAACCTGAGCAAAAACGCCGATTTTGCCCAGTCCCTGATCCCGGACTTCGGCCTGAACAAGCTGTTCCAGACCAACAGCACCACCATTGCCATCTTCTTGGCGGCAGCGGTGGCCGTGCTGATCTGGGTGGTGCTGAACAAGACCACCTTCGGCTACGAGCTCAAGGCCGTTGGCCTGAACAAGAACGCCGCCCGTTACGCCGGTATCAACGAGAAGAAGAACATCATCCTCTCCATGGCCATTGCCGGTGCGCTGGCAGGCTTCGGCGCAGGTTTGTTCTATCTGTCCAACGTGTCCCAGTGGAACCCGCTGAACTCCACCAGCCTGCCGGGCATGGGCTTCAACGGTATCTCGGTGGCACTGCTGGCAAGCTCCAACCCCATCGGTACCGTGTTCTCCGCGCTGTTCATCTCCCACATCTCGGTCGGCGGCTCCTTCCTGTCCACCAAGTTTTACCCCACTGAGATCTCGGATCTGATCAGCGGCATCATCATCTACCTGTGCGCATTCTCCATGCTGTTCCGCGGCAAGATCCAGAGCCTGCTGTTCCGGAATGCCGAAAAGACCAATGTGAACGCAGAGCCTGCGCCTGCCGCAGAAAAGACCAAAAAGGAGGGCAAGTAATATGCTGCTTCTGATCAAATATACCCTGCTGTACGGTATCGTGCTGATGCTGGTGGCACTGGGCGGTATGTTCAGCGAACATTCCGGCATCATCAACATTGCACTGGAGGGCATCATGGTCATCGGCGGCGTGGCCGGTGTGCTTACCCTGACCATGCTGCCTGCAAGCCTGTCGCCCTTCCTTGTGGTGCTGATCTCCATTCTGGTGGCAGCGCTGGCGGGCGTGATCTACAGCCTGCTGTTGGCCTTTGCCTCTATCAACCTGAAGGCGGACCAGACCATTGGCGGTACGGCACTGAACCTGCTGGCTACCGCCATTGCCGTGGTCATCTCCAAGTACTTCAGCGAGAGCGGCAGCGCCAAGCTGAACTATTCCAACAAGCCCTTCCTGTTCAGCATCGGCGGGCTGGAACTCAGCGTGTTCGTGCCGTTGGGGCTGATTTTGCTGGTGGTCAGCTACATCGTGCTGTATAAGACCCGCTTCGGCCTGCGTCTGCGTGCCTGCGGCGAGCATCCGCAGGCTGCGGACTCGGTGGGCATCAACGTTTACAAGATGCGTTACGCCGGTGTCATCCTTTCCGGTGCGCTGGGCGCCGTCGGCGGTCTGGCGTATATCGTGCCCCCGGTGCAGACCTGGAACTTTGAAGTCGGCGTGGCCGGTGCAGGCTTTCTGGCACTGGCAGTTATGATCTTTGGCCAGTGGAAGCCTTTCCACATCTTTGGCGCGGCCATGTTCTTTGCCGTGTTCAAGAGCCTTGCCAATATTGCAGACTCTACCTTCCTTGCGCAGCTGCACTGGTCCAGCAACATCTATAATATGATGCCCTTTGTGGCCTCCATGGTCATTCTGGCCTTCACCTCCAAGAACAGCATGGCACCCAAGGCCGAGGGTATCCCCTACGATAAGGGCTCCCGCTAAGCGTATTCGCTAAAAATCCGTAAAACGAAGGCATCCGCAGCCATCCATGTGCTGCGGATGCCTTTTTTGTACGGGGCAGGGCATATTTTGTCCATATATTTGCCGGCAGAAAATGGCATTTTTACTTGTAAAATACAACAAGATGTGCTATCATTATAAAACGAATGTGTATCTATAGGAACCCGGTGTACATTTCTTGCACTGCGGAAAACAAGAAAGGTGAGTTTCGCTATTATGGACGAAAAAGCAACTATGGGACAGTCGCTCCGGAACATGGAGGACGAAGAGACCATTGATCTGATGGAACTGGCCCGCCTGCTGTGGGCACATGCCGTGCAGATCGTGGCAGCAGCTGTTGCGGCAGCGCTGATCTGCCTGCTGGTGTGTATGTTTGCGCTTACACCCAAGTACCAGGCATCTATCAACATGATCGTGAATACCCGTCAGGACACGACCACCACCTTCACCAGTGATAACTTCAACTCGGCTAAGAACCTGATCAGCACCTATGCGGTCATCATCAAGGGCAACACCGTGCTGAACGAGGTCATTGATGAGTTGAATCTGGACATGACCTACGCCGAGCTGTACGACATGGTGGATGTTGCCGATGTGGACGCTACCCAGATCATGAAGATCACGGTCACCGATACCGATGCAGAGCGCGCAGGCGAGATCGCCCAGACCATTGCCGACATCGTGCCCGACGTGCTGGTGGAAAAGGTGGAAGCTGGTTCCTGCAAGACGGTGAGCGATGTGTCTATCAACCCCAACAAGGTGTTCCCCCAGACCAAGAAGTACGTTGTGCTGGCCGGTCTGCTGGGCGCTGTTCTGGTGTGCGGCGTGCTGGTGCTGGCACATCTGCTGCACGATACCGTTGTGGATGACGAAGATGTTCAGAAGAAGCTCGGCCTGCCCGTGCTGGGCCTGATCCCGGAGGTGTAAGACGATGTGGAATCTGTTTGGTAAAAAGAAAAAAGAAGGCGAGCACCGCACCCTGCAGCTGATCACCGATAAAAAAATGCCCTTTGGCTATGTGGAAGCCTATAAGTCTCTGCGCACCAATCTGGACTTTATGGCAGGCTCCATGGACGTGCACACGCTGGTCATCACCAGTACCGTGCCGGAAGAGTCCAAGAGTAATGTGGCGGTCAATCTGGCACTGACGCTGGCCGAAAGCGGCAAAAAGGTGGCTCTGGTGGACTGCGACCTGCGCAAGCCGGTGCTGCACCGCTACCTGAAGGCAGGCCACAACGTAAAGGGCGTTTCCAATGTGCTGTCCAACCAGTGCACGCTGGATGAGGCGTTGCAGGAGCTGAAGGAAATGAATCTGACCTTCCTGCCCGCCGGTACCCCGCCGCCGAACCCCTCTGAGATGCTGAGCCAGCCGCAGATGCAGGCCATGGTGGATGCCCTGCGGGAAAAGTTCGATTTTGTCATCCTTGATGCACCCCCGGTGTCCGTGGTCACCGATGCAGCCGTCATCGGCCGCTATGTGGACGGCGCAATGTTCGTTGTGCGCTCGGACTACGCCCCCGCCGATGCGGTGCGCGGCGCAGTGAAAAAGCTGCAGGATGCCGGTGTCCGGGTGCTGGGCAGCGTGCTGACCCGCTACGACATGAAGAAGGCACTCAAGGGCTCCAGCTACGCATACAGCTATGCCTACAATTACAACTATGCCTACGAAAAACAGAAGGCTGATGTTACTGAATAAGGAAGCACTGCTATGACCGATCTGCATTGTCACATTCTGCCCGGCATGGATGACGGCGCAAAGGATACAGCAGTCTCGCTGGAGCTGCTGCGCAGGGAATACGAGGACGGTGTGCGCAACATCGCGTTCACCAGCCACTTCAACAGCGAGCGTACCACAGTGGAAGCCTTTACGGTAAAGCGGCAGGCTGCCTTTGAACAGCTGACCGCAGCGCTGGAGGGGCAGCCCATGCAGTTTGATTTCAAACTGGGGGCGGAGGTGTTCTTCTCGCCCGGCCTGTGCGAGCTGGACACCCGGGCGCTGTGCATGGGGGACACCGCTTATCTGCTGCTGGAATTCCCCACCACCCACAAGCCACATTTTATCCGGCAGACCCTGTACAATCTGCAGCAGCAGGGCATCGTGCCGCTGATTGCGCATATCGAGCGCTACCCCTATGTGCTGGAGGATCCCACCCTGCTGTACGACTGGGTAGCCGCCGGTGCCTATGCGCAGATCAACGCAGGAGCACTGCTGGAGCCTAAGCTCTGCAAAAAGTTGTGTAAGTTCATCCAGTGGGGATTGGTTCATGTCATCTCCACCGACACCCATTCCCCGGACAAGCGCCCGCCCCGCATGGCGCAGGGTGTGCAGCAGCTGGAAAAGCTGCTGGGCAGGGAAGCTGCTGCCCGCATCGTGCGCAACGGCGATGAACTGTTCCATGATCAGGAACTGGACGCTGCGACCCTGCATCAGCCCAAAAAGTTTTTGGGCATGTGGGTCTGATCCTAAAGTAAGGAGAAAACTGCCCGGGCAGAGAATTACTCTGCCCGGGCAGCGGATTTTGGTATGAAGAAAAATAAGGTCCTGAAAATCGTGTTGATCGTGCTGGGCGCGCTGGTGGCTCTGCTGGCAGCAGCTGTTCTTGGCGTGCTGTTCTACCTCCACAGTATGGCAGCCGGTATTCCTGAAACCCTGCCGGATGCCCCGGCGGACAGCACACAGGTCACCCTGACGGATGATGAGATCGATAAGCTGCTCAGCGGTGAGATCACGCTGGAGGAACTGGCAGATGAAGCCGCCGCGTCCGGCAGCGGGGAACAGGAGGCATCCGCCAGCGCTCCGCAGCAGGAGACAGGTGCGGTTTCCTCCCCGGCAGGTTCTTCTGCTTCTTCGGGGAGCGCTGCCTCCCGGACGGAGAGCAGCAGTACAGCGTCCTCCAGCAAGCAGGAGACTGCCGGTACAGCCAATTCCGGTACAGAAAAACCGGCGTCCTCCTCCGGCAAACAGGAGGCCGGCTACGAGGCCGAGGTCAAGGCACTGCTGAAGCAGCTGTACAGCGTCAAGGCGCGCGCCGAGGCAGAGCTGAACAGCTGCATTGCCGGAGCAAAGGCAGAGTTCAAATCGCTGCCGGAGTCTCAGCAGACACGGGCGCGCAAGATCTCCATCGTGCTGGCCAGAAGCGGCAGACTGTACGCGATGCAGGCGTCCTACGACAGGGAAGTGGAGAGCATCGTCAGCCAGATGCGCGCCATTCTGACCGCCAACGGCCAGAGCACCGCATTGGCAGATCAGGCGATGGCCTCCTATAAGGCACAGAAGAGCGCCATGTACTCCCGGCTGACCGCAAAACTGTACTCCTGACCCGCAAAACGACCCATGACCACCCACAGCACATCTCCCGGGTACCGACCGTGCCGGAAAGGGGCTGCGGGTGGCTTTGTTTTGCCTTTTTGCTGTAATATGGAGAAAAATGCCAAGGACATGGAGGGATGACTCTGCGGCAGAGACGCTGCCTTTTACGCCGACAGGGGAGGGCGGATTGTACGCGCCAACGGAACAATCCCCCAAAAGGCCGGAAAAGTAGCACTTTTACCTACTAATATACAGGAAATTTGTATAAAGTATAAGATTTCACTCATGCTTTGCTATAATGAAGTGAATTCTTTTCATGTAAATTGACAAAAATCGTGGTTATCCTTATAATAGATAGAGTGTTTCTCGGGTATGGACGATGGTGTTTGTGCAACCGCAAGATGCCATCGTTTTATTATTCGCTTTTCTGTCCGCGTGCCAAGGACAGACGTCCGCTATGTGTGAGGCTGGCGGACTGCGGGAAAGTGTGGCTCGGCCTGAGAGCAAAAACAGTAATTCATTGATAGGATTGGAGTGGCATCAAACGATGGCAAAGTACATCATCAAGCGTGTCGCAATGGGTATCTTCAGTATCTTCATTGTGGCCACGGTTACCTTTTTTGTCATGAACCTGGTCCCCGGTGGTCCGTTCGTGGCAGAAAAGTCCATCAGTGCCGCTGCTCAGCAGGCTCTGGCCGAAAAGTATGGCCTTGATAAGCCGCTGAGTGTGCAGTACGTCAACTACATGAAGAGCCTTTTGCACGGCGATCTGGGTCTGAGCCTGCGTCAGCGCGGACGTACCGTGAACCAGATTATCGCCAGCAAGCTGCCGGTGTCCTGCCGTCTGGCAGGCATTGCCGTGGTGGTGGCTCTGTGCGTGGGCATCCCGCTGGGCTGCATTTCCGCTTACAACCGCGGTAAGTGGCTGGATAACGTTATTATCGTGTTTGCAACCTGTGGCATCGCGATCCCCAGCTTTATTTCCAGCGTGCTGCTATTGTACCAGTTTGGTATGAAAATGAAGGTGCTGCCCACCGTTGGTCTGAACAGCGCAGCCGCCTATATCATGCCGGTCACTGCACTGGCCATCTATCCCTCGGCTTATATCACCCGTTTGATGCGCTCCAGCCTGCTGGACGTTATGGGTCAGGATTATATGCGCACTGCCCGCGCAAAGGGCGTGTCCCAGTTCATGATCCTGTTCAAGCACGCACTGCGCAACGCCATCCTGCCTGTCATCACCTACGTCGGCCCCATGCTGGCCAGCCTGATGACCGGTTCTTTCGTGGTGGAAAAAATCTTCTCCGTGCCCGGTCTGGGCCGCGACTTCGTGTCTGCAATCACCAACCGTGACTACACCATGATCATGGGCACCACCATCCTGCTGTCCAGCATGGTCATCATTGCAAACGTGGTCGTGGATATCCTTTATAAGATCATCGACCCGCGCATCAAGCTGCAGTAAGAGAAAGGAGCGATTTTCATGGAAAACATTAAAAAGAATCCGCTCAGCCTGCAGCTCAACGCGGAGGATTTTCTGCCCGCCAGCAATGAAGAAAAGCAGAGCCTGGTGGTCATGCGCGAAAGCGTCAACTTCTGGAAGGACGGTATCCGCCGCCTGAAGAAGAACAAGATCGCCATGGTCAGCTTTGTGTTCATCATTGCCATTGCCATCTTTGCCTATCTGCTGCCCGCCGTTTGGCCTTACAGCTATTCCGAGCAGATGAAGGGCAGCAACAACCTGAAGCCCTTTGAGTACTCTGCCTCCGAGCAGGCGCGTATCGATGCGGGCGAAAAGGTGTTCCCGCACATTTTGGGCACCGACCGTATGGGACGTGACTTCGCTGTGCGTATCATGATGGGCACCCGCGTCAGCCTGTCTGTCGGTCTGATCGCCTCTGTGCTGGTGCTGATCATCGGCGCCACCTACGGTGCGGTTGCGGCCTTTGCCGGCGGCTGGGTGGATAATATCATGATGCGTATTACAGATATTCTGTACACCATCCCCGATATTCTGCTGATCATCCTGCTGGGCATGGCCCTGAAGGACCCCCTGGATAAGCTGGCCACACAGCCTGGCTTTAAGTGGATGCAGACCCTTGGCCCCAACATGATCTCCATCTTCATCATCTTTGCTCTGTTGTACTGGGTCGGCATGGCGCGTATCGTCCGCAGTCAGATCCTGATCCTGAAGGAGAGCGAGTACGTTACCGCTGCCCGTGCCCTGGGCGCATCCAGCGGCCGTATCATCAAAAAGCATCTGCTCACCAACTGCATCGGTACCCTGATCGTTACCACCACCCTGCAGATCCCGGCCTCCATCTTCACCGAGAGCTACCTGAGCTTCATCGGTCTGGGTGTTGCAGCCCCGCTGCCTTCTCTGGGTTCTCTGGCTACCGATGCCGTCAAGGGCATGAACACCTATCCCCATCTGCTGATCGCCCCCGCACTGATGATCAGCGTGATGATCCTTGTGTTCAACCTGTTCGGCGATGGCCTGCGCGATGCCTTTGACCCGAAGCTGAAGAATTGATGAGGTGAACAGAAATGAGCGAGAAAATTCTTGATATCAAAGATGAACGCCTTTCTTTCTTCACCCCTGCGGGCGAAGTAAAGGCACTGAACGGCGTTTCCTTTACCATGAATCAGGGCGATGTTCTGGGCGTTGTGGGCGAGTCCGGCTCCGGTAAGTCGGTCACCGCCTACTCCGTTATGGGCCTGACCGCTTACCCCGGCAAGCTGGTGGGCGGCAAGGTGTGGTTCAACGGCCACGAGATCGAGAACATGAAGGAGAAGGACTTCCGCAAGATCCGCGGCAACGAGGTCTCCATCATCTTCCAGGACCCCATGACCAGCCTGAACCCGGTGTACACCATCGGCAACCAGATCGTGGAGGTCATCCGTCTGCACACCGATAAGAACAAGGCCGATGCATGGGCACGCGCCAAGGAGCTGCTGGAGCTGGTTGGCATCAATGAGCCTGAGAAGCGTCTGAAGCAGTACCCCCACGAGCTGTCCGGCGGTATGCGTCAGCGCGTGATGATCGCCATTGCACTGGCCTGTGAGCCTAAGCTGCTGATCGCCGATGAGCCCACCACCGCACTGGATGTGACCATTCAGGCACAGATCCTTGAGCTGATGCAGGATCTGCGCAAGAAGCTGGGCATGAGCATCATCATGATCACCCACGATCTGGGCGTTGTGGCTTCCATGTGCGAGAAGATCGCCGTCATGTACGCCGGCCACATTGTGGAGTACGGCACCACCGACGAGATCTTCTATCAGCCGGGTCACGAGTACACCAAGGGTCTGATCAACTCCATCCCCAAGCTGAACACCGCAGAGCACGAGCGCCTTGTGCCCATCGAGGGCACCCCTGTGGACCTGCTGAATCCGCCGGCAGGCTGCCCCTTTGCGCCCCGCTGCAAGAACTGCATGAAGATCTGTCTGAGCAAGATGCCCCCGCGCACCGAGCTCAGCGATACCCACTATACCTACTGCTGGCTGCAGCAGAAGGCTGCATTTGAGAAAGGGGAAAAGGCAGAATGAGTGAACATAAGACGCTGGTTGAAGTCCAGCACCTGCAGCAGTATTTCCCCGCCGGCGGTGTGGGCAAGAACCGCAAGTATGTTCAGGCTGTGGATGACGTAAGCTTTGCCATCCGCAAGGGCGAGACCCTTGGTCTGGTGGGCGAGTCCGGTTGTGGCAAGACCACCACCGGCCGCACCCTGCTGCGCCTGTACGAGCCCACCGGCGGTAAGATCTACTATGACGGCAACCTGCTGTTCGATAAGGACAATAAGATCGCAGTGGATATGCTGCCCTACCGCCGCCGTATGCAGATCGTTTTTCAGGATCCCTACGCAAGTCTGGATCCCCGCATGACCATTGGCGACATCGTGGGTGAGGGCATTGATATCCATCATCTGGCCGAGAACGAAAAGGACCGCCACGATAAGATTATCGCTCTGCTGGAGCGCGTTGGCCTGAACAGCGAGCACGCAAACCGCTACTGCCACGAGTTCTCCGGCGGTCAGCGTCAGCGCGTGGGCATTGCCCGTGCACTGGCCGTGAACCCCGAGTTCATCGTTTGTGACGAGCCTGTTTCCGCACTGGACGTTTCCATTCAGGCACAGGTCGTCAATATGTTCGAGGATCTGCAGCAGGAGATGGGTCTGACCTACCTGTTCATCGCCCATGACCTGAGCGTTGTGAAGCACATCTCCAACCGCATCGGCGTGATGTATCTGGGCAAGATGGTGGAGCTGGCCGACAGCTACGAGCTGATCACCCACAGCATCCACCCCTACACCCGCAGCCTGATCTCCGCAATTCCGGTGGCAGACCCCATTACGGCCCGCCAGTCCAAGCGTATCGTGCTGCAGGGCGATGTGCCCAGCCCCCTGAACCCGCCGTCCGGCTGCCGTTTCCGCACCCGCTGCCCCTATGCAGACGAGCAGTGCGCCAACGAGGTGCCCGAGTTCAAGGAGGTCTCCACCGGCCACTGGGCAGCCTGCCATCACCTGGATCGGGTGAAGTGACAACACTTCACACCAGTAAAAGGTGAAAGCAATTCAACTTAGCGCTGAAATGTTGTCACAAAATGGTTACAGTCCAAGTTTTGGGCTTGTAACCGGTATGAGAACGCATTATAATCATTCGTGTTCCTCCGGTGTACAAATTATTTGCACCGGATCGAATATAGAGGCGGCTGGGGGAACCTGGCACACTCAAATTTGATATAAGGGAAGGATATTATTATGAAACGCATTTCTCGTCGTAATTTCCTCAAGGTTGCAGGCGTGGGTGCCGCTGCTCTGGGTCTGGCAGCCTGTGGCGGCAGCAAGTCCGGTTCTACCGCAACCTCCGGTTCTGCTTCTTCCGCTGCTGGTTCTTCTACCGGTAGTGTCAACACCGCTGGCTTCACCGTCCAGTACGGCCCCAACCCCGAGACTCTGGATCCCTCTTTGAACAGCGCTGTTGATGGTGCCAACACCATCATCACCATCTTCGAGCCCCTGCTGATCATCAACGAGAACAACGAAGTTGTTGGTGGCCAGGCTGAGAGCTGGGAAGCAAGCGAGGACGGCCTGACCTGGACCTTCACCATGCGTGACGGCCTGAAGTGGAGCGATGGTACTGACCTGACCGCTAAGGACTTTGAGTACAGCTTCAAGCGTATGGTCAACCCCGACACCGCAGCTCCCTACGCGGAGACCTGCCTGGGCATGATCGATGGTTTTGACGCAGCACAGGCCGGTGATCCCGATGCTCTGAATGTCAAGGCAAGCGACGACGGCAAGACCCTGACCATCGTGCTGTCCTACCCCTGCTCCTACTTCGACAAGATGGCTGCATTCGCATCCATGAGCCCTGTGCAGCAGGCTACCGTTGAGGCCAACGGCGATGCATGGTGCACCTCCGCTGAGACCTTCGTCTCCAACGGCCCCTACATGATCACCGAGTGGACTCCCTCCGAGCGTATCGTCCTGACTAAGAACCCCAACTACGTTGGCGGCTGGGATAGCTCCAAGATCGTTTCCGACAGCATCACTCTGCTGCTGCTGGAGGACTCTTCCGCTTCCTTCGCTGCTTATAACAGCGGCGAGGCTGTCCTGATCAAGGACGTGCCCACCGACGAGATCCCCAGCCTGACCAAGGCAGAGGATGGCGGCGACTTCTATGTTGACCCCATTCTGGGCACCTACTACGTCAGCATGAACCTGCAGCGCGATGCCTTCAAGGATGCCAAGGTCCGCAAGGCTCTGGCTCTGGCTATCGACCGCGACTACGTTGCCAACACCATCATGCAGGGCACCTACTCTGCTGCTTCCAACCTGGTCGGCCCTAGCATCGTGGACGCGCAGGGCTACTTCTACGATAACGCGAACGGCGGTTCTCCCTACATTGCTGATGACTACGAGGCAAATATGGCCGAGGCTAAGAAGCTGCTGGAAGAGGCTGGCTATCCCAATGGCGAGGGCTACCCCACCATCGAGTACAGCACCAACGATTCCGGCTACCATGTGCCTCTGGCAGAGTACCTGCAGCAGGTCTGGGGGGATCTGGGCATTACCCTGACCATCAGCAAGATGGAGTGGTCTGCCTTCACCGCTGCTCGTCGTGCAGGCGAGTACGATGTTGCCCGTAATGGCTGGGTCATGGACTACAACGATCCTTCCAACATGGTCGAGCTGTTCTGCACCGGCAACGGCAACAACGATGGTAAGTACTCCAACCCTGACTTCGATGCTGCTGTTGAGGCCTCCAAGGTTGCTGATGTCGCCGAGCACTTTGCACAGCTGCACAAGGCTGAGGACATCCTGATGGAGGATATGGGCTGCATCCCCGTTGCTTACTACAACGAGTTCTGGCTGCAGAGCTCTTCTCTGAAGGGCGTCTGGCACAGCCCCTACGGCTACTGGTACTTCCAGTACGGCTACATCGAGGAGTGATTTCCTCCCTGTGCTGTGCAGCGTAAGCTGAACCGTAAACTATAAGCACTAAGCACCCCGCTGACCGGAAACGGTTGGCGGGGTGCTTTTTTGCTGTTGTTTTGTAAAAAAAGACAAGTGCTCGGTTTCGCCGATGCACTCGTCTTTTTATGTAAACCATGCTGAAATAACGATGTCTTGCTTACACGGCAGCCATGGCGGCCAGAACGCTCTGCCAGCTCTTGCTGCGTGCGGCAGGCACCGGCGCGGGGCGGGTGCGCCGTGCAGCAGGGGCACTATGACCGGTTGCAGAGGATACCGTCAGGGCAGGGGAGGGGCAAAAGAACACAGCGGTGTCCTTTGCCAGCCACTGCGCAGCCAGTGCGGCGGCCTGCGGGTCAGACTGCAACGCACGGCGCTCGTTTCCGGCCAGAAAATCAGCCAGCCAGTACAAAATTGCGGCCAGCGGCAGGCAGGGGGAAGCGTCCTGACTCCAGTAACTCCAGCGTGCGCCGCGGCCGAGGTGGCTTTCGACTGTGATCTGTGCGCCGGTGCGGGCATTCTGCGGGATGATACCAACATAGTTCGTGCCGGCGCGCTGCCCCAGTTCCTCCACAAGGCGCTGGGTGCGGGCGGCATCCAGCCGATCCTCCCGGCAGTAGGCGCGGAAGTCGGTCTGGCTGAGCAGGCTGTCGGCACTGGACGGAAAACGTCCGGTCAGCTGCCCATCGGCATTGTGGCACAGCTGCCAGCCCTTGCGGAACAGCTGAAAATTCAGGCAGCGCCGCCCCATGGTGGAGTAGCACACAAGGGCGCTCTGCTCCCCGGGCAGCTGTTTTACTTCAAGATAGGCATCGTTGCCGCAGGTGTCCTGCAAACGGATGGTGAGCAGCAGCTGTGCACCGGCGTGCAGGGTGGACATGGCGTTGTGCATGGCGTCAAAATAACGGGAAGCGTCCATGATTGATCTCCTTCCTAAAAAGCAAACAGCGAAACGTTGTAAAAGTGCCAGCCGGGTGATCGGGCCGACAGGCTGTATAAAACTTCTCTGAACGTAGTATAGCATACTTTTGAGGAAAAAACAACTGCAAGTTTCTTCAAAACGACAAAATTTTGCAAAAACTTATGGCGCAGAGCAAACAGAAGTTCAAAGCATGGTTGTGCTTTGTGATAATCGGTTGTGAAAAATGACCCCTGCGGGAGATGCCGGCTAAGGCAGGAGTTGCTCCCACAGGGGTCATTTTATATTTTTCAATCGCCAAGCTCCCTGATCTCGTTCTGGATCAATCGCCCGGCAGCGCGGGCAAGCTGATCCATGCCGCGGATGCGCGCCATATTTTTGCCGTAGATCTGCGTGGCGGCACCGGCGCTGCTGTCCTCGCCCATAAAAACGGCAGACACCCGCACGCCCTGCCGCTGCAAGGTGCGCACCTGCGCGGCGGTATCGGTAACACCGGCGGCGTCCTCGTAGGCGCAGCCCAGCGGGTTCTCTGCTGTGGGCGGAATGCGGCGGCTGTCGTTGGGGCTGGCATCGGTCAGCAGGATCATCAGATGACGCGGGGCGGGGCCGGGGGCATACCGGATCAGATCGCCCGCAGCTCGCAGCGCCAGACCGTCCCGGTTCCAGCCTGAGGCGAAGTACCGGAAGATGTTCTGCCGGTTCTTGTCCGTAAAACTTTTCAATACCCGCAGTACCGTATAGCCCCGCAGGCTGCTAAAGGCGCTTACCCGCACCGGAATACCGCAGTTGGCCAAGCTTTCGGCCAGAATGACACCCTGCGCCGCGATCACCTCCTGACAGTGCAGGCGGGAGGCGGAGGCGTCCAGCAGCAGGTCCACCGTAAAGGCGGGGCAGTTTTCCTCCTCCGGGCACAAAAACACCCGGCTATCGTTCAGGTAAGGGGCGCGCCACACCCGCCCGGCGCACAGGTTGCCGCTGCGTGCCACCCGCTGGTCGGGCTGCTGATGCACCAGAATACAGTTGCGAATCTGTTCGGTAAGGCGCAGCACCACGCTGCGGTGCAGCTCCTGATTTTTGGCGTAGTAGGCACGGTTGCGTTCGGCCTGCAATTCGGCCTGCTGCGCCAGCTGCCGCGCTTCCGGGGTGGGTGCCTGCGCCGGGCTGGGTACACCGGCGCTGAACCACAAGTGACAGCCCAAATGCACCCCAGTGCACAACTCCTGCTCAGTCTTGCGCAGCTGCTCCGGCGGGTAAAAGCAGCGCCCGAAGCAGCTTTCAATGTAGGCGCGGTCCTGCGCGGCGCGCTGCTTCAGGGTGATGTTTGCCCGGCGCTTGTTCACCGCCAGCCCGCTGCCTGTGGCATCCACCGCACCGGAATGCTCCACCGTCACCCGGTCGGTCTTGATCATCTGGGTGGGCATGGTTTTGGTGGCAAGCTTTGCCCAAAAGCCTTGCAGCCGCAGGTGCAGCGCGGGCTTCTGGCGTACCTTGCCGTCAAACAGGGCGAACTTTGCAAACAGCGCCAGCAGGTCGTTTTTGAGCTGTGCTGGTTCCGGTACGGTCTCCGGTTCCAGCGCGGCGGCAAGGCTGCTCTCGTAAGGGGTCATGACCGGGGCGGTGCGTCCCAGCACCTTGCGCCAGCGCGCAGCCTGCATGGTGTATACCAGCTGGTTTTTCGCCATCCACTCCTGCCGCGAAAGCTTGTACTGGATAGCAAAAAAGTAGTCCGCGTGGGCAAACCGCAGCGCCTCCAGCACCGGGCGGCGGGGCAGCTCCAGCCGATAGGCGGCGTTTTCTAAGTACAGCCACGCCATATCGTCCAGCATGGGCTGGCGTGTGTCACCCTCCCAAGCGGAAAAAATGTCCCGGATCAGCGCGTCACCGTAGTATTTATGCACCAGACCTACGATGCAGTTCATGTAAAAATCAATGGTGCCGTCCGTGTTGCGGGCCAGAAACAGCGGCTCAAAACCGTAGGCTCCGGCAGCGGCCCAGACCTGATTGGCCGCGCGCCGCTCCTGCGCGGTGTAGCTTTGGGCGTCCATCAGGCAAACAGCTTTCCGGCATCCAGCTTGGCCGGGATGCGCGCGGCGATCACGTCCCGGATCAGCCCCTGCTCGTAGGAGTCAAAGGCCTTGTTGGTGATGCCCATATCCAGCGCCGCCCCGGCCGGGATGCCCCGCCGAATCAGCCGCAGCGCGTCCAGCATACCGCGCAGATCCAGCGCTTTGGTAGAAATTTCTGCACTGTCGCACTTTTTCTGCAGGTCCAGAAACAGCAGTGCAAACTGGTGCACATATTTTGCCGAAAGATCCAGGAACTGCGCCCGCAGCAGCTTTTCCAGATTATCCTGCGTGATGGTGGGCATCTGCACCACCGCAAAGCGGGAGGTGAGCGCTTCGTTCAGCTCCCGGGTGCCCGCGTAGCCGTAGTTCATGGTGGCAATAAAGCGGGTCTCCTCGGCCAGCGGGATGCGGTCGTAACCGGGTACGTCGATGGCGCGGCGGAAGTCCAGCACCGCGTGCAGCACCGCCAGCGCCTCGTTTTTGGCCATGTTGATCTCGTCCAGCACGCCAAAGCCGCCGCACTGTGCGCAGCGGTACACCGGCCCGGGACGGAACACCACCTGCCCGCCCGCAAAGGTATCCATGCCGATGAGGGAGGCGGCATCCATGTTTACATGAAAAGAGATGTCCCATGCGGGGCGGCCAAAGGCGGCGGCAAGGTTTTCGGCCAGCACGTTTTTGCCGGTGGCCTTGCCGCCGGCCAGCAGCAGGTTTTCGCCGCAGAGGATGGCCGCCAGCGCCTGTTCCCACACCTCTTTGCCGTAGTAGGTAAAGGCAGGGGCGGGGATGCGCGGGCGCAGCGCCTCGCTGAGCGGATGGGCGGCGCGGTATTCCTGCACCGCCGCAAGCAGGGTGGGGTCTACCCCTTCCTGCCGTAAGGTATCCAGAATATCCGACATTTGTACAAACACCTCGATCTCTGACCGGGCGGGATGAACTGCCCGGTTTTCAGCCTTATCATAGCACAATCGCGGCCATTTGTGTAGGGGGCGTGCGGGGTAAAAAAACAAAGAGGGGCAGCCCCAAGACCGGGGCTGCCCCTCTTCACATGAAAAAGAAGAAAAGAAGAAACGCTTAGAGGATGCCGGAGAAACGCGCTTTATCAGGCGTTTTCCAGACCGGCCATCTGCTTGATGGCCTTCATGGCGTAGGTCAGGGTGCGGCCCATAGCCACACCGGCCATCAGGCAGGGGTAGTTGTTGGCAAAGAAGCTGCCGGACATATCGCCGGTGATGTACAGACCCTCCATGGGCTGGTTGTTGGTGTCCAGAGCCTGACCCTTTTCGTTGATGGCGATGCCCTGCTCAGTGGTCAGCAGAGAAGCACCCAGCCAGCAGCCGTAGAAGGGCGCGGTGCGGATGGCGCTCAGACGGTAAGCGGGCTTGCCGAAGTCCTCGTCGTTCTGCTTATCGTACAGCTCATTGTAGCGCTCCACGGTGGCAAGGAAGGTGTCCTTGGCAGCACCGGTAAAGCCCATCTTGTCGGCCAGCTCGTCCAGCGTATCGCACTTGAACAGTGCACCGGCCTCGATAGCCTCGTCCATCTTGCCCTGAATGTACTTCTCGCCGCCGTTACGGGTCTGGGCAGAGCAGCCGATGGTGTGGAAGCGCTTTGC
>ERZ1026878.993-NODE-993-length-19076-cov-143.243415_pt1 | contig 19076 bp, 10 predicted proteins | sample MGYA00380169_ERZ1026878 | MGnify/ENA primary metagenome ERZ1026878 (study PRJEB33269, sample SAMEA4719805) | human gut metagenome | biome: human-associated habitat; feature: organic feature; material: feces | place: Cameroon | collected 2013-10 ...
TGGAATATCTCCTTCAGATAAGAATCAGTAAAAACGACATTGCTCTTGACCGGCATAGAGATGGGCTCCAAGAGCAACCATCTCTGAATAAAGCCAGCCGCATTAGGCATGACAGCCTGCTTGCCGACTGGTCCGAAATAAGGATTGATGTCTTCAGGTAAATTCCTATTTTGGGCATCCGCAGAGGAATGCCCAAAAAGGAATACACATAAACAAAACAATCTTACTATTTTATTGAAAAAGTTGTTCATAGACTATTCTTTTTATTTTTGAGGTTCGATAATCTGATAACGACCACTCAGATGCATGAAGGCGAAGAGACGCAACAGTCCGTCGTAGTAGCCATCGAAGAAGCCTTCTTTGTCTGGCTCATGCTTGGCATTCCAGAAATGACTGACGAATTCCCTACCCTTCACATGATTGCTGACCAATGAAGCCGCAGCCGAAGTGGCAACAAAACCGATGGAATGGCGGAGTGCCTTAGGAGCCGTACCTGCCGGCAGAATATCTTCTACCATCGTTCCATCTACATTATACTGGTCCAGGAAAGAATCTATACCCTGACTATACAGGAAGTTCTGCAGCGTATTGGCATATTTCTGCTGCCACTCCTTATCCTTACAAGCCCAGGAATAATCGAGCGCTATGTTCATTGGCACTCGCCATGAGTCATAACGGAAAGCATCACCCAGCAACTGACCGGTCTTCATCAGACTGCCATCATAGTTGCAATAGTCCGGGTTCAAACCCGTCTTCTCATTGATACACTTATGCAGGAACTCACGGCTTTTCTCAGCACACTCCTTCCAGAACTGGGACCGTCCGTCGTTAGCCCATTTCGCCCAAACCTCGTAAAAGGCAGGGAGATGGTAAGAAGGGTCGGTAAACTTCCCGCCCCAATGATCGGGCGTAAAGGTGATGAGCTGATGTTCAAGATTGATGAGCGGAGCTGTGCGGTCCATTCCCGCCTTCTGCATGCTGCAATCCAGAATATGCTGCGCTTCCTTCAGATAGTTGATGCCCGTATCATTGCCCCATCGGTTGGATGCAAAGATGAGCGAAGTTACGAAATAGAGTTCACCATCCGATGCGGCTCCCTGCGCATTTCTCGTTCCATCAGTCTTACAGCTCCATGCGAAATAGCCCTTATAAGGTCCTTCCTGATGCTGCATGTATTTCTTGCTCCATCGCCAGAGGCGGTCGAAGATGTCCTTCTTGTCAAACTGCACGGCAGCCATCATTCCATACGACATGCCTTCGGTTCTCACATCATTGTTCTTTATATCGCTGACATATCCCATGGAATCGCCCACCTCGAAATAGACCTTGTTCTTACCGTAGAATACATCATTGAACACTTCGTTCACCTTCCTGTCAATATCAGCCTGCTTATAGCCCATCTCGGCAAAGAGATTGCGATACTGGTGAGTTTCGAAAGCACCCTTTTCCCAAGGCAACGCATCGAAGCCCAGCCAGTCTACCTCAACATCGGCTCCACTCTGCAAGGATACATGGAGATCATGAACGCCCTGAGGAGCATGAAGCACCTGGGCACGGATATTCTTCCAGCCAGCCGACTTCGGAATCTTCACCTTAGCGATGATATTACCCTTCTTGCCATCGGCTCTGACTACGAGCACACCGCCCTTTGAAGACTTGGCACGAACGGTGATTTCTTCCACCTTCTCGTTACCGAAATCCACCTTATTATATATAAGAGCAGTATTCGATTTAGAGAAGAGAGTCTTCCATCCGGCAAAACAGTTGTTTTTATCCAGATAATCAATACCAATACCCTTGCCTTGCAGCGCAGAATAACGGTCAATCTGAATGCGAGAACGAGCGTTCGTCAATCCCACACCTCTTAGCGTAGGTATCACCTTCTGTATCGTTCCGTCAGGATTGAAGTTCAGAGAGTCGATTCGCACCGAGCGGTTCTTGTCGAACTTAGGCGAATAATCATTATGATGATAGAAGAGATACCACTGTCCCTGATATTCTACGATGCTATGATGATTGGTCCAGCACTTCGTAGGCGACTCATCCATGATGATGCCCTTGAATGTGAAAGGTCCCATCGGATGGTCAGCCATGGCATAAGCCAGCGTTTCGGTTCCATCCTTTTCACGTACCCAAGGGAAAGTGAAATAATATTTGCCGTTACGCTCGAAGGCAAATGGTCCTTCCTTGAATCCCTCAGGCAATCCCTCTACCAGTTTGGGTTCCGAGGCAAGTTCCGTCATGTTTGGTTTCAGCTTAGCCATGTGCAAACCAGCTCCAGCCCAGTAGATATAAGCCTGTCCGTCCTTATCTATCAGCACGCAAGGGTCTATGCCGTGCACACCCTCTATGGGTTTCCACATCGGCATAAACGGTCCTACGGGCTGGTCAGCAACCGCCACACCTATTCCGAATCCCTTCTCCTCCCCTTTCGGAGCGGCAGGGAAATAGAAATAATATTTCCCATCTTTCTCCACACAGTCAGGAGCCCACATCGTATAACTGCCGTCCTGTACCCAAGGTACTTTGTCCTGCGAAACGATGACTCCATGATCCTGCCATTCTGTAAGATTGGCAGAAGAGAAAACGTGATAATCTGCCATGCAGAACCATTCCTTCAGTTTCTCGATAGGACTCGGAATGTCATGAGAAGGATAAAGATACATCTTCCCATTGAACACGCGAGCCGTAGGATCAGCAGAATACTGTCCGCTGATAATCGGGTTCTGAGCCGAAGCTCCTGTCGATAACGCCAGCATCAAGGCACACATCCATGTTTTCATACATAAATTCCTTTAAAGAAGAAAAAAAGGGAGTGCTTTTTTTCAAAACACCCCCTAATTGTCAAACAATCTATAGTTCTTTAAACTAAAAACACTATATTAACAAAACAACTTCATGATTACCAACCAGGATTCTGCTTCAGGTTAGGGTTCTTATCCAACACGGTCTGTGGATAAGGGAAGAACTCATGCTTGCCCTCCTTGAAACCTACCTTGAAATTAGTCTCAGGAGTGTTGGTCGTATAGAAACGGCTGTTTGCTTCTGATCCATGCTCCCAAGTTACATCCTGGTCGTCTGCCTTTGGAGCTCTGAAAACCTTATCAAACAAATGTGGCACGACTGTACCAGCCTTAGTCAAACGCTCTTTGGCCTTTGTATCATTCCATCGCATGATATCGAACCAACGACAGCCTTCAAGCCAAAGTTCATATGACTTTTCTTTCATCAACACATCCATATCAACAGTTTCACTGACTGTCTTTGAACCGGCGCGCTCCTGAATCTTATTGATATATATCTTAGCTTCATCCAGATCGCCTGTCTGAATACAAGCCTCTGCATAATTGAGCAAAACCTCAGCGTAACGCATGACAAGATAATTATTCAAGCGAATGTTATCACCATATTTCTTACCTTGAGTATCAGGAGCTCTCATTATTTGCTTGAACGCCAACCAGGTAGAGTTGCCGTAGAGTCCCTGAACAGGGTCATTGATGCCAATCTTGTCACTGGTTTTCTTCTGCTCGTCAGTCATATTATCGATTTCTTTCTTGCCGTAAGGCATATGATAAACCGCATCATCAATATGCTTTAAAGTAGCATTCAAGCGATAAGAGTGATCACCATCATTTTTATAGAACTCGTCACCAAACCACTGAGGCACGCCAAGGCCACCCCAGCCATCAACGCCGCCACAATAAACCTTGTTAGGAGAAACCACAAAGTGATCAGCACGCCAATCCCAATAGTTGGTCTCCATCCAGCTAGAACGCTGAATCATACCACCCCAATTGGACTTACCTGTATTATACTCGAAGTTGATTTCAAATACCTTCTCCTCGTTGGCATCACCCTCGATATGGAAGTTGTCGGCATATTTCTCACCAGGAACAAGATCATACTTCTCCGAGTCTATAACCTTTTTAAGGGCAATTTTAGCCTTGTCATACTGCTTGGCGAAAAGGTAAGCCTTTCCGGCAAGAGCCCATGCAAAGCCCTTGGTTACCTTCACTGCTCCATCCTTGTCATCCTTACTTTTACGCTCATCCAAATCGTTGGCAGCATTCTCACATTCCTGCGCAATCCACTCTATCAACTGTTGGTGATTCATAGGATGCTCAGGATCCTTATCACAATTAAAAGGCTGTGCAGTAGGATCCAGAGCTTTAGTTACCAATGGTGGAGTACCCCAGAGATTAGCCAACAGGAAATAATCATAAGCACGAAGCACACGAGCCTCTGCGGCACAACGTTTCTGCACAGCGGTAGTACCCTTGGCAAAGTGATCGAGTACAAGGTTACAGGTATATACAGAGTGATAGAGGCCTGTGTACATATGCTTTGGCACTTCAGCCTCAGCATCATAATAGAACTGATTGAGCATGATACCAAACGTATTATCACCAGAGTTGGCACCTGCTGCCAACACATCGTCTCCACACTCATTGAGTATCAGTTTCAATGGAGTATAAATACTTGGGCCACCACCATCGTGGTTACGTCCCACCACATTACACATAAAGCCTTCGTATGCAGCAACGAGGGCTGCCTCTGCATCAGCATCGGTCTTATAGAAGTTCTCGGTATATATTACACCCTTCTGCTCTATGTCAAGCTGATCCTCACAAGATGTCGTGAGCGTCATTGTTCCTGTGGCAGCAAGAGCCAATATTGTTGAAAATAATATTTTCTTCATTGTTTTTGAATATTAAAGGTTAGAATGTTACATTGATACCAAATACCACCTTCTTGGAAGTTGGATAAGTACCATTATCAAAACCACGAGATGCGCCACTATTCATAGAAGCGGTCTCCGGATCAGCACCAGGATACTTGGTGATGGTGAAGAAATCATCCAGTGAGCAATATACACGAAGATTGCTGATACCTGCCACGCTAGAGATAGCCTTTGGCAATGTATAGCCCAACTGAATCTGCTTGATCTTGAAATATGAGCCACTGAACACAGCTGCATCAGAACTGAAGAACTTCCAGTCTGTAGCAACCTTTTTCATATCAGGATATTTAGCATTGGTGCGGTCTGCTCTCCAAGAATCCTTCCAGTAGGTATCAATTCCATTGATCAACGGACGGTCAGCAGAAACCATCAAGTTGTAAATCTTGTTGCCAGCAGAGCCTGTTCCAAATACGGTGAGGTCAAAGCCCTTATATTCTGCATTAAGAGTAATACCATAAGTAAACTTAGGAATACCTGAGCCCAAATCCTGCTTATCTTCATCGGTTGGAGCTGAAGTTGTTTCGCCATTCTTATTATAATAGAGAGCGCTACCATCTTCGGCTACACCTGCATACTTGTAACCACGGAAATACCATACCTGATGGCCAGCCTCGAATGTAGGCTTAAGCTGGTTATTGAATCCATCGATACCTATTTCGGTCAAACGGCTTACAAGGTTAGAAACCTCCTTCACCTCATTCTTCAGAGTTGAACCATTTACGGTCACACTATACTTAAAGTCCTTGATGTGATCTCTCCAACCCAACTCGAAATCAAGACCAGAGTTAAGTACCTTACCTGTATTAACAACTCTCTTGTTTACACCAATCTCTGGAATAGGAGTGATTTCAATCAAGAGGTCCTTGGTTGTCTTACGATACCAGTCTAAGCCCAAAGTCAAACGGTCGTTAAGGAATCGCGCATCAAGTCCAAGGTCAACCTGCTCTGAAGTTTCCCACTTCAAGTCTGGGTTAGCAAGTCCAGAAGGCTTAGAACCTAAAGTCAGCTTACCATCTCCGATAGAAGGATTATACTGATAGAAACTCTGATTAAGAGCTATGGTAGAAGCATAACGATAATCGCTCAAGATATTGACGTTACCATTCTGACCCCAAGAACCACGAAGTTTCAAGAAAGAAATGGCATCACGGCTTATATTGTCCTTGAAGAACTTCTCATTGCTGATAGCCCATCCTGCTGAAACTGATGGGAAATTACCCCAACGTGCCTTCTTTGAAAGTTTTGATGTATCGAAAGCATCACGACGGAAGTTAACCTGCATGAAGTAACGGTTGTCATAGCTGTAAGATACACGGCCAAAGTAAGATAACTCTGTGGCATCTGAAGGAGCGTTACCTACATTCTTGGTTGCATCAGCCAACAAGTAGTTGATGTAATGGAAGTTTGGCTCATAAGATGTGAGTATGTTACCTCCTGTAGAACTGATGGAACTGTTATCCCAATGATTCTTGGTAAACGACATACCTGCCATGGCACCAATAGTGTGCTTGCCGATTGTTGTCAAATAGTTGGCAAAGTTCTCCCACTGATAGTACAAACCATTATTGGTATTCGCTTCAATGGTATAGTTTTCACTATGTGCCATAGATGTTAACCAATATGGAGTCTCGTAGTTATGATAGTTACTCTGAGTGATACGATAACCTAAGCGAGAAGTAAATGTAAAGCCCTTGAATGGCTTGATATTGGCAGCAACGGTACCACGTACATTGATACCAGAATTCCATGTGTCATGACGGTCGCGCTGATAGAGAGGGTTACCAGTAGCATCTTCTACATATTTAGAAGTACCATAGTAGTCATTGTTATGGCTTGGATCTCTTGGAACTGGGCCACCGGCTTCTACCTTTGCCTTCATGCCAGGAGCCAAATCCTCCACATTACTGATATAAGCTGGAGTCAAAGGATCGATAGAAACCACAGAGTTCAGCAATGAACCATAACCCTTGGTCACACCTTTGGTCTTCCACTTTTCAAAAGATGTATTAGTAGTCACGTTCAACCACTTATAGATATCATAGTCGGCATTGATCTGACCAGTGAAACGCTTATAAGTATCCTTGCTACCTTTAACGATACCATCATTGTTCAGGATATTCAAGCTGGCGAGGAAACGTCCCTTACCGTTACTTGCCTGCAAGGTGAGACTATGCTGGTGAGCCAGACTGTTCTCAAACACCTCGTCATACCAGTTGGTGTTCTGACCATTATAGTTGTTCTTCTTCAGAAGATCATCGTTCAAGTCGCCCAAATACTTGTGATACTCTATATACTCAGGAGCATCAAAGATATCAGCCCTCTTTCCCAACGACTGGATGGTGAACTTGCTGCTATAGGAAATCTGAGCCTTACCGCCATTGGCAGCACCCGTCTTGGTAGTAATGATAACGACACCATTACCCGCCTGCGCACCATAGATGGCAGCAGAAGCGGCATCCTTCAATACCTCCATGCTTTCAATCATAGATGGATCCAGGTACTGGATGTTATCCACCTTCAGACCATCGACAATGAGCAACGGACCGATATTACCACTATTAGAAGAATAACCACGGATACGGATATCGGCAGCCTCACCCGGACCACCCGAGTTGATAATCTGCACACCGGCAGCCTTACCCTGGAGGGCAGCACCGGCATCGGTTGCTGACAAACCCTTGATGTCATCGCTCTTGATAGATGCAACTGCACCAGTCAGGTCGCTCTTCTTCTGAACGCCATAACCGATGACAACGACATCATTAAGAACTTTAGAATCATCCTTCAAGGTAATGGAAAGGGTTTTACCAGCCTCAGCTTTCACGGTCTTAGGCTCCATACCCACATAGGTAATTGTCAATGTTGCATCAGGTGCAGCATCAATGCTAAACTTACCATCCAAGTCGGTAATAACACCCAGCTTGCTACCATCTACTTTAACAGTAGCACCAATCACAGGTTCTCCACTTGGATCAGTCACTATACCTTTTACTATGCTCTGAGCCGAAACTCCCAAAGGAAGCAAACAGAGCAGGAATAGCAAAACAAACGGCTTTTCAATCATTTTTAAATTCTTCATCTTAAAAATAGATTAATAGTTTTACTTACTAGTCAGTTGTTTAATACTACATTATTATATTCTACATCCTAAATTTTCAAAAATTTCATTAAGGATGCTGAAACACGTCGCAAAAATAGATAAAAACATTAAAACGCATTTTATCTCAAGTAACAAATACTTTATCAAACATAACATCTACCCAAAAAGAAACAAAATGAAACATATTCTGAAACCTGAGAAAAAAGAATCACCTTATTATATAACAAAGGGAAAAGTTATTGATATATGAGACAAAGCACGTATGGAAATCTTTTCATAACTTTGCAAACAGAACAGAAGATGAAAATCAATCTAATAATTTAATTAAATATAAACAATGAATAGATTATCAATCTTAGCATCGATGCTCGCGATGGCGTGCCTACCTATGATGGCACAGAAAACGGGCAGTAAGGTTCAGGAAAAGCCTGATCCTAATTTTCAGATTTATCTCTGCTTCGGACAGTCGAACATGGAAGGAAATGCGGCTATCGAAGACATCGACCGAACGGGCGTAAACCCGAGATTCCAGGCTATGTATGCCGTGGATGATGAAAAAGCAGGATGGAAGAAAGGACAATGGCACACCGCTGTGCCACCACAGGCAAGACCCTCTACAGGACTGACTCCTATTGACTATTTCGGAAGAAAGATGGTGGATAACCTGCCAGACAGCATCAAGGTGGGAACCATCACCGTGGCCGTGGGCGGAGCCAGCATCGACCTCTTCGATAAGCGTACCTATAAGGCTTATCTCAAGAAACAACCCGACTGGATGAAGAACTTTGCTTCCCAGTACAACGGAAATCCATACGCCCGACTGATAGAACTGGCAAAAATAGCCAAGAAGCAGGGTGTTATCAAGGGCATTCTCCTGCATCAGGGCGAAACCAACAACGGCGATGCCAACTGGCCTAACCGAGTAAAGACTGTATATAACGACATCTTGAAGGATTTGAATCTGAAGGCAGAAGACGTACCTCTGCTCGTAGGCGAAACCGTACAGAAGGATATGGGCGGAAAATGCTGGGCACATATCGCCATCGTTGATGATATTGCCAAGACCATTCCTACAGCCCACGTCATTTCTTCAAAGGGCTGTCCACAGCGTGGCGACGGTCTACACTTCATCGCAGAAAGCTACCGCACCATGGGCAAGCGCTATGCAAACATGATGCTCGCCCTGCAGGGAATCATTCCAGACAGCAACTATCCGCGTGTAGATAAGGACCGCAGAGCTTATGTAAAGCTCCATGCTCCTGAGGCAAAGAAAGTAATCTTCGACATCTGCGGCAAGCAATATGAGATGAAAAAGGATTTGGATGGCGACTGGTACGGCGTGAGCGATCCGCTGGTAGTAGGATTCCACTACTATTTTCTGAATGTAGATGGCGTGCAGGTTGTTGACCCTGCCAGCGAAACCTACTTCGGCTGCTGCCGTGAAGCAGGCGGTCTGGAAGTACCAGAAGGAGCAGAAGGCAACTACTATCGTCCTCAGCAGGGCGTAGCCCATGGTCAGGTTCGCTCAGTGTCTTACTATGCAGCCTCTCAGAAGCAGTTCCGCCGCGCCATGGTTTACACCCCTGCCGAATATGAAACCAACACCACCAAGCGCTATCCTGTGCTCTATCTGCAGCATGGCATGGGCGAAGACGAAACGGGCTGGAGCAAGCAGGGAATGATGCAGCACATCATGGACAACCTGATAGCAGAAGGCAAGGCTGAGCCTATGATTGTTGTCATGGAGAGTGGCGATGTAAAGAAGCCTTTCGTTGCCCGTCCAGGCAAGAACGTAGATGAAGAGCGCAGTCACTATGGAGCTTCTTTCTATGATGTGATTATCAAGGATCTGATTCCGATGGTTGACAAGACATTTCGCACTTATACCGACCGTGAGCATCGTGCGATGGCAGGTTTGTCATGGGGCGGTTGCCAGACATTCAATACGGTATTGCCTCACATGGACAAGTTCTCTGCCCTTGGAACCTTTAGCGGTGCACTCTTTGGCGTGGATGTAAAGACCTGTTTCAATGGAGTTTTTGCCGATGCAGAGAAATACAACAAGAACATTCATTATATGTTTATGGGCTGCGGTTCGGAAGAGAACTTCGGTACCGAGAAGATGGCACAGCAGTTGAAGGAGCTGGGCATCAAGCTCGATGTTTACGTATCACCAGGCACTCATCATGAGTGGCTCACCTGGCGCCGCTGCTTCAAGGAATTTGTTCCTCACCTCTTTAAGTGGTAAACAAACTATCAGACATAATAAATCCCAGAACCGCTTGGAAGAGCGATTCTGGGATTTATTTATATACTTCTTGCCATTGAATTCCCGCACTGAAATTACGTCACGACGTATCTTTTACTACGTCCGGACGTAACTTTTGCTGCGTCGGGACGTAGCAAATGCTACATCGGGACGCATTTTTTACTGCATCAGGACGTAGCAAATCCCTCAAAAACACCGTTATTTTGCTGATTTTATGCCAAAAGTGGTAATAGGTGGCAATAAGGTGACAATAAAAACACCCCTTATTGCCACCCGTTATCCTCTAATAATCAAAGTGTTAAGTATAAGCGTGGCAAATGTGACATTAAATTAGAAAAATATACACATGTAATACTACAGAATACTGATATAGCTCAGTCAGCTAACTCAAGTAGTTCAATCAGCTAACCCAAGTAGTTCAGTAAGCTAACTCAAGTGACTCAATCAGCTGACGCAGATATCTCGACAAGCCGAAGGATACGTCTCCGTTAGCCTACGGAGTCGTATCCGTAACCCAACGGAGTTATATCCTTAACCCAATGCAGTCATATTCTTAACCCCACGCAGTCATATTCTTAACCCCACGCAGCCATATCTGTAGGCAAACGGAAGCACATGGTTGACAAGACATTCCGCACTTATACCGACCGCGAGCATCGTGCGTTGGCTGGATTGTCATGGGACGGTTGCCAGGCACTCATCATGAGTGGCTCACCTGGCGCCGCTGCTTCAAGGAGTTTGTTCCTCACCTCTTTAAATGGTAAACAAATTATAGTACGATGCGAGCATTGTAAAACGTCTCATCTATTACTTGATAACCATCTTTTTACCATTCTTGATCACAATGCCCTTGTAGTTCTTACCTACCTGCTGACCAGCGAGGTTGAAGCACTTGCCATCCTGGGCAACCTTCAGATTCTCTACCTTAGAAATACCGGTAGCTGTAGTAGTTACACGCTTGATACTTTTGATATTAATAACAGCGGGATATGTGGCTTGCTGATCACAAGCTTGAAGAACTATACTGGTAACATCTTGAGGCTCATCTTTATACTCCTTGTCTTTCACGTTGTTTTTATATCCCCAGCCAGTAAAACTACAATCTTCCTTTGACACTGTAAAACTAGCCTTATTGTCCTTTACGTCCAAAGGCTTGTATCTCATGGTACTATTACCACCTCCATACTGATTAGGAATAATACAATTGACACAGATTTGCAAGGCAACAGCAGGAGTAGCACCAAACTCGATAGTGTAAGTCTGGACAGAACCACTCTCACGAGCATATGTCAAATCTTTGTCCTCACTATCTTTCAAGTTACTGCCTGCATACAAAGCCTTAGCAGTCAACTTGTCTGTAGACTCAAATGTTCTACCAGGCCATTCAAACGCCACGCCGTCATCAACAAACATCTGTCCCCATTCTGAATTACCTGATGTGACCTTAATCACATCCTCTGTCTGAGCGTTAACACCAACTGCCATCAATGCGGCAGCAATCAAAGTAAATAACTTTTTCATAAGCTTTACAATTTGTTATTAAGTTAATAAATCCAGTTATAAAATTGAGAAGTTTCTCATTTCCACTTGCAAAAGTAACAGAAAAGGCTGAAAAAGACTTTGCGGGGTGTAACAAATACTTTGTGAGAAGCACCAAATAGATTTGATAGCCAACATTATAACGAAAATGATACACCATCAAACCTATTTGAAGAGGAAATCAGGAAAAGTCAAATAAACGAATATTCCAGATTCCCCAAATGTTTTTGCCCAAAATGTTCCAGATTCCCCAAATGTTTGGTCAAAACAGAGGAAAAATATACAGATTTATCAACATCATTACGTTTGAGCAGCGTTTACATAATTTATGGAATATTCCCTCTATGCAGCCAGAGCCTATGTGAAAGATTTTAGCACGAAAACGCACTTTTTCTCGAAAAAAAGTGAGAAAAAGTGCGTTTTCGTGCCATTTTTATTTCTTTACTTACATAGGAATTTTTCAACCATAGTCAACAGTTGTTTCTCTGTAAGATTAGCGATTCCGATACTCTCTATAAGGGAAAACTCATTCTTGTTTTTGCTTATCACAAACTTCTTTTCCCTGCCATCAATCTTTGCACACAAATGAAAGTTGCCCTTGTAGGCTTGCTCTATATGTACATCGCTCACTTGATGACCATTAATCTCTACAGATAACGTCGGTTTATCATCTTCATACTCACCCCATTCTTTCAGATGAGAAAGGATGGTAGACTCCACTCTGCCTATCCATTTTTCATCCACTGCATATTTTACAGCCACAGTTCTAAATTGCAACAAAGCATTCTTTACATCATTAATCAGGCTTTCTGGCTTTCGAATACCATTATCGAATGCAAATTGCAAGACATCCTCTTTTGAAATATTACGCAGTTTGGACCTGATAAACATACAGTGGTCTTGATTGGGCTGCACTCCACCCATATTGAGGATATAGGTAAGATCATAAGCAGGTGATAACCGCCAATTACCCATCCTATCCATCATGAAGGAGAAGTTTTTGTTGTGATCATCAGTATTGTTTGCCAGCACGTTGAATATCATTCTTCTATAAACCTCTTCACAATCAGCCTCAGGCAAATGGAGCGACCTGCAAACAGAAATAAGTTGCTCATAACTATTTGCCTCAGGATACATAGCCGCCAAAGTTTGAGTATGAAGCTTCTTCCCATCTTTTCTATCAAATCTCTGCGTCATGAAGTGCTTGCTGCCATCAACCATCAAGAGTTCAGAATGCATCATATTGATGCCAGCCTTGACGGCAAGCTCGTAGTATGTCATTTCTAGTTCGGCAGAGTTGAAATCAGCATTTCCAAACTTCAACAAGTAGTAATCATATCCATCAAGATCCGAGATTTGTCCACTTCTTATCTCACCATCAGCCGAATTGATAGCAATAATAGCCTTAGGCTGCCTGCCACCAGCAGAAGTTCCCACAGTCAAGAGCGACTGCATAGTAAGAGATTCCTCTGGTAAAATCAGAGCCTCCTCTCGTTCAGTAAATATGCGTTCAGCAAGTGCAACCAAGGAATTGACATCAATCCTCTCTGATTTCTTACTCCTCTCATACTCTGGGACAAACTCCAAAGCACCCATTCCTCTTCTACCGATAAATGACAACTTATCAAGAGGAGAAATTTCCGTATTGGAGAGATGATTCTGCTGTCTCCAAAGATCAAACAACTGATTGCCCCAAGAATCAGGCAATGAGTCAGCCAGGAAAGCAGGAAGTTTTTGATAAATTCTCTGTTCCTCTCCCCAAATAGGCATAAGTCCTCTATTGTTGCGTATGGATGCCCATAGAGGAGATATATCAATACCCCTATGCACAAAAGTTGGATTATAAGTGAAGTAGGACATTTGCCTTTTGTCGTCCCACGACAACCTACCAACTTCCTCATCCCACAAGATTACTTTTAAAGTCTTAACCATAAATCATTCGCTATTATCAGTGTCTAATTCTTTGTACCTTTTTATCTCCCTTGGTCATCAAGTAAGGGGATGGTGGCAATTCGGGCATTAAGTTATCAAGCGCATTGATCTGTCCCACCACCTTGAGCAAGAGAATCAATGTAGAAAGTGATATGTTTCTAGCACATCCATTCTCAAACTTGTGGATAGTAGTCATACCAATGCCTGTCAGTTCAGCCACTTCCTTCTGTGTCAAATTGCATCGCATTCTGTATTCCCTAAAGCGATTTCCCAGCAATCTCACCAGTTCCGGAGTAGAATATTCATACAAATCTTTCATATACTTAACTATCATTTAAGTAAACATTAAGCCATAAAATAGCCATTATATATCATTATAGTGATATTTAAGCGCAAAGATACAAAAAAGAAGTGATACAACCTCAAAAATCAGAATTATTTTTCATTTACTGACACACATTTAACATATTGCAAGACAAATGTTACAAAGCAAAAAGGTTGACCGTGTCATCACAACACAGCCAACCTTAACGACTAACATCTTTTTTCGGTTAATCTTTGTATGATAAACCTAAAACTAATGTCTTTTAGAGTATTTACTTGGCTTCCTTCCAATATTCTGGAGCACCAAGACCTGCTGCAAAGCCACCATAGGTGTGCTTGCGATAATAATCCAAATCCCAGAGGCCTACTGGCAAACCAGCACGCCAACCACTATTGGCAGGACTGTCAGTAGCACACCACTGGCAGATACCCCACTGCTGATTCTCAGGAACAATCTCAAGATACTTCTTGACGATAAACTCGTAGTAAGCACGCATTGCCTTGTGCTGTTCCTCGGTCATATCAGTAGTATTTACAAGGTTGCCGTTCTTATCCTCCAAGCCCATATCCAACTCAGAGATACGAACCAACTTATGTGAATCAACCATCAGGTTGAGCATGTTCACGTAAGCATCCTCTCTTTTCTTCTGCTCAACAGGATCCATGCTGCAAGTAACGTGCATCTGACTGCCAATACCATCAATCTTGGTTTTACCGTCCTTCTCCCACTCCTTAATCCAGTGAATCAAGCTCTTGAGCTTCTTGTTCTGGTCGTAAGCAGTTTCGAGGTTATAATCATTGATGAAGAGCTTCAACTCATCAGGATTTCCACCAGCATCAGCAAAGCCCTTGCGAGCTGCAGCTACAGCAGTGCGAACATAATCAAGGTCACCCAGGTAATCCTGCCAGTAGAAATTGTTCTTGGCATCATCGGCAGAAACTGTACCACGTGTGGCAGACTGGAGAGGGTAGAATTCGCCATTATCTTTACCAGAGATAGCCTCGTTTACAACATCCCAAGCCTTCACCTTGCCCTCGGTAGCTTCCATCATGCCGTAAATCCACTTCTGCAAAACAGGAGTAAGAATGTTCTTCTTCTCCTCATCTGTAAGAGGAATGGTATTTGAAGACTTCGTGTAGTAAACTTCAAAATCATCAATATAGAGGATACCAGCATATTTACCGATATTCAGCAGCAGGCGCAAGGCATTGTCACCATTACATTTGGTAGTCACATCAACTTCCTTCCAATCAGTTGTAACCTTGATGGTAGGGAAGTCACCACAGCCTTTGTATCCGTCAGGATTCTGGAATCCAGCACCAAATTCACCAGCTACAGAACCCTTGATTTTCATCTTCAAGTGATAGGTTGTACCATTCTCGAAAGTGAAACCTGGTTCATAGTTAACTTGTGCATCCCAGGGGTTTTTCTTGGCTGCGTTGTTACCAACCTCACAAACACCATTTACAATCTTTGGCTTATTATCCATACCCCATCCACCAAGGTTCTGACCATCATCAAAGGTAAGATGCCCAACACTTACAGGGATTTCAACCACTTGACTTTCGGCCACTTCTTGAATTTCTGAAGTTACAGTATGCCAGGAATAAGGTTTATTACAAGGAACTTCGTCCTCTTTTATGTCACCATTTACGATCAAATTATTGGTAGAACCTTCTTCACAAAGACTCAAAGACTTGATGTCCAGTTCGCCGCCCAGTTTACCTGCAGCAAAAACAAAGTTCTCATAATTTGCTGTCGGAGTAAATTCAACGGTATATTCATTCCATTGAGTACCTACTGAAATCGAACCTAAACCTGCATCACCTGGAGCTCCCCATAGAATTAAGTCAAAAGGAGCAGTAGCTTTTGCATTCATTGTAAAGACATACTTTTTCCCTTGAGATAACTGAGCAGGGAAATATAATTGAGCATCCCAATGACCACCAGCCTTATTATTCTTAATAACCAAGCAACGTGTGACATTAGAAGAAGGAGGTAACTCCTTATCTGCAATCAGTCGCTTCAGATACTTGTTAGGCTGCTGTGAGTGCCATGCCAATGTATGACCATATACAGAAAGACCTGCATCGGTAGCATTCTTAACATATTCACTTACTTTATCAAAATTCATGCTACCATCATCAGCAACACAAGAAGACATCTTCATGGCGTTGCCGGCTACAGTCTCGTTAAAATTGCTGTTGGTCAAAGCATACACCAGTTCCTTCTTGTTATATTCATCTACAGTAGTTCCGATTCCGAGGTGGAAGTTTGGACGGTCCTTGATGTATTCCTTCAAGGCATCATATTGCTCCAGATAACCATACTGCGCTTCCTTATCAGGACGTACGGTCTCGAAATTCTGGTCGAAGTGGTCTGCACAAGAGGCCAAAAGCATGGCCCCGAGTGCAGATACTAATATTTGTTTATTCATAACTTATGCGATCATTAATTATTATAGGTATAAGAGAACTCCTCTAAAGTTACTCCACTACGCCACCAGACGAGTTTCTCGTTCAAACTCTTCTTTACACCATCAGCGAAGGTGATTTCGGCGTTGAGTTCCATCAGGTCACGATCCTTATTATTCCACGAATGGATACCATCGTCAGCCCAAGAGCCTGAGCCTGTAGCCTTAACACCTTCGGTGAGCGAAGTGATGGTACACTTTTCGTTGGCATCGAAGGTGAGCAGGAGGTCTGCCTTGTAGATGGTACTGCCCTCCTGAAACTCTACAGTATAAACAGAGCTGTTCAGGGTGCGGGTAGTAATCTGAACCTGTGAAGCCTTCTCGATGTTGTCGGTGCTTGTATTGTGATTTGTCAACCACCAGCCACTATACTTGTTCTGATACTTCACGCAGTACATCACGTAATCCTTAGGAGCTGTTTCCCAGATGGATGTATTGGTACGAGAGCCTGTAGCACCTTCTTTCAGAGTACCGGCAGAGATTCTGTCGAAGCCCTGCTGATCGGTCATCACCAGAGGAATCACGTAGGTATTCTTCACGGCATCAGGGTCGTTGAAGAAAGCATCAGTCAGCTGCACTACTGTCTCACCCGTCATTCCACCCTTGAAATCGAGTTTGTTGGTAGAAAGAGAGTAATATTCTGCAGGCATTGCCTTTACAGGAGTACCATCGGCAAAAGTAAGATGATCGCACAGACTGTTATCCACAGCTACGTTCACATAACCTTTTCTTCCATTGTAAGAGCCGGCAAAAGTTGCCTTGATTTTGCATTTATGCTCCTTATCGAGAGAGGTATCGTATTCATCATCGCCCAAGACGATGGTACGAACCGGACTCTGATAAACGAACATGGCAGTGGTTCCACCCTCGTAATCATCGAAAGCCTGGTCTCCATTCTCACATGCTGTGAAAGAAGCCATCAGTGTCAGAAGGGCTGCCACCATTTTGATATATCGTTTCATAATCATTAGTCTTTATTTATAATATTAGCCGTTTATTATTTCCAACCATCGTTCTGCTTGAGGTTGCTGTATTTCAGAATCTCAGAGTATGGGATAGGACCATAGTACATATAGTCTGAATAGTTGCGTTCCTCAGCGTCGAAAGTCTTGTAGATGTATTTGCCTGTTGTGGCATCTGTCGTGATGTTGATACCCTTGGCAGCCTCATTGAGTTTAGGGAGCTCAACCTTCCAGCGACGCAAGTCCCAGAAACGATGATTCTCGAAGCAGAGTTCCAAGCGACGCTCATTGCGAATCAACTCACGCATCTTGTCCTTGTTCTGTGCGCACTCTTCCAAGTATGGGTCTTCACCAAACTCACCAATGCCTGCACGCTCACGGATTGCCTTGATGACATCGTAAGCAGAATAGTTGGCTCCACCTACATTAGCCTTAGGACCCTGAGCCTCATTGGCAGCCTCAGCATAGTCAAGCAAGATTTCCGTAGTACGGATACGAGCTGACAGATGCTTCTGCTTGGTTGCAGAGCTTGGATTGAGGTTCACATCAGGACGGAGCAACTTGCGGAGATAATAACCAGTCTTGGTTGATTTTCCGTTCTCCTTGTTCAAGCCATCCAGAGTTTTGGAATCGGCAGCTGTATTTACCACTCCATCAGTAGAACCGATTTTATCGCCATTTACAAGAATGTAGGCAGCGAGACGTGGGTCACGGTTCTGATAAGGATTCTTGGCATCGTATTCTGCATTAGCATCAGTAATAGGATAACCGTTTGCCATAGGGAACGCATCCACCAGGTTCTGGGTTGGATTGAGCTTACCGCTACCATAGAGCGAAGGAGGATAGTTATCTGTCTCCAGAGTGTTGCTTTCATCAACGTTTCCACGCCAGATAATCTCCTTAGGATTCTCGGATGTAGCACCCAAACCGTCTATGAGCGACTTATTGCAGAACCACTTCCATCCGTCAGGATCCACTGCATCCAAACCACCAAACTCGCTCAGGCAGTTGGCAGCATATTTGGCAGCATCCTCATAAGAGGCTACACCGGCAGATGCATAAGCAGGAGAAGCGGCGAGGATGGCGAGCTGAGCCTTGAAAGCCGAGATGATGCGACCGTCAATCTTGCCACGATGGTTGGTACCGAAGGCACGATTGTACTCTGCATTGGTAGCACCCTTCTGGGCATACTTGGCAGGAACCTTATCCTCATCCACATCGGCATACTGCTCAGGCAAATACTTCAGAGCCTCATCAAAATCAGACATAATCTGATCGTAGCACTCCTTGAAGGAGTTACGTGGAAGATTGAAATCAGACTTTGAATCTTCTGAAGAAAGATGGATAGGCACACCCATCAACTGACCATCTACCATTCCGGCATGAGCACGGAGCAAGTACATCATGTGTAAGCCACGCAAAGCATAGGCATTACCCTTGTAGTTGTCGCAATACATCTGATTGAGAATCTCACTTGAGTAAGACCACTCAACCTTATCACAGTTTTCCAACATCAAGTTGCAGTACTGGATGGCATGATAACGTCCATCCCACTGTGAAACAGGGTTCATATTGGCAGCCCAAGAACCTGTAGCCATCTTCTTATGGTTGAAATAGTCGCCTGAGTTTTCGTTGGTGACAGCATCATCTGTAGCCACATCAGTATATGGAGAGGTGCTATATGGCAGAGCCAGGTAAGCATTGTCAAGAATACCACGGGCAAACGTAGGATCCT
>ERZ1026878.994-NODE-994-length-19068-cov-14.019671_pt1 | contig 19068 bp, 18 predicted proteins | sample MGYA00380169_ERZ1026878 | MGnify/ENA primary metagenome ERZ1026878 (study PRJEB33269, sample SAMEA4719805) | human gut metagenome | biome: human-associated habitat; feature: organic feature; material: feces | place: Cameroon | collected 2013-10 ...
GTCTATTGGTTCTTTTCTTTGGCTTCTTGCTGAGGCTTCGGAAGTCATTCTTTTGTCTCAGCGCTTGGCGCTCAAGTATAATACCACATGCCTGCCCGTTTGGCAACCCCTTTTTTCAACTTTTTTGCCCTCTTTTTTCGCTTTGTCTCTTTTTGCTAGTTTTTTGTTTCTTTTTAGCCCTCTCTTTGACAAGCTTGGATACAAGGTCTTCTCCGGGGCTTTTCCTGCTGTTCTGTCCCTATATAATGTAATAATATAAGAGCTCCGTATAGATGCCAGCGGATATTACGAGCCGGAATGCGGATACTATCCCTGCACTGCTTGTCAAGACCTTTGCGTTCAAATTTTGCCCTGAAAATTTCTCCGTATTTTTGGTCAAACTTCCGAAACACAAAATGTAGTGGTCTATCCATTGACATATCACTAAATAGTGATATGATAGAAGCACATTCAAACGAATTGATTCCACGGCATTTTGCGGGCGGCTCTGGCAAAAAGGGGACGCCCGTTTGAACTGCGGCAAAGAGTGCAACCCGATAAAAAGATGGAGGAAAGCCATGAAGATCATCAAGCGCAACGGCTCGGAGGTTCCTTTCGATATTACCAAGATCATCACCGCTGTTACCAAAGCCAGCGATTCCGTAAGCGGCAAGAGCCGCCTGACCCGCGAGCAGATCACCCAGATCGCTGCGGAGGTCACGGACCAGTGCCAGTCCCTGAACCGCGCGGTCAGCGTGGAAGAGATTCAGGATATGGTGGAGAACAAGTTGATGGACATGAAGGCCCACGACATTGCCCGCCACTACATCACCTATCGGTATGTCCAGAGCCTGAAGCGCCAGACCAACACCACCGACGAGCGCATCCTGAGCCTGATCGAGTGCCAGAACGAAGAGGTCAAGCAGGAGAACGCCAACAAGAACCCCACCGTGAACAGCGTTCAGCGCGACTACATGGCCGGCGAGATCTCCAAGGACCTGACCGCCCGTCTGCTGCTGGACCCGGAGATCGTCAAGGCCCATCAGGAGGGCCTGATCCACTTCCACGATTCCGATTACTTTGCCCAGCACATGCACAACTGCGATCTGGTCAATCTGGAAGATATGCTCCAGAACGGCACCGTCATCTCCGGCACCTATATTGAAAAGCCCCACAGCTTTTCCACCGCCTGCAACATTGCGACCCAGATCATCGCACAGGTGGCGTCCAACCAGTACGGCGGCCAGAGCATCAGCCTGACTCACCTCGCTCCCTTCGTGGATGTCTCCCGCAAGAAGATTGCCGCCGAGGTCGAGACCGAGATGGAGGGCCTGAACGTCTCCGCCGAGCGGAAGAAGGCCATCGTCGAGCGCCGTCTGCGCAACGAGATCAACCGCGGCGTCCAGACCATCCAGTATCAGGTCGTCACCCTGATGACCACCAACGGTCAGGCTCCGTTCATCACCGTCTTCATGTATCTGGGAGAGGCCCGGAACGCACAGGAGAAGGCCGACCTTGCCATCATCATCGAGGAGACCATCCGCCAGCGGTATCAGGGCGTCAAGAATGAGGCGGGCGTCTGGATCACCCCGGCCTTCCCGAAGCTGATCTATGTGCTGGAAGAGGACAACATCCGCCCCGGCACCCCGTATTACTACCTGACCGAACTGGCCGCCAAGTGCACCGCCAAGCGGATGGTGCCCGACTACATCTCCGAGAAGAAAATGCTGGAGATGAAGATCGACAAAAATGGCGAGGGCCATTGCTATACCTGCATGGGCTGCCGCAGCTTCCTGACCCCGTATGTGGACCCGGAGACCGGCAAGCCCAAGTATTACGGCCGCTTCAATCAGGGCGTCGTCACCATCAACTTGGTGGATGTGGCCCTGTCCTCCGGTGGCAACTTTGAGAAGTTCTGGAAGATCTTCGACGAGCGTCTGGCCCTCTGCCATCGTGCCCTTCAGGCACGCCACAAGCGGCTGCTGGGCACCCCCAGCGACGCTGCCCCGATCCTGTGGCAGTACGGCGCGCTGGCCCGTCTGAAGAAGGGCGAGAAGATCGACAAGCTGCTCTTCGGCGGCTACTCCACCATCAGCCTCGGCTATGCCGGCCTGTATGAGTGCGTCAAGTATATGACCGGCCGCAGCCACACCGACGCCGGTGCCAAGCCCTTTGCTCTGAGCGTGATGCAGCACATGAACGACAAGTGCAATGAGTGGAAGAAGGCCGAGAACATTGACTACTCCCTCTACGGCACCCCGCTGGAATCCACGACGTACAAGTTCGCCAAGTGCCTCCAGAAGCGGTTTGGCATCGTGCCCGGCATCACCGACAAGAACTATATCACCAACAGCTACCATGTCCATGTGTCCGAGCCCATCGATGCCTTCACCAAGCTGAAGTTCGAGAGCGAGTTCCAGAGGCTGTCGCCGGGCGGCGCCATCAGCTATGTGGAAGTGCCCAACATGCAGGACAATCTGGAAGCCGTCATAAGCGTGCTGCAGTTCATCTACGACAACATCATGTACGCCGAGTTGAACACGAAGTCCGACTACTGCCAGTGCTGCGGCTACGACGGCGAGATCAAGATCGTTGAGGATGACGGAAAGCTGGTGTGGGAGTGCCCCAAGTGCGGCAACCGCGACCAGAATAAGCTGAACGTCGCCCGCCGCACCTGCGGTTACATCGGCACTCAGTTCTGGAATCAGGGCCGCACGCAGGAGATCAAGGACCGCGTTTTACACCTGTAACCTTCTCAGGCGCATCGCGCAAGTGATGACGGAAGGAGTCAGTTTTCTGATATTTACCATGAATTACGCTACCATTAAATACTATGACATCGCCAACGGCCCCGGCGTGCGGACGAGTGTATTCGTCTCCGGGTGCCGCCACCACTGCCCCGGCTGCTTCAACGAGGTGGCATGGGATTTCGGCTACGGCAAGCCCTTCGACAAGGCCATCCGCAACGAGGTCTTCGCCTCCTGCCAGCCCGCCTACATCACCGGGCTGAGCCTTCTGGGCGGCGAGCCCATGGAGCCGGAAAACCAGCGGGAGCTTCTCCCCTTCGTCCGGAATTTCAAAGCCCTCTACCCGAACAAGACCGTTTGGTGCTACTCCGGCTATACGTGGGAGCAGCTCACCGGCAAGGACCCTTGTCCCGCCCGGTGCGAAGTTACCGACGAGCTGCTGGCCCTGCTGGACGTCCTCGTAGACGGCCGCTTCGTGGAGGCAAAGCACGATATCTCCCTGCGCTTCCGCGGCAGCTCCAATCAGCGTCTGCTGGATGTGCCCAAGTCTCTTGCCGCCGGGCAGCCGGTCTGGTGGGAGGATGAGAAGGTCTTCGCCACGCATACGATGTAACAACAAAGCGTTCTGTTTTCCACCGCCCGGCAGGGCAATGTGGAAACCAGAACGCTTTTCGTTTATCGTGACTCCACCGCGTCCTCGATGATGCGGAGGAAGTCCCGGCCATAGTGGGCGGCCTTCTTTTCGCCCACGCCGGTGATGTTCAGCAGCTCGTCAAGGCTGAGGGGCTTCTTCTGTGTCATCTCGCGGAGGGTGGCGTCGTTGAAGATCATATAGGCGGGCACCTTCTGCTTCGCGGCCAGCCGCTTGCGCAGGGCATACAGCCCGGCCAGCAGCTTTTCGTCGGCTTCGCTCAGCGGTTCGGCATCGGCTGCGCGGCGGCGGGCACCGGCCAGACGCTTGGCGCTGGCGGCGGCGCGCTCCTTGGCCTGTGCGGCTTGCTGCTGCATCTCCTCGGCGGCCTGTTCCGACATCCGGCAGTTGGAGCAGTTGCCGCATCTGGAGGCCGCAGCCTCGCCGAAGTAGTTGAGCAGAAAGCTCCGCAGACAGCGCGGCGTCGTGGAATAGAAGGTCATGTACTTGAGCCGTTCCTCGGCTTTGCGGGCCGCTTCGGCTTTGACGTCCGCCGGGAGACCGTTGTCCGCTTCCATCTCCTTGTCGATGAAGAAGCGGATGGTCCGCACGTCGGTGCCGGAGTAGAGCAGGGTGCAGCGAGCCGGTTCCCCGTCGCGGCCCGCGCGGCCGGCCTCCTGATAGTAACTTTCCAGATCCTTGGGCATATTGTAATGAATGACGAACCGGACGTTGGGTTTGTCGATGCCCATGCCAAAGGCGTTGGTGGCCACCATGATCTGCACCCGGTCGTAAAGGAAGTCGTCCTGATTTTTCCGCCGAGTCTCCGGGTCGAGCTTGGCGTGATACGCTGCCGCCCGGATGCCCCGGCTCTGGAGCAGACGGGTCGTCTCGTCCACCTGCTTGGTAGTGCTGCAATAGATGATGCCCGCGTTGTCCCGCTCTTTGAGCACCAAATCCAGCAGGACCCGCGGCTTTTCGCTGGGCAGGGCGCGGCGGGTGCCGAAGTAGAGATTCGGGCGGTCGAAGCTGGTGATGACCTCATAGGGGTCGTGGAGATCCAGATGACTGCGGATGTCGTCCCGGACATGGGCGGTGGCCGTGGCCGTGAAGGCTCCGATGACCGGGCGCTTGGGCAGGGTCTCCACGAACTCTTTGATGCGGAGGTAGCTGGGGCGGAAGTCCTGCCCCCACTGGCTGATGCAGTGGGCCTCGTCCACCGTCACCATACTGATCTCCCGCTCCTGCGCAAACCGCTGGAAGCCCGGCATCTCCAACCGCTCCGGGGCCACATAGATGATCTTATACCAGCCCTCCCGCGCACGGCGGAGCATCAAGGCCTTCTGGTTGTCGGTCAGGCTGTTGTTCAGGAACGCCGCCGCCACGCCGGCCTGTACCAGCGCCCCCACCTGATCTTTCATCAGGCTGACCAGCGGCGACACCACGATGGTGATGCCCGGCAGCAGCAGCGCGGGCACCTGATAGCAGATGGACTTGCCCGCACCGGTGGGCATCACGGCCAGAACGTCCTGCCCGGCCAGCAGCCGGGAGACGATCTGCTCCTGTCCGGGGCGGAAGCCGTCATAGCCGAATACTTTTTTTAAGATCGAATGCGGGTTTTCCATGAGTTCCTCCGTTATAATAGATGAGCACTGCCTTTGGAGCCTTACCAGTATACCACAAAAAACGCCGGTTTGCGCGCCGGAGGGCCTCCTTTTTGGCAAAACGAACGAAATGTCACAAGGATTTTTTTACAATCGATAGCTTTTCAGGCGCGAAAATGATATAATGAGACTACATATCTCCATCCCGGCTGTTTTTTGTGCCGGACCCAACGAAAAAGGAGCATTTTAAACCATGCAGAAATTGATCACATTTGCAGTCCCCTGCTATAATTCTGCCGCTTATATGCGTCACTGCATCGAGACCCTGCTCTCCGCCGGAGAACAGGCCGAGATCATCCTCGTGGACGACGGTTCCGTCAAGGACGAGACCCCCGCCATCTGCGACGAATATGCCGAGAAGTACCCCACCATTGTCAAGGCCATCCATCAGGAGAACGGCGGCCACGGCGAGGGCGTCAATCAGGGCATCCGGAACGCCACCGGCCTGTACTACAAGGTCGTGGACAGCGACGACTGGCTCGACACCGCCGCCCTCAAGACCGTGCTGGCCAAGCTGCAGACCCTCGCGGCCCGCGGCACCGCCCCCGACCTGATGATCTGCAACTACGTGTACGAGCATGTGGAGGACAACACCAGCCACACCGTCCGCTACACCAACGTCTTCCCGGAGAACCGGCTCTTCACTTGGATGCACGTGGGCCATTTCCGCCCGGACCAGAACCTGCTGATGCACTCGGTCATCTACCGCACGCAGGTGCTGCGGGACTGCGGCATGGTGCTGCCCAAGCACACCTTCTACGTGGACAACATCTTCGTCTACCAGCCGCTGCCCTACGTCAAGAGCATGTACTACATGAACCTTGACCTCTACCGCTACTTCATCGGCCGCTCCGACCAGAGCGTGAACGAGAGCGTCATGGTCAAGCGTGTAGACCAGCAGCTCCGCGTCACCAAGCACATGATCGATTGTCAGGACCTCGACGCCCTCAAGAACGAGAAGCGTCTGCGCAGCTACATGCTGCACTACCTGTCCATGATGATGGCCGTCAGCGATATCTTCCTGCTGCTGGACGGCAGCGCCGAGGCCAAGGCCAAGAAGGCCGACCTGTGGAGCTACCTCAAGGCCCACACCAGCCCCGCCGTCTTCCGCTCCATCCGCTACGGCTTCGGCGGCGTGACCAACCTCAACTTCCCCAAGGGGGATACCATCGTCATCGGCTGCTACCGCATCGCGCAGAAGCTCTTCAAATTCAACTAAAATAAAACTTGTTGTTTCTTTTGGAATAATGTTGCCGAACCGGGCAGCTGGGTCACATCCAGCCGCCCGGTTTTTGTTTGGATACAAGCTCGTTAAGAAAACTTCAGAGTTGAGCTTTGTGAAATGTTGTTGCTTTTTCCTCGACGATGGAGTATAATTTTTAGGCATCGTTTTCAAAAGGAGGATCGGGAAGCCGCTGCGGTATCGGCGGGCTCCCAACGCAACACATGGAACAATTACTCATCTGCCTGTCCCTCGCGCTGATCGCCGGGCTCCTGATGTCCCGCCTTGCCAAGGTCGTTCATCTGCCCGCCGTCACCTCCTATCTGGTGGCGGGTCTGCTGCTGGGGCCCTTCTTTCTGGGCAGGTTTGGCCTGAGCGGCTGGGGCATCGGCTTCGGGAGCATCGCACAGGTCGAGGGCTACGGCATCATCACGCAGGTGGCGCTGGGCTTTATCTCCTTTGTCATCGGCAACGAATTCCGCCTGTCGGCCCTTGAGAGCATGGGCAAACAGGCCATCACGGTGGGCATCCTGCAAGCCGTGGTGACCACCGGCCTCGCGGATGTGGCACTGGTCATCCTGCACCTTCTCCGCCCGGACATCATCTCCATGGCCTCTGCCATCACGCTGGGTGCCATTGCAGCCGCTACAGCCCCCGCCGCCACCCTGATGGTCGTCAAACAGTACAAGGCCAACGGCCCGCTGACCCACCTGCTGCTGATGGTCGTTGCCATCGACGACGCCGTGGGGCTGGTGCTCTTTTCGGCTTCCTTCGGCGTGGCGAACGCGCTGGAGCAGGGCCGCATCGACCCCATCAGCGTCATCGTCGAGCCGCTGGTGGAGATCGTCATCTCACTGGGGCTGGGTGCGCTGGCCGGTTTCGTGCTCAACCAGCTGGAAGTCTATTTCCACTCCCGCTCCAAGCGCATGAGCCTCTCCGTCGCCTTTGTCCTACTGACGGTGGGCCTCTCGATGCTCTCCTTCCAGATTGGGCCGGTGCACTGCAGCTTCTCGCTGCTGCTGGTCTGCATGATGACGGGCACCGTCTTCTGCAACATCTGCCCCACTTCCGATGAGCTGATGGACCGCCTCGACCGCTGGGTGTCGCCGGTGAACATCCTTTTCTTCGTCCTCAGCGGCGCAGAGCTGGACCTGAACATCCTGTCGAACCCGCTGGTGCTCCTCATCGGCGTGGTGTACATCACCTCCCGCTCGCTGGGCAAGATCAGCGGCTCCTACGTGAGCTGCCGCGCCACCCACTGCAGCGAGAAGATCCAGAAGTACCTTGGCATCACGCTGCTGCCGCAGGCCGGTGTGGCGCTGGGCATGGCAGCCGAAGCCGCCGAGCTTTCCGACGGCCACATGGTGCGGAACGTCGTGCTTTTCTCGGTGCTCGTGTATGAGCTGGTCGGCCCGACCCTGACCAAGTTCAGCCTGACCGCCGCCGGTGAGATCGAGCCGGAAGGCCGTACCAGCGCCCGTACCGCCAACAAACCGGAGGCACCCGTCACCTTGGACTGATCTCAACAAACAAAAAGGGGCTGCTGCACATCGTTTCGCCGAATGTGCAGCAGCTCCTTTTGTTCTCAGTAGGTATCCGAGCAGCCCAGTAATAATTTTATGTAGGCGAAGGTCCGCTCCTGCCCAAGGTCGCGCACCATTTTCAGCAGCTTTTCCAGCAGGGCGCGGGTCTCCGGGTGGAGCATGTAATGATCTTTGCTGTGCTCGTAGTATTCCCACGGGGAGGCATCGGTGTATTTTTCGCCCAGATAGATCTGGCTGGCCGCCACCCGGTCGCAGATCATCTCGCAGACATACCGCAGCGGCATCTTCATGCCGGTCATGCCGGATTTATTGGTGCTGTAGTCGATCCAGTATTCGAGGTGGTGCTTGTTCCGGCCCTTGTGGTGGAGCCACGCCGAAGAGTAGCCCTTGGCGTCCCGCTCGGCCTCGTTGGGGCTGTGGTCGCCCTGATAGTAGATGCAGCCGGGAATGAACTCCGTGGGGCTGTATTTGCTCAGATCGTGGGCCAAGCCCTGCTCGTACAGGCCGCACTCAAAGCAGTATTTCATCACCAGCAGCTTGTGGCGGGTGATGGTCTCAAAATGGCCTAGGATGTTCATGCTTCGCCTCCGCGAAAACGCACTGTCACCTTCCCCGCTTTCAGCCCGCGCAGATCGTCGCTCTCCGAAAAATCCTCCCGGTCGCGGGTCAGGTTGGGGTTGTAGTAGGGGTCGTCGAGGATGTTTTCCTTCCCGTGGATGGTATAGAGCCGCTGCTGCTCGGCGGCAAAGCGGGCCGCCTTGGCGGGATCCTTTTCGTCACCGCCGCGGCTCTTGCTCTCGTAGTGGGTCAGCTCGGCGTAGGGGGTCCATGCGATGCGGCAGCCCGCATCCCGCACCCGCAGACAGAAGTCCACATCGTTGAACGCCACGGCGAACTGTTCATCCAGCCCGCCCACTTCGTCGTAGACGCTGGCCTTGACCAGCAGACAGGCCCCCGTCACCGCCGAGAAGTCCTGCACGGTGGCGATGCGGAACAGATAGCCGCTGCCGCCCTTCTGCTTGTACTTGTGGCTGTGGCCCGCGTAGCCCCCAAGGCCCGTGATGACGCCCGCATGCTGGAGCGTCTCGTCCGGGTAGTAGAGCATGGCCCCGCAGATGGCCGCACCGCCCTTGTGGGCGCACTGCCGCAGCAGCTCCGTCAGCCAGTCCCCGTTGCGGACTTCCACATCGTTGTTCAGGAGCAGCAGGTAATCCCCCGCTGCCGCTTTCCGGCCAAAGTTGTTGATGCCGGAGAAGTTGAAGCCCTTTTCCGGGTAGGTGACCACCTTCAGGCCGTCGTATCGCTGTTTCGCCTTCTCGTAGTAGGCAAAGGTGGCCGGGTCAGTGGAGTTGTTCTCGATGACGATGATCTCGTAGTTGTCCCACGTCGTCTTTTTCCAGATGCTTTGCAGACACTTTTCGAGGTCATCGGTGTGGTCCTTGTTGGGGATGAGGATGCTCACCTTCGGGTCGCCCTCGATGTCCCACTTCACCCGGTAAGTGCTGGGGAAGAGGCCGTCCTCCACCGTACCGGTGCGGCCGGTGCGGGCCAAGTGGTCGGCCAGCGCCTTTTTGGCTGCTGCTGCCACATAGGGCTTGGCCTCGGTACCGCCGGAAGTAGACCCCGCATGGACCCGCCAATAATAGAGCACCTGCGGCACATGGGCCGCGCCGCCCACCTGCTCGATGAGCCGGAGGAAGAGGTCGTGGTCCTGACTGCCATCGCACTCCGGCCGCTCGCCACCCACGGCATCCCACAAGGCCTTTTGGAACACGGCCAAATGGCAGATGTAGTTGCAGCAGAGCAGGTAATCCGGCGCATAGTCCGGCTTGAAGTGTGCTACGATGGGCCGCTGGATGCTCTTGGAGAAGAGTGCTTCATCGCTGTAAAGGAAGCCATCCGGCTCCCCCCGCTCCCGCAATTGCAGGATGGCCTTGCCCATCGTGTACATCGCGTGGGGCGCCAGAATGTCGTCGTGGTCCGCAAGGGCCAGATAGTCCCCGGTGGCAAGGGAAGCGGCGGCATTGGTGTTCGCCGCAATGCCCTTGTTTTCAATCTTTTTGTATACGATACGTTGATTCTTCGCCTGATATTCCTCCACGATCCGTTTTACGGCATCGTGTTCCGCGTCGGACGCATCGGCAAGGCAGAGCTGGCCGTTGGGAGCCGTCTGATCCACAAAAGAATCCAGAAATTCCCGCAGATATGGTTCCGGCGTATTGTACAGCGGGGTCAAGATCGAGATGGTGGGCAGCCCGCAGGAGTCCGCCGTCTGCCCGGCCAGTTCGGCCCTTTGGGCTTCCAGCACCTTTTTCGTGGGCAGATACCGGGCCTTTTTGCCGAAGCACCGGCGCTTGACGAAGCCGGCCCCCCGCGCCAGCATGGTGCCGAGGCCCTCATCTTTCGTCAGCTGGACAGCATAGCCCGCCAGCTCCTTGGCGCGTTTCAGTCGTACATTCATCTCATGCCTCGCCGCGCTGGGTCGCCTTGTAAGCGTCACAGACCGTCTTGGTGTCGCCGTTCATCTTCAGGTGGCCGTGGCTCAGCCATGCCACCTTGCTGCACATCCGCTCGATCTGCTCGATGGAGTGGGACACCAGAATGACCGTAGTGCCGCCCGCCATCAGCTCCTGCATCCGCTTTTCGCACTTCTGCTGGAAGAGGAAGTCGCCCACCGACAGCACCTCGTCCGCAATCAGGATGTCGGGCTTGGTGATGGTGGCAATGGCAAAGCCAATGCGGGCCACCATGCCGGAGGAGTAGTTCTTGAGCGGGACGTCGAGGAAGTTCTGCAGCTCGCTGAACTCCACGATCTCGTCAAATTTTTCGTCGAGGTACTTGGGCGAGAAGCCCAGCACCGTGCCGTTCAGGTAGATGTTCTCGCGGGCAGTCAGGTCCATATCGAAGCCCGCGCCCAGCTCAATGAGCGGGGCGATGGTGCCGTTGACGGTCACCTTGCCCTTGGAGGGCTTGTACACGCCCGCAATGGTCTTGAGCAGGGTAGATTTGCCCGAACCGTTCAGGCCCACAAGGCCGTAAAAATCGCCGGGCATGATGTCAAGGCTGACATCTTTCAGGGCGTAGAACTCGTCGTATTGCAGACGGCCCTGCACCATGGCCAGCAGGTATTCTTTCAAGCTCTCGTGCTTTTCGGTGGAGAGGTTGAAGCACATGGAAACATTGTCCACTTTGATGATCGGTTCCATTTTGTCCCCTCCTTAAATGTGCAGCACGAAGCGATCCTGCGTTTTGCGGAACATCCAGACGCCCACCACCATGGACAGCACCGCGCAGATGCCGCAGACCGCGAACATGTTGAAGTCCAGCGGGATGCCCCACATCAAGGTGCGGCGGAAACCGGTGATATACCAATACATCGGGTTCAGCTTGATGATCTGCTGCATGTTGAAACCGCCGATGGAGAAGGTCATCTGGGTGGGGTCGTAGAAGATGGCGGAGAAGTAGAGCAGCGCCGTGGTGAAGACGCTCCAGATGTGCATGATATCCCGGAAGAAGACCGTTGCCGCCGCGAGGAAAAGCCCGACGCCGAGGCTGAAGAAGAAGAGGGTCACCAACGGGTAGAGCGCCTCAAGGATCGTCAGGTGGAACGGTGCCCCGGTGAAGATCATCACCAACAGCAGGGCCACAAAGCTGAACACGCAGTTCACCATGGCGAAGCAGCACTTTTCCAGCGGGAAGATATACTTGGGGATATACACTTTTTTCAGCAGGGGCGCGGCGCTGAGCACGCTGGACATGCTGGCTGAGGTGGCCTCGTTGAAGAAGTTGAACAGCAGCTGGCCGCACATCAGGAAGACCGGGAAGTTGTCGATGCCGCTGCCCCGCATATCCATCAGGCTGCTGAACACAGCCCAGTACACAAGGCACATCAGCAGCGGGTTCAGCACGCTCCACACCACGCCCAGCACGCTGCGGCGGTATTTGAGCTTGAAGTCACGGCTGACGAGGTTCCACAGCAGATAGCGGTACCGCCAAAAGCCGTTGAGCATTCCTTTCAGTTTTGCCACAGGCGATCACCACTTTTCAAAGAATTCGAACTTCTGGGCTGCAAAGGACTCATGCAGCTTGTCCTTGGCGCTGGTCTTGTGCTCGCAGCCGCAGTCCGGCCACTGAACGTTGACGGTGGGGTCATCGTAGGGGATGCCGCCCTCGCTGGTGGGGTCGTAGACGTCGGTGCACTTGTAGCAGAATTCCGCCACATCGCTCAGCACGAGGAAGCCGTGGGCAAAGCCTTCGGGGATATAGAACATCTTCTTGTTTTCCTCGGACAGGGTCACGCCCACCCACTTGCCGAAGGTGGCGCTGTGGGGGCGGCAGTCCACGGCGACGTCATACACTTCGCCCTTGGTCACGCGGACCAGCTTGCCCTGCGTGTGGTTCTTCTGGAAGTGCAGACCCCGCAGCACGCCGCGGGTGGAGCGGCTCTGGTTGTCCTGCACGAACTCTTTGTCGATGCCGGCTTCTGCGAACTGATCCTTCTGATACGTCTCCATGAAATAGCCGCGGTCATCGCCGAACACCTGCGGTTCAATGACCACAACACCGGGGATCTCGGTCTGCGTAAAAGTAAATTTGCCCATATTTCGTTTCCTCTCTGTTTTCTTTTAAAAATTATTTTCGTTTTGTTGTATATGAAAAGTCCCGAAGGGCTTTTGCGCAGGGTAGATAGCTCGCCCTCTCAGTCACGCTTCGCGTGCCAGCTCCCCCAAAGTGGGAGCCCTTGGCATATCGGGCAAGTCTGAGCGCATACCGGCAGCAGCCGATCCTTGCGCTCTATCGTCAGTGCTTGCTTCTCGGCTTACGCTTTCTCTTAGTCCGCAAACGGATCATGCCAAACACCACCACCGCCGCCAGCACCGTGGCACCGAGGGAGATGGCGAGCAAGCCGCCCGCGGTTTTCTTGATATTGCGGGAGGCGGGGAGCTGAACGTTCGCGTTGGCCGCGACGACCTCTTCCAGCCCCTCGATGTTCGCCTTGACCCGGACGGAAGTGGATTCCTGCATGTCGCCGCCCTGAATGGTATACACCGCGTAAGCCTCCGGGTCAACCCCCAAAATATAGCGTTCGGGCAGTTCAAGGCTCACCGACACATTGTCGGCGGTCAGGCCGTCGGCCAACAGCAGCCGCACACCGGGGTCGCTGACGGTCACAGTACCCATGGCGCTGCCGCCGCCCACGACCTCCATCTGGGCCGTCACCCCCTGCGCGGGGATGTCGGTGTAGCCGGTAAAGGTCGCAAAGGCGTGATCCAGCAGGGTGCGGACGTCGTTGTACTTGTCGGTCTTCAGGTTGCTCTGCATGGTCACGCAGATGAGCCGGACGCCGTTCTGCTCCGCCAGACAGACGTAGCTGTAGCGGGCAATGTTGGTGTAGCCGATCTTCGAGCCCAAAATGGCCGGGATATAGTACCGGCTGGACCCCACCCGCATCTTATCCTGCTGGTGGAAGTACCGGGTCACGGGCTGGATGTTGGTGGGGGCCATCGTGTACATCTCGTTCCGGGTGAAAAGGGTCTCAAAGCCCGGCTGGGTCAGCGCCCAGCGCAGGATCTGCGCCATATCGTAGCAGCTGGTGTAGTGGTCCTCGTCGCTGATGCCGTGGGGGTTCGCGAAGTGGGTGTGCTGCAAGCCCAGCTCCGCTACCTGTGCGTTCATCGCGGCCACACCGTCGGCGATGGTGCCGCCGCCGAAATATTCCGCCAGCAGGTTCGCGCCGTCGTTGGCGCTGGCCATCATGGTGGCGTACAGCGCATCCGTCAGGGGAACTTCCTCCCCTTCCTGCAATGCGATGTGGCTGGAATCAGTACCCGCCAGCGAGTAAACGTCCTCGTGACTGACGGCCAGCTTCACGCCGTCCCACTGGCCCTGCGCCTTTTCACAGGCAAGGCCCAGCGTCATCACCTTGGTGATCGACGCCGGGTGCAGTTCCTCGTCCATATTCTGCTGCGCCAGCACCAGCCCGGTGTCCGCGTCAATGATGCAGTAAGCTTCGGTGGTCGTCAGGGCCGGGGCCGCCGCCGCGCCGGGCGCAAAGGCCGCCAACAGGCACAGCAGGGCCGCGCACAGCACGGTGATCTGTTTTTTCATCTGGTATACTCCGTTGTTCCTTTAATCTGTTTTAGTATACCACACTTTGCCCCGCCTGAAAAGAGAAATGCGCCCCTTCACGCCCCGATCCTCTCCCGCAGCAGGGGCTGGATCTGCCGCCCGGCCAGCGCCGCTTCCAGCGCAGCGGGCAGCAGGGCGAAATCCGCCTTCAGGCTCTGCGGCTTCGCCGCCGGGTCATCCTGCCCGTAGGGCACAAAATAGTAATGTTTGCGCTGGCGCAGCCGGGCGATGTTCTCCCCCGATGCCCCCAGCCCGTCGTTGGTGGAGACGGCGATCAAAACCGGGCACCCCACCCGCAGCAGACTTTTCGCCGCCAGCGTCACCGGCGTGTCTGAAAGGCCCACCGCCAGCCGGGCCAGTGTGGTTCCGGTGCAGGGCGCAATGACCAGCGCCTCAGCCAGCCGCTTCGGCCCCAGCGGCTCCACGGCTTGCAGGGTATCCAGCACCGGGTTCCCGGTCAGCTCCTCCAGCCGCGCCTTCCATTCCGCCGCCGTGCCGAACCGGGTGTCCAGCCGGGACGCTGCAAAGCTCATCACCGGCAGCAGCTCCCAGCCCTGCCGCACCAGCCGCCCGGCCTGTGCCGTGGCCGTGCCCAGCGTACAAAAGCTCCCGCAGACCGCAAACGCGATCCGCCCTCGCGGTGTGTTCATGCTCTCCCCTCCCGCTCCTGTATCATCGCGCAGACCGTCTGCGCCACAAACCCACCCGCCGTTTCCGGCGCACAGGCGGCGGGCAGACTCAGCGCATGGACTGCCGTATGGCCCAGCCGCTGCGCCGCCGCAAAGTCTGTTCCACCGGGCCGCGATGCCAGATCAACGATCAGGCTCCCCGGCCGCAGAGCTGCCAGCACCGGCTCGGTCAGCACCGGGGCGGGGACGGTGTTCACCACCGTATCAAATGCCGGGGCCGCCCCGACCATCGCCGCCAGCGGAATGCTGCGCAGCCCCAGACTTTCGGCCAGCGCCCGCGGCCCGGCCCGCCGCGCGGCCACCGTCACCTGTGCGCCCAGCGCGGCCAGCCGCACCCCCAGTGCTTGCCCTACCGGCCCGAACCCGGCCAGCAGCACGCCGCTGCCCCAGAGCGTCTGGGACCGCCGCGCCAGCAAAATGCCGATGCACCCCTCCGCCGTGGGGATGGCGTTCCGCACGGTCAGCTCCTCCCGCGTGAAGTAATCCACCAGTTCTACCCCGGCCTCCCGCGCGATCTGCTGCGCCTCCGCCGACAGCTTCCCGCCCAGCGCCAGTGCCCCCGGCTTCGCCGCCCGCAGCAGCGCGGCAAGCGGCGTCCGCGCCTCGTCCAGCGGGAGCGGCAGCAGGATGTAATCCGCTCGTGCCACCTCTTCCGCGCCGCACACTTCGTACCCCGCCCGCGCCAGCGCCCGGCCCGCCGCCGCTTGCCGCGCGTCCCCGCCGATCACCGCAAACCGTTTCCGTTCCTCCATGCCCGCTCCCCCTCCCAAGGTTTACGACAGGCTATGCAGGGAGCCGCCAAGATGTGAAACCGCGCTTGACTTTTAGGCCCAAGTGCATATAATAGAATTAACGAATGTAAATAAGTCTCCATGGAGACACGTAAGCAAACAAGAAGCCCCCCGGTATCGCTACTACCGAGGGGCTTCCTGTTTTTAGTGCTTACCGCCCTTGAACAGGTCGTTCTCCTGCTCAGCCTGATCGGCGGGGCAGTGTACGTTACATTTCAGATCACATGGACTGTTTCTCACAGCGATGAACACAAGAAAAAATGACCGCCTCATAGCTTCCAACCTGAGCGGTCATCTTTTTCTTGACTAAACCGGTAAGGAGCCAGCCGTTTGCGGGCCAGTGCCTTTTCTATTTGTAGTATAACCTTCCTACGTCCAATTGTCAAGCGTTCGGCTTGCTTTGGGCGTCTCTTTTTGCGCAAAAAAGCCCCGGAGTGAGGCCACAAGGCTCATTCCGGGGCCGCATCATTCAAATGTGATATGCACACGCATGCCCATACAGGCCGCCATTTTCTGTAAAAATTCCAGCGAGGGGTTTACATTACCGTTCTCAAAACGTGATATATTCGCCTGTGCAGTGCCCATTTTCTCCGCCAACTGCTTTTGGGTCAATCCTAGCTCGCGGCGTCTGGCAATAACTGCACCAATTGCTTCATATAGGGGCCCAAGTCTATCATATTCAGCTCTCACATCAGAATTTTCTGCAAGAGCCTTTTGCTTGTACTCCTCGAAATTCATCATTATCCTCCAAATACTTTATGCGAGGGGAGATGATCGCTCTCCTTTCTCATCTCCAAATCCACTTATTTTTATTCTATTACCTCGCGTTTCTCGGTTTAGCGAGAAAATTATATGTAATTTATTTATTTTTATATTTTTTTAATTTCTTCTGTGCCGTTTCAATTTCGGATCGTCTAATTTTCTGATCCTTCTTTACAAAGCCATGCAGAAGAACGATCGTTTTGTCTTCATCTATAAAATAAATCATGCGCACTTGGTCGGTCTTATACTGGATTCTCAGCTCCCACAACTTTCCCTCTATAGGTTTCACATGCGGTTCACCCAAATTATTTCCCTGCTCTTTCAGGAGTTCCAGTTTTTTAAAAATTTTGCTCCTATACTTTGCCGGGAGTTCTTTCATGAAATCCAGCGCCGTGGTCTTGCCATTATTCTTTTCATAGACGAGCATATTGAACATATAGGTATTTCCACCTTTCTACATTTTGATATTCCCCGCTTTCATTTTATTGCATACCGATTCATTTGAATGTTACTGCATGAACCATTATAACCGACAGCTCGCCTTTTGTCAATATCATATATGATATGTGCCGTGCATCAAAAAGCCCCGGAATGAAACCGCAATGTTCATTCCGGGGCTTCGTTGATTCAATGGGTCATTTGGTGCAGTTCAAAGGGTATATTCAGTGATGCAATGCCCAATTTGTTGTAGGAACTTATGCCTTCTTCTGGGTATCAATCTTCATCACGACGATGGTATAGGTCTTACCATTGACAGTAACATCTTGGAAAGCCATCATACCAGTGCCCTTAGTCTTGTAGTTTGCAATGTCGGTAGAGACATGAACAACCTTATTCTTCGTAATATTCTGAGCAATCTCCAGTGCATTAATACCCTCGTTCAGAGTATTAAACAGCTTGCTATCATATTTCACCTTGGTAGCATAGCTCACAAGGTACATATTAGTATCCTTGCGATCCTTGCCAGCCAGAGCATCAAGAATAGCATTCCTCTTGGCCTTGTTCTGCAGGATGGTATCAATGGTATCCTTCTCGCCAATCTTTTCTTCAACGATGCCGGCAACAGCCTTCGTCTTATCCTTCAGCTCAGAATCAGCAGCCTTGAAAGTGATCTCCACGTTCTTTTCACCGGTCTCATCTTCCACGACTTTTGCCAAAGGAGACTTGATTGCGTCGTTAATAACAGCAATAACCTCTTTCTCATTCAGAGAAGAACCACAGCCGGTCAAGACTGCCATTGCCATAACGCCAGCGAGCGCAACAGCCATGAGTTTCTTAAACATTTTCATAATCGTATCCTCCAAAATAGTTTTCACACTGCACCCATTCAGGCGTTTTCTGTTCGCCTGATTTGTTAAGCTCATATTACCATTTTGTCACCGTTTATTCAACACCTTTTTTGATTTTTGTTTTATTTGACAATTTCAGGTGGATTCTACTGGGCATTTTGCTGGGAATCAAAGGAAAAATGGGCGGACAGAAAAAGCCCCTTGGCGGGGGTACAGCCAAGGGGCGAATGCCTTTTGCAATACCTCTGCTTTCCACTTTATCAAGCACATCACACATATTGCGTGGGCCTCTTTTCCTGTCATCGGTGCTGGTATTATATGCGTCTTCAAATCGGTGGTCATTCGTCATGATGCTCAACAACTGAAGCGTTTCCTGCACATGCGTCAGATCCTGTGAACTTGGCACATAATCGCCATTCTCTCTTTTCTGCACAAAGTAGTCTGCAACCACCTTGAAATCGCTTTGGAACAGCTCTACCTGCTCACGGTTCATATACTCGATCTGGAATCTGCACCTAAAACTTGCTTTCCGTTGAATAACAGCACGTTTACGATATCAGAGAATACATCAAAGTAGATGTTCAGCATGGTATCACCTCGCAGATGTGAGTCATTTGCTATTATTGTACCTTCTTTCTGCTCACAAAACAAGACGCAAAAAACCGCCCCGGCTTCCTATCACAGAAACCGGGGCGGTCATATACTTTATTGGTGCTTTCTCAAGCCCTCACGCAATTTACTTGCGGGGGTTCTTGATGGCAGCCTGAGCCGCAGCGAGGCGGGCGATGGGCACACGGAAGGGAGAGCAGCTGACGTAGTCCAGACCAACGTTGTGGCAGAACTCGACGCTCGTGGGATCGCCGCCGTGCTCGCCGCAGATGCCCAGACCCAGATCGGGGCGGGTCTCGCGGCCATCGTGGGCAGCCATCTTGACCAGCTTGCCGACGCCGACCTGATCGAGATGCTGGAACGGATCGCTCTCGTAGATCTTGTTCTCGTAGTATGCGCCGAGGAACTTGGCAGCATCGTCACGGCTGAAGCCGAAGGTCATCTGGGTCAGGTCGTTGGTGCCGAAGCTGAAGAACTCAGCCTCCTTGGCGATCTCACCGGCGGTCAGAGCGGCGCGCGGGATCTCGATCATGGTACCGACCTGATACTTCATCTCAACGCCGGCAGCAGCGATCAGCTCGTCCGCGACCTTGACGACAACGTCCTTGACGAACTTCAGCTCCTTGACCTCGCCGACCAGCGGGATCATGATGTGGGGGGTGATCATGTAGCCGGTCTCAGCAGAGACGTTCAGGGCCGCCTTGATGACAGCGCGGGTCTGCATCGCGGCGATCTCCGGGTAGGTGACAGCCAGACGGCAGCCACGGTGACCCATCATGGGGTTGAACTCGTGCAGGGAAGCAACGACGTTCTTCAGGTCATCGAAGGTCATGCCCATATCGGCAGCCAGCTCCTTGATGTCCTCGTCCTTGGTGGGCAGGAACTCGTGCAGAGGCGGATCCAGATAACGAATGGTCATCGGGCGCTCACCCATGATGCGGTACATGGCCTCGAAGTCACCCTGCTGGAACGGCTCGACCTTGGCCAGAGCAGCCTCGCGCTCTTCCACGGT
>ERZ1026878.995-NODE-995-length-19051-cov-64.584790_pt1 | contig 19051 bp, 22 predicted proteins | sample MGYA00380169_ERZ1026878 | MGnify/ENA primary metagenome ERZ1026878 (study PRJEB33269, sample SAMEA4719805) | human gut metagenome | biome: human-associated habitat; feature: organic feature; material: feces | place: Cameroon | collected 2013-10 ...
ACACTATAATTGTTATCAACTGGGTACGTAATACTGTTACGGTCTCTTTTACTGACATTGAGGATATGGGCTACACGTTCGGCCTTGGTAAGGTGACTACCTTGAGGGGCGCAAGGGCTCGTGTTCGTCGTGTGATGTCTAATCAGTATGGCATTGATCTTTCTCGTATGAAGCTTGAAAGGTCAACTAATGCGATTGACTATTTTCGTTCTAATCGTGTTGAGAACTGATTAGAGGTAAACAGATGTGGTATTTTATCATCACCAATGATGGTTTTCAGGTGTTTGAGATTCTACCCGATTGTGTGAAGCCTAGTGGCATGTTCCGCGCAATGTCGTTGAAAGCGTCGTTGGACGGTATTTTATCTCATATCCGCAGCGCCTATGCGGGTGTGGATGTGAGAGTGGATATTGATAACGCTACGTTTGACATGGATAGTGTCATGGTCGGCATGGTTAAGGTGGTGCTGGTATGATGGTTGGCATGATTGTTTCCGTCTGCATTCTTTCCGTGCTGTTTCTTATAATGGCTGCTACGGTGTTTTGCGAATTGCCGCGTGATTGGCGTGACACGTTTTGTTTTTTGGTCATACTTGTAGTAAGCGTGGCTATGGTTTTGGTTTTTGTTGTGAAAGGTTTTTGAAATGGCTGAACATGATATGAAAGTTGCCGTGTTTCCCTCGCAGTTTGTGGGGGGTAATGTTGAGTTGTGGTATTGTCCGCATGGCCAACGATACGAGTTGAGGTATGCCGTCCGATTCCGCACTTTAGTCGGGTTTTACAATGCCGCTGCTCTGTGTGCGTATGATGCGGGAGATGGTAGTCAGGTGGTTGATCTTATGTTGGACGCTATCGACATTGCCCGCACGCCATTGCTGGATAGGAATTGATCATGTATGGGACTTTTGTTGCACTCGCATATTTGAGGCATGGCGACAAGCCCCCTATCGAAGTGGGGTATGCCACCTCGTACGGTAAGGCCGTCGATCTTGTACGCGAGTGGGCGGCAGTGCCCGTACGCGTTCGTGATATTGCATATTTTAGGGTGGAGGAGCGCTATTATGTTTAATCGTGGCAATAACCGGACGCCAATCTATCGCATGCGCCGGTTTGATGATGCGATCATGGAATCACCCCGTATTGCCAAGGCTACGAAAGGCCGGAAACGCGATCTGAATCTGAAACGCTATGACATGGGGTATGGCGATTTTGAGACATGCTGCCGTGCGGTTACCATGCTATGCGAACTGTGGCGCGAGGGGGCTAGCACATGGTTTCCGCAAGCAATAATTGTCGTATCGCAGATTTGCGGCAGTCTGACCGCATGGGATGGACTCGCCGCCGCCCTGTCCCGCACGTATGACGTGGAATACTTGGACGGCACTGTGAACCCGCCGAATCTGATCGCATGGTGCGCCGTCTGCGCCGTCAAGGGCGGTACGTCATATGACTGTTGCGCGATTTTCAACGGTCCACAAGCTCAAAATCTTATTATTGCAGTGTTTAAAAATTTTGACAGACTGGACACGACACGTTATAATGATACTGAATTGCAGAAAATCTTACTACAGGGGAGGTAATGCGTATGGCTAGAATCAAAACCGATATTTTCCGTACGCGCGTGTATGCCGTGCTCAAGGGTATGGAATTGGTGGACGGTGATTTTATGGAAGCCGAGCATGTCATTGACGGGCGACTTAAGGACGCGCGTGCATATTCGATTCGTGCCAAGAAACTGTTTCCTAATTTCATTCCACGCTCTATTCACATTTTTTCGCAAAAAGTCTCCATGAATGAGGAAATTTTTTACAAGTATGCGACTTTCGGGGAGCCGCAAGAATGGAATCCCGAAGAGCATACAAAACGACATGCCGAAAATTGAAAATAATGACGGCATGTGATATAAAAGATTTTAGGCATAAGCCTGAAAACAAAATAATAATAAACCATAAGGGAAGGTAAAATATCATGGAAAACACCAACACCGCACTTGTCGCATTCAACACCGAGTCCACCGAACTCGGCACCGTGCAACATTTTATCGACACTTCCACCCGTGAGGGTAAGATCAAGCTTTATTCGGCATTGCAGAATGCCGAAAAGCTCGACGAACACCTCAATGAAACCTTGAACATGGTGAACGCCGTCGCGCAGGCTGTACAGGTGACGGATGATCAGACGGGAGAAATCTCCAATACCGTGCGTGTCATCATCGTAACCGACGATAATAAGGCATACGCCGCCACCTCCCCGACTCTCGCAGCCGGCCTGAACACCATGTTCGGTATCTTCGGCACCCCGAACACTTGGGAAGCCCCGCTTGCCATCAAGGTGGTTGAACGTCGTTCTCGCCGTGGCTTCAAGTTTTTCAGCATTGAGCCGGTGGATGAAGAGACGAAGTGAACCCGCTATAATCGTTAAGTAGCGTTCGTTCATAGAGAGCACCCAATCTCGGGTGCTCTCGCCATCTTGAGAGGTGCGCACTATGTCTCGCAGTCGTAACCGGAAGCACGTCAAGGCACGTCAAGCCGCGCAAGCACGCGCAGCACGTAATATCAAACAGCTCGGCTCGTACTCTCACTCGAATCTTGCAAAAACCGCTGACAAACAATTGGTCAATATTGCGAAAACCTTGGGCAAGGAGTGGGAGCGGCAGAAGAAACAGGCCATAGCGGACGCGAAAGCCACGCCCTATCATGCTACTGCTGTGGAAAAGCCGACGAAAAAAGACATCATGTTTGCCCAGCGCACGCCTATTTCGGACGCGCAGATTCAGGCGGAGCCGGTGGCAAAACGGCGCAAACTCTTGCGTCAACAGCAGCGGAAGATCAATGCGGCACGGCAGAAAATCAACGACTGGAACAAAGAACAGGCTATGCCACAACGTAGCGTGTACGATCAGCGCGTGGCCGAAATCACCGGCACTACCGGTGAGGGTTTCGGACGCACTCAGATCATCCCGTCGAAGCTCACTGATTTCCTGCAAATGACCAACGTGCTGAGTGATGAAGCGTTCGTGCGCTCCCAATTGGAGAGCGGACGGCGTAACGAGTTGCTTGAGCAAATGCATGACGCAGCAGAAATTTTAGGATTGCGCACCGAACAGAAACGCAAGTCTAACAAACAGGGAACAGGCAAACAGAGCAAAGACTTGTACGGTGAGTACGAATGGCCATCTTACATGTCACGTGGCCGTTATGAGGTTTTTGGAAAAATCTTGGCCACCTCGCTCGGCTCGAAACGGCTGAAACGATTCCGTCAACTATCCGCAGAGCAGAAACGTGCTTTTATCGAACAAACCGACGCTCCCCGCATCGTATTCGATTGGACGGTGTATGACCCCGTTCGACACGGCTTCACGTCGGTTTTTAGGGACAACAGTGAGGGTTATCAACGCTCACGGCGGCAGTTCGACCGGTGGATGACGGAAGCGGGCGCGCTGGAAAAGTAGCGGACGGCAATCAAGGGAAGTTATACTATGATAGTGCATGACGATAGAGTGGGCTTATGGTGTGCGGATAATGTCATACGATGCACGGACGGCACCGTGCTACGTGATGTTATCCAACCTAACCGCCTTTTGGCGTCCATCATGAAGGGCGGCAAACTCACCGTCTACATGACCAATACCGATCTACTCGACCCGTTTATGGCGCACGTCGTACACTCCCTACCCCACAACGAACATAACGCTAACCTGAGCTGGGATGCGATAGTATCCCAAAAAGGCAAGTTTTTTAGTCTTACCGTCCGCATCGACCGTGAAAATTCCGCACGGTTTTTTGATATTTCGAATCTTTTGCGGGAAAATTGCAAGCTTACCATGACTGATGCTCAACTGCTCAACATTTTAAGCGAGTACGATAATCACGGCTTGTGTAAGATCACTGCCGGTGGGGCGAGCATGGAAGCGTTTGCGTCCGGCGAGTGGAAGTGGTATTACGACAAATTCCCCCAACTGAAGCCCGAAACCAAAAAGTCATTGCATGATGCCTATATCGGCGGTTTCATGGTTGCAAGAGAGGGGACATACGGCAAGGCCGTTGACGTTGACTGCAACTCGATGTATCCGAGCATATTGCGAAACGAATGGCTTCCATGGGGATTGCCTGAACCTTACGACGGTGCGTATGAGCAGGATGATGATATGCCGTTGCATTGCGACGAACTTACGTTTCGAGCGGAATTGAAGCCAAACGGATACCCTTTTCTGCTCGACAATCGTAGCGTGTATGGACTCAATCGACTCACCAGCACTAGGGGGTATGTTACAAGAGTATTGACTGACATTGACCAAAAATTGCTTTATGAGAATTATACGGTGAGCGTATACAGGCATGTGCGGGGGTGGAAGTTCCGGCGCTCCAAGGGGTTTTTCCGCTCGTTCGTTGATGAATGGGGGGACTTGAAGCAGAAGGCGACGGGTGAGAAACAGCAAATGGCGAAACTGGTCATGAACGCGCTCGTAGGCAAAATGGCGAGTCTACCCAAAGGTGCCGTCATGCTTCCCACGTCAAAAGACGGTATGACCTTGGACTGGGATGTAGCACAGAGAGAGGAATCGAATCTGAAAACCGATTTCCTCCCCGTACCCGTATGGGTCAACGCCCATGCAAGGCGAAAGCTTATGGACGTCTGCCATGCCAACTCCGATCGATTGCTATACGCGAATACGGACGGGTGCATCCTATCCGGCTGGGAACCGGTGAAGTCATGCGAAATCCATCCCACCGAACTAGGCAAATGGAAAGTCGCAGCCCGATACGAAAAGCTCACTATTTTAGGCATGAACCGATATCAAGGGTGGAAGGATGATGGCGAGGTTGATATCTGCATGGCCGGAAGCCAATTCACGCAGCCCATCCCCTACGAGCTGTTTCGTCATGGGGTGCAAGTCATGGACGACTACGGCACAATGGTTATGCTATAATAATCATGTCCTGTGAGCGTCGATTTTCGACTGGGAGCGACATAGGTTGGACTGCCACGGCTGAAAACGCCGCCAACCATGATTTGCTATCGTGGCGGTAGTGCCCTACGATTATCACTTTCGCGCTCTGATAGGACAATTTAGACCCTCCGTGATTGGAGGGTCATTTTATTTTCCCGTCGCATGATATAATTTGATGGAAACATTGCCTACCGTAAGGAGCCTACATGGCAGACCCAAACAATGAGAGCGACGAAAGCACCACTCCGCCGCCAACCGAAGAAGAGAAACAGACTGAAACCATCGATGATGAAATCAAGCCGAAAGAACCGGAATCGGAACCGTCCGAACCGGACGTATCCGCACGTCTTGACAGCATTGAAAAGGAATTGGCCGCATTGAAGGCCATGATGGACACGCTCGGATATACCGACCCCACCCCGTCCGACGACGACGGTGACGGTGACGAAACGCACGAGTCCATCGAAGATTTGTTTAACTAAAGAAAGGGATAGTAATGTCTAATATTCGACCGTTGGCCTCTAAGGGTGATGTTGAGATTTTCAACGCCGTCCGCAACGCCACTTCCCCGCAGTTCCAGGTGCGTATTCCCAGTGCTACGCAAGGCAATATTCGCAATGCGGTGGATACCATGCGCAAATTCCCCTATCTGCGCGACGAATTCACGGGGGTACTTATCCAGCGTTTGATCGGACTCTATGTCCAGCATGCGGACTGGGATGACCCCTTGAAGCTGATCGGCTCCCCCCGCACCTTGAAGCGTTACGGCAGCACGTACGAACAGGCCGCAGTCGGCCTTGTCAAGGCACGCACCCGTAATTTCAATAAGGAATATTTGGGTGATGACGTGTACGGACGTTACTCGTTGCCGACCGCTTCCGTGTTCCACCCGCTCACGTTCGACCACTACTACCCCGTCACCATTCCGGAAGACGCGCTTCTGACTGCGTTTGACGGCGAAAGCGGCATGGCGGATTATATTGCGGAAATCATGAACGCGCCGATTCTGTCTGATCGTAACGACATGTATTTGATGAAGACGCAGACTTTCGCAGAATACGCGCGTAAGGGCGGATTCTACCGAGTTCACACCGCAGATGTGGGTGCGGCAGACTCTACTGAAGCGGACGCCAAGAATCTTCTGCGCCTTATCCAGCAGACCGCAAACGAACTCAAGGCTAGCCCAATGTCGGCCATGCCACGATATAACGCCATGAGCTGGGTTACCCCATGGCGCGATTCGGAAGCAATCCTGTTCGCCACGCCTCAGGTTATCGCCGCACTCAACGTGGAAGCCCTCGCCGCCGCCTTCAACATTGATAAAGTGAATGTTCCGTATAGGATTATCCCGATTCCGGAAGACATGTTCGGCATTGGCGGTGCCGCCGGTAAGGTTCAGGCCGTGTTGACCACGGAAGACTTTTTCTTCTGCTGGGATGAAATGTTGGAAACGACGAATTCCCCTGTGAATCCGATTGATGGCACGCGCAACATTTTCTACAAGCACAGGGGCTCCATTACCCCGAATCCTTTTGCTAATGCCGTGCTGTTTTGGACGGGTGAAGGCTCCAACGAGTCCGTGACCCTCCCGGATACGCTCACCACCAGCAAGCCGGAGTTTACGTTGCGCGTCATGAAGTACGGTCAGCCCTCCATCACCCCCGAAAACGTGTCGCGTGGTGACTTGGTGCAGGTTGAATCCGAAATCACCAGCGTGAATAAGGACGAAGCGTCGTTCCAGCCGATCGGCATCGAATATAAGGTTGAAGGCGCGACCTCACAGTTCACTTCGATCGACAACGGCGGTATCCTCCGTTGCGGTCTCGACGAAACCGCCGAAGTGCTCAAGGTCACCGCTCAGGCAACCTATATCGACCCCACCCGCCCCGAAATCGACCAGACGGTTTCCGCCGCACTGTCCGTGCCGGTTGTCGGCCAATGGCTCGGCGGTTGGAAGACTGGAGCCATTGAATCTATTGAAATTCAGGGCGAAAAGACGGTCAAGACCAATGGGCATATCGCGCTCAAAGCCATTGTCACCAAGACGGACGGCAATACCGCCGACGTGACCAACCTCGCCATGTGGTCGGTAGACCAGTACGCCACCATTACCCCTAACGGCGTGCTGACCGGAACCGCCGCGGGAGCGGCCAACGTCACCGCGAAATTCGCGGGGGCCACCAAAACGTCGCAGATCACCGTCACCGCCTGACATTAGGCGATAGCAGGTAAGATAGGTGCGAGAAGATAATTCTCGCACCTATTGTTTTTTAGGAGGATTCTATGAGTGCAAATGACCTACCGATTAATTTTTCGTACGCCAAATGGACACCGAACACCAGATTCAAGCTGTGTAACGTGCCGTGGGATATGGGGTATAGGGATATAGTCAAATGGGGTGAACAGGCTCAGAAAGAGTATTTCGACCGTCTGAATGGTATCGAATTTACGAATTGCACCATGAGCAAGTATGGGTTGCCGGTACGATTGCCCATCCCTTTTGCTCAGGCGTCGCAGTATAATTATCTGATCGCCACGAACGACTACGATTTCGATACGCCGCGCAGTTGGTATTATTTCATCCAGACATGCGATTATATCAACGCCAACACGACGCAATTGAATATCCAATTGGATGTGTGGCAATCATTCCAACACGATGTCCAGTTGGGTAACGCCTACGTTGAAAGGGGGCATGTGGGGGTTGCTAACGAAAACGCGTGGAAAGACTATGGGAAAACCTATCTCGATCTGCCCGAAGGACTGGACACGGGCAAATGCACCGTACTCACTAACGAGTCATGGAAACCGTTAATGGACGTGGCCGAACATGACGGGGTAAAATACACGTCCTATGGATTGATTATCGTAAGCACCACCGATCTCGAATCGGATACGGGCACCAAGGATAATCCGGTGGTCAATACCGCCACCGGCAGCGCTTTCGAAAGTCAACTCAACGGTACCAGCATGTACTATTTGGACACTCCCGCCGATATAGTCGCATTTTTTACTGAGGGCATGAATGCCCCGTGGGTCACTCAAGGCATTTGCGGCATTTACGCGGTACCCCACCTCCCGCAAGCGCTATTGGATGGTCAACCGAAAAAAACGGAGCTTTTCGGCCATTCGATCAGCTTTATTGGCAATTGTTGGGAATTACGCAAGAGAAACGACAATTCCAGCGCACGGTACACGGATATCATCAACCTCAAGAATTTCCGCGACGCTTTCGCACTGCCCGAACGGTATAAGTATCTCAAAAAGTTCCTGACCGCCCCTTACGCTTATATTGAATGCTCGTGTCTCAATGGCACGGTGATAACATACGAACCTGAGCAGATACCGAGCGCCGATCTTATCATCCGCGAAACATGGAACTACGCGCCCCCCTCGCCTCGTTTGAATTTTTACGCGCGCGGATACCATGCGGGCAATCTTGGAGACCGTCAACCATTGCAGGACGGCAAAGGCTTGCCCATCGATACCGGCGAAATGTTGAATGCGAGCTTCGGCATTACGAATTTCCCTACCTTTATGGCGGTAAACAATGGTTCGGCGCTTGCGCTTGCGAACAGTGCATACACTAGGCAGTATGCCCAGCAAACCGCTGACTGGGGGTATCAGAAAACCCAGATGGGCATCAACAATGCTTACGCTCAGGCACAAGTCGGCACGCAGTATGCGAGCGAACAGAACAGGCTCGGCACCGCGAACCGAAACGCCATGAACGCGATCAGCAACCAGTCTGCGCAAATGGGCACCGATTTGACATTAAAAAACCTCGGGTTTAACAACCAGATGGCGCAGATTAACACGATAGGTTCAGGAATCGCAAACGCCGCCGGCGCAGCCGTCTCCGGTAATGTCGGTGGCGTGGCCGGAGCTATTGCTGGAACCGCCATCGGTGCATGGACGAACCAGCAAACCTATGGCAACAACGTGAGCACGGCCAATCAGCAGCTTGCGAACACGCAAACCACCAATAACGCAAGCACCTCTCAAGCCAACGCTTTTTCACTCGCGCAAACCAATCTCGGCAACCAGCAGACCATGCAGTTCGCCGACATGAACAAACAGCTTGCACAGGCTACGGCGCAAGGCGATTACGAAAACACGATCGCCGGCATCAATGCCCAGGTCCAGCAGACCCAAACAGTGCCCCCTACTACGTCGGGCGCGTTGGGCGGTGACGCTTTCAACCTTGCTAACGGGTTGATTGGTGTCATGGTGCGTTTCCGACAGATTCCACCAGCCGCCATGCAAGCCATCGGCGAAGTATGGTTAAGGTACGGATACTATGTGCAGCGGTTCATGCGCTTGCCGGAGAATCTCATGGCCATGAGCAATTTCACCTACTGGAAGCTCCATGAGTTGTACGTGCGATCGAGCACATGCCCCGAAGAGTACCGTCTGACCGTCAAGGGCATTTTTGAAAGTGGCGTGACCGTATGGACTGACCCCGATAAGATCGGCGTCACCGATTACGCGGACAATACGCCACTAGCCGGTATCTCGTACTGACCGGATATAATGGAGAGAGCAATATAACTCTCTCCATTATTTTTAGGACGGTGATTATGAGTAAACGCAGTAATGCACGCAAGGCCGCGCACTGGGACAATCAAAGTGTCTTAGGCTCAATGTGGGGCAATTTGAATCTGCCCGAAATGCGGCAAAGTCTACGCATCAACCAATACATGAAATTGATCGAAATGTTGGCCGTAAGCCGGTTTAAATGGATTAACCTACCCCCATACATTGACGAAAGATACTTGGAACTGACCCTTTTTGAAAACGGTCTAGCACTCTTTTTCCCCGACAAACGCAAGGGGGTCAACCGTTTTATGGTCACTTCAGGCAATATCGGGGGCGTCAATAACTACAATAATCCGACATCATTCCAGCCGGTCGCCACCAGCTATTCTCACCCGCAGATCGGCAGCAAGGAATGCGTACCCATTTGGGACAACCAGTTACGTTGCACCATGGTTGATGTGATGTGGAATTATGCGACACGATTGGCTATCGCAGACCGCGCATTGGACGTCAATTTGGATAATATTAGCGTACCGTTGATTATCGCCACGTCCGAAACCAACAAGCTCACGGCTCAAAATTTGATGAAAGCGCGAGAAGACGGTGACCCATACGTGTACGCTTACGATAGTGCGGATATTACCGGAATGTTTCAGACCTTCCCTAATATGACGCCGTTTTTGGCGGATAAGATCATCACCACGAAAACGCAGGTGTGGAATGAACTCGTAAACTATCTTGGCATTGACAATTCAACCACGGAAAAAAAGGAAAGATTGCTTGAAAGCGAAGTGACGGCAGGCAATAGCCGTACGAACGTTTTCCGCTTAAGCTATCTCAAATCACGTCAACAGGCGTGCGATACGATTAACCGATTGTGGCCGCAAATGGCCGACTCGGGACGCCCTATCGGAATCGAATGGAATGATACCACTTCGGGCGGTTTGCTGGATGTGGACGGAAACAAAGAGGAGGAATAATGGCACAGGACTTGAGCATGTATGCGATCAAGGACAGTATGGCCGACTACACATTGACGCTCGGTAATCTGATCGACCGCGGGTTTAATACGGACGAAAAATTGCATTTAAGTTCCGTTTATTATCCGATTTTTGATGAAAATTATCGTGCGAAATTGAACGAGAAAATCGTAGCCCACTACGCATTACGCGAAATCGGAAGCGAAACGCCGCAAATGTTCATTTTTTACCTTGGGCGTACCATGCGCGAACAAATGGACTATTTCAATCAGATGTACGTTTCCGCACAACGAAAATTCGACCCGTTCATCACGTCCGACGTTCACCAGGAAATGGACTCGACCAGCACGAACGAATCGAGCGGCAAGTCTTCGGGCACGCAATCCAACGAGTCCACCGCGAACAGCACGTCCGACACTACCGCCGATAATTCGTCAATGACGTTTAATTCGGAATTTCCGCAGACCCGTATTGACGATTTTCGCCAATACGCCACCAGCGCTTCGCAGACGGATTCGACCGGCAACACGCACACCAGCACGCAGCAGGACAGTTCGGCCACCGCGTCTAGTACCAGCAACACGGATTATGCGCATTCTTCCGACAAGGGTAATAGTGTGTCGCATACGATCGGTACCAGCGGCTCGCAATCACAATTGCTGCTCGATTGGCGTAGCACCATGCTTAATATCGACATGATGGTAATCGGCTCGCTGGAAGACCTGTTTATGGGCATGTGGGGCAGTGGGGACAACATGACCAATTCGCCGCAACTCTATTCTACGAGTCTCGCCTATAATCTCGGCCACTAGAGTATACTTGACATTGACAGATTGGAGGATAAATGGACGGAATCAACATGTGCGCCGCCCCCTTGGATATCGACCCAAGGCAACGCTATTTCGCCACCGTGCAACCGTTTTCGTATCGTGATACGTTGACTGTGCTCGGGTATGTGCAGGAGGTGGCCGAACATTTAGACCAGCTCAGAGAACAGCTCGATAATCTCGCCGATGACGAAAACGCGGATATCGAAGCGATCAATAAGGTTCTCTCCGAGATCGCAGCATGGCAGTCATCGATCGATGCCGCCTTGGATGATCTTGCGAAAAAGGTGGACCAGTATCAGACTTCGGCACTCACCTATAATCCGACCACGGGACAATACGAGGACTCTAAAAATACCGATCGCGACATGTACCGCGAGTTGGCCGTATTCGGAGCACGGGTGGACCAGATGGCCACCATGACCGCAACCGAAGCTGCCGAACATGATTGCATCACGTGGGCGGTATTGGGCAATCATGATATTTTCGGCAACAAAGAACCGAGAGTAATCCCACGAGAAAGGACGCAACAGCAATGACCAACAGCCAATATGACAAGACACGACACCTCGCACTACCCCTCTACACGGACGATACGCCCATGGACTTGCGAGACGGATATAATGAGTCCATGAGGACACTCGACCAGAAAATCCATCAGCTCGAAACCCTTATCCGAGAAACCAAAGGAGCCAACCAATGAGCACCATTTACGATAAAACCGACAATTACCAACTGGACCTATACGGCAACAATGACCCGGCTGATCTTAGAGACGGCTACAATAATTCCATGCACACCATTGATGCCACATTGGAAACGCACCTCAACCGTATCGAGGGCGTTGAATCGCGTGAAACCCATGATGAGGAAGTCACGAAGGCACTGCTGGGGGATAATACGGTGGATGCCGCAACCGCAGCGAAAACCAAGTGGGACAAGGCGGGGACGGACGCTACCGCCGCCGCAAGCAAGGCCGACAGCAACACTCAAGCATTGACGGCGCTCGGAGTCGAAACCGCGGAAAAGGCAGAAAAGTTCTCCCACGAAATCACCTCAAACTGCAATGTCGTGCTACACGGCATCCCTAACGACGCATCATATTCGGTGTCCGACCTCATCAATGCGTATATCAAGGACAATCCGGTTAACGGCGTGTACTTCCCCGCCGGAACCTACCATTTGGACAAAACCATCAACATCCCAAAGGACACGACGAATCCGTTCACCTTCTACGCCGAACCTAATGCAAAGTTCGTCGCAACGGCAAATATGACGGACATGTTCGATTTTGGCGCATACTCCGAAAACGGCGAAAAGACATATGGGGCGACAATCACCGGCGGTGTGTACGACTGTGCTGGCCTGTGTGATAATTGCTGGAGTTTCGAACAGGACGTATACGGCGTAAGCATTTCGAACATGACGGTCAAAGGTGCCAAGGTAGCGTCATTCTATGCAAAAAGAACTCAGGCACTGGACATGCTTTTCACCAACATCAGGGTTAACATTCTCAAAGAAAGCGCGGATTCCCAGTACGGGTTTTATCTCAACGGCACGGATTGTCAGTTCGTCAACGTCTACACGACATATTGCCATACGCATTTTAAATGCAACGGTGGCGGAATGATGTTCGACACGGTTCACTCATTCAACAGCCCATCATTCCAGAACGCCGTCTGCTATGATCTTGCAAATGGGGTATATTTTGGTAACAACATCTACATTGATACTATAGCCATCGGTGTGCAATCCAAATACATTGACGCTTATTTTACCAACGTATATCACTACACGTATGCAAAACTTAACACGGATACCGTGACATTCAAGGTATCATACAACGCCCGACTGCGCTGTGACGGATTATATGCGAGATTCCTTGAAGACAGTTATGCGGCAACACCGCTCGTAGGGGTAAAAAACGATCAGTATACATTTAATTTTGAGAACGTGAAATTCTCCAACGTAGACACATACGGTGATAACTGTCTTATGCCTGTAATGCCAAACTATGGAAAAAGCTCGTATCATTCAAGTTTATTTTACGGCGTAACAGACAGTTCAAACGGTTATATCCCCATTGGAGTATTGTACGAAGAAATGGCTCAGAGCATTTCTGTTTTTACATCCAAATCACTAGAGCCATACGGTGAAGTCACTATCGAAATAGACAATCTATCAAATATTTACGTTAGAAACATGACATTTAGCGAAGATTCGATAAAATATTCATTGAATGGGTTCCTATATGACAAAAACAGCTGTTTCCCAATATGCGTTTCCGATTCAAAAACCAATAAGCTCGGATTGCGCTATAGGGTCATATACTTAAAAAACACCACCACTCTTAACAATAGCTATAAGAACATAACAATTCATCCCAATAGAACAGGAATCACGTTCTTTACGAAAGGTGGTGTCGACACTGAACCCCCAATCATAGCGGCACAGACAACACCGGTTATTAAAACCATAACGGCCCAATAACCACACGGATAGCCATATAGCAAGAGAAAGGAACAATAAATGTCCACCATATATTCTAAGACAGACAATTACGGCTTAAATTTGTATGGCGACAATGACCCAGCCGACCTGCGCGACGGATACAACGGCAGTATGCATACCATTGACGATACGCTCGAAAAACATTTGAACCGTATCGAATCGGTGGAATCGCGTGAAACCCATGATGATGAAGTCACGAAGGCACTGCTGGGGGATAATACGGTAGATGCCGCAACCGCAGCGAAAACCAAGTGGGACAAGTCAAGTGTAGACGCAGCTAGCGCAGCAAGCAAGGCCGACAACAATACGGCAATCCTCACCGCACTCGGCGCGGACACCACCGCGCACGCCACCGCAAATAAGGCCAAGTGGGATAAGGCGAGCACGGATGCCACATCCGCAATCACCAAAGCAGATACCGCAGACGGTAAAGCCGACATTAACAGCGCGATTCTCACCGCACTGGGCGCGGACAATGTGGACAGCGCGACCGCCAAAAAAGCCCGTTGGGACAACACGTACACCAAGTTGGAATCGGACGGCAAATATGCGCTCAAACCGGTCGAACAGAATCTACTCGTGGGCATTGGCGACTCGTACTTCGAAGGTTTTCGTACCGACAATCCAGCCACGGACAGTATGATTGTCAAGGCGGCAGGGCTCTTGGGGCTGGAATGCCGTAATTATGCGGTCGGCGGTTCAGGTTATACGACTGGCGGCGCAAAGGGTAAAACGTTTAAACAGCAACTCCAGCAAGCATCGGCGGAACTAGGTGCAAGCAAGGCCAATGTGAGATACGTGGTGATCGGCGGTGGCCGCAACGATTCGCCATCAGCGGTGACGGGAGACATTGTCTACGACACGCTTGCCACTGCGAAAACATTGTTTCCCGACGCGGAGATCGTACAGATTCCGATGATGTGGGACAATACGTGGCCAACCTTCAATGAGGCTCAAAAATACGGTGCCATGGTCGAGGGTGGGCGTCGTGCCGTCGTTAAGATCGTGTACGATGCACCATCGTGGGGTCTGTTTTGGAAGTCCGGCATGACTGATATCCACCCCAATACTCAAGGCTCGGATATTTATGCGCAGTATGTCGCAAAAGGCATTAAAACCGGTGTGGCGAAACGGGTCGAAGAGTATTCCAACGTCACGTTGTCCGGTATTGTAGATGGCTTTCTGAAGGTGTTCGTTGACGGGCTGGACGTCCATTTTTATTTCCGTGGCAACAAGACCGCCTGGAATACGGACGTTTTCGCCACGGTCAACGAGGCTAACGTGTTCGGTAATTGGATACCACTGTTTGGGGTCAAAGAGTCCAATGAAGGATACGTCAAAATCAAATTCAACGGCCAGTCTTTTAGTATTATCGACATGCTGCAAGGCGACGGTGGTGCAGGTTATCTTGATTTTGATTTTTCCATGAGCTGCTTCCACTAACCCCCTACGGTAATAGCCATACTCTTATAATAAGAGTATGGCTATTACTTTTAATCAATGGATTGACCAAACGAAAAACCGTTTTTGGGATATGGACGGCGCGTATGGCGCGCAATGCTGGGACTTGTGGGCGAAATACAGTATGGACATGTACGGCATGTCCCTTCAGGACTGCATAACCCCGACCGGTTATGCGGGAGGCTTGTACACGTCATACCCCGTATCCGCACGGTGCGAGCAAGTGTACGAGCGCATTCCAGCAAACGGATACTCGCCGGTGGCCGGTGACGTGGCAATATGGGGGTACGGCACGTACACTCCATACACACATGTTGCCATAGTCGCCGGCAATGATGGTGTGAAAAACAACAGCATTTATATCATCACGCAAAATCCGGACGCAAGTGCGCTCAAATGGTTCCCCATCGACGGACTGTTAGGCTATCTCCACCCCCGCCCCATGCCTAAGCCGGACGTGGACAATCCCACCGGCGACAACAATCAGGGACACTCCGGTTCCGCACGCGGTGGAGCGTGGATACACTGGCAGGGAGACAACCTATACTTGCGTGAAACGGACAATAGCGGGTCACATACTCGTATTTTCTATAAGACAACGGCCAACAATTTTTCCGAAAAAGCATCACAGGGGCAACCGTCCGACTCGCAAGGACAAGGGCACCCATCCAGCTCAACGTCACCGGAAAACTCGTATGCACTCTACGTGGTCGGCACGGTTGAATCCAGTCTGCAATGGGATGCAGTGGAAGCAGCCAATCTCCAAGGCATCGGCATTGCCCAATGGAGTTTCGGACGGCGCTTGCAAGTGCTCAACAAAATGCGAGAAGCCGACCCTACCGGCTATGCCGCATTCAAAATTGCGGCTCCCGAGATTGCGGGACTCATGGAATCGGGAGGCGACTTCACTCGACCGCTCACCTCGACGGAAGCAGCGGCATTCCAAACATGGGCGCAACGTAGCGAATCGCATGAGGGGCAGCGCAAACAGTTTGCCGAAGACTACGCGGGATATCCACAAGAGTACGATGATGATAAAATGCAAATCTTGTGGGTTACCGCATATCACCAGTCACCGGCCAATGCGCTCAAGGTGCCGAAAGCGTCGAATCTCGCGCAGCTCAAAAACAATATTTTGAACACGTATCCGTTCCAGCCATACGTAAGCCGGTACAATCAGGCATACTCGCTGCTGACTGTGTGGGATGGTACATCGAATCCGCCCGCATTCTAATATGTGTGATATAATGATACGTGTCGGCATGTGATAACTTCCCTTGAGCCGACCGTAACCAATAGGGGGAGCGTAACGGTGGTCATGACGTTACGCTCCCCATTGTTTTAGGAGGTGAGCGGACATGGCGTTACAGACATTGGCTGAAGACGATTACTACGATTTGCATAATCTGCTTACTCGTAACGCGCCGTGGAATTTCGTAATCGGCGCACGTGGCCTTGGCAAGACTTTTGCCGCAAAACGATACGGCATTAAAGAGTTTATTAAAAATGGCCATGAATTTATTTATCTTCGTCGCACGGACGTGGAACAACACCGTAAGGAAACCTTCTTTAAGGATATTCAAGAGTTTTTCCCACAGTATGAGTTTCGCGTGAATGGCGAAAAAGGACAGGTGCATAAGACGTCATGGGATGAAAAAGATTGGCGTACATGCTGCTATTTCGTCGCACTCTCGCAAGCCGGTGGTCTGAAATCGGTAGCCTATCCTAAAGTGCACTTGATTGTTTTCGATGAAATCTTTCCCGATAATCTCAGATTTTTGAGCAATGAAGTAAACAGTTTCAGCGAATTTTATAACACCGTAGACCGTTGGCAAGATAGGACAAAAGTGCTGTTTTTGTCCAACGCGGTGCAAAAAGCGAACCCCTATTTCGCGAAATACAGGCTCGACATTGGTGCTCAGCAATCAAATCAGCAACAATATAAGTTGTATTGCGGGGGATTCGTGTGCTTGGAATTAGCTGATTACGGCGGATTCAGCGCGAAAGTCGCCAAGTCAAAATTCGGTAGATTTTTGGAGCAGTATGACGGGGATTACGCGGACTATGCAATACGCAATAAATTCCGCGACGAATCCGACACGCTACTAGCCCCCATTCCAGCAGACGGCGAACTGTCTTATGTTCTGGACACTACCGACTACGCGCGTTTTGGCATATGGGTTTCCGTGTCGGAACGCGACGGCCACGTTTCACAATATGTTTCACGACGTATACCGAAAGACAATACTCGCCCAGTCTACACGCTCGACCCCAATCATGTTGACGAAAAAACATGGTACGTCAAAAAGTCGGACGATATTATACGCCGGCTCACCACCGGCTATCGACTGGGTAAAATAAGATTCGACGATTCACAGGTAAAAGCCGATTTCGGTCTGATTATCGGAGAATTACTAGGAAAATAGAAAGGATAATCAATGACAATGACATCAACGGACGTATGGTGCGTGTTCGCGGTAGTGTTCTTTATTATCGTAGACTACGTGACCGGACTTGCCAAAGCCATACTCAACGACACGCTCAGCTCCCAAAGAATGCGTCAAGGATTATGGCACAAGTTCGCCTACCTCATGCTCACTTTGGTAGCCTATTTCGTGGACATGATCAATCTCCATGTAGACCTCGGACTTCCGGTCAGCGTATTCGTTTGCACCGTCGGCGGTATCAGCCTGATTGAGCTTACCTCAATCCTCGAAAACATCACCGCCATCAATCCAGAGCTAGCGGACGCCCCGTTCATGAGTGTGTTCGCAAACAACAATACCCCTAAACACAAGAAAGAAAACTAACATGAACATTCAAGAATGGATGAACTCGGTTAACGGACAGGTTGTAGACATGGACGGTGCCTACGGCGGACAATGCTGGGACCTATGGAGCAGCTACGCACGCAACGTATACGGCATTCCAGCCGCCGACACCAACACCGTAGACGGATACGCCGCAAGCGTATACACTGATCGTTACAACCGCTCTCAAGCACTGCAAAACACATTCACCCGCGAAACAGGCAACTACACGCCCGTTTACGGTGACGTAGCCTTCTGGAACGGCGCGGGCATGAATCATGTCGCCATCGTAGTTAAAGACAATGGTAACGGCACTTTGTCCACCATGTCGCAGAATCCAAACAAGGCTGGATACCTCACAATCGGCAAGAACGGAATCATCGGATACTTCCACCCACGCACGGCAAACACACCCGCACCAGCCCCGGCAAGCAATAACGTAACGGTCATTGACCGCACTTACAAGGTCAATGTGGACACGCTCAACGTACGATCCGCACCATCCACCTCAGCACAGGTAGTAGCCCAATACCATTACGGCCAAACCGTCAACCTCGCCGAAGGTGGTGTAATCGCAGACGGATATATTTGGGCACACTACATCGGTGGTTCCGGCGCAACCCGATACGTCGCACTAGCCCCAGCCGATAAATCAGCATGGTATCTTGTATTCGCATAAATTGACCGCATAAAAAATAAGCCCCTAGGTTGCTCAACTAGGGGCTTATTTATTACCACGTCCGAGCGAACACTTCCAAGTCCTCAGCGGTAAACTCAAACACATCATCATCAGTCTCGTACGGTAGAAGAAACTCATACGAACCATACTGAGCCACACCATATTCATCCACAGCCTGATCACGATCAATACTGCTCACAGTATCATCCTTAACACCCTGAAGCGTCACGGACGGGTCATCCCACAAAGTGGTCAGCAGGTCATTCTTTTCCTTGAGGGTCATATTTGGAATCA
>ERZ1026878.1001-NODE-1001-length-18986-cov-134.165232_pt1 | contig 18986 bp, 17 predicted proteins | sample MGYA00380169_ERZ1026878 | MGnify/ENA primary metagenome ERZ1026878 (study PRJEB33269, sample SAMEA4719805) | human gut metagenome | biome: human-associated habitat; feature: organic feature; material: feces | place: Cameroon | collected 2013-10 ...
TGTGAAAATAGGAGGCAAATGCCTTTTGTGATTAGCATTTACCTCCTACCCGATTATGTTTCAATCCGTTTTTTCCGCGGATTGGTTATCTGCTGGAATTATTGGTTTTTGAAGACCAATCCATCTGCATCTGTATGATCGATGGTAATTGGCTTCTCTCTGCTAACCTCTTCTGCAAGAATCTTCTTACTCAAGTCGTTCAAGACATAATCCTGGATAGCGCGCTTTACAGGACGGGCACCAAACTCTGGGTCGTATCCTACCTTTGCCAGATACTGGATAGCTGCAGGAGTCCAGCGAAGTTCAAAGCCCTGAGGCTCCAACATCTTCTTTACTCGCTTCATCTGAAGTTCTACAACCTCGGCAATCTGCTCCTGGGTCAACGGCTTGAAGGTAATGATATCATCAATACGGTTCAGGAACTCAGGACGGAAGGTTTTGCGCAACATCTCACGGCTTGCGTTGGAAGTCATGATGATGATGGTGTTCTTGAAGTTGACTACACGACCCTTGTTGTCAGTCAGACGACCATCGTCCAATACCTGCAACAGGGTATTGAATACATCAGGATGCGCCTTCTCAATCTCATCGAAGAGAACCACACTATATGGTTTGCGGCGTACAGCCTCGGTCAACTGACCACCTTCATCGTAGCCTACATACCCTGGAGGCGCACCGATCAGACGGGTTACGCTAAACTTCTCCTGATATTCACTCATATCAATTCGGGTCATCATCGACTCGTCATTGAACAGATACTCAGCCAGCGCCTTGGCAAGTTCCGTCTTACCTACACCGGTAGTACCGAGGAAGATGAAGCTGGCGATAGGACGCTTAGGATCCTGCAATCCGGCACGAGAGCGACGTACGGCATCACTTACAGCGGTGATAGCCTCGTCCTGTCCGATGACTCTCTTGTGGAGTTCTTCCTCCAGATGGAGCAGTTTCTCACGCTCGCTCTGCATCATACGGCTTACTGGTATTCCGGTCCAGCGGCTTACAACCTCAGCGATATCATCAGCAGTAACTTCCTCTCTGACCATCGCTGCGCCACCCTGTGTACTCTTCAGCTGCTCCTGAATCTTCTTGATGTCATCCTCGAGCGCCTTCAGTTTAGAATAGCGGATTTCAGCTACGCGTTCGTAATTGCCTTCGCGCTCCATGCGTTCAGCCTCAAACTTCAGGTTTTCTATCTCCTGCTTATCCTGCTGAATCTTGTTGACGAGTGCTTTTTCGCCTTCCCATTTAGCACGGAAGTCATGTTCCTGATCCTTCAATTCTGCAATTTCCTTATCCAGCTGCTGAATCTTAGGCTGGTCATTCTCGCGCTTGATGGCCTCACGCTCAATCTCCAACTGCTTTAAGTGGCGGGTAATCTCATCCAGTTCTTCTGGTACAGAGTCACGCTCCATTCTCAGTTTGGCTGCTGCCTCATCCATCAGGTCGATAGCCTTATCAGGGAGGAATCTGTCAGAGATGTATCTCTCTGATAACTTGACGGCTGCGATGCAGGCATCATCCTGAATACGTACCTTATGATGGTTCTCGTAGCGCTCCTTGATACCACGGAGGATACTGATGGCGTCTACCTCGTCAGGCTCATTGACCATGACGGTCTGGAAACGGCGTTCCAGCGCCTTATCCTTCTCGAAGTACTTCTGATACTCGTTGAGGGTAGTAGCACCGATGGCTCTCAGTTCACCACGAGCCAGGGCTGGCTTCAGAATGTTGGCTGCATCCATGGCACCCTCGCCACCGCCAGCACCTACCAGCGTGTGAATCTCATCGATGAAGAGGATAATCTGGCCGTTGGCGTTGGTTACCTCTTTAATGACGCTCTTCAGACGCTCCTCGAACTCACCCTTATATTTGGCACCGGCTACCAGCGCACCCATATCGAGAGAATAGAGCTGCTTGTTCTTCAGATTCTCCGGTACATCGCCACGTACGATACGCTCGGCAAGACCTTCTACGATGGCAGTCTTACCTGTACCAGGTTCACCTATCAGAATAGGGTTGTTCTTGGTTCTTCGTGACAGAATCTGGAGTACTCTTCTTATTTCCTCATCACGTCCGATAACTGGGTCCAGCTTGCCACTTCTTGCCTGTTCTACAAGGTTTTTCGCATATTTCTCCAAGCTCTGATAGTTGTCATCAGCGCTTTGTGATTTTACGTTCTGTCCCTGTCTCAGTGCCTGGATGGCAGCGAGCATATCTTTAGCATTTGCACCAGCATCCTTCAGAATACGTGCAGCAGTAGAGTTGCCCTGTACGATAGCCAACAGGATAGGTTCTACGCTAACGAACTCGTCGCCCATTTTCTTGGCGGTATCCTCGGCATTCATCAGTATCTGGTTAGTCTCGTTGCTGAGGTACGGCTGACCGCCACCCTGCACACGAGGCAGATGTTGCATCTCCTGACGCAAGAGCATGGCGATTTGCTGTCCGTTCATGCCCAACTTCTGGAAGATGTAGTTGGTCACATCGGTAGCCTTTTCAAGAATACCGCTAAGCAGATGCACCGGTTCGATGGTTTGCTGACCATTTCGCTGCGCAATGTTTACGGCTTCCTGTACCGCCTCCTGCGCCTTGATTGTAAATTTGTCGAATGTCATATTAATATCTCCTTTCTTATATTATATATTCTTATTTGTGTTATTTGGATGAGCGCCGGAAACTTCTCTTTGGAAACCTCCCGGTGCGTTCCTCCCATCCTTTAGCGAAACTTATGCCTATTCGTTGAAAATCAATGATTTACTGACAATCTGTCTTATTTTGGGTAGGCAAAAGATAGGAATAAGAGATATTTCCGGACAGAATGACAGAAGAAGGCGGTTCGAGTACGGGCTGAAGGCCCAAATGCTCCAGAAGCAGCACGCCCTGAAGACTCAGGTTCCTTTCAGGGCGTGAGGGCTTACTGGCGAAAGTTCAGTACGCGAAGAAATGATAGAATTAGAATTCGCTCAGATAGCTTATTTCTTGATTTCTCTCAATTATCTTTTAAATATCCTTTAAATAATGCTATTTTATGGGGGGAAATGTTGTGTAATCAAAATAATCTTCGTACCTTTGCACCATCATAAATTATAATTTATAAGTTCAATGGCTGAAACAAAGAAAATCAAGACAGCGTTGGTGTCTGTCTTCCACAAGGATGGCTTGGACGAATTGCTCGCCAAGTTGAATGAAGAGGGTGTAAAGTTCCTGAGTACTGGTGGTACCCAGAAGTTTATCGAATCTTTGGGTTATGAATGCGAGAAAGTTGAGGAGGTCACTACCTATCCATCTATCTTGGGTGGTCGCGTAAAGACTCTTCATCCTAAAATATTTGGAGGTATCTTGGCTCGCCGTGACAACGAGGGTGACCAGGAGCAGATGAAGGAATACGAAATCCCTTCAATCGATCTCGTCATCGTAGACTTGTATCCTTTCGAGCAGACTGTAGCTAGCGGTGCTAGCGATGCTGATATCATCGAGAAAATCGATATTGGCGGTATCTCTTTGATTCGTGCAGGTGCCAAAAACTTCAAGGACGTGGTAATCGTTCCTAGCAAGGCAGAATACGGCGTATTGCTCGATATCCTGAAGAAGAAGGGTGCTGAGACTGATATCGAAGACCGCAAGATGTTTGCAGAGCGTGCATTCGGTGTAAGCTCTCACTACGATACTGCAATCCATGCATGGTTTGCTAAGTAAACTCTCGGAAAAATAAAGTAGTTAAGGAGTTAAGAAGTGGAAGAAGTCAGGACAAGTGTCTGCGGGGATTCCATCCCCGGTATATGACAGACTGTTGCCGTGGCTTCTATGCTCCTTTAACTCCTTAACTCCTTAAATAAAATAGAAAATTTTAAGCTTAAAATAATTTAGAAACGAAATGGGATTTTTTTCATTTATTCAGGAAATCGCAATGGACTTGGGTACAGCCAATACCATCATTATCAGTGATGATAAGATTGTAGTGGATGAACCTTCTGTTGTAGCCCTTGACCGCCGCACCGACAAGATGATTGCTGTGGGCGAGAAGGCTAAGATGATGTACGAGAAGACTCATGATAATATCCGTACTATCAGACCATTGCGTGATGGCGTGATTGCCGACTTTACTGCCTGTGAGCAGATGATGCGTGGATTGATTAAGATGGTTCATACGGGTAGCCGTCTCTTCTCTCCTTCACTCCGTATGGTTATCGGTGTACCTTCTGGTTCTACCGAGGTTGAGCTTCGTGCTGTGCGCGACTCTGCCGAGCATGCCGACGGACGTGATGTATATTTGATTTTTGAGCCAATGGCTGCCGCTATCGGTATCGGTATCGATGTTGAGGCTCCAGAGGGTAATATGATTGTTGATATAGGTGGTGGTTCTACCGAAATCGCTGTCATCTCATTGGGTGGTATCGTATCGAACAACTCAATCCGTACAGCCGGTGACGACCTTACTGCCGATATCCAGGAATATATGAGCCGTCAGCACAACGTGAAGGTTTCTGAGCGTATGGCTGAGCGTATCAAGATTCATGTGGGTTCAGCTCTGACCGATCTGGGTGATGAGGCTCCAGAAGATTTCATCGTACATGGTCCTAACCGTATTACAGCGTTGCCTATGGAGGTACCTGTATGCTACCAGGAGATTGCTCACTGTCTGGATAAGACCGTGGCAAAGATTGAGAACGCTGTACTCTCAGCATTGGAGAACACACCTCCTGAGCTCTATGCCGATATCGTGAAGAATGGTATCTGGCTCTCTGGTGGTGGTGCTTTGCTCCGCGGTCTCGACAAGCGTTTGCAGGATAAGATCAATATCCCATTCCACATCGCAGAAGATCCATTGCACAGTGTTGCCAAGGGTGCTGGTATTGCGTTGAAGAATGTAGACCGTTTCTCATTCTTGATGAGATAATCAGAACTTATTCTAATAGTAAGAATAAAGTATGCGCAACCTTTTAGAGTTTTTAGCGAAATACAACCATTGGTTTGTCTTCCTGATTCTTGAGGTGGTGAGTATGGTGCTGTTGTTTCAGTATAACAGCTATCAGGGCAGTGCCTGGTTCTCCTCGGCTAATGCCGTAACGGGTAAGTTGTATGAATGGGATGCAAATGTAGAAACATTCTTCTCGCTTACCAAGGTGAACCAGGAACTGACACAGCGCAATGCGTATCTCGAACAGGAGGTGCAGAAACTTTCCGACAGTCTCGTGTGCGTGACCAAGGATAGCAGCATCTACCATCGTGACCAGTTTGCATTGCTGAGAAACTATCGTCTGATTCCGGCTAAGGTAGTGGCGAATAGTGTCGATAAACCCGGCAACCTGATGACAATTGACAAGGGTAGCGCGGATGGCATCCACAAGGATATGGGTGTAATTAGCGGTACGGGTGTTGTGGGTATCGTGTATCTGGTGGCAGAACATTATGCTATCGTGATTCCGGTATTGAACACGAAGTCGAACATCAGTTGTATGATTCAGAATAGAGGCTATTTTGGCTATCTGCGCTGGAAGGGTGGTGTGTCTGACCTTGCCTATCTGGAAGAGGTGCCACGTCATGCTCACTTTAAATTGGGTGACTATGTGGTAACGAGTGGCTATTCTGCAGTATTCCCTCCTGGAGTGAGAGTGGGCAGAATATTGCACGTGTTCAACTCTGCCGATGGTCTGTCGTATCGCGTACAACTTCGCCTCTCTACCGATTTTGCCCGTCTGCGTGATGTGTGTGTAATTGATGATAGCGCCATGAAAGAGCGTTTGGAGATTATGCGTGCAGCAGAGGATAGCATCGGATCAAATGGAGACAATAATCAATAATGACGTATAGTAAGAGGATATAAAAAGCAATGAGTATAGATTTAGTGAAAAGACTAGCTACCTTTGTGGTGCTCGTGCTGGTGCAGGGATTGGTGTTTAATCATATTCATCTATTCAATTGTGCCACCCCCTTGCTGTATATCATTATGGTACTGCATTTCCGCCGCAACCATCCTAAATGGGCGGTGTTATTGTGGTGCTTTATGATGGGGTTTTGTGTGGACGTATTTGCCAATACGCCTGGTGTTGCAGCAGCTTCGATGACAGCCGTGGGACTGCTACAACCTTATTTGTTTGAACTTTTCGTACCGCGTGACAGTGCCGACGATCTGGAACCGTCCATGCGTTCTATCGGCGTAGGTGCATATTGCTGGTACGTATTTATTATCATTCTCGTTTATAATCTATTGTTCTTTACACTCGAAACATTCAATTTCTTTAATTGGGTTCACTGGTTGGAATGTATAGGTGGAAGTGCAGTTGTCACTTATGTATTGGTGATGGCGACAGAAAGTTTCAGAAAGTAAGATTCCGTAAAAAGTGATGAGAGAGAAAAGAACACGATTTTTAGTTTGCTATATATAATAAGGTATGTTGGATTACAATCTTGAAAAACGTAGATTCGTTATCGGTGGAGTGGCCATAGCTATTGTGGTCATTTACATGATTCGTCTGTTTACGCTTCAGATTATGAGCGACGACTACAAGAAGAATGCCGACAGTAATGCCTTCTTGAAGCGTATTGAGTTTCCTGCCCGTGGTGCCATTTACGACCGTAATGGTAAGCTGCTGGTGTATAATCAGCCGTCTTACGACCTGATGGTGGTCATGAACGAGGAGAGCGGCAGGCTTGATACGATGGATTTCTGTAATTCGCTGGGTATAACGAAAGAGTTTTTTATCAAGCGAATGAACGATATCAAGGACCGTTCTAAGAACCCGGGCTATTCGCGCTATACCCAACAGCTTTTTATGGGACAGCTGAGCGATAGAGATTTCAGTGTGTTCCAGGAGAAGATGTTCCGATTCCCCGGTTTCTATGTCCAGAAACGTACCGTCAGAGAATATACCTACCCTTATGCAGCCCATGTGCTGGGTGATGTGGGTGAGGTTTCGCCAAGCGATATTGAAAATGATGACTACTACCAGGCTGGTGACTATATCGGAAAACTGGGTATCGAGAAGTTTTATGAGAAGCAGCTGCGTGGTGAGAAGGGTGTGAAGATTATGCTGAGAGATGCCCACGGAAGAATTCAGGGTAGCTATCAGAATGGTAAACTTGACCGGAAACCTGTGGCTGGAAAGGACTTGACGCTGGGATTGGATGTCAAGTTGCAAGCCTTGGGCGAACGCTTGCTGCAGGGTAAAATCGGCAGTATTGTAGCCATCGATCCTAAAACGGGCGATGTGCTGGCTATGGTTTCTTCTCCTTCTTACGATCCGAGACGTCTGGTGGGTAGAAACCGCGGTAAGATGCACAAGTGGCTCTCGCATAATCCTTGGAAACCGCTCCTGAACCGTAGTATCCAGGGTCAGTATCCTCCGGGCTCTACCTTTAAGACTACCCAGGCGCTGACTTATCTTACCGAAGGTATCATCACACCGGGAACAGCATTCCCGTGTAATCACGGTTTCTCTTATAAGGGTCTGCATGTAGGCTGTCATGGTCACCCGTCGCCTATTGCGCTGATTGATGCCATCAGTACCTCCTGTAACGGTTACTTCTGTTGGGGTCTTTACTATATGATAGGTAACCGCAAGAAGTATGGCAGTGTACAGAATGCGATGACCGTATGGAAAGATTATATGGTGAGCATGGGATTCGGATATAAGTTGGGACTTGACTTGCCAGGAGAGAAACGCGGTCTGATTCCGAATGCACAGTTCTATGATAAGGCTTACAAAGGTTCATGGAACGGACTGACGATTATCAGTATTTCTATCGGACAGGGTGAGGTTAACCTGACGCCGTTGCAGATAGCTAACCTGGGTGCTACCATCGCCAACAGGGGATACTATTATGTGCCTCATGTAGTGAGAAAGGTGAAGGGTGAACCGCTTGATACGCTTTATACCCGACGTCATTATACCAAGGCTTCCCGACGGGCTTACGACTATGTGGTAGCTGGTATGAGAAGTTCGGCGCTGAAGGGAACCTGTAAACTGCTCGGCCGCTACGATTTCGAAGCTTGCGGCAAGACGGGTACGGCACAGAACCGTGGTCACGACCACTCTGTATTCATGGGCTTTGCTCCGATGAACAATCCGAAGATTGCCATTGCCGTGTATGTTGAGAATGGTGGTTGGGGTGCTGATTATGGTGTCCCTATCGGCGGTCTGATGATGGAACAGTATCTGAAGGGTAAGTTATCTCCTGATTCAGAGCGTAGGGCAGCAGAGATGCAGGCCCGCAGAATCGCCTACGGATTAAGCAGTAGATAGTTTTCAGTTAATAGTTTATAGTTGATAGTTTATAGATTATGAGCGATAATAAACAACCTAGTGTGCTTGCTTCACTTGACTGGTGGACGATAGGCATTTATCTGGCACTCCTCATCTTCGGATGGGTGAGCGTCTGTGGAGCCAGCTATAACTATGGTGACAATGAGATATTCAGTCTGGGTGCCCGTTCGGGTATGCAGATTATATGGATTGGCACATCCATAGCACTGGGATTGGTAATCCTGCTGCTTGATGACCGGTTTTACGATACCTTCTCGTATGTCATCTATGGCATCCTGATACTCTTGCTCTTTGCTACGATATTCAATCCGCATAGCATCAAGGGTTCCCACTCCTGGCTGGTGTTGGGACCGCTCCGACTGCAACCGGCTGAGTTCGGTAAGTTTGCTACGGCTCTGGCGGTAGCCAAGTTTATGTCGAGCTATGGTTTCAGTATGCAGAACCTGAAACATTTCATGGCAGCAGTAGGCATTATTGTTCTGCCGATGCTCTGCATTGTAGGTCAGCGCGAAACAGGTTCCGCCTTGGTTTATCTTTCATTCTTCCTCATGCTTTACCGCGAAGGAATGCCGGGAGCCATTCTCTTTACCGGCGTGTCGATGGTGGCTTACTTTGTCTTGGGTGTGAAGTATGAGAATGTCATGATGTGGGATACCTATACTTCTGTGGGTAAGTTTGTCGTGCTTTTGCTGGTGCAGATTTTTACGGCAGGTATGGTGAACTCCTATACGGGCGATAAGAAACAGGCACTGCTTCTCCTGGCTTATTCGGTAGGCATTACGCTGCTCTTCGTGCTCTTTTCTACCTATGTCATTCCGTTTGATATTGTGTGGGTCCAGCTCTTCCTGTGTGCCATGATGATTGGATTCCTTGTTTATCAGGGTCTGAGAACCCGGTTCCGGAATTACTTCCTCATCTCGATCTTCTCGTTGGGAAGTATCGCTTTCTTCTATTCAGCCGATTATGTGTTGAATCATGTGATGGAACCTCATCAGCGAGTGCGTATCAACGTACTGCTGGGACTGGATGAAGATTTGGCTGGTGCGGGATATAATGTGCATCAGAGTGAGATTGCCATTGGTTCCGGCGGACTTCAGGGAAAAGGTTTCCTAAATGGTACGCAGACCAAACTGAAGTTCGTGCCTGAGCAGGATACTGACTTTATCTTCTGTACGGTAGGCGAGGAGGAAGGTTTCCTTGGTTCGGCAGGCGTGCTGCTGCTTTTCCTGGCTTTGATATTGCGGTTGATGCATCTGGCTGAGCGGCAACCTTATAAATTCGGGCGTATCTACGGATATTGTGTCCTGTCGGTATTCCTCTTCCACCTGTTTATTAATGTGGGAATGGTGTTGGGTTTAACGCCGGTTATCGGTATTCCGCTTCCGTTCTTCAGTTATGGTGGTAGTTCGTTATGGGGATTTACCATCCTTCTTTTCATCTTCTTGAGAATTGATGCGGGAAGGAATTTAGTGAGAAGTTAAAAAAAAGAGTGAACAGATTATTGATGAATCTGCTCACTCTTTTTTATTGTATCTTGGAAATCTTGATGCCGATGTCGCTGACACCAGGGAGGATTTCTCTTTTCATATCATGTCTGATGGCTACGTGTATAGAATCGCCCTGATGCATCTGATAGATGTTGATGGGGAAGTTATACTGATAGTAGCTGATACCCTGTCCTTTGCTCACACCGTTGTTGTCAATCAGCTGGCAGTTGACCGTATCTTTCTTGCATTCGCCAGGTATCTTTTTGTTTTGGTGATAAACCGTCTGTTCTACGATGAGCGTAAGTCCCATGAACGGATAGGCACCTGTAATGCGAAGTCCTAAGCTTTGCCTGTAATGCCCCGCCTCGAGTAGAGGTGATACTTCGAATGATAGGGTGTCGTTCTTCTCCCATCCTGCAATCGGTGTATGGGCATACTCATCGTATACGGTCGAACCGCTGCAGGCAGAGAGAATGTGAACGATCGCTGTCAAAACGATGAAATAAACTATCTTTTTCATCTTTTTCTAGCTCCTATTCTTTATTCTTGTGGGGCGTTACCGCCCTGTGGGGCATTGTTAGCCTGTGGCTTGTTTCCACCCTGAGGGGCGTTATTACCTTGTGGCTTGTTGCCATTCTGCTGGGCGTTATTACCTTGTGGCTTGTTACCACCCTGTGGCTTGTTTCCCTTGTTAGGACGTCTGTCGTTTCTTGGCTGGCGGTTGTCACCCTTAGGATGATTGCCCTGATTACGGTTGTCGCGGCGCTGGTTGTTTGGCTTGCCTTCATTCTTCTGAGGTTTGTTGTCGCCATTCTGCGTGCGGTTCTCGTTCTTCTGAGGCTTGTTGTCGCCCTCCTGCTGTCGAGGTCCCTTGTTCTTATTGTTCTTCTTCTTCTTTTTCTTAGCCTTGTCAAAGCGGCTCAAATCAGCTTCGGCAAGCAGGTCGGTTGGCTTGGCTACAGGTTTGGCCTTACCGTCTTCCAGCAGACTCAATGGCTTCTCGCCCTGACGGTTCATTTCGATGATAGCCTTGGCGCGCTCGATGCTGATGGTTTCGAGGTTGGAAGCAAGGTTCTTGTCAGAAGAGTAGGTGATGAGACCAGCCAGGATATCCACCTTGAACTGATGGAAATCACCGTCGGCAGTCTGCAGTACGGCATCCTTAGGAGGCAACTTTCTGCTAGCCTCTACATAGCTGTCTACCTCGTAGTTGAGACAGCACTTCAGTTTGGCGCACATACCGGCAAGTTTCTGAGGATTCAGAGAAATGTCCTGGTAGCGTGCTGCATTGGTGCTAACGCTGATGAAGTTCTTCATCCAGGTAGCGCAGCAGAGTTCTCTGCCGCAAGGACCCGTTCCACCGATGCGGCCTGCTTCCTGTCGCGCACCGATCTGTTTCATCTCAATGCGCACATGGAAGGTATCGGCAAGAACCTTGATGAGCTGGCGGAAGTCCACACGTTCGTCAGCGATGTAATAGAAGATAGCCTTGTTGCCGTCTCCCTGATATTCTACATCACCTATTTTCATCTTCAGTCCGAGATCTTTGGCTATCTGGCGGCTCTGGATCATGGTGCCGTGTTCACGGCTCTTAGCCTCCTTGCATTTGTCAAGATCCACCTGTTTGGCGATACGGTAGATACGCTTGATATCATCCTGCGACTTGAGGTTTGCCTTCTTAATCTGGAGTTTTACCAGTCTTCCGGTCAGCGTAACCACACCTATGTCGTGACCCGGGTTAGCCTCTACCGCCACTATATCGCCCTTCTTCAGGTCGAGGTTATTCACATTGTGGTAATATCCCTTACGGGTATTCTTGAACTGTACCTCCACGAGGTCAGTGCTTTCAGCATTGCCGGGTACATCGGCAAGCCAGTCGTATGTGTTGAGCTGTCTGTCCTGTCTTCCTACGCCCTTAGCGCACAGACCACGGTCGCAGCCGTTACACATCCTGAATTTCATATTTTTGTAATCCACGATAATCTAATTTATAATGTATAATTTATAATGTACAATGAATAATGACCAGGCATCTGCCCCGTTATTCATTTGAATTCTTCACTCTTCACTTCCTCAGCAGGAGGACGATGATTTTGAGCGCCATATCGAAGAAAACGATTTTGGCATTGGCATTTTGCGAAATCATGCGCTTGCTGTCTTCGAAGAGGTTGGAGATGTCAATGATGTTTGCCTCGTTGATGAAGCGGGCAAAGTTCTTGGCAAAGTTCTCCTCATCCTGCGTCATGTAGCTCAGTTCCGGATTCCGGAAGTTGTACATGAAACTTTCTCTGAGCATGTGCATAAAGTAGTCGAGCATGCGTTTCTGCTTTTCTCTTCCGAAGGTTGCTATCACATCGGTCCACTTCTTGAGGTCACCTATCTTGCGCATGTAAGCCAGTCGCATCAGCATGATGAACATGTCGAGATGCTGCCGGTTTTCGTTTCCTGCATCCAGTTCTTCGAGTGCGAGGTTCCAGTTGCCGTTGGCGATACGGGCTATGCGGTGTGCCATGTCTGGCTCCAGCGCCCTCCGTTCCGTCAGCGCTTTTTCCATCTCAGCGGTTTCTATCTTCCTGAAGTCGATACGCTGCGTACGGCTTCTGATGGTTTCGAGCAGCAGTTCCGGATTCTCGCTTACCAGCAGGAATACCGTCTGGCGAGGCGGTTCCTCCAGCAGTTTCAGTATCTTGTTGGCACTCTGGATATTCATACGTTCCGGGAGCCATATCAGACTTATCTTATATCCGCCCTGACTCGACATCATCATCAGTTCGTGAGAGATGGCATCGGTTTCTTCGGCAGTGATGATAGCCTGTTTGTTATAGTCGGCATCCGTCTTGCCCATCTTCAGCATCCAGTCGCTAATCTGGATGTAGGGACCTTTAGAAAGCAGCAGTTCTCTCCATTCCTTAATGAAGTCGAGGCTCACCGGTTTGTGTTCGCTGCCCATATTGGCGGTCTTGATGGTAGGAAAGGTGAAGTGGAGGTCCGGATGTTCCCATTTCCTGAGCATCGGTGAATCGCCCAGAAGATAGCTGGCAAAAGCCAGTGCCATCGCCAGTTTGCCACAACCCTGCGGGCCGCAGAACATCAGCGCATGGGGCAAACGGTTCTCCTGAACCATCTCCATGAGACGGTTCCATACTTCTTGCTGACCTATAACTTCATTTCTTTGCATTTAAAACAGTATTTTTGCTATTTGCTTGACGCTGTCTACAGCCGATACGGTGAAGAAGTGAACATTGTTGTAACCATGTTCGAAGAGATCTTGCACCTGAGCGGTAGTCCACTCGATACCGAGCTGCTTGGCATCATCGTCAGTTTTACATTTCAATACCTCCTGTGCGAGTTCTTCAGGAATATCGCAGTGGAAGGTTTTTGGCACTACAGTGAGCTGGCTCAACTTGGCGAAAGGCTTGATGGCAGGAATGATAGGAATGGTTACGCCTATCTGCCGAGCCTTTTCAACGAAAGCATAGAACTTCTCGTTGTCGTAGAAGAGCTGGGTAACGGCATACGCTGCGCCCAACTGTTGTTTCTCCAGCAGATGCTGCATATCCATTTCGAGGTTTGGCGCCTCTTCATGCTTCTCCGGATAGCAGGCTACACCGCAGCAGAACTTGTCGCCCGGGTGCTTGATGGGTGTGCCGTCAAAGAAGAAACCGTCATTAAACTGATTCACCTGCTTCAGGAGGTCGGTGGCATGGGCATGACCGTTCTCGGTTGGTGTAAACTGCCGGTCTTCTTTCGCCTTGTCTCCTCGCAGAACGAGAATGTTGCTGATGCCCAGAAACTGGAGGTCGAGCAGTTCGTACTCGATGTCTTCCTTCGTAGCACCGCTGCAGATAATATGAGGGATGACAGGTATGTCGTACTTATTCTGTATAGCGCCTGCGATGGCCACGGTGCCCGGGCGGCGGCGCACACGCTGGCGAGTGAGGAGACCGTTTTCCAGTTCCTTGTACACATACTCGCTATGGTGCGTAGTGATGTTGATAAAGCGAGGACCAAACTCGCTCAGCGCATCGATGGTACGGAAGAGTGCTGCTGTTCCGTTACCTTTCAGCGGAGGTAAAACCTCGAACGAAAAGCCTCGCTTATCGCCCTGCTGATGTAGAAAATCTGCTATGTTCATATTACCTAAATTCTATGTTTCTTCTTATTTTGGTGCAAATTTACAAAAAAAATAGGGGAAAACCGCATGTTGAACGTAATATTTATAAAGAAAAAACGTATATTATTAGGTGGAGATTGATTTTTGGCATGAAAAAAGAAGATTTCCTGCCGGTAAATGCTACGCTATTCTACAGAAAATTGATTAAAATTTAAACCTAAAAAATAATGGAACAAAAACAAACAGGCTCTAGAGCCTATCTTATTTCAATTGTGATGGTAGCCGTTTTGGGCGGCTTGCTTTTCGGTTATGATACCGCGGTAATCTCGGGAGCCGAGAAGGGTTTGCAGGCATTCTTCATGGGTGCTGAGGATTTCACCTATACCGATTTCTGGCATGGATTCACTTCTTCCAGTGCCCTGATTGGTTGTATCATCGGTTCGGCGCTTTCGGGTGTGATGGCTTCTAACTGGGGCCGTAAGCGTTCGCTGATTTTTGCGGGTGTGATGTTCTTCATCTCTGCATGGGGATCTATGTGTCCTGAGTCTTTGGTGTTGCCAAAGGGCGAACCTAATCTTACGCTTCTCATCGTGTTCAACCTCTACCGTGTGATTGGCGGTATCGGTGTGGGTCTGGCATCTGCTGTATGTCCGATGTATATCGGTGAGATTGCGCCTAGTAACATCCGTGGTATGTTGGTCAGCTGGAACCAGTTTGCCATCATCTTCGGTCAGCTGGTGGTTTATTTCGTCAACTTCTTCATTCTTGGCGATCATATTGCTCCTGCTATCCAGAGTGTGGGCAACGGTATGAACCAGATTCTGAATGGTGGCGAGGCTGCCTGGGCTATTGAAACCGGATGGCGCTATATGTTTGGTTCTGAGATGGTTCCTGCGGGTTTGTTTGCTCTGCTTATCTGCTTTGTTCCTGAGACTCCCCGTTATCTTGCCATGGTTGGTCAGGATGCGAAGGCTGAGCGTATCCTGGCTCGCATCAATGGTGCTGAGGAGGCTAAGAAGATTTTGGATGACATCAAGAATACGGTTACTGAGAAGAAGGAGAAACTGCTTACTTACGGTGTGCTCTGTATCTTCGTAGGTGTGATGCTCTCTGTATTCCAGCAGGCTGTAGGTATCAATGCCGTGCTTTATTATGCTCCTCGCATCTATGAGGCTATGGGCTTTGACAATCCGATGGTATTGACCGTATTCAATGGTATCGTGAACCTCGGTTTCACCTGTGTAGCCATCTTTACGGTAGAGAAGTTGGGACGTAAGCCTTTGCTCATTACCGGTTCTCTGGGCATGGCATTGGGTGCCATCGGTGTAGCCATCACCTTCGGTAATCCTAATCTGCAGTTGTTGTGCATGGTATCCATCATGGTTTACTCTGCATCGTTCATGTTCTCTTGGGGCCCAATCTGCTGGGTACTTATTGCCGAGGTATTCCCTAATACGATTCGTGGTGCTGCCGTAGCGATTGCCGTAGCCTTCCAGTGGATTTTCAACTGGATTGTTTCTACCTCTTTCGTTCCGATGGCTAACAGCCTGGGCTATTGGTTCACCTATGGCCTGTATGGTGTTATCTGTATCCTTGCTGCCATCTTTGTATGGAAGCTCGTTCCTGAGACCAAGGGTAAGACGCTGGAGGATATGACCAAGCTTTGGAAGAAAAACTAAGTTCTTATTCTGTGAAATATCTAGACCGCCAGGCGTAGAAAGAAACGCCTGGCGGTTTTTCTTTATGCCCCCGGCTTCGCAACGCTTAATCCATACCATGATATGACGGCGCGCTGTCGCCCCGTCGGTTGTGTCGGGAAAGTAGAGCAGACCCAGCTCGGTCTTGCTGTACATACGTTGGGGATAATTCATAAGCTTTATATTTTTTATGTTGCAAAAGTAATGTTTATTTCAGACTTATGCAATTTTTTGAAGAGAAAAAATGCATTTTAATGGCTGATTTGTTGAAAAAAAAAGTTCTTTCCTCACGTATTACGTATAATGTAAAAAATGTAAACGTATATATATAATATACTTGGTATAATGTAGGGAAGAAAAATCAGCACCTAACTACCTGATATTCGGTATCTTACATTTTTAAGATTCGCTCTGGTAGTCATTGGGGCATATCAGAAGGCACATGATTGGCTCTGATGGTACCTATTATTGGCCCTGGTAGTCATCAAAAAAGGATAATTCTCTCTGGTAGTCATTGCCCACCTAAATGAGGTGAAAAAATGATGTACTTCCGTTTACCAACTGATGCGGGTGCGTCGGGTTACAGATATGGCTGCGTTGGGTTAAGGATTCGACTGCATCGGGTTAAGGATTCGACTGCATCGGGTTAAGGATTCGACAACGTAGGCTAACGGAGTCGTATCCGTCGATTTTTCGAGACGTCTTGACTCGCTGACAGAACCATCTGGGGTAGCTGACTGAACCATATCAGTATTCTGCTGCATACGCTTGCGTGCAAAAGTATACATAATTGAGCCAAATAGTGCACAACTGGTACTTATCGTACCAAAGTGGACAACTAGGACTCCGCCGATGTTGTATCTTTGTATCAGCATTCGGGAAGAGACCGGTGCACAACATTATTATTCACAATTTTAAAATTTTATGTATTATGGCAATTAATTACAGTTTAGTAAAGCTTGCGTCAAAATTTGGTGACAAAGCAGGAGTTCCTAAGTTCTACGCACGTGCTCAGATGAACGAGTCTATTTCGCTCAAAAAGTTTGCGAAGTTGATCGCTATGCAGACCACCGTATCCTATGCGGATGTAACAGCCGTTCTGATCAGTTTGCAGGAGAACATGGTCATCGAGTTGCAGCGAGGCAACCAGATTGATTTCGGCGAGTTGGGCAAGTTCCGCCTCCAGCTTACCAGTGAGGGTGCGGCAACCGCAGCCGAATTTAAGAGTGACATCAACATCAAGGGTGTGAACATCCAGTTTATCCCGGGCAGCGATCTTGCCAACATCTTCGTAGGTATGGAGTTTGAGCAGGTTGCATCACGTGCCGTACAGAAGGCTGCCCTCAAGGCTGAGAAGGAGGGTGCCAAGACTCTCGACATCGAGGAGGCTAAGAAAAAGCCTGCCAAGGACAATGCTTCTTCTGGAGACAATACCAGCGGCGGCAACACCTCTGGCGAGCAGACTGGCGGCACAGGCAGCACTGGTAACGGTGACACTGGAGACGGATTAGAATAATTAACCTTTTAAAACAGAATAGATTATGACAGAAAAGAACAAGCAGAAATGGAATGAGATTCTCAAGTTTGCAGTAACCGTACTGACAGCTCTTCTCGGGGCGTTGGGCGTTTCGGCAGGTGGACTTTAGAGTGATGCCTATGAGAGACATCGATATGATAGTGGTGCATTGCAGCGGCAGCCGCTGCGATCACCGTTATACGATGAAGATGCTGCGCTACGACCATGTTCATAACAACGGCTGGACCGACATCGGCTACCATTTCTACATCACGTTGGATGGAGTGGTTCATGCCTGTCGCCCGGTAGAGCGTATGGGCTCTCATGCCCTCGGTTACAATGCGCACAGCATAGGCATCTGTTACGAGGGTGGTCTTTCGCCATCGGGCTGCATCAGCGACACCCGCACTCCTAAGCAGAAGGAGGCGATGAAGCATCTTATCCTGGATCTTCACCACCGTTTTCCGGGCATCCGTACCATCTTGGGTCATCGCGATTTGCCTGGCGTTCAGAAAGCCTGTCCGTGTTTTGATGCCACGAAGCTCCAATACCTGCTGGATGCTTCCTGATCCTCTCCCATTAAGAGGGTTTTTCAAGGCAGAATCCCTCTGAATTTATTTAACAAGTTAGGGCGCATCCAATCCGGATGCGCCCTTTTTCTTTGTCGTCATATTTCTTTCACTCAACACTCAACATTCAACACTCAACATTCAACATTTAACATTAAACACTCAACATTCTCTAACTTTTCCCGGAAATCTCTTGCAGATATGAAAATAAAATCGTAACTTTGCGGTAGCGAATTTTAAAACAGATGGTTATGAAGTACTTAGACCCTAAGGCAGACCTCACGTTCAAGAAGATATTCGGCAATCATCCTAAAAGACTGATCAGCCTTCTGAACGCCCTCCTGCCACTCAGCGAAGAAGAGCAGATACACGAGATAGAGTATCTGCCAACAGAACTTGTGCCCCAACTCGAAGGGGGTAAGAATACCATAGTGGATGTACTCTGCAAAGATGCCAGAGGCAGTAAGTTCTGCGTGGAAATGCAGATGGAATGGTCTGATGCTTTCCAGCAGCGAGTATTGTTCAATGCGTCCAAGCTCTATGTGAGTCAAGCTAAAAAGGGAGGAAAATACAGTGAGTTGCAACCCGTATATTCCTTGAATCTTGTGAATGATATCTTTGCGCATGATACTCCGGATTTCATCCATAACTACCGCATCGTGCATGATAAGGACAGCAATAAGGTAATTAAAGGCTTACATTTCACCTTCATTGAGCTCCCGAAGTTCACTCCTCATTCCATTGCCGATAAACGCATGATGGTCTTGTGGCTCCGTTTCCTCACGGAAATCAATTCCAATACGAAGGAGATTCCTTCCGACCTGCTCAATGATCCGGAGATTGGAAAAGCCGTAGAAGAACTGGAGATTTCCGGCTTTACAGATGCCGAACTCCGTGCCTACGACAAATTTTGGGATTCCGTAAGTGTTGAAAGAACCCTCCTGGATGACAGATACCAGAAAGGTATAGAGAAAGGCAGAGAAGAAGGCAGAGAAGAAGGCAGAGAAGAAGGCAAACATGAGGCCAACACAGAAACAGCACAACGTTTGCTGGCAATGGGACTTTCTGCCGAACAGGTTGCCAAAGCTACCCAGCTACCTTTGGAAATCATTAAGAATCTGAACAATACATAAAAAATATAATAGCGGAGATGTAGATTACGAATATCACCATATAATCAAGGGTCTATACGCCACCTTTTCATCGTGGCATATAGACCATTCAACATTCAACACTCAACATTCAACAATCTCTTACTTTTTCTGAAACTTTTCCCTGAAATCCCTTGCAGATATGAAAATAAAACCGTAACTTTGCGGCATGGATTTTTAATACAGAT
>ERZ1026878.1002-NODE-1002-length-18986-cov-77.732449_pt1 | contig 18986 bp, 18 predicted proteins | sample MGYA00380169_ERZ1026878 | MGnify/ENA primary metagenome ERZ1026878 (study PRJEB33269, sample SAMEA4719805) | human gut metagenome | biome: human-associated habitat; feature: organic feature; material: feces | place: Cameroon | collected 2013-10 ...
TTATGCTTACACTTAAACTCATCAGTGAAGAAACTGAACGTGTAGTTAAAGGTCTCGAAAAGAAGCATTTTCCAAATGCTCGTGAGGCAGTAGAGAAAGTTTTGGAGTACGACAAGATTCGTCGCGAAGCTCAGCAGAAGTTGGATAACAACAAGCAGCAGGCTAATCAGTTTGCCAAGCAGATTGGTGCCCTGATGAAGGAAGGCAAGAAAGAGGAAGCTGAGAGCGCTAAGGCTCAGGTAGCTATGCTCAAGGCTGATGCCAAGGCTCTGGAAGAGATCATGGAGAAGGCTCAGAATGATATGACCAACCAGTTGCTCGAAATCCCTAACATTCCTTGCGAGCAGGTTCCTGAAGGTAAGGATGCTGCTGACAATGTAGTTGTAAAGGAAGGCGGCGAAAAGCCTAACCTCGGCCCAGACGCTCTCTGCCACTGGGATCTCCTGAAGAAGTACAACCTCGTTGACTTCGACCTCGGTGTGAAGATCACAGGCGCTGGTTTCCCTGTATATATCGGCAAGATGGCTCGCTTCCAGCGTGCTCTTGAGGCATTCTTCCTCGATGAGGCCCGCAAGAGCGGATACCTGGAGATTCAGCCTCCTTACGTAGTTAACGAGGATTCTGGTCGTGGCACAGGTCAGTTGCCAGACAAGGAGGGTCAGATGTATCACGCTAATCTCGACAACCTCTTCCTCATCCCTACTGCCGAGGTTCCTGTAACCAACATCTTCCGCGATGTTATCCTCGATGAGAAGGATCTCCCTATCAAGCGCTGCGCTTACTCTGCCTGCTTCCGTCGTGAGGCTGGTAGCTATGGTAAGGACGTTCGTGGCTTGAACCGCCTGCACCAGTTCGATAAGGTAGAGATTGTACGCATCGATAAGCCAGGTCACTCATACGAGAGCCTGAACGAGATGCTCGACCACGTAGAGGGTCTCTTGAAGAAGCTGGAGTTGCCATACCACATCCTCCGTCTCTGCGGTGGTGATATGAGCTTCACCTCTTCTATCTGCTACGACTTCGAGACATGGAGTGCTGCACAGGGTCGCTGGTTGGAAGTTTCATCAGTATCTAACTTCGAGAGCTACCAGGCTAACCGTCTCCACTGCCGCTATCGCCATGCAGAGGACAAGAAGATTGAGCTTTGCCACACCTTGAACGGTTCTGCTCTCGCCTTGCCACGTATCGTAGCAACCATCCTGGAGAACAACCAGACTCCAGAGGGTATCCGCGTACCTAAGGTATTGGTTCCTTACTGCGGATTCGAAATGCTCGATGACAAGAACTTCGATTAATTCGATTCCGATAAAACATCGATTCATTCGATAAAATTAAAATAAAACATATTGTACGAGGATAACTTCGGCTACCCCATAAAGGCGGCCGCAGTTATCCTTTTGCATTTTATATACCATGAGCAAACATCAAGACAACTAATTAAGAAATAGAATCACAGATAATATTCAACATAAAAAGTTAATAGCCCATGAACAAGATTATCAAGAAAATACAATACTCAGAAAAGGTATTCCGTTTCGATGTGGAAGCTCCACTCATCGCCAAGAGCCGCAAGGCTGGCAACTTTGTGATTATCCGTGTAGATAACAACAGCGAGCGCATGCCGCTTACCATCGCCGATGCCGACATCGAGAAAGGCACCATCACGCTGGTGGTACAGAAGGTAGGACTTTCTTCTACCAAGCTTTGCGCCCTGAACGAGGGCGATGAGATTCACGACGTGGTGGGACCACTCGGCAACCCTACCCACATCGAAAACTTCGGTACCGTGATTTGTGCAGGTGGTGGCGTAGGCGTAGCTCCTATGCTCCCTATCATCAAGGCACTCAAGGCAGCAGGCAACCGTGTGCTCAGCGTGATTGCAGGTAGAAGCAAGGACCTCGTCATCATGGAAGATGAGGTGCGTGCATCCAGCGATGAACTCATCATCATGACCGACGATGGAAGCTACGGCGAAAAAGGCGTAGTAACCGTGGGCATCGAAAAGCTCATCAACCAGGAACATATAGATAAGGTGTTCGCCATCGGTCCTCCTATCATGATGAAGTTCTGCTGCCTTCTCACCCAGAAATACAATCTCTCTACAGATGTATCGCTCAATACCATCATGGTGGATGGTACCGGTATGTGCGGTGCCTGTCGTCTCACTATCGGTGGCAAGACCAAGTTTGTCTGCATCGATGGTCCGGAGTTTGATGGCGCCCAGGTAGATTGGGATGAGATGTTCAAGCGCATGGGTACCTTCAAGGACGTAGAGCGCGAGGAGATGGAGCACTTCGAGGAGCATCTGGCTACATTGGATGCAGAGAAGAAGAAGGAGACTACAGACATTACGATGGATGTGGAGCCTACCGATGCACCAATAGAAGAACTGACAGACCGTAACGCAGAGTGGCGCAAGGAGTTACGTGCATCGATGAAAGCAAAGGAACGCACCGCTATCGAGCGCGTCAAGATGCCAGAACTGGACCCAGTTTATCGTGCAACTACCCGCACAGAGGAAGTAAACATCGGTTTGACCAAGGAGATGGCTTTGACCGAGGCAAAGCGCTGTCTCGACTGTCCGAAGCCTACCTGTATGGAGGGCTGCCCAGTGAGCATCAACATCCCATCCTTCATCAAGAACATCGAGCGTGGGCAGTTCCTTGCCGCAGCCAAGGTTCTGAAGAACACCTCTGCCCTACCAGCCGTTTGCGGTAGAGTTTGTCCTCAGGAGAAACAGTGCGAGAGCAAGTGCGTACATCTCAAGATGAACGAGCCAGCCGTAGCCATCGGTTATCTGGAGCGTTTCGCAGCCGACTACGAGCGTCAAAGTGGCAACATCTCTGTGCCAGAATGCGATGAGGCAAACGGCATCAAGGTGGCGGTAGTGGGTTCAGGACCTTCCGGCTTGAGCTTTGCTGGCGATATGGCAAAGAAGGGATTCGACGTCACCGTGTTCGAAGCTCTGCACGAGATTGGCGGTGTATTGAAATATGGTATTCCAGAGTTCCGATTGCCAAATGCCATCGTGGATGTAGAGATAGAGAATCTCCAGAAGATGGGTGTGAAGTTCATTACCGACTGCATCGTGGGCAAGACTATCTCCGTGAAGGATTTGGAAGAGCAGGGATTCAAGGGATTCTTCGTTGGTTCGGGAGCAGGACTTCCTAACTTCATGAATATCCCTGGCGAGAACGCCTTGAACATCATGTCATCCAACGAGTATCTTACCCGTGTGAACCTGATGGATGCTGCCAACCCTCATACCGACACCCCTATCAACCTGGGTAAGAAGGTGGTGGTAGTAGGTGGTGGAAACACTGCAATGGATAGCTGCCGCACCGCAAAACGTCTGGGAGCCGAGGTAACATTGGTTTATCGCCGTTCGGAGGCAGAGATGCCAGCCCGACTTGAAGAGGTGAAGCACGCCAAGGAAGAAGGCATCAACTTCATGACCTTACATAATCCTAAGGAATATGAGGCGGATGAGAAGGGCGCAGTAAAGGCTGTGGTCTTGGATGTGATGCAGCTCGGTGAGCCAGATGCCAGCGGCCGTCGCCGTCCGGAAGCTACAGGCGAGACCATCACTTTGGAGTGCGATCAGGTAATCGTAGCCGTTGGCGTAAGCCCTAACCCACTCGTTCCTCAGAGCATTGAGGGATTGGAACTTGGCAGAAAGAATACGATTGCCGTAAATGACCAGATGCAGAGTTCTATTGAGGAAATCTACGCTGGCGGCGACATCGTAAGAGGTGGCGCTACCGTGATTCTTGCCATGGGAGATGGTAGAAAGGCTGCGCTCAATATGAGTGAGAAGCTTTTGCAGAAATAGAATAAAAAAAAAAACAGAACTTTCGCATGTGCGAAAGTTCTGTTTTTTATACTATAGATTGAATCTCAAACCGAACTGGAGATTGAAATTCAACTTTTTATCCTTGAAGGTATTTTCCACATGACTTCCGTTATCGAAATAATATTTGGCACCCGGTTCGATATACAGACCCACCTTTGGTGTGATGTCATACTGCGCACCGAGCGAAGCCTTTCCAGAGAACTGCACTCTGTCGCGCTTGGCATCCTCTTTCTTTACTCCCTCTTCTTCAGTATCATTCTTCACATTGTAATCAGCCTCAGCACCAGCCATCACGTAAGCATGGAAGCCTCCACTCTGCCAGAATTCATAATTCAATCCCACCGGAATACCCACATAATGAAGCACCTGATGAACATTGTAGTTACTACTTGGTGCGTATGGATAAAAATCAGAAGAAGTGCGTGTATATACCAAACCCGTACTCAAAGACAGACGAGGTGCAATGCCAAAGGCTACCTGCAAACCTACCGAAACCGGAGCATGATGCTTGGCCTTCCCCTGTTGGTTTCTTTGAATCGCCTTATAGGATGCCAAGAGATATTCTTCTCCATATATGCCTCCAGCCGTTGGATCAGGGATCACTCCCGGCATCGGTTCTGCCATCGTTCCATAGCTAAAATCATTATAGCCTCCAGACGCATCTGAATTAACCCCTCCCAGACTTGGCGTCAGGTTTTCGGCATAGAGTTGCATCGACCAGCCAGAAACCTCCTCATTTTTTTCAAAATGATAAGACTGAGAAGCATACGCTGCCGCATAATGATCGGTAGAGCGGGTTAAGGCCTTATGATCGGTAGAGCTATCAGTAGCCTTATCCTCAGATACAGGTTCTGCAGGATCTGAATTCTCTGCAAGCAAAGAGATTTCATTCTCTGATTCTTCTACAAGAACATTACCCATCTTCTTTTGGGATGCAGCGGATTGCAAATCCGCTGAGACAACGTGGGATGGAGCTGATTGGGATGCAGCGGATTGCAAATCCGCTGAAACAACGTGGGATGGAGCGGGTTGAGATGCAGCCAATTGCAGATTACCTTTTTCTACATCCTCCTGGTGCAAATAAACATAGCTTCCACCTATTCCCAATAATGCCACAGCTGCTGCAGCCGCAGACCATCGCTTGAAATAGACTATCCTGGCTTTCTTGCCAGTTTCTGAATGAGCAAGCGATTGTTCAATGCCTGCCCACAAGTCGTGGCTGACAGGCTCCTGATAGTCTGCCAACTGCTCTTGAAGTTTGCTTGTCCAATCTTGATTACTCATATTCTTTCTCGTTTATATTATTTAGATATTCATTTATTTTCTTTGCCAGAAACTTCTTGGCTCTTAGATATTGCGAAGCAGAGGTACTCTCCTTGATGCCCAGCAGATCAGCAATCTCCTTATGGCTCCTTTGCTCAAACACAAACATGTTCAGAACCAGTCGATAGCCCTCGGGCAATTCACCGATCATCTTCGTCAATACGGCAGGCGGCACCCGTTCTACCTCCGGTTCGTCGTCACTCACATCTTCCGGAACTTCATCCACGAAAGTAATTCGACTCTGCCTTCGGGTAAAGCTGATAGCCTCATTTGCCACAATCCGGAGAAACCACGCCTTCAGCGAACCTTCGCCCCTGTACTCGAAGTTGGCAATACCAGAGAAAAGTTTCACAAAACTATCCTGCACCACATCCTCCGCATCATCACGTAAAGGGACATACCTCAGCGCTACCGCCATGGCATATCCTACGTAGCGGTCGTAGAGCCGGTGCATCGCCGCCCGACTGCCGCCTTTGATGTCGTGCAAAAGTAGTTTTTCAGATTCCAATTTTCTCTATCTTTTATGTATTAAACGAATATCAACACAAAACCTTGCACCAAAAAACAAACTTTTTTTGATGCAAGGTTGTTTTTATACCGAGATAACCATTCCCTCATTGGTGAGATAGCTTTCCTCGAAAACCTCTTTGGCTTCTTTCAGCAAAACCGTCTCATCATTATATCTCGCACTATAATGTCCCAGGAGCAACTTGCCTACCCCGGCAGCCTTTGCCACCATCGCAGCCTGCTTCGCCGTACTATGGTTGTAGATCTTAGCCCGGTCTTCCTGCTCCGAAGTATAAGTACTTTCATGATAAAGCACCGTAACCCCCTTCACCTTTTCCCAGAGATTCGGAATATATCGGGTATCACTCATATAGGCATAACTGCGAGGCGGGTCGGCAGGTGTCACCAGACGGGCATTCGGAATCACCTCGCCATCTTCGTTGGTCCAGTCAGCCCCATTCTTGATGTTGTTGATCTGACTGATCGGGATGCCGTAGTAATCTATCATATCCCTCTTGATATGAGGCAGCGTAGGCTTCTCTCTGAAGATATAGCCGCAGCATGGCAGACGATGCTTCAGAGGCACCGTCTCCACCGAAAGAGAATGATCTTCGTAGATAATCTGCTGTTTCTCCGTATCCACCGGAATCATCTCCATCTCATACTCCATCGTCTGCATAAAGAAGTCAACCTGTTGTTTAAACAGAGGAGCATAATCCTTTGGAGCATAGACTCTTAACTTAGATGTACGTCCGAGCATTCCGAGCGTAGAAAGCAAGCCCATCAAGCCAAAGCAATGATCACCATGCATGTGGGTGATGAAGATGGCATTGAGCTTGGAGAAATGGATATGGGAACGACGGAACTGCATCTGTGCACCCTCGCCACAATCTATCATATAGCACTTTCCCCGCATCTCTATGAGCTGCGAGGAAGCATTGTGTTTCAGGGTTGGCAGCGCACTGCCACACCCCAGTATATGTATCTTAAATGGTTCCAACTTAATCTAAAATTTAGAATGACAATTTACTCCTGGCGCTTGAAGACATAGATGCCCTGGATATTCTCCAGCATCAAGCTGTCAGAGCCCAGTTTATCGATGGCAAAGGTATCCTTGTTGAGCAGGAGCTTTCCGTTCAGGATTTTCCATGAAGTCCAAGGATTGGTCTCAGCCTTCACATTGTTTTTTACCTCTCCGCCTTCCAGCAAGTCGAAGTTCTTGTCGAGTGAAGTCCACTTGCCCAAGAGTGAAGTAAGATTGATGATTTTCTGTGCCATCATCTCTCCATCCTGTGCCTTGTAACCGATAAGAGCGATGCGGTCGCCTGCCAGCAAACCACCCTGCACGATGTCCGGCTGCTCATCATCGATGAAGACAGAGAGCGTGTCACCCTCATCAGAAATCAGCTCCAGATTGTGCATGGATGTTCCCTCACCACAAACACCGTAGATGGTTGAATCATCGGCAACTTCCTCCAGATCGAGGGAATCTGTAGGAGTGATTACCTGTGCGGTTTTCTTATCCTTGCAGCTATTGGCAGCAAAGAGCACTACCAAAGCCATCATCATATAAACTAATCTTTTCATAATCCTTATAGTTTTTGTTGTTATAAAACGTCCTATTTATCTTGTTTATCATGAAGCTCCTCCTATTGAAGCTTACGATTCTTTCTGAAGTCTTTCCTGTTTCTTGGCTTCATCCCACAGTTTATCCATCTCTTCCAAACTCATGTCTTTCAGATTCTTACCCTGTTTGAGCGAATGATCTTCTACATAGTTGAAACGGCGGATAAACTTCTGGTTTGTCTTCTCCAGCGCATTGTCCGGATTGAGCTTGTAGAGACGGGCTGCATTGATGACGGAGAAGAGGAAATCGCCGAGTTCCTGGGTTGAGTTTTCCTTATCACCCTTGGCAAGTTCGGCCTTGAGTTCCTCCAGTTCTTCGTGTACCTTATCCCATACATCCTCCTTCTCCTTCCAGTCGAAGCCCACGTTTCGTGCCTTGTCCTGAATGCGATAGGCCTTGATAAGGGATGGCAGGGAATTTGGCACACCGCTCAGAACGCGCTCGTTGCCATCTTTCTCCTGCTGCTTGATCTGCTCCCAGGTTTTCTCTACCGAGGAAGCATTCTTGGGTTTGGTGGCACCAAGAGCCAGGGTTTCTTCCGAATTGGCAGTTTCTGCCTTCCCGGTTGCTTCTTCTGTCTTATATACCACCTGTCCTTCGTCGTTGATATACATATCAGGATTCGCCACAGTCCATTCTCCCTCTTCCTTCCAGTTGATGAAAGGATGGCGGAACATCAGCTTGTCAGCTTCCTGATTGCAGACATCGCAGATATCGAACTCGCCGTCTTCTCTGCCGATGATGCTATAGAACATCACGTGCTCCAACACATCGCCCAACTCCTTCTTGATATCCTTGTAATCGCGCTTCATCAAGGCGTCACAAAGCTCGAAAGTCTCCTCGATGGTATTCGGACGAAGACTCTCGAATGTCTGCTTCTTATCCCATGGACACTGCAGGCGCAAACGGTCCTGCACATCCAGCAAGCGGCTGAACGCCGCTAACTTTTCTTCTTTCGTATGCATTGTTTAAATTCCTTTATAAATTTCTCTTCCACTTCTCTCCCGCTTTCGTATTAAGAAAGATGGCGAAAGAAAGAGCCAACACAAATATAAAAACATTAAAAAACAAATATACTTCCATTTTTTAAAGATTCTTCTTCCACTTCTTCCCCGCTTTCGTATTAAGGAAAATGGCGAAAGAAACAGCAGCCACACACACCATTACATTGAAGAGAAACCAAGCTCCCATAATATCCCAATTCATATTCTTACTCTTTAATTTTTATCAATTCATTGGCAATATAAGTAAGCGTACAGCCACCAATAAAGCCAACTATTACACACGCAATATTGATGTCACCCAAGCCCTTACCTGTGAACAGGGGCGACAAACCACCAACAGCGACACCACTGAACATCAGCTTCGCCATATCATAGAGAAAACCGGCTAGCAGTTTTCTTCTATCTTGCTCTGAAACTTCTTTTACTGCATTACTAACCATCGTTTTGTGCAAAAATTAATAATTTTGATGCAAAGATAGTATTTTTCGCCCAAAAATTCGTATCTTTGCACCGTTTTTTAAGGAAAAAGAAAGAAAAAGAATAAAAATTAGATAGAAACAATGGAATTAGCAAGTAAATACGATCCACAAGCAGTGGAAAGTAAATGGTATCAGTACTGGCTCGACAACAAGCTTTTCAGCTCTAAGCCAGATGGTCGTGAACCTTATACAGTGGTAATCCCTCCACCAAACGTAACGGGTGTGCTCCACATGGGACACATGCTCAACAATACTATCCAGGATATTCTCGTTCGCCGTGCACGCATGGAGGGCAAGAACGCTTGCTGGGTACCAGGTACCGACCACGCCAGTATCGCTACCGAGGCTAAGGTGGTTAACCGCCTCGCTCAGCAGGGCATCAAGAAGACCGACCTTACTCGTGACGAGTTCCTCAAGCACGCTTGGGACTGGACTCACGAGCATGGCGGCATCATCCTCAAGCAGCTCCGCAAACTCGGTGCCAGCTGCGACTGGGACCGCACTGCCTTCACCATGGACGAGACCCGTTCTCGCGCTGTCATCCACGTATTCTGCGATCTTTACAAGAAGGGACTCATCTATCGTGGCGTGCGCATGGTCAACTGGGACCCTAAGGCTCAGACTGCACTCTCTGACGAGGAGGTTATCTACAAGGACGAGCACTCTAAGCTCTATCATCTGAAGTATTATGTAGTAGAGCAGGACTGCCAGCAGGTGGATGAGGAGAACGTGATGCACAAGGATGAGAAGGGATACTATGCAGTAGTAGCAACTACCCGTCCTGAGACCATCATGGGCGACTCTGCCATGTGTATCAACCCAGAGGATAAGAAGAATACCTGGCTGAAGGGCAAGCACGTGATCGTGCCTCTCGTAAACCGCGAGATTCCTGTCATCGAGGATACATACGTAGATATCGAGTTCGGTACCGGTTGCTTGAAGGTAACTCCAGCTCACGATATCAACGACCACGCCCTCGGTTTGAAGCACGGTTTGGAGACCATCGATATCTTCAACGACAACGGTACCATCAGCGAGGCAGCAGGTCTCTATGTAGGTATGGACCGTATGGATGTGCGCAAGCAGATTTCCATCGACCTTCAGAACGCTGGTCTGATGGAGAAGATTGAGGACTATAATAATAAGGTGGGCTTCTCTGAGCGTACCAATGTGCCTATCGAGCCAAAGCTCTCTACACAGTGGTTCCTCAAGATGCAGCACTTTGCCGACATCGCCCTCCCTCCAGTAATGGACGATGATATCGAGTTCTATCCTAAGAAGTACAAGAACACCTATCGCCACTGGTTGGAGAACATCAAGGACTGGTGTATCAGCCGTCAGCTCTGGTGGGGTCACCGCATCCCAGCTTACTACTTCGACAATGCCGGCAAGAAGGATTTCGTGGTAGCAGAGACTGCAGAGGAGGCTCTGAAGCTCGCTCAGGAGAAGAATGCCAGCATCAAGGCTGAGGATCTTGAGCAGGAGAGCGACTGCCTCGACACCTGGTTCTCTTCATGGTTGTGGCCTATCTCTCTGTTCGATGGCATCGAGCATCCAGACAACGAGGAGATTAACTACTACTACCCTACTTCCGACCTCGTAACAGGTCCGGATATCATCTTCTTCTGGGTAGCACGTATGATCATGGCTGGCTACGAGTATCGTGGCAAGATGCCATTCAAGCACGTATATTTCACAGGTATCGTCCGCGATAAGCTGGGCCGCAAGATGAGCAAGAGTCTCGGTAACTCACCAGACCCATTGGATCTGATTGACAAGTTTGGTGCCGACGGCGTTCGTATGGGTATGATGCTCAGTGCTCCAGCAGGCAACGACATCCTCTTCGACGAGAGCCTTTGCGAGCAGGGACGTAACTTCAACAATAAGATCTGGAATGCCTTCCGCCTCGTGAAGGGTTGGGAGACTGCAGACATCGAGCAGCCTAAGAGTGCAGAAATCGCCGTGAAGTGGTTTGATGCCAAGCTCAAGGAGGTGAACGAGGAGATGCAGAAGCAGTTTAAGGACTACCGTATCTCTGAGGCATTGATGACTGTATATAAGCTGTTCTGGGATGAGTTCTCATCTTGGTACCTGGAGATGGTGAAGCCAGCTTACGGCCAGCCTATCGACCAGAAGAGCTACGACGCTACCCTCCGTTTCTTCGATGCCCTCCTGAAGATGTTGCATCCATTCATGCCATTCATCACCGAGGAGTTGTGGCAGCACATCTACGACCGCAAGGATGGCGAGAGCATCATGCGCGAGAAGCTGGAGATTCCTGCACCTACAGCTGAGGAGCAGAAGTTGGCAGCCGACATTGAGGCAGTGAAGCAGATTATCGCCGGTGTTCGTACCGTTCGCAACCAGAAGAACATTGCCCAGAAGGAGCAGTTGTCTCTGCAGGTAGTAGGCAAGAACGATTTCGAGGCTTACAACGACGTAACTCTGAAGATGGCCAACCTCGACAAGATTGAGGTCATCGCCGAGAAGAGTGCCGATGCATCAAGCTTCATGGTAGGTACCGACGAGTTTGCCGTACCATTGGGCGACCTCATCGACGTAGCTGCCGAGATTGAGAAGGCAGAGGCTCAGCTCAAGCACCTGGAGGGCTTCCTGATGGGTGTACGCAAGAAACTCAGCAATGAGAACTTCGTAGCTCACGCTCCTGAGAAGGTTGTTGCCCTGGAGCGCAAGAAGGAAAGCGACTCTGTAGAGAAGATTGCTGCCCTAAAGGCAACCATCGAGGAGCTGAAGAAGAAGTAACAGATTCTTTTTATATATGTTGAATGTTGAGTGTAGAATGATGAATGCAGAATCTCAGACGGATGAATTCGTCAGCCATTCTGCAACTCAACATTCAGCATTCAACATTCAACTTTTTTATTATGATCAAGAAGCTTTTCACCTTATTTATATGTATGTTTTCGTTCGCCATGACTTTCACCAGTTGTAGCGACGAGGCTTTTGATGTGGATAGCGTCAACAAGCAGACCATCCTGGTATATTATCCATGGACAGGCAGTACCACCAGTTCGGGGTTGAAGCAATACCTTGCAAACAACATCGACAGCATCTGCCAGGGTATCGTAGCCAAGAAAGGACTTAGTGACTCACGTGTGATGGTATTTTTCAGCGAGAAATACAACAAGAGCACACTCTACGATCTGCAGTACGATGCCGCCAGCAAGACGGTGAAGCGTGTGCCCGTGAAGACCTACGAGGACAACAGCTATTGCACGGCAGAGGGATTCGCCAACCTTCTCAATGAGGTGAAGCAAAATGCCGAGGCACTCAACTATGCCCTCATCATCGGAGTACATGGATGCGGATGGACCTATGCAGAAGATTGGGTGAATTATCCGAACTATGCCCGTCCTAGCTTCGGAAGCACAGCCACAACCGGCAAGCCATCCAGTGCATTCAGCGGCATCCAGTTTGGTAGCGACCCAGACCATCCGGTCACCCGCTTCTTCGGAAGTGTAAATTCCAAGAGTTATGCCATGGACCTCCCAACCCTGGCAGAAGGAATCAGACAGAGCGGACTGAAGATGCAATACATTCTCTTCGATGCCTGCTATATGGGAAATGTGGAGACAGCATACGAGCTGAAGGATGTCACCAACTATCTCATCAGTTCGAGCAGCGAGGTGATGGCTATAGGCTTTCCATACCGAAGCATCTGGAGCATGCTCAATTCCGCAACGCCCAACTATTCCGGCATCGTAAACGGTATTGTCAACTTCTACAAATCCAGCGCCGTACCTTATTGCAACATGGCAGCCATCGACTGTCGCGAGATGGATAATCTGGCTAGCGTCATGAAGGAAATCAACAGCAAATATACGCTCGATTCCTCCATTCCTCTAGAAACAATCCAACCTCTCGACGGCTTCACTCCCAACCTGTTTTATGACATGTCGGTATATGTAGATAGCCTCAAGCCAAGCGGTTACCTGAAAGATCAGTTTGCCGCCCAGATGCAGAAAACCATCAAGGCTGCTGCGCATACCGATGAGGCATTTACCATGCTGAAGGACCCGTATAGAGGAACCATCTTCAAGGTGAAGAGCTATTGCGGCCTTTCCATCTCCGACCCGAGCCAGCACAGTGTAGCTCTCAAGGGAAGAGAGAAGACTGGATGGTGGAAGGCAACCCACTAATAAAGTTGAATGTTCAAATTTCAAAATACTAAGGACAAAGATGGAATTTTTTATAATCGATCATAATGGACAGCAGGCTGGTCCTTTCAGTTTCGACCAACTCGTACAGAAGGGCATCAGTCCCGAAACACTGGTGTGGAAGCAGGGTATGGCAGACTGGAATCCTGCCTGGAAGGTAGAGGAACTGAAAGCCGTACTGGAAGCTGTAGAAGCCAACCAAAGCAACCAGAAAGCCCAGAGCAACCAGAAAGCCCAGCAGCAGGATTATCAGAAAGTCCAGCAGGAAGCCTATCAGCAGGGATTCCAGCAGGGAGCAGCGATGAATTCGAATTTCCAGCAGCAGCCTAAGAAGAAGACGAGCCATTTCGCCATGAAGATGGTGATAGGTCTCATCATTTTCATCCTTGCCCTATTTGCCATAACCAATCCGAGCGCAGATGCTCATAAGGAGAAGGTTCGCACGGAGGCAAGCAAGGCGGTAGAAAAGGCGGTAGGATCTACCGACAACAATTTCTTCTCGCAGGCGCTCCGCTCTGTAGCCAAGATGATGGCTGGCAGCATGATGGACGAAGCGATGAACCAGCTTTTCGAATACCACAACTATATCGTTTGCTCTACGGGTTCTGTAGAGTTCAACGGCAAGCCGCATACCGTGAGTTTCGGTATTCTCGGCAACGTCTATACGATGAATGCCGACGATATGGTGAAGGCGCTGGAATCAGCCGATAATCTCCATATCGAGGAGTCAGAATCAAATGTATCCTCTGATACTCCTAATATGGATGGATCAGATTCTGAAGCTAATGTCAATGAGGACCAGGCTGAAAGCGATGAAGGCAGCTTCAGCACAAAAATGCAGAAGAAACTGGAAGAGAAAGCCAATCAGGCTTTCGATAAGGCAGCGGATAAAGTGAGCAAGAAGGTAGAAGAGAAAATCAACCAGAAGCTCGAAGAGACCACCGATTCTTCCAGCATCGAAAAGGTGATCGACAAGATCCTGGAGTTATTCTAACGGAATAAAATACAAATCTCCCTATAAGCAGGCGACATGCGTCAGGCTTATAGGGAGATTTTTTGGTTAAAATAGCCTATCAATAGCAGCACAGATATCAGGCTACTTCCAGAAAATCGGGAGAGCGGGATATCTTGACCACCACTGCGTGATGACGCACAAACTGCATGCGGATGCGGGCAATGAGAAGATCATAGCACGCCTCGCTATGAATGAGGAAACCCAGATGGAGACACTCTCCTACGATGATGCAGTGGTTGCGCCAACCGTGAATGCCATTACCCCTGGAGAAGGACACATGGGAGGCTGCCCCAGAATTACCCCCGGTGTCTGCATCCGCCAATCTTATATAATAAGGTAATGCCAGCTTGCTGTTGCGCTGCAGGGCATACTCTCCAACTGGCAGACAATGCACATCCTCCTCTAACGTATCACAAACATGCTGACCATCAATCAGCAATCTACCACTTACGGCATGATGATAACTGCCAAAACGTTCTATTGCTATTTCCATAACCTTTTGAATTTTCCAAACTATTATTTTTAAACATTGAACTCATCCCCATTTTCTCTCCTTATCCGTGTAAACATTATTCGAGGGAGAGAGAAACAGGCGAAAACGCCCGAAAAATGGGGGAAAAAGAGATTGAGAATTTTCCCTTAAGGGTTTTTATTTTTTTCCTTAAGGGAAAATATATTTTTCCTTAAGGAAAAAGAAACTTTCTCTTAAGAGATTTTTCCGCCACTTTTAACTTGTAAAGTTATTTATTACTACCAATGCTATACCCCCACTCCATCCGGCTCTCCGAGATAATAAAAAATATAATCTACCATCTTGGGCGTGAAACTATGCAGCGAAGGCTTATAACCCAATTCCTGCAGTTTGACATAGAGCGGAGTACAGCGCTTCACCCAATCCATAAACTCATCTCTCGCAGCATGCCCCTTGGAACGGCTGTGAGGACAGTAGAGGTGAGCAAGCTCCTGCTTGCTCATCACTCTACGTTCTACGAAATGTTGCTTGGTAACATTCATCTAGTTTTAATTTTTAGTTAGTAATCTTTATGGTTACAAAGTTACAAAAAAATCGGATAGGGTGTTTCATCTGATTACAAAATTTAATATTTACAATTCAGATGTAACAAGGGCTGTAGCGTGGTGGCATCAAAACTGGGACACGCCTTCTGCACCCCAGGCAGGTCACGATGCCCCAGAATGGTGCGGATGCCGGGAAACTGTATCTTCAGTTGAACAATCAGTTTCTCCATCGCCTCCTTCTGCTCCCCGGTACGGGTATCTGCCACATAGCCGTTCTCATCCAGTCCGCCCTCATAGCAGATTCCGATGGAATGTGCATTCCAGCCACGGGCATGGGCACCCATGCGCTCCAGCGGACGGGTGGTATGTACCTTGCCGTCACGACTGATGAAGAAATGGTAACCGATGTAACGCCAGTGGTTCACCTCCACGTGGTCGTGGTAAAGTTGATGCACGGTGTAAGGGTGGTTGCAGCGGGTTGCGCTGCAGTGTACCACAATCATTGTAATTTCTCTAGTCATAAGCTGATGTTTTTAATGTTTCAACACTGCAAAGATAAGACATTCTCCTAACACCAACTGGCGATAGCCGTCGATTTCCGGCGAATTTCCGCTCACCCCGGAATGTTTTATATTTAGTTAACTAGTTACCTCTCGTGGGAGAAATGTCTAGATAGTTACTTCTCGTAGGCAAGCCTACCAAAGGGTTACATCTCATCAGAGAAAACCGTTACATCTCGCGGGATAACGCCTTCTGCCAGTTACCTCCCATGGCAACAGCATTTTCTATCAGCCTGACTATCTGATAGTTACGCATCAAAATAGCGCTACAAGAAATATGATAATATGATATATAAGAAATAAACAAGAAAAATGGTCATGATGGGTTCTCAAACTTTTTTTCTCTTTTTTCTAAAAAAACTTGTAAAATACTTGTTAGTTTCAGAATTTTTATATATCTTTGCAGCGCTCTATCAGTAGAAATACTGGAAGAGCGGACATCGGCACCCTGGCAACAGGATGCCCCAAGCATGATAAATGCTGAGTTTACATCTCAAACCCCTCTGTAAGGTGTGGAGCTAAATCCTTGCATGGGGGTACTCAATTGTAAATTCAGGCTAGATTTTTCGTGCGCATTCTCTATGAATGAATCATACGGGGGTGCGACATGGAATAATTTTGGCCTGATGAGAAAATTGAGAAAAGGGCCAAAAAAAAGCTCCAACATATTTTTGGTCCATTTGAGATTTCGCATCCCCCAGAATTCTTTTCATTGCCACCCCCATTTTATAGACTTTTATAAAACAACGAGCAATGAACAAGAACCTAACATTCAACGTAGCCGAAGCCACAGAGCTTGGCACTCATTGCGCCCTGCATCACAGCTACAGCCCGCAAGAACAGAAGTACATCTTCAGACTTGACGTGTACAATCAGAAACAGATTAAAATGGCTATCAGCCAGAACGCACACCATGGGCAACTGGACCTCAACGGTTTCGAGCACATCGAAAATATGTTACGTTTCGAAGTACCCTACAGAGCTTTGGAAGCTACAAAATCTCATTACAACAACCTGGAGACTGCCCTTATCGACATAGGCAAAAAGCCGGTCTGTATCCCTTACACCGTCTCTGATTCTGGCAATCCTGGAACAAACCACTTGTGCTACAAGCAGTTCGACTACCTCTACCACTTCGTTGACTACACCAAGAAAGGTCAGGAGAAGAGAGCCATCCTGGAGATGCCGATTCCCGTGGCTCAGTATTACTTCGCCCTGGACCTGGGCTACTTCAAGGTTTCGCCACAGCTTTACGAGTCATTCCATCACCAGTCTTCCCGCTGCCTTTATCTCCTGACAGAGAGCCGACTGAAGAAGGGCTACACCAAGTTTACGCCTCCCGAGATCCTTGCGCTCCTCACCAGCCACACCCAATATCGCGGCACGGGGAATCTGGAATATACCCAGCTTTCTACTGCCGAAGAAGAGATCAGAAATGCCTACAAGCTGAACCGTCTCGACTATATCGTGATACACACACTAGAGACTACCCGTAACCAGGTAGTAGGCAAATACGGCTGCTTGGTCATCTTCGGCCTCAAGTACCGCAACGATGACCCAGATATGCTGAGCGATGAAGACAGAACAAAGCTGACGATGAAGAAACTAAACTTTAGAAAGCTACTCACCTCTTCCTACTGGAACGTGAGCCACAAGGTGGCAGAGGAGTTGAGCGATCGCCTCACCCTGTCAGACCTGGATGCCGTGAACCAGTGCTTTCTGGCAGCCTATGCGGCGAAGAGAAAGCACGAGATCAAGAATCCCGCAGGGTATATCGTATCCAGCCTGGATAAGGTTCTGAGGAAGAAATAATCCTCAAAGAAGGATGCGGCACTTAAAGAGAAGGATTCATCCTTGCGTGCTGCAGTCTTGGCATTATCGAAGTCGGGCATGACTGCAGAAATGATAGCAAAGACTTTTGAATATCGGAGAGGAGAAAATACAGGAAATATTATCCTAACTGATATCCCAAGCCCATTTCATCTCATAAATAAAAGATAAACAGCAATCCCCCCTCCTGCTTTCTCAAGCCGGATGGGGGGTTGCTTATGTAATAGAGAGATTTATGAATGTCTATCAGGCAGTTTTCCTACTTTTTATTTGGTCGTTTCAGGAAAAAAGCGTAATTTTGCAGTGAAACTAGATGTAGAATTAAATGAATGGCGTATGAAACAGGTAGAAGAAAGATACATCAGCTTGCTGACCGACTTCGGCTTCAAGCGAATATTCGGAACGGCAATGAACAAGGATTTGCTCATTTGCTTCCTCAACAGCTTGTTTAATGGCAGACAGGTTGTGAAGGATGTGTCGTATCTGAACCCGGAGCACGTGGGAGATGTATATACCGACCGCAAGGCCATCTTCGACGTATATTGCGAAGGCGAAAACGGCGAGAAGTTCATCGTGGAAATGCAGAATGCCTACCAGGCTTATTTCAAGGACCGCTCCCTCTTCTACTCCACTTTTCCAATCCGTGAACAGGCTCCCAAGGGAAGTGACTGGGATTTCAAACTCAATCATGTCTATACTGTTGCGCTACTCAACTTCAACATGAACGAGGATGCCTTCGACAAGGAGAAGATCCGCCATCATGTACAGTTGTGCGATACCGCTACCCACAAGATTTTCTACGACAAACTGGAGTTTATCTATGTAGAGATTGCTAAATTCAATAAGACACTAGGAGAACTGGAAACGCTCTACGAAAAGTGGCTTTATGCGCTGAAGAATCTCTATAAGCTTACCCAGCGCCCGAAGGAGCTGTACGACAAGGTTTTCGACCGCCTCTTTGAGGAAGCCGAGATTGCCAAGTTTACGCCTCAGGAAATGAGGGAGTATGAAGCAAGCAAGATGGCATACCGGGATATCAAGAACTCCATTGATACGGCGAAGCAAGAAGGTCTTGCGGAGGGTATGGAGAAAGGTATGGAAAAGGGTATGGAATTAGGTATGGAAAAAGGCATGGCGAAAGGAATGAACCAGAAAGCTCTGGATATTGCCAAGAACATGCTTGCAGATGGTGTTGACATCAATCTGATCATGAAGTATTCCGGTCTTACCCAGGAACAGATAGAAAAATTGAAATAAGATATTATTTTAGAAGTAACAGATAAACAGAAATCCCCCATCCGGCTTGAGAAAGCAGGATGGGGAATACTATAGGGAAATCCCTATTGCTTTTTAGGGATATTTCCTTTAAAGTATCACAAAAAACGTTTAATTTTGCAGCAGAAATGATAATAATGTGAAATTATGGAAAAAGTCCGTTTCATTACAAAATACGGCATAAAAGACTATGATTCAACTGTTTCAAAGATCCAATTGTCCTCTTTTTATTGGGCAGTAATGTAACTTAAAAATATTCATATGAACCCGTTGGCGGAATTAATTTAGCGCATACTTAACCCTGCCAATCGGTCTGTT
>ERZ1026878.1005-NODE-1005-length-18965-cov-4.042200_pt1 | contig 18965 bp, 10 predicted proteins | sample MGYA00380169_ERZ1026878 | MGnify/ENA primary metagenome ERZ1026878 (study PRJEB33269, sample SAMEA4719805) | human gut metagenome | biome: human-associated habitat; feature: organic feature; material: feces | place: Cameroon | collected 2013-10 ...
TAAGAGACAGGTCATCAACCGCATCGAGCGCAAAGGTCTGCGCATCGTTGGCTTGAAGATGATGCAGCTCGACGATGCTATCCTCAACGAGCACTATGCCCACCTCGTTGACCGTCCCTTCTTCCCGTGGCTCACAGCCTCGATGAAGTCGGCTCCCGTCATTGCCATGTGTGTTGAGGGCAATAGCGCCGTCACCGTAGTGCGCAACATCGTAGGTGCCACCAACGGACGCAAGGCTGCTCCCGGCACTATCCGTGGCGACCTCTCAATGAGCGGTCAGGAGAACATCATCCACGCATCTGACTCTATCGAGACAGCCGAAATCGAGATGAAACGATTCTTCCGCGAAGGCGAGATATTCGAATATCCCGACCCATTGCACGACTACTTCTACGCTCCTGACGGGGATTAAGGGGAGCGGAGCTCCCCAGTTGAGGTGTTGAGGTGGTGTTATGTTGAGATTTCCTACAAATCACACCATCTCAACATCTCAACACCACAACGTCTCACCCCAAAACACTTGTTCTTCTAACGAAAAAAGTGTATATTTGCACAAGAAGTCCCTTGAAAAAGTGACACGAAAGCGCAAAAAGTCCCTTGAAAAAGTGACGCGAAAGTACAAAAAGTCCCTTGAAAAAGTGACACAAGCGCAAGCACATCACCTCTAAATAGCTGATAATCATGCTTAAACGTAAGATTAAAGAAGAACTAGTTGCGTGGAAGGCAAATTCTAAATACTACAATATACCGTAGTTGGGGGCATGCCGTCTGTTGTAAATATATTTGTCAATACCCATAATATGGGCAGTGTACTTGTCGAGCAACGAGGCATTGTAGCAGAGTACGAGGAAGATATGGTGAAATATGCTTCCGATGCCGAAATCTTACCATCACCGAACTACCGCTGAACGGTAATGCCATAGACGACTGCTTCAAGGTATATATGGCAGATACCGGACTGTTTGTGTCAATGCTCGATGACGGTACGCAGTTTGATATTTTGCAAGGTAATCTGCACACTTACAAAGGTGCTATATTCGAGAATCTTGTGGCTGACATCTTCACCAAGATGAAACGCCGACTGTATTATTTCCGTAAAGACTCGGGATTGGAAGTCGATTTTGTCACAAGATATAAAGGAGAATGTGTGCTTGTGGAAGTAAAGTCAAAAGACGGAAACATTAAAAGCTCCAAGACAATACTCTCACACCCCGACAAATACCACGTCAATCATGCCATTAAACTTGGCGACCTCAACATAGGCACCAGCGGACAGTTCATCACACTTCCTCTTTACATGACATTCCTGCTACGTCAATTATAAAACGTAAAAGCCCATGAAGCATATTAACCTTGTCTTTATATTATTGGCAGTTTTAGCATCTTCTGCATTAGCCCAAACTGTCAGTTCCGATACTATTGCCACCCGTCTGTGGCGGCAGGTCAACGCTTTTCCGCAGGAGAAGCTGTATACGCAGACCGACCGTGCGGAGTATACGTGTGGCGACACGATATGGATGCGCCACTATGTTGTTGATGCTCTGACTGGTGTGCCGTCGTATGCAAGCAGATATGTATATGTAGAGTTGGTTAATCCGATGGGCTCACTGGTGAGCCGAGTGATGATGAGGCAGGACGAGAATGGGGCTATATACGGATATATGCCCACTACAACCGATATGCCGTCCGGACAGTACATGCTCCGTGCATATACGAGATACATGGCTGGCACAACACCTGACTACCTCTTTGTACGGTCTGTAAGGCTGCGCAGCGTTATGCAGAACTCTGTGAAGATAACTCCGCATTACGGCAAGAGTACTATTTCTATGTCGTTTGCCGATCCTCAAACGGGCAAACCAATACACCAGGCTGGCGTTAAGGTGAGTTCGACGGATGGCGATATGACATTTACGGGCAACTCCGATGATGGCATAAGGCTGCATACGCTTGACGTTGGTTCAAAGCAACGCTGCCTACTTGTTGAAGTGGGCAATTACAAGGAATACGTTCCAACGGTTCGTGAGCGCATCGACTTGCAACTGATGCCTGAAGGAGGACATCTGGTTGCAGGCCAACGCTGCCGTGTGGCATATAAGGCGGTTGATGCTACTGGACTCGGAATCTATGTGAAGGCAACTGTCACAGACGAACAGGGCAATGTAGTAGCCGAATCGAAGGCGGCACACTGTGGTATGGGATTCTTCTACATAACAGCACAGCCAGAGCACTCGTATAAGATAACGTGCATGGCAGATGACGGCAGGCAGGTTTCAGCTATTCTGCCCAAGGCTCACACCGACGTTTCCACATTGGCTGTTGCACAGAACAACGGACGTATTATGGTAGGTGTGTTACGTCCCCACGCTTCTTCAACGCAGAGCGACGAATGGCTCATCGTACATCAAGGTGGCGCTCCGCTCTTTGCCAATCGTGTCACATCGTCGTCGCTAAGCTTCAGCAACGATATGTTTCGCGATGGAATAGTGCATATTGTGCTTACAGACAACAGCATGAACATCATTAGCGAGCGACTGGTGTTTGTATGGCGTGGCACAGATGTGTATGATTCAGACAACTCCGTCGCCGTATCGTCAGACAGCAACATGCGTACTGTCAGGCTTTCGCTTCCAGATAGCGTCATGGCAGACTGCGCTGTTAGCGTGACCGATGCCACAACAGTATGCAACGACACAGCCAACAATATAGTTTCCACGCTGCTTCTGTCGCAAGAACTAAGGGGGTATATCGAACATCCGGCATGGTATTTTGCCGACCGTGGTCGTAGCGGCTATCTCGACCTGCTCATGCTTACGCAGGGATGGCGACGCTATGACGTACAGAAAACATTGAAGGGCTATACCGAAAAGGTATCTATCCACCCCGAAACAAGCATGTCGATAAGTGGAAAGGTGACATCGAACGTTACAACCAAGGGCAGAAAAGGCTCAAGCGTAATGATGTCATCAAACCGTGGAGGACTGGTTGACGAAACGACAACTGACAACAATGGACTGTTTCATTTCAATAACTTCGAAATGCCCGACAGTACTGGCTACATGCTTATGACACGTAGTGCTAAGGGAAGCTCGAACTCTGTCCTGCTGATTGACAACGCAGAATATCCTGCCGTCAACAATATCATTACTCCGATAATGCGAGACACTACCATGCGTGGCGATATGGAGACAATGAAACGCTATGCCGACCGCATTGCCATAGTGAATGGCGGACGCGTAGTATTCCTGCCCGAAGTAGAGGTCAATTCAAAGCGTGTCCCCAAGACCGAATACGAGAACTTAGCCAAGATCAATGGCAAGTCTATAAGCGAAACCGAATTGATGAATATGGGCAACAAGTCAATATTTGATATATTGAGATGGGCTACATATTTAGGTCTGATGTTTGACAGTAGTTATAATTGGTTTTTCTATCACATGCGTCCCACATACTTGGTTGTAGATGGTACGGTATGGAATACGGGAGGCACAGCGATGGACAGTTTGTCGCTGTATATGGCACAGACAACTCTTCTGCAGTCGCTGCGCACACGTGACGTTCTGCAGATTGACATGCTGAAAGGTGCTATAGTAGGAACGTTGCCCGTTATATCAGGCAACGTGAGAGCTATGGATATGGATTTAAGTGCTATTGTCATAACGACAAAGGGCACTACTCGTACCCAAAACAATCATGTGGCTTTAGTCCGTCCGCTCGGCTATCAGCGTCCCACAGCTTTCTACAATCCCAAGTACGAAGCCCCGGAAGAATATGCTTTGCGCCAGACCATATACTGGAACCCGACGCTACGGATAAATAACGGCAAAGCCGTAGTGCAGTTTATGCCTAACGGAGCCAAGAAATACCGTGTCACGGTGGAAGGAGTGGACAAGAGCAGCCGACTGATACATCTGGAAAAAGAAACAGAATAGCCGTTAGAAGTATATAGAAAGTGACGCAAGCATGCATTATCCGCATGGAAAACAATTGCAATGAATTGAAAAAGGGCCGACGAGCATCACGCTCCCCGGCCCTTAATTAATTGTCTATGTCAATAAAAGTATATCTTATACAATTGTGCTGCTTACGGCAGTACTACAATACGAATCTCATAGAGACGCATTGACTGCGGTACACCTGCAGGACGACGCATATTGTTCTTAACCAAGTACTGACGTGGTTCAGAGTAATCGCCAGGGGCACCCAATTTTGGAGCACCGTTCTGCGGTGTGAAAGTAGAAGCATCGCCATACCACTGCTTTGCCTGCATTGTCACTACAAGCTGCTTGATATCTACATCAGCAGTGGTCTTAACTGACATTCCGTTTTCTGGGTCCACACACTTAAAGCCTGAAGGCAACTTCGACTGATCGAACAAATATCCCTTGTTGGCTGTGTCATATGTAACAGTCTTGGGTACGTAATATGTCATTACGTAAACCTTACCCTCAGGTGCATTGTTGTCGTCGCGGGTTGTCATGTTGCCTACACCACTTGTCAATTTAATCTTCTCGCCAGGAGCTACAACTCTGCCGTCAGCCAGTGTATAGTTAGAACCGGTCTCATTGGTCCATTCACGTTCTGTACCGAAGGTAGACTGAGCGACATATGTAGTATATTTACCGAAGTTCTTTGCATAGATGCAGTCTTCGAAGAGATAACGAGACATTACTGTACAAGAATTCAGACCTACTTCAGTATAATAGCTCTCAGGCACTTCCTCATAGGTAAGGCCTGACTGGCAGCTTGTCGTTCCTAATGCTGCAAGCATGAGGAAGAGTCCGACATAAGCTTTCTTTATTTTGCTAATGATCTTCATACTGTTCTAATTATTTTTCGTTTTCATACTTGAAATTAGTCCATCCCGGGTTCTGCTGGAGCTGCTTATATGTAAGCAGTGTAGTAGCATTAAACGGAGTGAAATAGTAGCGCACATTATCAAACTTACGCTTATAGTAGCTGAAGTCCATAGAATAAGTGCTAAATGTAGGAGTCATATAGTTGTGACCATCCTCATTTGTCTCACCCGGCTCCAGAGCCACACCATTCTCGCCTGCGATATTGCTGTGCTTACCTACACGGAAAATCATAATACCGCGTGAAACCTTGTTGAGTTCAGGGATAACTGTCTTGCCCTCAGCCTCGCCCCAACGCAGAAGGTCGAAATAGCGGAAGCCCGGGTTCTCGAATGCAAACTCCAGACGACGCTGTACCTTAACCTCGTCGTATACGCTCTGCTTGTCAGTAGCGCCATCGTATGCGCTCATACCAGCACGCTCACGTATCTTGTTGACCTGAGTGATAGCCTCAGCCGACTTGTCGAGATTTACGGCAGCCTCAGCCAGGTTCAAGAGCACCTCAGCATAACGGATGTTGAAGTAGCATGTAGTGCGCTGATTGGTCTTCAGTGTACCGTCATCGTTAAACTGGTCGAAGTGTGAGTACTTACGAGAGTAGTAGCCGCTAATGGTCTGTGAAGAGCCACGGTTAGTTGGAGCCGATTCAATTGTCTCCATATTACGATAGCCAGTATGCAATGAACTATATTGCAAAGTCTTCTCACCCATTGTCGTCTTGTCTATCCAAGTCTGGATCTGGTAAATAGGATTATTTGTCGGACCCATATAGGCACCGTCGTAAGTCACAGTGGCATAGAAGCGCTTGTCGCGGTTTTCGAACATCTTGCGATAGTTGTCGCCTGAACCTGAGTACTGCTTGTTGCCATCCTTGTCCGTTGTAACAGCGATGTTAAGATCCTGTGCCTGCTTGGTCTCCCACCAGTGCTTCCACTTGCCGTCAGCCTCATCCTTCTGCAGATAGCAGTCTACGAGATCCTGTGTCGGGAAGAGTCCGGTACGGAAACTCCATGAGCGTGTCACCTTATCTGTATTGCCGTAGTATGCACCGTCAGGACCGTTCTTGGCAGTAGGATTAAAACCACCACGCTGGTTCTCCTTGAACATAACGGGCCAGATAGACTCCACGCTTGTGTGTGCTGTCTCCGAAGTGAAGAGGTCCTCGTAGTTAGGCTCCAGATCGTACTTGCCGATCAAGTCCTTAGCTGCATCGTAAGCAATCTGATAGTAGTGCTGGGCGTTCTTCTCAAACTTAAAGAGACCTGCCTTGTCATCAGAGAAAATACCCTTGGCTGATGCAGAAGCTGCATCGGCAGCATAAAGCGCAACGCGCGACTTGAATGCCTTAGCTACATTGATATTAACCATGCCCACATCAGGAGTACCACTCATCTTACCGAACAATTCGATTGACTTGTCAAGGTCGGCAAGCATATTGTCGAACAATGTCTCACGCTTTGTTTGTGGGAGATAAGTGTCTTCCTTAAGTGAAAGAGCGTGGTCTACATAAGGCACTGTGCCCCAGAACTTCTCCATATCGAAGTAAACCCATGCACGGAAGAAGTAGCACTCTGCGAGCAACTGGCTTTTTACCTGCTCGTTAAGAGATCCGGATGAAGCGATCTTATCCATACCAACATGGATATTATATAGGTTCTTGTATGCTCCTGCCCACGGACCGCTATATGGAGAGGTCTCATCATACTGACGATTATTAAATGTAAGTTGACGGTATGTATCCCAATCCTGTTCATAGTTGCCCTGACAGTTGTCTGACCACTGCTCGGATGTGAAGTTGTCGCCAGATGCAGTAGCGTCTATGAAGTAGAAATTGTTGACATACGAGCGTGCCAACTGTGGATTCTGCCAGAAACGATCCTCATCCACCTTTGTTGTAGGCTCTACGCCCAGAGGGTCGCAGGATGTCATTGTGGCACCAAGTGCCACAGCGAACATTCCAGCCCACATATATTTCTTTATATTGATTTTACTTTTCATTGTCGTTTACTATTAGAGTGTTAATACAACATTGAATGTGTATGTACGCTGTGTCGGGTAGCTACCCAGACTACCATTGTCGTTATAGATAGAAGCACCCGATGTGATGAACTCAGGATCCTGGAGGTTCTTGTATGGATAAGAACTCTTAGTCCATGTGAATGCGTTGGTGACAACAAAGCTCAGGTCGAGACCCTTGATAAAGTCAACGTTCTTCAATACCTCACGCTTCATGTCGTAGCGCAGGCTGATGTTCTTCAGCTTCAGGTAAGATGCGTCAAACTGCCACATGTCGATAAATGAGTATCCCCATGCACGGTTTGGATTAGATGGCATTGGAATGGCAGCATTGGTGTTGCCGTTGCTGGGCAGATATGAGTTGCTGAAACCATACTGTCCGTAGTTCCACATATAGCCCTGCTGTGAACGGAACGGTGAAGCCATAGTTCCGGTTACGTCAGTTGCACCCTGGAAGAACAATTCAAGCTCAAAGCCTTTATACGAACCGCCGAGTGTCACACCATACTGAGTAAGGGGTGTGCTGCCGGGGAGGTTTGTAAGATAATAGTCGTCAGTAAGTCCGTCACCGTTGAAATCGTCAATCTTCGGAGTACCGGGAGCATATGAACGATTGAAGTTAAGAGTTGAATGGTAGAGTTCGTCCCATGACTTGAAAATTCCATCGGTCTTAAGGGCATACCAATAAGTAGCATCGTTATGAGCAGAACGCTTGCCAACATAGTCGAAAGTGCTATAGTACCAATCCTCAGCCTTGTCAGTGTGACGGGTTGTAATCTGATCCCAGTGTGAATAGGTAACACCTAACTTATAACCGAAATCGCCAATCTTATCCTGCCAGTTGAGCGAAACCTCGACACCACCCTTCTTGTTGGTTACGAATGGGGCATTGATTTTCGGGATGCTCGGCATACCAAGGATGTCTGTACGAATCATCTCGGTGGTCATGTTCATCTCGTCACCCTTGTTTACATACAAGTATGTATCAACAGAGCCATTCAAACGACCCTTAAACATGCTGAAGTCAAGACCAAGGCCCATCTGCTTAGAGCTTGACCACTGCAAGTCGCTGGCTACACTGTTAATATACCAGCCTACATTTGATGTCATGCCACTGCCGAAGAGGATACGGTTGCCATTCTGTGAATACTGTGTAAGATAACTGAATGGAGAGCCGACCTCATTACCTACAAGACCGAAACCGCCACGCAGCTTGAACTCGTTGACGATAGAGCGCGGCACGAACTTCTTGAACCACGACTCCTCAGCCATGTTCCAACCTACAGAGAAGGCGTGGAACAATCCCCAACGCTTGTCCGGGCTGTAGCTCAACGAGCCGTTGTAGTTCATCGAGTACTGGAACATGTACTTGTTGGCATAGTCGTATGTAAGACGACCAATCCAAGAAGCCGAACCCCAATCGCTTGCCGAACCACCGCTCGATACCATTGTAGCACCTATATCCTCCTGTGGAGCAAGAGTTGTGGCAAAGCCCTTCTTGGTCTGGCTGCTCCAGTTCTCATGACGGATCTGGCTCTGGTAGTTTGCCATTACCGAGAAAGTATGCTTGCCGATGGTCTTCGAGTAGTCGAGCTGGAAGATGCCAGTGGTAAGTTTGTAGTCATACCAGTACTGATAGAGCTGTGCGTTCTCAGGATTATAAGTGGAGAATGTTGTAGAATAAGGGTTGTCATATACGTTCTCCTGATCATGAGTGAAACGCTTCTGCATCTGGTGCGAAGTGGTGTAGTTCACGCTTGCCTGAGCTGAGAGACCCGGCACCCATGGCAGATTCCACTTCAATGCCGCATTCATCTGGAAGCGCTTGGTCTCCGTATTCTGGAAACCGGTGTTCAAGAGAGACTCAGCAGAGTTCACACGTGCATTACCTGTAGACCACTGTGAAGGACGTGTAGGCATGTTATGGCCATACATTACGCTATTAAATGTACCGTCGCCATTGCCCGGCTTTTTCTGCTCACCGATATTACCATTAAGATTGAATGTGAACTTGAGGCTCTTGTCCTTCAAAAGGAAGGCATCGGTGTTGAGCACTACGTTGTACTGGGTGTAGCCGTAGGTATCGCTCAGACCCTGCTGGTCCATATAGCCTACTGAAGAATAGTACTTGATGCGCTCGCTACCACCACGCAGGCTCACGTTGGTCTGATACATGGGCTGTGTGTGTTCAAACTGGTTCCATGGATCATAAGTCTGGTAGTAGTCAGTAATGTTCTTTTCTGTCTTGTACGGATCGAAGAGTTCGTTGACATAGTCCTGCGACCAGTTCATGCCGTACTTCTCATTCACCATGTTGCGAATTTCCTCACGGCTATAGCCCTTCTGGTTGAGGTAGCCCATGTAGTATTTCGACAACTCGGTATTAGTAGCAAACGGATTCTCCTCGTAGTTAGCCAGATAGAGTTCGTTCATCGTATTCACATAGTCATAGGCATTCATTGCCTTGGCACGATACGACGGGGTCATGATAGTAAGCTTCTGGTTGAATGTGATCTCAGGAGCGCCCTCAGTACCACGCTTTGTCTGGATTACAACTACACCATTGGCAGCACGCGGACCGTAAACAGCTGTAGCTGCAGCGTCCTTAAGCACTGACATGTTGGCGATGTCGTCCGGACGCAAGCGGCTGAAGAAGTCCTCACCCTGGCTTGTGTCGAGCACAACGTCGTCGATAACATAAAGGATGTCGCTACCACCGCGCACCCAAACCTTGGTCTTCTCACCCGGAGCACCTGAGCTCTGCTGTGTGAACACACCGGCTACACGACCACCCAGACCTTCTGCCATAGTAGTGACAGGCAGCTTCTGGAGCGTACCCATGTTGACAACAGCTGCAGAGGCTGTCATTGTCTTAGCCTTCTGAACGCCGCCGTAACCTGTCACGACAACCTCACCGATTGTCTGTGAGTCGTCCTCAAGAGTCACATTGATTGGAGTTCCGTTCCAAACAACGGTCTTGGTAGTCATACCGATACTTGAAATCTCGAGTGTTGCACCCTTCTTCACGCCTTTAAGCGAGAAGTTACCGTCGAGATCGGTTGCAATTGCAGTCTGTGTTCCCTTGACGCGGATCACAGCACCGATGACAGGCTCACCCGTAGCGTCTACAACATTACCCTTGCAGACGCCATCCTGCTGCTGAAGCAATATGGCATTTGTGGCATTAGCCTCTGAGAAATTTCCCCCCCAGATTGGCATTAACGCCGCACCCATAGCTACAAGCAGACTGAATGATTTGCTTGATTTTTGCATAGTAGATGGTTATATTAAAATTAAAAACATAAGTCTTCGCTTCTTTAATATGTCAAAATGTTTACCATAGCATATAAAGACTTGCGTACAAAAGCTCTCTTCTAAATCAATTATTATTCAATGCAAAATTAATTATTTTTCTTTAATACATGCAACATCTTGTAAGTTTTTTATGTTAAAAGTCTTACCTTTGCATTAAAATAAGAATAAAATTTATTTAAAAATACAACTATGAGCAAAGTAATCATCAACAGCTATCATGAGTTTGCCGCACTGCTCGGCAAGAACATCGGAGTTTCCGACTATGTAGAACTGTCGCAGGAGCGCATCAACATGTTTGCCGATGCCACTCTCGACCATCAGTGGATTCACGTCGACACCGAGCGTGCCGCAGTAGAAAGCCCGTTCAAGTCGACCATCGCCCACGGCTATCTCACTCTCTCAATGCTGCCTTGCCTGTGGAACCAGATTATCGAGGTGAAGAACCTCAAGATGATGGTCAACTACGGTATGGACAAGATGAAGTTCGGTCAGGCTGTCAAGTCGGGCGAGCACGTACGCCTCGTTGCCGACCTCTACTCTATCGAGAACCTGCGCGGCATTGCCAAGGTACAGATCAAGTTTGCCATCGAGATAAAGGAGTCGCCCAAGAAGGCACTCACCGGCATTGCCACATTCCTCTACTACTTCGAGTAAGCACCACCGACAAACAATCGAAAGTCTGCTAAATGAAGATAGGCAACATAGAGTTCGGACCACGTCCGCTGTTTCTCGCACCGATGGAGGATGTCACCGACATAGGCTTCCGCCATCTGTGCAAGCGCTTCGGAGCATCGATGGTATACACCGAGTTTGTCAGTGCCGAGGCACTGGTACGTTCGGTCAACGCCACTCTGCGCAAGCTGCACATCAGCGATGAGGAACGCCCCGTGGGCATTCAGATATACGGACGCGACGTAGAATCGATGGTCGAAGCGGCACGCATCGTTGAGGAAGTGCATCCTGACGTCATCGACATCAACTTCGGCTGCCCCGTAAAGAAGGTGGCTGGCAAGGGTGCCGGTGCCGGAATGCTGCAGAACATACCGCTGCTGCTCGACATAACACGCAATGTGGTGAAGGCAGTAAACACACCCGTCACCGTGAAGACGCGCCTTGGATGGAACTCAGACAATCTGGTCATCACCGACCTGGCTGAAGCACTGCAAGACTGCGGCATCCAGGCTCTGACCATACACGGACGCACACGTGCACAGATGTACACGGGCGATGCCGACTGGACGCTGATAGGCGAGGTGAAGCGCAACCCGCGCATACACATACCCATCATCGGCAACGGCGACATCTGCACTCCCGAGCAGGCACGCGACGCCTTCGACCGCTATGGCGTTGATGCCGTGATGGTAGGACGCGCTACCTTCGGCCGCCCATGGATATTCAAGGAGATGCGCGACCTGCTCGACGGCCGTCCCGAAGACACATCGCTGACCTTCGACCGCAAGCTCGACATCTTGCTCGAACAGCTGCGCATCAACGTTGAGCGCATCGACGAATACCGTGGCATTCTGCACACACGCCGCCACATAGCAGCCTCGCCCATATTCAAGGGCATCCCCGACTTCCGCCAGACCCGCATCGCCATGCTGCGCGCCACAACGGTAGAGGAACTCACCGGAATAATGGAAGAAGTAAGGGAGAAGCTGAATGCTCACTAATTAATCACAAACATTCATGGATAATTCATGATAATTCGTGACTATAAAGAAAGTTGTGTGCTGATGCAAATATCGTACAAGCAGTAAAAAAGTGTTACAAATAAAAATTTGATTCTGGAGATTTCAGACGCTGATTTTATCGGTTTTTGAAGGGTCAGAAACACTCCTGCTCGCCATTTGTAGTCGTTTTGCAGTGCAAAAGGACTACATTTTAAGGGTAAATGTACTACAGTTGCAGTGCAAAACGACTACAGCTGGAAGGTAAAAGGGCTACATTTTCAATGAAATGTGGCCCTTTTTGCGTATCAGCATATTGTGCATCTTCTCACCACACCACTTAAACCGCTGGCAATGAACGACATAACACAAACCGCTCAAAACTCAAGAATTTCGAACCGAAGACATCGTCGTGCGCTCAGCTCACAGTTTTGAGCGATGAAAAATGCAAATATTGTATTGGGGTAAGCACCGGTTGTGATGTTGATGCCATTGCCTTACATGCCTGCATTCATTGTTAAAGAATATTAAGCCGTTAAGATTTTTTCAAATAAGCCTTTATTATATTAAACACATTTTGTAATTTTGTCCCCGTAAACCACTAAAACAATTTACAAGATTTAAAAAGTTTTACCATCAACTAAAAACGAAATAAATAATTCGACCCTTAGTTTTTAAAGGATAAAGCAAAATGTGTGTTATAATGGCTCAAACATTAACACAACGATGCGTGCATATTTTTATAATATGTATACATACTATTCTGCTGCGTCCTAATGAAACTTACATAGTTCTAACGGCTCTACTAAAATCAATTATAACTAAATTAATTGCTTATGAACAAGAAAGTCAAGACCGCCGGTTTGGTTATGGCATTGCTTGCTGCTGCTCCTATGAGCGGCGGACAAATGGCATACGCGGGTGGTGTTAACAATGCTGCACCTACTGCTTCTACACAGCAGAAAGAGTCAGCTTGTAAGGGCGTTGTCAAAGACGCTACTGGTGAAGGCGTAATCGGTGCTTCGGTAATTGTCGAAGGTACCAACTTACGCACTGTGACTGACATTGACGGCAACTTTACACTCACTGGTGTAAAGAAGGGTGCCTCAATCCAAATCTCTTACATCGGCTACACTACAAAGATAGTTAAGTGGAACGGTGCTCCGCTCGACGTGCTTCTCGAGGACGACAAGAAGATGCTTGAGGAAGTAGTAGTAGTAGGTTACGGTACACAGAAGAAGGTGAACGTAACTGGTGCCGTGTCTATGGTAGGCTCGGAAATTCTTGAGGACCGTCCTGTAACCAACGCGTCACAGGCTCTTCAGGGTGCTGTTCCGGGACTTAACTTCTCTACCAACTCTAACGGTGGTATGCTTGACAACTCAATGGCTATCTCTATCCGTGGTACCGGTTCTATCGGCAACGGTTCTACCGACTCTCCTCTTATCCTTATCGACGGTATCGAGGGCGACATCAACTCACTCAACCCTAACGATATCGAGAGCGTATCAGTATTGAAGGATGCTGCTTCGGCATCTATCTACGGTACACGTGCTGCATTCGGTGTAATTCTTATTACTACCAAGAGCGGCAAGTCGGGCAAGGTGCGCGTCAACTATAGCGGCGACGTTCGCTTCTCTACTGCTACACAGTTGCCAGAGATGGTTAACTCACTGCAGTTTGCCAACTATTGGAACATTGCCAGCAACAACGCTGGTGCTGGCGACCAGTTCAATAGCGAGACTATGACACGCATAGAGAATTACATCAACGGCAAATACACTGATCCTTCTCAGCCTGAGTACTACGGTGTTGTAGTCAACCCCAGCAACAACCGCTACAACCTCTACGGTGGCTCATTTGCCAATACCAACTGGTTTGACGAGTTCTATAAGAAGAACGTTCCCTCAACACAGCACAACCTCTCACTCTCGGGTGGTACAGACAAGGTAAGCTGGCTCATCAGTGCCGGTTATCTGAAGAACAACGGTCTTATCCGTCACGGACACGACGAATTCGACCGCTACACTATGAACGGCAAGATCAATGCTCAGCTCGCTTCATGGGCTAAGGTAGAATACTCTACAAAGTTCATGCGCTCTGAATACGAAAAGCCTCAGTACCTCACCGGTCTGTTCTTCCATAACATCGCACGCCGCTGGCCGACCTGTCCTACTATCGACCCGAACGGACACTATCCTGACGGTATGGAAATCGCCGAGCTTGAGGACGGTGGTACAACTGCTACACGCAACAACAAGTTCACACAGCAGCTCAACTTCATCTTCACTCCTGTGAAGGGATGGAACATCCACCTCGAAGGCGCGATGCGTAATGAGTTCTATAAGAGCAAGACCAATAAGTTCCCAGTATACTCTTACTATGCTGACGGCACTAAATGGCTGCGCGACTCTGGCTATGGCTCAGTAGCAAGCGTAAGCGACTACCGCTCTGAAACCGACTATTTCTCAGTAAACGCCTATACCGACTATACTCATTCGCTCGGTATGCACAACCTTAAGGGTATACTTGGTGTGAACTTCGAAAAGTATGGTACTGACGATGTCAGCGCTTCAGGTACCAACCTCATCACCAACGACTTCCCGTACCTGAGCCTCACACAGAAGAACCCACGCGTGAGCGACAGCTACTGGCATCGTGCTACAGCAGGTTACTTCATGCGACTCAACTACGACTACGACAGCAAGTACATGATGGAGTTCAACCTCCGCTACGACGGCTCGTCACGTTTCACCAACGACAACCGTTGGGACTGGTTCCCATCAGTATCAGCAGGTTGGAACGTTGCACGTGAGGACTTCTTCAAGCCTCTTGCTAACGTAGTATCTACCCTCAAATTGCGTGCATCTTGGGGTCAGCTTGGTAACACAAGTTCATATTACAACTCATTCGCTGACTGGTATCCATTCTATCAGCAGCAGGCTGTAGGCTCACAGAGCAGCTCATGGCTTATCAATGGCCAGAAGCAGAACACTGCAAGTCTGCCGGGCATCATCAACAGCACCATGACATGGGAGACTGTTGAGACATACGACGTCGGTTTAGACTTTGCTCTTCTCAGCAACCGCTTGACTGGTTCGTTCGACTGGTACAGCCGTACAACCAAGGACATGATTGGCCCGGCTCCTGTATTGGGTTCAGTGCTCGGTACAGACGCTCCGCGCACCAACAACTGTAAGATGCGTTCATCAGGTTGGGAGTTTGAGTTGCAGTGGCGCGACCAGATTGCCGACTTCAAGTATGGCGTGAAGTTCAACATCTCTGACGCTACAGCCAAGATTCTCGAATATCCGTATGAGGGCGAGTTCGACAACCAGAGCATCAACAGCTACTACAACGGCAAGAAGCTCGGCGAAATCTGGGGTTACGAGACCAAGGGCCTCGCTCAGAGCGATGCCGAAATGACTTCATGGCTCGAGAAGAACAAGCCTAACTGGGGTAGCAACTGGCAGGCTGGTGACGTTATGTACAAGGACCTGAATGGTGACAACAAGGTAACTTCAGGTGCTGGTACACTTAAGGATCACGGCGACTTGAAGCGCATCGGCAACAGCACACCACGCTACAACTTCGGTATCAACCTCAACGCAGAGTGGAAGGGCATTGACTTCTCTGTATTCTTCCAGGGCGTGATGAAGTGCGACTGGGATCCAGGTCAGGGTCAGCCATACTTCTGGGGAGCTATCGGTGACCTGTGGCAGAGCACCTGCTTCAAAGAGCACCTCGACTACTGGAGCGAGAACAACAAGAACGCTTACTATCCGAAACCATACCTCAACGGTGACGCACAGAAGAACCAGCGCACACAGACACGCTACTTGCAGAGTGCTGCCTATATGCGTTGCAAGAACATCCAGCTCGGCTACACTCTCCCGCAGGCCATCACAGAGAAGGCAGGCATGAGCCGTGTACGCGCTTACGTATCTTGCGACAACCTCTTCACACTGACAAGCCTCTCAAAGATTTTCGATCCTGAGGCATTAGGCGGTGGATGGGGTACCGGTAAACTCTATCCGTTGCAGCGCACTATCGCTGTCGGATTGAACGTTACATTCTAAAGCTATCACCTTAAAATATAGACAACATGAATATTATAAATATTAAAAACCTGCTATTGGGCGCAGCTGTAACAACAGCAGCCTTTGGCCTCACCTCATGCAACGACTTGCTCGACATGAAGCCAATCAGCCAGATTACACCGGGGGCCTACTATCAGAATGCCGACCAATTGGCAGCATATCTGAACAATTATTACGACAGTTACCTGCAGATGCCATACTCAGGCTCTATGTCTCACTCGTGGGGACAGTGGAACGAGGGTAAGGCCAAGTCTGACTGGGATACCGATATCTACTGCTGGGGCGGTGGCAACACTTCGCTCTTCGCTGACGATCATTGGGAAGTATCTTCAGGAAAGGCTCTTCAGGGCTATTATGGTGGCGTACGCGTATACAACTACTTCATCAACACTGTTCTGAAGCAGATTGAAAACGGAACATTGCCTAATTCTGAGGATGTGAAGAACTACCTTGGCGAGGCTTACTTCTTCCGTGCACTTGTATACTTCCGCATTATGGCTCTCTACGGCGATATTCCCGTTATCACTGAGGTATTGCCCGACGAGAACAACGTTATCGTTGAGAACTCAAAGCGTACACCGCGTAACGAGGTGGCACGTTTCATCCTCTCTGACCTCGACAAGGCAATCGAGATGTGCTACACACGCAGCAAGTTCAACGGTCAGCGCGTAAACCGCGAGGCTGCCCAGCTCATCAAGTCGCGTATAGCTCTGTTTGAGGGTACATTCGAGAAATATCACCGTGGCTCAGGCCGTGTTCCGGGCGATGCCAACTGGCCAGGTGCCAAGATGTCATACAACCAGGGCAAGACATTCAATCAGGAGGCTGAAGTTAAGTTCTTCCTCACTGAGGCTATGAATGCTGCCAAGGAAGTAGCCGACAATGCAGATCTTGCTGAGAACAACCACAAGATTGACCCTGTATATGGTGACAAGGACGATTGGAACCCATACTTCAACCTCTTCAGCCAGCCTTCACTCGCAAATGTAAATGAGGCTCTGATGTGGAAGCAGTACAATAAGGACCTTGGTTTCTATCACCTTACCGGTCACTCAATGGTGACTGGACAGAACACTGGCTTCACACGTTCGTTCATCCAGACCTTCCTTATGAAGAACGGTATGCCTATCTATGCTGACAACAGCGGCTATCACGGCGACGTAACTCTTGACAACGTCAAGGCCGACCGTGATGAGCGTCTGCAGCTGTTCATGTGGGGCGAGAGTACTCCTACATATTGCGACCCGGAAATGACCGGCGTTGAGGCAGGCAAGCCATTGCCAGTTTATATGGAAGAGGACGAGACCGACGCAGCTCACATCACCAATACCGACGCTTCTACACGTTGTATCACTGGCTACCAGCAGCGTAAGTACTATACTTATGACGCTGAGCAGACACGCTACTCAGAGCAGTCTACTACCAACGCCTGTCCTATCATGCGTTCGGCAGAGGCTCTGCTCAACTACATGGAGGCTGACTATGAGCTGAACGGCCGACTCGACTCTAAGTCGCAGGAATACTGGCGCACTCTGCGTACACGTGCTGGTGTTGACACCGACTTCCAGAAGACAATCGACGCTACCGACCTCTCTAAGGAGATGGACTTCGGTCGCTACTCTGGCACAAAGCTTGTCGACAAGACTCTGTACAATATCCGTCGTGAGCGCGTTACCGAGTTGTTCTCTGAGGGTCTTCGTTTCGCCGACCTCATCCGTTGGCGCGGTTTCGACAATATGCTGACCACAAAGTGGGTACCTGAGGGTTGCAACTTCTGGGACAACATGTACAAGCACTACGATCCGGAAATCAAGTGCAACGGTGAGAACGACGCTGTAGTTTCAGCTAAGTCACTTGGCAAGTATCTGCGTCCGTACAGCAAGTCAATGCAGCCTGCCAACGAGTTGAAGGACGGCTACAAGTGGCACGAGGCTTACTACCTCTACCCAATCGGCATCACCGACATCCGTACCGCTTCAGCCGACCGCTCGCTCGAGAACTCTAATCTCTACCAGAACCTCTACTGGCCGGTATCAGCTGGTGGACACGCAGAGAAGTAATTCTCAGAAAATACGAAAATCAGCCTAATGGCTATATACTAAAAGTGGCGTCCCAATTACGGGGCGCCACTTTCAGTATATATGAACAATAAGAACTTTTAGTTGAACGACATTCGACAATATGGTGTAGGATGTTATAACCCACAATCTCACAATATATTCTTTATCTCTTCTTCTGACAAGCCAGATGCTTGTATGATGGTTTCAATAGGCACTCCAAGAGAAAGAAGATTAGAAGCAATCTTTACCTTAGCTTCTTTTTCGCCTTCTGCTTTGCCCTTTACCATTCCTTCTGCCATTCCTTCTGCTTTGCCCTTTACCATTCCTTCTGCCATTCCCTCTGCTTTGCCCTTTACCATTCCTTCTGCCATTCCCTCTGCAAATTTCGTCTTCTCCGCAGTTCTTATGGCGTTTACTATATCGCGGTAGGCGTTGACGCTGTCCTCGTATAGTTTCAGCTCCAGCTCTGTATGTGGATTGATGTATTTCTCTACCATAATGCTGCATTTTTTATTCCAAAGGCAAATATACGGTATTTTTGCGGATTTGCAAACTTTGACAGCGCAAATTAATACATAAGATTGAGTATAAATGAGCCATTAGAATTTTTAGTTAAACGACAATATTGACAATGTTCGACAATATGGTGTAGGAGGGTGAGAATGCCATTCCTTGGAAAAACGGACAAAAAGCAGCAAAAAGCCTTGGAAAAACGGACAAAAAGCGGTATATTTGCCTTGGAAAAACGGACAAACAATAATTCTATCCAATATTCGCTATATCTGATCTTTTGGAATAATAATATTAGAAACTGAAAATTGAAGAGCGGAATTTACAATACAATCCGTAGGAGGGTATGGCGTCCTCGTCATACCCTGAACAAACAAGAGGGTGTGTCAAAAGTCTAAGCAGCACGCCCCGAAGGGGCAGAAGCACATAGCCCAGGGC
>ERZ1026878.1007-NODE-1007-length-18957-cov-15.892234_pt1 | contig 18957 bp, 20 predicted proteins | sample MGYA00380169_ERZ1026878 | MGnify/ENA primary metagenome ERZ1026878 (study PRJEB33269, sample SAMEA4719805) | human gut metagenome | biome: human-associated habitat; feature: organic feature; material: feces | place: Cameroon | collected 2013-10 ...
TCTCCTTATATTATAATTTTTAAAACTTTTTTACTAGCATAACATACTATCGGTCAAATGACAAAGTGAATTCCGGTTTGTCAAAGTAAATGTCTGGTCAATCCCTGCCCGCATGTCGGACGGGGATTTTTCTGTGTGAAAACTCCTTAAAAACAGATGATTTTTCCAAAAATATAGCGTAAAATAGACCTTAAGCAAGGAAAAAAGGGCATAGTAAATCGCAAGTGGGATTTTCTCGTTTTTTCACCTTAGTAAATTCCACCCGTGTAAGTAGGTTTATATAGCTGTGTCCCGGTTTGTCATGTCAGTAAAAAGAATTCGTCTTTGGAGAGAAAGCAGTGGCGCTGTTCATCCCAAAGAAGCTCTGTGTCAGAGCCTTTCCAGTAGTCCCACGGACCGCTGGAATAGCCAAATCTGATGCGGAAAGCCTGCAGGTAGTTCAGGGGCATTCCGTCAGAATCCATGTAGTTCCATGGGTTCGATTCGATTTCATTGCCTTTAAGAACCCACTTTCGGAGACATCGTCGTTCTCTCAGTGTCATGGGAACGGCTTCTTCTATCTCCTGTAAGGCTGCTAAATTAACCTGGTAATCAATGGAATCCTTATCTGCTCTCATGGCTGTCCTCCTTGTGAAAAATGGATCGATTGAGTGTCACGTCCTGGGGAGGAACTCTGTGGCACCCAAGAAGATCCAGAATTTCCTGCCCATACAGAAAAGAAAACACATCATAAGGGCATTTATTTCCCAGACTTTCCCGGCTGTAAGAGTTGATATGATCCATCATAAGACAGATATCTTCCTGCGAATAGGGAGCAAGGTCAGTTCCTTTCGGAAGAAAACAGCGTATAAATTCATGGTTACGTTCTGCGGAGCCTTTCTGGTAGGGAGCACTTGGATCACAATAAAAAATACGGGTGCGCAGATTTCCCTGTCGGTCGTATTCGATCACTCTCGGATTTGAAAATTCGGTACCGTTATCTGCAAGACAGACTTTAAACAGTGAACAGAAACGGTCCGGACGCAATTCAAAGTAAAGCCGTTCAAAGATATCGATCACGGACTGGGAGTCATTGTGGTCACGGAGAAAGGCAAGCATAAATTCTGCTTTCACGAAGTGAATGGTAAGAAGAACCTTACTGCCCTTTTTCCCTTCCACCGAATCCAGCTGGGTGATTGCAAGATCAGGATATTCCAGAAGATATCCTTTAAAGTCTTCATAAGTGCGGCCAATCCGGCAGGCTTTGTCAACTTTCAGGTGGCACGCCACTCTGCGTGCACTGTAGCGTACTTTTCTAGGAAGATCGATATTCATGGCTGAGATGATGCGGGCATCGATCAGCCGGTAAATGGTCCTTTCGCTTACCGTAAGAGAATCCGCATTGGTTGCACAGATGTGATGTGGAGACTGTCTTTGACGGATCAGAGGAGAAATGAATTCATCAAGATAATAAAAATGAGTGACGCGGAGACTCTCGTTGGAGTAACCGCGTCACTTTTTTATTAGGCGTCTTTTTGATAAAAGGAACATTCATATCCATCGGCCCGAAGTAATAAGCCGGGAATCCAAGGTGGGGTTCTTCCCATCTGATCACATATAGCGTGGTAATCTACCTCCGGCCTACATTCGATGATTAACTCGTCATGCACGTGTCCGACGATAAAGCAGTGGGAGAGAGTTTGCATGCTGTAGCAAAGGATATCTCGACTAATGGCCTGGACCAGGTTTTCCACGATTTTCGGGCCGTAGCTTTCAATTCGAGACCAGTGTTTTGTACTGTCATTTCCCATGTAGGATATGCTTTCACCACCGAACTGATTCTGTCCGATCTTAGGTTATACGTAAGCAAGGTGCCGCCCGGGAGGAAGTTCGGCAAAAAGCATACCGCTTTTGTAGATGAACTTGATCATGCCGACTCTGGTAGGGACATGTTCTTTGATTGTTGTTTTTACTGCAGCATCGATGTCCCACCAGTATTTTTTGATGTGTGGGTTAGAGTTACGCCAGGAGTCCACAAGAGAGGGGAGCTCTTCTTCTGTAAGCCCCATCTCAATTGCACCCATAGCTTTTAATGCTCCGACGCTGCCGCCGTAGCCGAGCGCCAATTCCGCAATTTTTCCTTTTTGCCTTAAGTGGCCGTTCTCGCCGTGTTTTACAACCGGAACGCCAAACATGTGACTTGCGCTTTCACAGTAGATATCGCCGTTGTTAGCAAATACATCGATGCGCCACTGCTCACCAGCCAGGAAGGATAACACCCTTGCTTCAATTGCAGAAAAATCCGAGACCACATATTTGTAATCAGGCTTTGGAATGAAGCTTGTTCTTATGAGCTGTGAAAGCACATCCGGAATGTTGTCATAGAAGAGCTCGAGACTTTCGTAATCACCTTGACGCACCAGTTCACGTGCTTGTTCAAGATCCGGCATGGAGTTGCGGTATAAATTTTGCAGCTGAACGATACGTCCTGCAAAACGGCCAGTGCGATTGGCACCGTAAAATCTGAACATTGATATTACTTTTCGCGAAGATTATCCCAAGTCCTATGAGGAGTATGAAGCCAGGATAAAAGATCTGCTTTCGCTTGGTATTCCGATCAGCATACTCGCACAGAGAAATACCGGAATGCGGATGATCAAGAAATACCGCAATCTTGGGATTCATAGTTTTATCCTGAACGATGATAAGCTTGCATTAAAAATTCGTGAGGCTAATCCGGAGGTGAAGCTGACGCTTTCTGTAACAAGGGCACTGACACTTCAGGAACTTCAGGACGGAAGGTTTGATATGTATGACCGCATTGTCCTCTTTCATTGGTTCAGCAGACATCTGGATTCTATGACGCTTTTACCGGATAGGTACAGATATGTCATGATCTGCAATAGCGGATGCTACTATGATTGCAAATGGCACGACGCTCATTGGTTTATCAAGTCGGAAGATACAGACACATATCGTAAGGAGGCGGAACAAGCATGCAGGAGCGGCAGTGCAAAAGATAATTGTTTTTGACAACTACTTCGAAGTCGGATTTAAGGCGGGACTCAAGATTGAGATAGAAAAATGAATACTCCAAAAAGGTTGCTCCGGGCGTGGGATTTCATGCTCGGAGAGTTTTTTTGTTAATGTAAGGCTATACAAAAGCATTGAAAGTATCAACCTGGAGGTTTATAATATACATTTGGAGGATATTACGGATGAAGACATCAGACCTGGTTAGAGAGCTTTGTAAGAAACAGCATATTTCATTAGCGGAGCTCAGCCGCAGGATCGGACAGACACCTCAGAATCTGAATAAGAAGCTAAAGAGGGATACACTCTCAGTAGATGAATTAAAGCAGATCGCGGATGCTGTCGGGGTGGATTTTGACCTGGGATTTGTGCTGCCGGATGGCTCTAAAATAAATAACGAAGCGGAGTGAGAGCATGAATATTAACAATATCAATGTAAACAAGTATCCGATCTCTCAGATTCTTGATCCGGAGTCTAAGACGATTTATGAGATCCCGAAATATCAGAGAGAGTATATTTGGGGCACTAAGCAGTGGGAAGAACTGTTTAATGACTTGATGGAGAATGGAGCAGGCTATTTCCTGGGTTCTATTATTTGTATTAATACTACACAGGACACCCTGAACAATCCGAAATTCGAAGTGGTTGATGGTCAGCAGCGTTTGACTACACTCAGCCTTCTGCTCGCGGCCTTATACGTCACCCTTGACTCTAACCGCGATTCCCTGGATGAAGATCAGCAATCCGATATCCTACAATTAAAGAGAAAACTTGTTATAAAGAAGACGCAGTCTGAGATTCGTATTGTTCCTCAGGTACAGCATAAAAACCTTGAGGATTACATGGGACTGCTTGCAGATAAGAAGATCATTGCGCCACATCAGACACCTAAGTTTGCTGGTAACCGTAGAATCTTCCAAGGCTATAACTATTTCAAGAGGCGTATCGATAGTGAACTGGAAGCTTCCAATAATAAGGTTGCTACAATGTTTGAGATTCTGGAGAAGGTCAACACGGCTATTCTTGTTATGATCGAGGTCTCAAATCACTCTGATGCGTACACTCTTTTTGAGTCATTAAACGATCGTGGTACGCCGCTTACATCACTTGACCTGATAAAGAACTTACTCCTGGCCAGGTTGGACATCACCGACAGTGATAATCTTGATTATTACTTTGACCGTTGGACCCAGATAATGGATGCGCTTGGTGATGATGATAGCGCAAGGGAGAGATTCTTCAGACAGAATTATAATGCCTTCCGTAAGGATATGAATGTTCCGTTCCTTGTAGAAGGCGATGATAGGCTCTATCCGTTGGGGACTATTGCGACCAGATCTACAATGCTGGATATCTATGAAAAGATTGTAGTTAAGGACCCGTCTAAGTTCCTGGACGACGTATATGAAAATGCACAGATATATTCGAGGATCATTCTTCAAAATACGGATGATCTTACGGCGGCTGTTAAGGAAGCGTACTTGGATCTGCAGCGCGTGGGAGGCGTTCCTTCATATCTGTTCCTGCTTTATCTGGATAAGAAAAAAGATGCGCTCGGGATAGATGAGGCGTTATATGTAAAGATAATCCGATTCCTGATCACATTCTTTGTAAGACGTAACATGACCGACGTTCCGCCTACGCGCGATGTAACTCGTTTGTTCATGGCCTTCATCGAAGAGATGGAGAAGCAGAGCTATACCGGCGAGACTATCTATACGAAACTGCGTGAAAAGCTGATAGCGGTTTCTGCAGATGATGCTGTTTTCGAGGAGAAGCTTCGTGGACCGGTTTATAAAGAAAATACCGGTGCTACAAGATTTATTCTTTGCATGATAGCAAAGCAGGGTATGACAGCGGAGAGCCAGAAAAACCTGTGGGAGAAAAACGGAAGCAATCAGTATATTTGGACCATTGAACACATCTTCCCGGAAGGAAAGAACATCCCGGATGCCTGGGTTGATATGATTGCCGGTGGCGATAGAGACAAGGCTAATGACTACCTTGAGGAGTATGCTCACACATTCGGAAATCTGACGATCACTGGATACAACAGTTCGCTCGGTAATAAATCCTTTAAAGAGAAGAAAGAGCGTAAGGACAGCAATGGCAATCCGATCGGTTATTTGAATGGACTGAATTTGAATGCTGACCTTGTAAGCACAGACAATTGGACGGTTGATCAGATTAAGGCAAGGACGGATAAACTCGTAAGTGAAATACTCGCATTGTTTACTCTGTAAATGATGCTGGCTGGAGGCGCCCATGGCAAAGAAGCAAAAGCAGAGTCTTGAGCAATGGTGCCAGGATAATGATAGAGAGGATTTGCTCCGGGAATGGGATGAGGAGAAGAACTCCAAGTCGAGATTTCCGATGGCACCAGATACAACAGAATATTGCACTGCACTTTCTGCATGGTGGAAATGTAGCGAGGGGCACGAATGGTATGCTCCTGTACAGAAAAGAACCACGTTTGGACTGGGCTGCCCGATTTGTCATCCGGAACAGGCGTACATCCCTGTTGGTACTAAGTATGGGTGTTTGACGGTTCTTAGCGTTACGCCAGTGGATGAGGCAGATCGTTATAGCAGAATTTATGGCCCTACTTATAACTGTGTATGCGATTGCGGTAAGAAGGTGAGTAAGTCTGAGTTTCAGTTCTTGGAGAAAAAACACCGCTATTGCACTGAGACGATCCGCAGGAGCAGGAATTCCAGATGGACGTTTGCTGAATGGGATAAAGCAAACGAGTGTGGCCTGAAGACCGCTCAAGAAGAAAAGAAGAAAGCGACTTACAAAAGGGTCCTTGATGAAAGCTATACGTTGGACCTTGTTGGCACGATTCAGGAATCACTTGAGGTATTGGAATGTGTCAATGATCACTATGAGGAGCTTCGGTATATAACCGATCTGCGAAAAAAAGGCGGAGGCACTTACTTCATATATAAATTGTACAAGTGCCGGTGCTATTTGTGCGGTAAGGAGCAGGAGATAAAATCATCGAAGTTTTCCATTAACCCGCCGACCGAGTATGGCTATGACGCCTACAACGGATACTGGAGTGACGCACATTGTGATTGCCACCCGATTTCCTCGTTCCAGTGGATTGTAACCAAACTACTGAAGGAAAACGGAGTGCCTTATAGGGTTGAGGTTTCTTTCCCTGATTTATATGGAGCCGGGAAGGTGAATCTGCTCAGGTATGACTTCGGGGTATACGACGAGGCAGGAAATATAAAGTGCCTGATTGAATGCCAGGGTGAACAGCACTACGAGCCGGTTGATGAATTTGGAGGAAAGTCTCAATTCACGGCCCAGAAGAAGAACGACGAGCTGAAACGATCCTACGCCAAGGAGCATGGAATACCGCTTTATGAGATTCCATACAAGAATAAGAAATTCGAGAAGGTAGAAGCGTTTCTGCATGAAAAGGAAATTATAAAGTGATGGTCGAGCAATTACCGCGGACAGGCAAAGCGGGCGTTTGCAGATTGAGCAATTACCACGGACGACCAGAGTCTTATTTTGCACGGTGGACCAGTTTTTCTGGACGACCGTTGGCAGCAGACGTACTTGCTGTCATCTCAAGCCATGTGGAGAGGATGAAAAGATATGTTGATGGTATGAATCGCATGTCTGTGAGTGAGCAATTAACACATTTTTTTGAAGAAATAGATATGGCTATTGGCAGTAAAGAGAAGAAAGCATTGCAAGCATGTAATTTTTCTGCTCATGGTTTAGTGTATAGAAATAATATTAATTATACAGAACAAGGCATGACAAGTCAGGTATATGAATGTATGCTTGTTAGGGTAATACTGAAATTGCTAAATTATGCGGGGGACTATATCGACTATGGAACTCTTGGCTATCCTGAAAGGAACATTAATTGTCCGATAGGAAACGATATGGTTGAAAATTCTTAGAATTATATTAAATGTCTATGGTCTCTTCAAACTAATGTATTTTAAGAAAAAGTATAAAAGTATTATTCATCTGTCGCAGCATACGGATGCTGTAAAGCAGATGGTATTGATTTGGACTGGGAGATGCCCATAAGGAGAAATATATGTGTGGCCGTTATTATGTAGATGATGAAACAGCAGAAGAGATTGAAAAAGTGATCCGACTGGTGGATGCAAAGGTGCATAATAGGGCTGACCTTACCATGTTGCAGACAGGTGACATACATCCGGCTGATCTGGCACCGGTAATTGCGGGCAGAAATCATGAAATCCAGCTTGAAAAAATCCGTTGGGGAATCCCGAAGGACGGAAAACTTATTATCAATGCCAGAAGTGAAACGGTTCTTGAGAAAAAGATGTTTGCGGACAGCATGGAACACAGGCGGATTGCTATTCCTGCGGCCGGATTTTATGAGTGGAATGCCAAAAAAGAGAAATATACCTTTCGGAAATCCAACAAATCTCTCATATGGTTTGCTGGATTTTATAACCTGGAGCAGAATGAGGATCGCTTTGTCATTATTACGACAGCAGCCAATGTGTCTATGCAGCCGGTACACGACAGGATGCCTCTAATTCTTGATAACAATGAAATCATCCCCTGGATCCTGGGGGATTTACATTCTTACGATAAAATTCTAAAGAAAGTTCCGGAGCAGCTTGAAAAAAGTACGGAATTTGAGCAGTTAAGTCTCTTTTAGGATAGATTTCCCTATTGAAAACGGAACGTGTGTTTGCTATAATACCATTACAGGAGGCGAACACACGTTTGGAAAGAATTGTATATCATATAGATGTTAATTCCGCCTTCCTTAGTTGGGAGGCGGTTTATCGCCTACACCATAAAGGTGGTACGGTGGATTTAAGAGAGATTCCAGCCGCAGTGGGTGGAGACATGGAGATGCGGCATGGAATTATCCTCGCAAAGTCCATTCCTGCGAAGAAATATAAGGTGACCACAGGAGAAACTATCCTGGAAGCACAGAGAAAGTGCCCGAATCTGGTACTGGTGCCGCCAAATTATAATCTCTATGAGAAATGTTCTCATGCATTTATGGAGATTTTACGAGAGTATTCGGATGTAGTGGAACAGTATAGCATTGATGAGGCTTTCTTAGATATGAGCAGCTCGTATCATTTGTTTGGAACTCCGGAGCAGACAGCAGAACAGATCAAGGATAGGATCCGGGAGGAACTGGGATTTACGGTAAATGTAGGGATTTCTGTAAACAAACTGCTGGCTAAGATGGCATCCGACTTTCAGAAACCGGATAGGGTGCACACATTATATCCGGAGGAGATACCTGTAAAGATGTGGCCTCTGCCGGTATCTGACCTATTTTTTGTGGGTCGTGCAACAACGAAGAAACTTCTTACACTGGGGATCACGACTATCGGAGAATTGGCACAAGCAGATCCTGCGTGGCTACGGAAGGTACTGAAGAAGCAGGGAGAGATTGTCTGGGCGTTCGCAAATGGGATAGATGAATCCCCGGTGCTAAACGAGGCACCGGCAAACAAAGGATATGGAAACAGCACGACGATACCTTTTGATGTCCGGGATTATAATACCGCAAAAAAGGTGCTGCTCGGGTTATCGGAGACAGTTGGAAGCAGGCTGCGTGCTGATAATGTGGAAATTGAAGTGGTGACAGTGGGGATCCGGTACGCAGATCTGTCATACATTTCACACCAGAAGAAACTATTAAGCAGTACAAACCTTACCATCAAGATTTATGAGGCAGCGTGTGGATTGTTTCAGGAACTGTGGAATGGGGAGCCGATCAGGCACCTTGGGGTGCATACCGGGAAAGTGCTGGATGGAGATATTTTCAGGCAGTTAGCTCTCTTTGACGAGACAGATTATGATAAACTTGCAAAGGCAGATGCAACGCTGGATGAAATCAGAGAGCGGTTTGGGATTGATGCCGTAAAACGTGCAGTATTTGTAGACAGTCCTATAGATCATATGTCCGGAGGAATCTCCAGAGAAAAGAGAACGGTAGATTATAGTAAAGTAGATGTGCAGTAATGGAAAGGGGTGAAATTCATGGCTTTTGGAATCGGTACAAATACGAATACGCCGAATGCAGGAGAAGTGAAGGAATCCCAGTGGGAGGTGGCGTGTGACTGCTGGTTTACGGCGGATGGCGATCTGTTTCCAAGATATATTAAGGTAAAGGATGAGGATGGGGAGATCCGGACCATCAAGCAGCTACAGATACATTCTCAGGAACGAAAGAACTATGCAGGTATTCCATCCATAGAGTTTGACTGTACGATTGTTATTTTGGGACGGCAGATTCCCGCAAAGCTGATATATTATATGTCAGAGGGCAGGTGGGTGCTGAATTTCAAATAGTATATTTTATATTACAGGTATAATGACAAGTGCAAAATTCTGTGTTATTGTACGTGATAGAAAGAGATAAGCGGAGACGAAAGAGGTCTCCAGAAAGGAAAAGACATGATTACAATGAATCGTTTTGAACATCGCAATATGGAACGCAAACCGATGGCACTGCTCAAAGAACATGAGTGGAGCTTTGAATCTGTGCACTTATTTAGGGCAAGGTTGAAACGAGAAAATTGTGTTTTTGATATCGTATCCTGATCGGGAAGATAGTTGGAAGGATACAGAAAATAGACACCAGTTTGAACGTACCGCTTACCTTAGATGAGGGCAGGCGGTATTTTTTATGCTCCTTTAACTCAACTGGTAGAGTAACCGGCTTTTACCGGTAGGTTGTGGGTTCGATCCCCATGAGGAGCACTACTGCTGATAAGATGTTTATAGATAGGGTCTCTGCAGGAAACGAATGACGGCAGGATCGGAAAGGAGAAGAAATGATAGCAATGCCTACCCTCAATATGGCTGCAACAGGAATGAATATAACCAGACTCAGAAAGAACGCAGGACTGTCTGTAAGAGATCTTGCAGATATTTTTGGATTTGCGACACCACAGGCAGTTTATAAGTGGCAAAATGGAGTCGCAATGCCAACACTCGATAACCTGGTAGTACTAGCAGCTATTTTTAATGTAACCATGGATCAGATCATTGTTGTTGATACAGATGCCAAGGTACAGATAAGTGCATGAAAAGAAAAAAGAGGTATCAGGTAAGATGCCTCATAATAAGCTCGTATAGTTCAATGGATAGAATAACCGGCTACGAACCGGTAGATTCAGGTTCGAGTCCTGATATGAGTGCTTTGATCCCATAGTCTAAAGGGTAGGACACTGGCCTTTCAAGCCAGAGATGCCGGGTTCAAGTCCCGCTGGGATCGCTTATGCCTCCTTAATCTAAAGGTTAGGATGCTGGCCTCTCAAGCCAGAAATGTAGGGTTCAAGTCCCACAGGAGGTACTGTGGCCATAGGATAGTGGTAAGTCCGTCAGAGTGTGGATCTGAACACGTGGGTTCGACTCCCACTGGTCACATTAGAGGAATGTTATTTTTAAGCTGAGATAGTATGCGTTCCTCTTCCTCACGCTCCTTAACATACATCCAAAAGTCAGCCAGAGCCTCCTCATCAGATTTCCAGGGAGGTGGCTCAATAGGCTCCAGTTCATCTAATTGATTCAACAGAGATATCACTTCATCCGTGTCAGGTTCTTCATCCGATGCACAGTCATAATACCAGTCTAAAAGCTCATGCAACTCTTTGATTTTTTGCTCTTTTTCTTTAGTAGTTATTGTTGATTCATTCCCTTCGCTAAATGTCCCTTTACTATATACATGAGAATAAATACAGAGTTCTTACAAAACATTTACTATTCAAAAAGAGGACGAAAAAACAGATTCCGTTACGGAATTTAAAAAGACCATACGTTCGATGAAAATGTTAATTTTGAAGTAACTTCATAATATAAATAATGGCCCAAAACAAATAAAACGTTTTAAAATTAAAAAAATATAGTCATTTGTCATCCAAAACCGAGTTTTAAGTGGTTTTGAAGGAAAAATAAATAAAATTCCGTATACGGAATATAAATGCGAATTTTTAAGGAATCTATAAGAAATGTAAAAATCTAGAAAGCCTTATTTTTCAAGGTTTTCCGGATCTTCTGGGAAAATACATTTTGCATTATCGTATATTTTGAATGATTTAAAACGTAAAAATGGTAATTTTCAAATTCCGTACTAAGTGTTACGGAATTTGCGAGTAACGATAGCGAAAAAGCAAATGGACCACCCGGTATAGGTTTCCGTCCATGTCCCGTTTTCGCCTTTTCCATCAACCCTATCGATCAATATATTCAAGGGATAATTATTTATTCTCAGCCATTACCATAAATAATGATTCATGCGCAATCTTTCTTCGAACCTATCGTCCCTTTATAATCGAAGCATAAACAGCAGAATAGTAGAGTAATACCGATAATATGTTGTTCACGTTCTTTCTATCCCGTTTTTCAATTGTTCAATGAATAGAAAGAAAATAAGCGGCACAATATTATATCCCTCCTATATATAAAAAGAAGAGAGTAATATAGTGAAAGGAACAATAATCGATCCCTTCCGTAATTTTTTCTCTAAATCAGACAAAAGGGACAATATGCTATCCCTCTTATATACAAAAGAGAAAAAGCAGCACAAGAAGAGGAATATTATATTATCCCTTTTCTATAAAAACATAGGAGAGGAATAATATATTATCCCGCTCATAATCGGTGCATATATGACAGATTAAAATAAGCGGAACAATATAATATCCCTTTTAATACCTAATAATGGTAGAAGAGGGATAAGATACTGTTCCGCTCATATTTTATCTATTTTTTGCATGTAAATGAATGATCATAATCCACTAGATTATAACGAAATTATATACTGGTACCAAAAGGGATGAGATTACAGAACCTTGGCAATGCGCAATAATTGCTCCTTTTTGACAACATCAAAATCACTAACTGTATTTAAAAGTTCTGCTTCATACGCAGTCGTGGCGACATTATATACATCTCCGAGAATATAATCAACAGTAACATTCAAGGCATTACAAATACCAATTAGGAGTGTCAAAGAAACTTTGACTTTATTGGTTTCGATATTACTAATATGGCTCACGTTTACATTTGTTGCATTAGCAAGATATTCTTGCGTCAAATGGCGGTCTATACGTACTTCTCTAATTCGTTTACCGATTGATGCAAAGTCCAGATTATCCATAGTTTCAAATGAGCCTCCTTATTTTGCTAAAATTATAAAAGAAATATAGTTACAGAGTAATAACCTGGTGCTATAATAGTTATAGTTGCGACCTAAATGACGAAGTAAATGCAAAATATAGAGGAAAAGTTGTTGCTACACCAGAAGCAACAGCAGAACCTACGGAAGAACCTGTAAAAGAAAATAATAGCAGCGTGTTCGTTGGATTATTTCTTTCTATCGGCGCGTTATTAATTGTTGGAATTATTAAGCCGTAAATGCGAAGGAAAGAAGTGCACAAAGGAATATTACTATGCAAACTGGACAAAGGATGAAAAAGGGATTCCAAACGGCGGTCGTAAATATCCAGTAACAAACAGCATAAAAGCTATTCTGGACGAACTACTGGAATTACAGAGGTCTCTGGGAATACATTCAAAATATGTATTCTGTCATGAAGACGGAGAACGGATAAAAACAGATGCCTACGAAACCTGTCTTAGACGTTTAATGTCTGGGCTGGGGTATGATGTGACAAACAACCATTCTTTCCGTATGAGCTTAAACAGCAATGTTTTCATTGGCAAATATGGGTTACCAGTTACAGAGAGAGCAAGATTGTTAGGACATTCAGTAGAGACTAATTTAAGATATTATAGCTTCGCTGGAAAGGACAGTTTGGATGATATCTGTGCAATACTGAATGGAGAAAATGAGGTCTCACCTAGGTCTCACCAAAATATCATTAATTTTGTAAAAAAAAAGCTCAAGAACCACATATTCTCGAGCTTTTTAAAGCAAAAAAGCAATGCGGAAGATGGGACTTGAACCCACACGGTATTGCTACCACAAGATCCTTAGTCTTGCTCGTCTGCCAATTCCGACACTTCCGCATAGCGATACAAAATAATAATCATCTCGCATCACGCAAGAATGATAATAACATCTTCCCAAGGCAATGTCAACATGATTTTAAAATTTGTAGGAATTTTTTATACACTTAAAACAGTTTGGAATAATGAGTGGAATATGAGCATTATTTTCCTTTTACCTATTTTTTATTTCTGTTATAATAATCAATAAGAAATATGGCATAGACGGCTATCGGAAAATACAAACGAAAAGGAACAACAATTATGGAATCAAGAGTGGAACAGGCAGCAGAGAGAAAAATGTGTGGTTACAACTGTGCACAGGCAGTGGCGTGTACGTACTGTGATCTGGCGGAAATTGACGAGGAGACAGTGAGGAATCTTACCCAGGGCTTCGCAGCAGGTATCGGTGGCAGCATGGAAGCCACCTGTGGAGCCGTCATCGGAGCAATCAATATCCTGGGACTGATCAACAAGAATTCCCAGCGGACAATGCAGGGATCCCGGAAGATCATCAACAGCTTCAAGGGACAGAACGGGACAGTGATCTGCAAGGAATTAAAGGGCATTACCGACGGCGTGGTGAAGAGAGAATGTGTGGACTGTGTCAGGGATGCGGCGGCTTTTCTGGAAGCGGAACTACCGGAAAAATAGTAACGCCGGGAACGGTAGTAAATTAGAGGTAAGACGAAATGAATACAAAAGAAACTTCAGCGGATAAAACAAAATACCGCCTGGCGGAAGCGGCGAAAAAGTGTATGGCAGCCTCCGGCACCGATGCCATGACCGTGACGCAGATCGTGCAGACCTGCGGTGTGACGAGGCAGACCTTTTATCGGAATTTTCAGGACAAATATGATCTGATCAACTGGTATTTCGACAAACTCTTACTGGAATCTTTTGCCCAGATGGGAGACGGACTTACCGTATACGAAGGACTGACCAGAAAGTTTGAATTCATTCAAAATGAGAGAGTCTTTTTTGCTGGGGCATTCCGATCGGATGATCATAATTCTCTAAAGGAACATGACTACGAGCTGATCCTGGATTTCTATACACAGCTGATCAGGCGTAAGACCGGCAGACAGCCTGAAGAGAACCTTTTATTTCCCTTGCAGCTTTATTGCAGAGGATCTATTGATATGACTGTGGAATGGATTTTCGCTCCGAGGGAGAGAACGCCGGAGCAGATGGCGGCGCTGTTGGTAAGTGCACTTCCTATGCCGGTGACAGAATTATTCCAGCAGTTGGGTGTATTGCGGTAGTGAAAAAATCACCAAAACTATTTGTGAAAAATTACTAAAATAAATGTACATATTGTGAACTTTCTGTAAAAAGTGACAGTTGCGGCAAACTGTCACTTTCTTTATGCGGTGTTTACAGTTAGAATAAAATTATCAATAAGATCGTTTTTATGTCGAAAGGAGATTATGTATCATGGCAAACAGAATTATGCTCAACCAGACATCTTATCACGGTGCAGGAGCAATCGCAGAAATCGTAACCGAAGCAAAGGCTCATGCTTTCCAAAAAGCATTCGTATGTTCCGATCCGGATCTGATCAAGTTCGGTGTGACCGGAAAGGTAACCGGACTGCTTGACAAGGAAGGTCTTGCTTATGAAATTTATTCCGATATTAAGGCTAACCCCACCATTGACAATGTGAAAAACGGTGTGGCTGCTTTCAAGGCATCCGGCGCAGACTATATCATCGCCATCGGCGGCGGCTCCTCCATGGATACCTCCAAAGCCATCGGTATCATCATTGCCAACCCTGAATTCGAAGATGTACGCAGCCTTGAGGGTGTAGCACCTACCAAGAAGCCCTGCGTACCCATTATCGCAGTGCCCACCACAGCAGGTACCGCAGCAGAGGTTACCATCAACTACGTTATCACCGATGTAGAGCGCAAGCGTAAGTTCGTATGCGTAGACCCTCATGATATGCCTATCATTGCTGTGGTAGATCCCGAGATGATGTCTTCTATGCCGAAGGGTCTGACCGCTTCCACCGGTATGGATGCACTGACCCATGCAATCGAAGGTTATACCACCAAGGCAGCCTGGGAGATGACCGATATGTTCCATCTGAAAGCCATCGAGATCATTTCCAAGTCCCTGCGCGGCGCGGTAGCTAATACCAAGGAAGGTCGTGAAGGCATGGCTCTGGGTCAGTACATTGCAGGTATGGGCTTCTCCAACGTAGGTCTTGGTATCGCCCATTCCATGGCACATACCCTGGGTGCTGTTTATGATACCCCTCATGGTGTTGCCTGCGCAATGATGCTTCCTATCGTTATGGAATACAATGCTGACTGCACCGGTGAAAAGTATCGTGAGATCGCCCGTGCTATGGGTGTGGAAGGTGTAGATCAGATGGACCAGGCTACCTACCGTAAGGCTGCTGTTGACGCAGTTCGCAAGCTGTCCGAGGATGTAGGTATTCCTTCCAAACTGGAAGCACTGAAGGAAGAGGATCTTCCTTTCCTGGCAGAGTCCGCACATGCAGATGCTTGTGCACCCGGCAACCCTAAGGATGCAAGTGTAGAGGATCTGACCAATCTGTTCAGAAAGTTAATGTAATCATTAAATTTGCTACTGTTTTTCTGAAAAATAATATGGTATGCTGTAACTATTCAGAGCCATGCAAATCATGTCAAATGTACGTCAAATGCTTGCATTCGTAAGAACATTTGACATGATTTATATGGCGAAGTAACCACATGAGCAAAAAGTAAGCTCTGAAAGAGCGGTTTTGCGAATGTGGTTCTGAATAGTTACGGCATGCTAAGAAACGAGCAGGCTTGCGAGAGCAGACCTGCTCGTTTTTAAAAGAAAAATGGATGAAATCAACAGGACAAAGGAAACAATAATGGGCAATATTAAACATACCAAAGAGCAGATCCGTGAAAGGATCCAACAGAAAAAGCTCCTCTTTGACGGAGCCTTCGGGACCTATTACGGAGGAAAATATGACACAAAACAGTTGCCGGAGCTGGCGAATCTGGAGGCTCCGGAGCGGGTAAAGGAGATCCACAGAGAGTATCTGGAAGCAGGAGCACAGATTTTACGAACCAATACCTTTGCTGCTAACAGCTTCTGCATGGATATACCCCGGGAACAGATCGGAGAGACACTGCGCAGTGGGCTTCGACTGGCAAGGGAAGCAGTGGCAGAGTGGAGAGAAGCCACCGGAGAGACGAAAGAGATCTACATAGCGGCGGACATTGGCCAGATTCCAGGGGAGGCCATGGCACAGAAAGATGCTTTAAGCAGAGAATATGAAGAAATTTGTAATATTTTTCTGGAAGAGGGAGCGGACTTTTTTGTCTTTGAAACTTTTTCCGAGATGGAAGAGCTCCTGCCTGCGATCAAAATGATCGGGGAACAGGCATTTATTACGGTACAATTCTCTGTAAACCAGTTCGGCTACAGCAATGCAGGATTAAGTGCCAGAAAGCTTTTACAGAGAGCGGGTGAGGCAAAGGAGATCGATGCCGTGGGCTTTAACTGCGGTGTGGGTCCGTCCCATATGCACCGGATCCTGCAGATACTGGAAAAACCGGAAGGAAAACTTCTCACAGCCCTTCCCAATGCGGGGTATCCTCAGATGGTCACCGGCCGTATGCTCTTCACCGGGGATAACAAAGACTATTTTGTGGACAGAATGCAGCAGATGACTGCCCTTGGAGTGGATATGGCAGGCGGCTGCTGCGGTACGACACCGGAATATATCGCAGAGCTTGCCGGAAAGCTGGATCTGACCCAGTACCCACAGGCAAAAAAAGACACAGAACCGGAGAAACAGCAGGCACCGAAGGAAGACTGTTCTTTTTATCATACCAAAGAGGCGGAGGGCAGGAACCGAAAGCTGATCGCCGTGGAACTGGCACCTCCCATGGGAATCGATGACGAAAAACTGATGGATGCGGCACATCTGCTACAGAAGAGCGGAGTGGATGTGCTGACTTTCCCGGATTCTCCTTCGGGACGTACCAGAGCAGATTCCATTCTCATGGCGGAGAAGGTGGCAAGAGAGACCGGTATGTGTGTCATGCCCCATATCTGCTGCAGGGATAAAAATGCCATTGCCATGCGTTCCCAGCTGTTGGGAGCCTATATTAACGGTATCCAGAATTTCCTGGTGATCACGGGAGACCCTATTCCTTCCATGGTGCGGACCACGGTGAAGAGTGTGTTCAACTTTGATTCTGTGGGACTGATGCAGATTCTGGCGGATATGAACGAGGAGCAGTTCACGCAGGCTCCGGCCAGCTACGGCGGAGCCATCAATCAGGGCAGGCGTAATCTTGAGGTGGAGATCGGCAGAGTGAAGAAGAAAATGGCGGCGGGAGCCACCTTTTTTCTGACACAGCCCATTTCCACACAGGAGAGTGCCGACAGAGTGCGCCGGATCAAAGAGGAGACCGGAGCAAGGATTCTCTGCGGGATCATGCCTTTCGTGAGTCTTAAAAATGCCACCTTTATGAAGAACGAGATGGCAGGCATCGACGTGACGGACGAAGTACTGGCAAGATACCGGGCGGACATGACCAGAGAAGAGGGAGAGCAGGCCGGTGTGCAGCTGGCAAAGGAAGTGATCGTCATGACGGAGGATTTTGCGGACGGCTATTATTTCTCTTTTCCCTTCAACCGGGTGACCATGCTGGAAAAAATACTCAATTAATGGGATTTTTTCAAAAAACAGTTAACAAACCTTGGAAAAATCCGAAATAAGTAGTATACTGTAACTGATATAAAAGGACTAATGGCTGAGAGGCCGATTCAAAACAGTTGACACGGAGGTGACTGTGATGAGTATTAATATTCAGGCAAAGACCAATTATTCATTTCTGTTTTCCGGTTTGAGCTCTACGGCATCCAATGCGGCAAGCAGCAACTGGCTGGCAGATTATGCAAGTATTAAGAACGGCAGCTATGCCAAGCTGATGAAGGCTTATTACGGCAAGGAGAACAACGCATCCAAAACCGCAGCTTCCGACATAACGAAGAAAGACACCACGACGGAGACCGCGAAGAAAGCACTGGCCAAGGTAGAGACCACCACTGATGCTTTGAAGGAATCCGCAGATACATTACTGGCTACCGGTAAAAATGATCTGTTCGCACAAAAGGATACCACCACCAAGGATGAGAATGGTATAGAGACCACGACCAAGGGCTATGATACCAGTGCCATCTACAATGCGGTGAACAGCTTTGTGAAGAATTACAACAGCGTGATGGCTGCTGTGGATGATGTGAGCGATACCACAGTGAACAACCGCACGGAATCTCTGGGGAATACTACCATTGCCAACAGTAAGCAGCTGGCGAAGATCGGTATCACTATGAAAAATGACGGCACTCTGTCTCTGGACAAGGATACCTTTATGAAAGCCGATATGAATACTGTGAAGAACCTGTTCCAGGGGAACGGTTCCTATGGTTATCGTGTATCCGCACAGAGTTCCATGATCAATTTTGCAGCAGACCATGCTTCCACCAGAAGCGGTCTGTACACCGGAACAGCAGGATATACCGGCACTTACAATGCAGGCAATCTGTTCAGTTCCTACATGTAAATGTAAAATAATTGGTAACTATTCAGAGCCATGCAAAACTGTGTTCTGCGAATGCTTGCATTCAGGCAGATAAGCAGTTTTACATGGCGAAGTAACCTCAATGAGCAGAGAACAGGCCGGCCTGTTCTCCAAGGAAGCCTCGCAGAGGCGATTTTGCGAATGGGGTCTGAATAGTTACAAGGCCGAAGAACACGGAAATCGTAATTATTTTGCATACAGTTTAAATAATTCGAAAAATAGTGTTGACATTTGGAGCCGGTTGTTGTAATATACATTTGTTCGCAGAAATGGCGGAATTGGCAGACGCGCACGGTTCAGGTCCGTGTGGTAGTGATACCATGAGGGTTCAAGTCCCTCTTTCTGCATCAC